>OBLW0100000944.1_pt1 | contig 24963 bp, 15 predicted proteins | sample 1520161 | NCBI WGS metagenome assembly OBLW01 (sample SAMEA3539309, study PRJEB22396) | soil metagenome | biome: tundra; feature: field; material: soil | place: USA | collected 2010-05 | depth 0.15 m | reverse complement strand
CAGCACCAAGGGGAATCCCGCCAGCACCAAGGGGAATCCAGTGCGCTACGGCCATTTTGACGACGATCGCCGTGAGTACGTAATCACTCGCCCAGATACACCCCTGCCATGGATTAACTATCTGGGAACAGCTGCGTTTTTCGGCGTTATCTCGAACACTGCCGGCGGTTACTCCTGCTATCGCGACGCCCGATTACGCAGAATCACTCGCTATCGCTACAACAATGTCCCGGCCGACTCAGGCGGACGCTATGTCTATCTGCGGGACAATGGTTCTGGCGAGTACTGGTCGCCATCCTGGCAGCCCACCCAGCGAAAACTCGATTTCTACGAATGTCGGCACGGGCTTTCCTACACGCAGATCTCCTCGTCGTACCTGGGTGTGCACGCGGAGACGCTATACTTCGTGCCGCTCGACGAGACGCTGGAAGTCTGGCGGCTGCGCGTCTCGAACGAGCGCGACGTCTCCGCCGACATGTCGGTGTTCTCGTCAGTGGAATTCTGCTTGTGGGACGCGCAGGACGACGCGACGAACTTCCAGCGCAACTACTCAACTGGCGAGGTAGAAGTCGCCGATGGTGTGATCTACCACAAGACGGAGTATCGGGAGCGGCGCGATCACATCGCATACTTCGCCTGCTCTGAGCCGCTCGCCGGATTCGACACCCAGCGCGACACGTTCCTCGGCGCCTACCGGGGCTGGGACCGGCCCTCGGCCGTGGAGCGCGGGGAGTCGTTCAACTCGATCGCGCATGGATGGTCGCCGCAGGGCAGCCATCATGTCCGGCTGTCTCTCGCTCCAGGCGAGACGAGGGAGGTAGTCTTCCTTCTCGGCTACTGGGAGAACCCCCCTGACCGGAAGTTCGGCCCGCCAGGCTCAGCCACCGTCAATAAGGCTCTCGTCCGCCCAGTCATCGACCGCTGGCTGCAGCCAGCGACGGTCGCGGAGGGTTTCGACCGGCTACGGGAGTCATGGACGTCACGGCTGTCGATGCTGCGGGTTGACACGCCCGACGGTGACGCCAACCGGATGGTGAACATCTGGAATCCCTATCAGTGCATGGTGACGCTCGAGATGAGCCGCTCGGTGTCACTCTTCGAGTCCGGCATTGGCCGGGGCATGGGGTTCCGCGATTCCAACCAGGACTTGCTCGGGTGCGTGCATATGGCACCTGAGCGCGCCCGGGCCAGGATCCTTGAGCTGGCGAGCACGCAATTCGTCACTGGTGGCGCCTACCATCAGTTCCAGCCGCTCACCAAGCGCGGCAACAACGACATCGGGTCTGGATTCAACGACGACCCGCTATGGCTCGTCTTGGGCGTCGCCGCCTACCTGAAGGAGACCGGTGACTTCTCGATCCTCGATGAGCCTGTGCCTTACGATAACGCCCCTGGCAGCGCGACAGCGCTCTACGTGCATATGGAGCGGTCGCTGAGCTACACGCTCCACCGGCTCGGCCCGCATGCCCTGCCGCTCATTGGCAGGGCAGACTGGAACGACTGCCTGAATCTCAACTGCTTCTCCGAGACGCCGGGGGAGCCGTTCCAGACGACCGCGAACAAAGATGACGGTAACGCCGAGTCGGTGTTCATCGCCGGGCTGTTCATCCTCGCTGCCAAGGATCTCGCTGTGATCGCCGAACGGCGCGGCCTGGCCAGCGATGCGTCAGCCTATCGCGCCGAGGCGGACAAGATGGCTGGCGTGATCGTCGAGCACGCCTGGGACGGCGCGTGGTTCCGCCGCGCCTACGATTATTTCGGCCACGTTGTCGGCTCGAGCGAGAACGAGGAAGGCCGGATCTTCGTCGAGCCCCAGGGCATCTGCGTGATGAGCGGCGTCGGCATCCAGAACGGCATGGCCACCCGGGCGCTCGACAGCGTGCGAGAGCACCTTGCCACTGCCCATGGCATCGTGCTGCTTTGCCCCGCGTACACCCGCTATCACGTCGAGCTAGGCGAGATATCGTCTTATCCGCCTGGCTATAAGGAGAACGCCGGCGTCTTTTGCCACACCAACCCATGGGTGATGATCGCCGAGGCGATGGTTGGCCGCGGGGATGCGGCGTTCGAGTACTACAAGCGGATCAACCCGTCCGCACGCGAAGAGCTAGGCGAGATCCACCGCTGCGAGCCATACGTCTACGCACAGATGATCGCCGGAAAGGAGGCGCCCACCCACGGCGAAGCCAAGAACTCGTGGCTTACGGGCACCGCCTCGTGGAACCTGGTCGCGATCACCCAGTGGATCCTCGGCATTCGTGCCGAGTTCGAGGGGTTGTGCGTCGACCCTGTGCTGCCGGCCGGGTGGCCCGGCTTCACCGCCACACGGCGCTTCCGCGGCGCGACCTATGAGATCAGCGTCCGCAAGCCAGTGGGCGTCAGCGGCCGGGTCAGCCATCTCCTGGTCGGAGGCCAGCTTAGCGTGGGAACACTCGTGCCACTTGCACCGCCGGGCGCGACTGTGAAGGTCGAGGCAGTCATCCAGTAGCCAGCTGGACAGCGGTCGGCATTGCGCGCGACGAAGTCCCGGTCGGCTAGCGTGACGTCCGGAGTAGGGCCTAAACGCCCCGATGGGCAACTTCCGTTAGGAGCGGGGAACCTGGCTACTCGACAATTCGAAGTGCACGACTGGTGTTGTTGAGACGCTGAACGCCGGTTCCCGTAACCGTCACGATGTCCTCGATCCGGACCCCGAACCGCCCGGCGAGATAGATTCCCGGCTCGATTGAGAAGCACATCCCCGGCACCAGCAGTTGGCCCTCGCCCTCGACGATATACGGTGGCTCGTGCGTGGTGACCCCGATTCCATGGCCGGTGCGATGGATAAAGTGGTCGCCATATCCCGCCTCGGTAATCACCTTCCTGGCCACCCGGTCAATGTCCTGGCAAGCCACGCCCGGTCGCACCGCATCAACGGCTGCCTGTTGCGCCCGCCTCACGATCTCGTGCACCTCGCGAACTTCGGGCCGAGCCTCACCGACCGAGACCGTGCGAGTGGTGTCGGAGCCGTAGCCGAACATGAGTCCCCCGAAGTCGAGCACGACGGTGTCCCCGGGCTCGATTAGTCGATCTCCGGCTTCGTGGTGCGGGTTAGCGCCATTGGGGCCGGACCCGACGACCGTGAAATCGACCTGCTCGTGCCCGTGATAGCGCAGCAGCCCAGCCAAGTCCGCCGCCACGTCTGTCTCTCGCCGACCAGCGAAACGGACGCGGACGATCTCGTCGTAGACCGCGTCGGCCGCGGCCCCAGCAGCCTCAAGTCGTGCTAGCTCACTGACGTCTTTGACCGCGCGGAGCATGGGCAGACACTCACTTAGTGCCCGGTAGCTCGAGTGGGGCAGCGTTTGCTCCAAGCCAATCATGTGCATAGCCCAAGCGGAGTCCGAGATGCCGAACTGCCCGTCCGGGCGCAGTAGGGGCCTGGCAGCCTCGTAGGGGTCGGTGCCGTCCATCCAGTCCACGATCGACACGAGGGCCGCACCCTCGGCTTCCTCAGCGTCTCGTCGTTCGAGCAATGGCACGAGCAGAGTCGGCTCTTGGTCGGGAGAAAACACCAGCATGGTGAGCCGCTCCGTGATCGGGGGCCGATATCCGGTCAGCCACACCAGGTCTGGACCCGGGGTGACGATGACGCCGGCCAGTCCAACATCGAGCGCATCATTCACTACACGAGCCATCCGGGCCGCGTAGTCGTCACTGGTGATGGCTGTCGGCGCCGGCTGCGCGGTCGATGGCATCGGGAACCTCCGTTGAAGTCATTTATGCAAAACAGATGACGCCGCTCGAATCAAAGAAGACCACCATAATCCCCACTCGAGGGCATCAACCCAGAGAGGGTAACCGAGCCAAGGCCGAGCAATTCCTTGTGCGTCTCGCGAAGACTAACGCCAGCCTCTCTTCGTCCTTTGACCCAACCACTAATAACATGAGCTCCAACCGAATAGCCTAGTGCCTGGCCCGGCCACGCCAGATACCGAACGACCTCACGTCTAGCAAGCCCGACGTCCTGTGCGGTTTGCCCACTCATGAACCTAGTAGCCTTCGCTATACTCCAACCACGGACGTGAAGGCCTACATCTACAACGAGCCTCGCAGCACGCCACCGCTGATAGGCGAGCAGACCGAATTCTTCGGCAGGCGAGATTTCGAGGTCCATAGCAGAAGCCAATGTTTCGGCATATACAGCCCATCCTTCAGTAAACGCATTCACAGACAATAGTCGAACCAAATCTGAAAGACCCTCATTCTCGTCGAGCGTTCCCAGCTGGAGGTGATGTCCAGGCATCCCTTCATGCATCGTAAGCGGAAGAATCTCCCAGCTACGCGTCTTAATCGGTGCGGCAGCGTTTACGTATAGCGAACCCTCGCGGGCATTACGAAACGACGATGGGCCATAGTACGCTGGCGGGCCTGCCACTGCATGCGCTTCCGGCATCGGCACAATCTGGCATCTCATGACCGGCTGAACAGGGCTTATCGACGGAAGCGCTCCTGTTAGCCTCGCATAAGCAGTTCGGAACTCCTCCAACAGCTGTTCGCCTGTCTGAGGGCACTCCATCGCGACCCCTCCGCCCTTAAGCAATTTCCGGAATCGCCGCATGGACCGGCTCAAGATATCACGGCCCAGCCTCTCTATATCGTCTGGTGTCATAGGCGCGCTGGTACCGCAGTATATCGCAGCAGAATACCGGTCAGCGCCTTCCCGGGTGTGCAGAAGCGGAGAAGACGACTGCGCTGACTTTACAGCACTCTCCGCAGCCTGCCGCAACGCTAGCACGCTCGTCAGAATATCTGCCAGCAAGTCGGGGCGTGGAGTCTTACATTGGTGACCCCTTATTCGCGCATTTCTGAGAGGAAGAAAAACTGCGCCCGCCCCAGCCTGCTCTGCATCGATGAAAGCGTCTACCTGCGCCATAAAGGCAGACAGCACGGCACGAGAGGCGTATTCCAACGTTTCGGGCTCCTCGCGAATACAGCGCACAAGGGCCTTGCAATATGAAGTGAACTGTTCAAGTCTCTCGATGTACAGGTCGCACGATGGGTCCGCAGCCAGAGGCCAAGACGAACCAGCCCAGCTCAGCCGGGCGACCGGCCCGGTCATATGGTTTAGCATGCACACTGCTGGTGTACTTGCCCAGAAATACGCAGACGTCACATGGTACTGAGCGGCCAAACGTTCCACCAAACTCAGATTCGTGCGGACAATGATGTCTTTAAGGCTCTCAGCTTCCTCGCATGCCCGCTGCTTCCTATCGACGGCCAGGTCCTCCCAAAGCCGAGGCGGCAGGTATCCGGCATCGAGCGCCAGATCTGGATTCTGCTCCCAGGCGAACTTCAATACACGCGACTCTATGTCACGCACTTCAATGCCCCTTCCTATGTTCATGAAATCCGCCGCTTACCTTAAATGAGGCAAGAAGCTTCGAGTTGCAATAGGCGAGCTTAAATACTAAACACCTCCTTCCCAGCTTCCTGGATAATCGCCGATGAGAATCTTCGTGTATCTATCCAGATACCTCGGGTCGGAGATGCAAGGAGCATGCGGGAGCCAATCCTGCGAGTCCCGCGTCCCGCAGGGCCGCTATCGTCTTCTCGCAAGCATCATAAACGCTATGCCCGGTTCGCAAAAGTTGCCTTACGTACGTGAAGAGATCTTCCACCATCGCATGAACTGCCGCAAGCTGCGGATCCCTCGTCTTGCCAAGAGTTCGCGTGGCCACCACATCCGCCGGCGCGTCCGAGGAGCCGCTGACCACGGACGAGGCCGACCCTACGTGTGCGGTGGCGCTCGATGCCTCAGTCGTCCGACGGCTGACGAGCCCACCGGCCGGACCACGGCCGCCCGCTGCCGTCGCCTGAGAGCGGGGAGACGGCGTGGCCGACACCGGGTTCTTCGACGTGGCAGTGGGGTTTTACCGCCTCAGCGGGCAGGCGATCTTCCACGCCCTGGCCCTGCGATGGAACGGCCGCACGTGGTCGCAGGTCACCGTGCCGACGCCAGCAGGCGACGACACGCGGCTGCCCGCGGTGACCACGGTCACGCCCGCCAACAACTGGGCGGTCGGCAGTGACGCGAGTCACAGCCTGATCGAACACCAGAACAACACGTCGAGCTGGTCCCTCGTACCCTCGCCCGCGAGCGAGCCGGCCGGGAGCGAACTGGACGCAATCCGTCCGCACCGACGGTCACCTCCGCCATCTGCTGCTGCTCCGCCACCGGCAGCGGATTGCCGTCGAGATCCAGGACGGTCGTTGCCTCGGCGTACCAGGACGGGCTGCCCGGCAGGCCCGCAGCGCCCGCGATGTCGGCTCCCACCTCGCGCAGATGCGCAAGCAGCACGGCCTGACCCAGGCCCAGGTCGCTCAAGCGATGGGCATCAGCCCGGCCCGCGTCTCCCGGATGGAACACGGCGACATCCAGGGAATGCAGGTCGAGTCCATCGCCGCCTACGTCACCGCTATCGGCGGCTAGAGCCATCCAGATCGCTGAGCAGCAGGGGAATCAGGCGCTCTTCCATCACAGCGCGACCGGAGATCCGCATTTCGGTGGCTAGCCGGGAATCCCAGGGGGACGCCGAAGGCGGCCCCTTCAGCGGCTCCGATTCCCCTCCGGCCAAGGCGGCCAGGTAGTCGTCGGAGTTCATCCGCCACGGCGCCGCTCCGTAACGGGTCACGGCCGCGGCCATCACCCGCAGCCCGGTCCAGTCGAAGTCGTTGCGCCAGTGCAGCACCGGTGCCTGGCCAAGCAGATGATGGCAGGCCGCTGACGGTATCCCCTCGGTGCAGGCCAGCGGGGCGCACCGTGGCCCGAGTTCCGCCGCCGCGGCGCGGAGCACCGCCGGGTTCTCGCACACGCGCAAGTGCGCGGTATCAAGCGTGATCGGCATTGAGGCGAGCTGGTGAAGAGTGACACGGAATGGCGCGCCGAGCGCCGCTGATTCGGTCAGCCAGCCGCCGAGCGGGCTTCCGCTGGCTGGAACGTTCAGTACGAGAACCTGGCTGGCCAGGTCGTCCACGATGACCCCGTGCGCGTCCCATAGGGCTCGCCGCGCGGCCTGGGTTGCTGGCGTATCTGTGCCTTGCCATCCGGCGAGCGCGCGCAGCACCAGACCGGGCAGCGGCGGGCTGGACAGGGCCTTGGTGTTCCCGGTGGCCCGCTCGGCGAGCACGGGCAGTGGCAACTCGGTGGCGGGCAGCAGGTCCAGGACGGCAGCGGCCTGCGTTAGGACGTCATCCCGGCCGGCTCGCAGCAGCCGGGTGAGCGTGCCGTCCGCGGACAGTTCCGCCAGCCACGCTGCGAACCACTCCTGGCCCGCGTGCCGGCACGCCATCGCCGCAGCCCGGGCCGCATCGCGCCGCTCAGCGAACTGTGCTCGCTCGGCCATCGTGTCAGGGACGGCACCGCTGAGCGTCTCGACCGCGTCACGCAGGTCGTCGGCGAGACCTGCTGTCCGCAGGGCAGTCTCGACCGCGGGCAGCGGAACCGAAAGAGACGAGCCGCGCCCTGGCGGGCGGCCCAGCAGGCGCCCGGCCGCTTGGCGCTGCGCCAGCGTAGCCCCGGCCAGCGTCACCACTCCGTCCAGCGGTGCACCCCGGGCGATCCGGGCCCGGACCCGGTCCAGCAGCCAGCTCAGCTCGGGGGGACCGAGGACCCGCTTGAGCCGCTCCTCGTCACTCATCGCTGGGCTTCCCGGCCGGTTCGGCGGATCGTCCCCGGGAAGGCGGCGGCGATCACCACAGGCCGGCGTCATCGGGGTTCTCCTGGCTCGCCGACTCGTCGCGTCGTGGGGCCGGCGCATGGCCGCTGAACTCGCGCTCAACACGCTGGTGCGAGGTGCCGTTCCACTCCCACGTGGTGACGTGCACCGCGTCGATTCCATCGCGGCGCACCAACTGGTGCGTGGCGATGCCTGGCACGGTCGCGTAAAAACCCCATTCCCGCTCGCTCGTCATCACCACGTCGAGGTCGAAGGTGGCGAGCAACCCTAGGCACTTGGCCCGCGCGTCGTCGTCCACGCCGGCGAACGCCTCATCGAGCGTGACCAGCCGCGGCGCGTCCTTGTGGGCCGAACGGTAGTGCGCGGACGCGGCGGCGAACAGCGGCAGCGACACAGTCAGGACCCGCTCGCCACCGGACGCAGGCCCGGTCGCCGGGCGCCATCTGCCGTCCTGGAAACGCTCGATCACGAACCGGTGCCAGGCGCGGTAGTCCAGCGCCAGCCGCAGGTGCTCCTGCCACGTGCTGTCCTCGGCCCTAGCCCGCTCGGCTTCGATCTGGGCCTGCAAGAACTCACCCACGGCGGCGCGGTCGTCCGGCGACCAGAGTTCCGCGTCCTGGCGCAGCAGCCGCCGACGGGCCTCGGCGAGACCGGGCGGCCCGTCTGGTGACGGCTCCCAGCGCAGCCGGAGCCGCATGCCGGTGCTGGTGGGCCGCTCCGACAACTCGGCGTTCATCTCCTGCACCTGGGCCTCGGCGTCACTGATCAGCTCCTGCAAGTGACTGGCCACGTCGTTGACCAGGTGCTCCTCGATCAGGTTGCGCTCGCGGGCGGTAAGAATCCGCTCCCGATAGGCGATCTCGTCGCTGAGCAGGGTGATCAGCTCACCTGGTGCCCGGTCTTTGGCCTGGAACTGGATGGTCACCACCACCCGCTCGTCCACCAGGCTGAGCGCGGCATGGTGGCCGTGCCGGGACAGCGCCTCGGCCAGCTCGCTGTGACGGCGGCCGATGTCGTCCTGCACCCGCTTCCATGCCTCATCGCCATCGTCCACCGCGGTGAGCTCCTGCTCCACCTGGCGGGCCAGCCGCACCGCGGGCGCGGCGGGCTCCGGCTGCGCCGGCCCGGGCGCTGCGCCCTCCTGGCTGGCCCGGTCCCGGGCTGGCATCGCGGTGGAATCCGGCATCTCCAGTTCAGGCAGAGCCACGGCCAGCAGCCCAGTGCCAGCGAACCGCCAGAACGCGGCGACCGCCGTGTCGCGCCTGGCCTGTTCCTCCGCGTGGCTGGCCAGCAACTGCTCCTCGCGGCCCTGCATCCTGGCGCGCTTTTCTGACTGCTCCCGGTAGGTCCCGTCCAGCCGCCGCTCGGCCTGCTTGAGTTCGCCGATCCTGTGCTTGGCCGCGTCCAGCCGCTCCCGTAGCTCGTCGGCGGTCGCGCCGATCGCCTCCCGCAGGGCGGCCAGCCGGGCGGCCGCATCTCGCGCCATCTCCACCGCATCAGCCGCTGCTGCCTTCGCGGCGGCCAGGTCCGCCTCGGCCCGCTCCAGCTCGGCCGCGCAGGTCGCCGCGTCGGACAGCCGGGCGTGATGCTGCCACAGGGCCGTCGCCAGTTTCTGCGCCGAACTCGCGTAAGCGCGCACGGCGCTGGCGGCCGCCTGAAGTTCTGTCCAGGTAGCGGGGACTCCGAGGTCAGCGGCGGCCTCATCGCGCTGCGCCCCCGCATCGGCTGCCTTCCGCTCGGCCTCGGCTACCCGGGCCGCCTGCTGCTCAACCTTCCTGCGGGCACGCGCAACGGCTTCCCTGGCGCCGGCAGCCTTTCCGTGCGCGTCACGGAGCTCCTGATCAGAAGGCTGAGCCGCGACTTCGGCGGCGAGTGCGGACTGCCGGGCCCCGACATCGGCAACGGCCCGCCCGGCGGCGGCGAGCGCGTCGTCCGCCACCTTGATCTCTCCCGCCAGGGAGGCGAGCCGGCGCCGCCGAGCCTGCTCACGGGCACCCGCTCCGACGTACTCGGCGGCGGGCTTGGCCCAGGCGCCGCGTAGCGGCCCCACCTGCCACCGGCCGCTGACGCTCACCCAGACCGCCGGCCGGGGCGGCTCGTCGTCCGCGGCGGAAAGCCCGATCGCCATGAGGATGGCCTGCACGATGTGCGGCGAAACATGACTGGCCGCAGCGGCGTCCTCGTCGATGGTGGGACGCAGCAGCCCGGCCAGGCTCCGATCAGCAACGGTCGTCGGCTGCCCGTCGCGGCGTACCGCGCTGCCGTTGCCCGCTGGTGCCGCCGCGGTCACCACGACATCGTGCGTGTCGGGGTCGAGGAGCGTGCCATCGGGCGTGACCCACGCGTCCAGCAGGCCGGACGCCTCCAGTGCCGCTTCCAGCCCGGCCCGCTGCCGCTCGTCGAGCGAGCCGGCGAAATCGGTCAGCCGCCACAACGGCGCCCCGGCCCGCCGGTCGCGGACCCCCTCGCCCCTGGTGTGCGGAGCCGGCGGTGTCGCGGTCTCGCCCGCCTCGAGCCTGCGGCGTTCCTCCTCCAGGGACTCCAGCACCTGACTGGCTTCCTCGGCGTGCGCCGCCGCACGCGCATGCGCGGCCGCCAGCGCCTGGGCGGCGCTGGCCGCTGCCGACCGCAGAGCGGCCTCGGCCGGGTTCGGCCCGTCGAGGGTCGCCGCCCACTCCGCCAGGCCCATCTCGTCGGGATGCGGCAGAGTCAGCTCACGCACTCCGGCGGCGCACGCCTGCCATACGTCAACCAGGGCAGCACCCGCGGCCGCCACCCCATCCTCGGCGGCCTGCCTCGCCTCGGCGGCGTCGTCCCGTTCACCTTCCAGCTCACTCAGCCGGGTCCGGGCCGCGACCGCTTCCTTCTCTTCCCCGGCTGCCTTCTCGGCGAGCCCGAGCACGTGCGCCACGGCTTGCTCGCGACGCGCCGCCAGCCCCGCGAAATCCTGCTCGGCCGCGCTGATCAGCGGCTCGCTGATGCCGTCCGGCAGGCCGAGGGGCGCGATCAGCGTGCCGTGGTCGCGGGCCATCCCTGCTTTCTCCGATGCGTGCTCCGCCGCCGCCGTGGCCTCCGCCGCATGCTGACGCGTGGTGGCTGCTGCCCCGACCGCTGATTCATGCTTGTCGCCGCGGTCGCCACGAGCTCGTTGGGCATTATTTTCTTGTTCTTTCTCCCGCGCGGCGGTGGCGGCAGTCGCGCTGGCGTGCCGTTGGGCGTGCTCTAGGCTGGCCAGTTCCGGCCGGCCGGCCAGTTCCTCGCGAACGGCGGTGAGATCGGTCAGCTCGCCCCGGACGGCAGTCAGGTCGTCGCGGGCCTCCGTCTCGGCCATGCGCGCCGCCGCGATCTCGTCCCGGATACCACCGAGGTCGCGGCCCACCTGCTCGTAGGCGGACTGGGCGGCGCGCAGATCCCGGCTCTGCCGCCGCGACGCTACCCGCGCGTAGTGCTGGTAGCGCTGGCTGAACCGGGCGACGTGTCCCCGCGTCTCCTTGAGCGCGCTCAGTTCGTCGCGCTGCTGTTCGAGATCGTGGAACGCGGTCGCGATGTCCGCGATCACCGACTGGTCGACGGGGGCAAGCGCCTCCGACAGGGCGCGCGACAGCTTGCCCTCGTCGGGGCGCCTGGACAACTGCGGCTGGCGGAGCTGGACGAGCAGATCTACCAGCGAGGCGTACCGGTCGGGACCGAGGTGCAGCAGGTGCTCATCCACCGCCCGGCGGTAGGACTCCGCCCGCTGGGTGACCATGCCGTACTCACCGACCGCGGACGTCAGCCGGTCGCGCGTGAGCACGGTGCCGGCCGGGCCGATCAGGTACAGGTCCGCGCCAACGCGCTGCGACGTGGTGAAGTACCAGCGGTCGGCGATTCCGCGGCCGGCGACTGCCTTCAGCCCGCATCCGATGGTGAAATAGGCATGCTCGCCGTCCTCGGTGCGGCGGCCGAACTCCAGCCAGGTGTAGCCGATCCGCTCGTCATACCGGCCGCCGAGCAGCAGGTTCCACTCCATTTTCTTGTCGCGGTCGCCGTCCGGCTCCACCCGCGTCGGCGAAAGGTCGGCGTCGAGCAGGAACGGCAGGATGAGCGCGAGGACCTTCGACTTGCCAGTGCCGTTGTTGCCGCGCAGCATGAGCCTGCCGTCACAGAACCAGAACTCCTGGTAGTCGTAATAGAAGATGTCGGCGAGCCCGGCCCGCAGTGGCTGCCAGCGCGAGCGGTGCGGCACCGGCAGCGCCGCCGGGATCGCCGCCTCTGGATGGGCCTGGGTTTGCTCGGTCATTTCTGGCCCCCCGTGATCGTGGGGTCCGCGTAGCCGTACCTGGCCAGGGCGGGAAGCGGAATGACCGTATCGCCCTCGCGCTGGATCAGGCTCAGCGCCGACAGCCTGCGCAGCGCGCCAGCGGTCAGTTCCCGCTCGGCACCAGGATCGGCCGCGCCCTTGCGCCAGTGCGCTTTGTGCTGGCGGGCGAGCGCCGCGACGTGGCGGTGCAGCTCCGAGACCGGTGTGGGTATCCCGGGCCGGTTACGCAGCGCCGCGGCGAGGTACTCGGCGAGCAGCAACGTCGCATGGCCGTCGGTGCCCTGCTCGGGCATGCCCAGGTCGGTCGCGTCACCGGTGGGATCCAGCAGCGCGATGCCTTCGGCCCGGACCTCGGGGACGAAGCCCGTGGCGTCGGCCAGCCGGCGCAGCAGCAGACCGCGCTGGCCCGACAGGTATCCGCGTTCCTCCTCGCTGAGATCAACGTAATAGAGCACCGGATCGTCGAGCAGCCGGCGCACGAGCCGGTGCTTTGTCTCCCGGTTGAGTGCCTCCTCGGTCTCTGGCCGCGGCTCGGCGACCAGCGCGCGCATCCGGCCCTCGAACGTGGCCTCAGTCACTGTCGACGCGCCGCGCCTGGTGACGAGCAGCGAGGCGAGAACCCGGCGGTTCACGTCGTACAGGGCGTCGCCGGCAGCGGCGATGAACGCCTGCTCGTCTCCGGCCACCCGGGCCAGCGCCCCCGCATCGAGCAGCAGCCGCGCCACTGCGACCAGGTCACGGCGCTCCTCCTGGGCGTCGAGGGTGAACATGATCCCGGCGTCGCCCAGGGCGGGGTCGGCGGCCAGGCTGACCACGCGTTCCACCAGCCAGCCGAGGGTGACCTGAGCTTCCGCCCGCTCCAGCGCGGCCAGGGCCAGGCACGCCAGGACATACCGGCGGCGCCCGAACGGAACCTTGGTGGCCGCCCCCCGGCTGGCGTCAGACAGCTCACCAGCGACCTTCTTGAGCCGGACCACCGCATGGTCCGCGTAGACGGTCCAGCCTGCCTGGCTCGCGAACCAGTCGCCCAGCCACGCAGCGTGCCGCCTGGCCAGCACGAACGCCTGCCGGTCAGGCCCGTCCGGCGTCAGCAGTGGGTGGCGCAGCAGCGCCCGGATGGACCGGCGGCGGTCGTCGTCACGCTGCTGGTCAAGGACGTCGGGCAGACTGGACGGGCTCACCGGGGCGTCCCTTCGACGGCCGCGAGAATGACGCGGCCAGGCTCCGTGATATCGGTGATCGTGATCTCGTGATCAGGGCCACGCAGCACGCCCTCCGCCGTCTTGATCTCGGCGACCGTCCCGTCGTCGAGCGGACGCAGCATTATCTCCATCGCGCCATCTGCGGTCCTGGTGGTGACCACGCCATCGGCACCAGGGGGGCCTGCCGCCAGCGCTTCGCCGAGGACGCGGAGAAACAAGCTGAACTCGCCGTGGTCCAGTTCGCCGAGCGAGCTGAGCCGTGCCGCCCGGCCAGTGGCCAGGCGCCGCCGCGCCGCGTCGGTTTGGTCCCGCTCCGCCGCTACCTGGCTGGCGAGATGCCTGCGTTCGGCTGATCGGTCCCTGATCTTGGCCGGACCGCCCCGGCGCTCGTACCGGCCGGTCGTGCGCAGCCGCGCCGAGATCACCTGTGCGGGCGCGTCCAGCCAGCTCTCGCCCGCGGTCGCGTCCTCGGGCGGCTCACCGGTGAAGTGCCTGGACGACGAGAGCCCGAAGGCGGCCCGCCACAGCCGGTGCGCGTCATCCTCACTTGACGCCTGGGCGAACCAGCGGGCGAGCGTGCGGAAGTCGGCACTCCGGTCGCTGCGCCCGGCCCTGCGCTCTTGCAGCACGCTGATCGTGGCGAGCAGATCCGGGATTGCCTTGCGTGCCCGCTGGCGCAGCAGTGACGACTGGCTTGGGTGGGCCCGGTCGCCGCAGAACCATGACCAGATGCCCGACCATCGGCTGTGCCAGTCACGGAGCTTGGCCGCGAGGGGATCGGTGCCCGTGGCCCCGCCGGGCATGCCTTCGGCGCCAGCGGGCGCGACGTCCGCGGTTTCCCGCTGCGCGGCCATCCGGAGGAGGCACGCGGCGCGTTCTGGCTCGATCGACTGCAGCAGCGTCGCGATATCAGACGATTTGATCACCAGTTCGGAAACGAACCGCTCCAGGTAGGACAGCAGCCGGTCCTTGTAACCGAGGAAGGCTTCCTCGTTAATGTCCTGCAGGTCGATCGTGCGCTGCAGGCCGCTCATGAACGCGGTGGCGTTCGCCGCCAGGCTGTCCAGCCGTCCGGACAGTTCCAGCAGCAGGCTGTGCACCACGGCCGGGTCCGGATCCGCGGGCAGCCCGGCCAGCGCCCGCAGCCGTAGCCGGATATCCTCCAGCGCCACGGCCTGCAGCTCACCGCGGCGGGCGATCTCTTGTTCGTACACCTCCAGGGCGCGCTCCGCCGCCTCGCCCTCGCGGCTGAGCTGATAGAGGTAGCGCGTGCGGTAGAAGTCCTCCACTGTCGTCACCCGGCTGGTGTCCGGGGTGGCCCGCAGATTGCCCCACTCCGCCAGCTTGCCCAGCGCTTCCTGCACGTCCTCCTGGCTAGCCGGCGCCGCGCCGCCACCGCGCAGGGCCTCGGCGACGTCCTCCGGCCGCAGGTGCACCACGAACCGCTGCTTGCTGATCCGGAAGACGCCCATCACCCGGCGGTACAGCTCGTGCAGCGGTGCGTTCAGGTGAGCGAACGGGCGCGGTGGCGATTCGTCCATGACAACACAGCAGTATGCCGTGCCCGGCCGACACTTCGGGCTGACCGCACTGCCCAGCCTGGCGGCTGATCATTGGGCCGCTCGCCAGCCACCGTATGGACGAGGGTGAGCGACTCCCGTACGACGTCAGGCGGCGCGGCTGTGAACCACCATTGAGCCGTACTTGACGATCCCGCGTATCAGATGACCGGAAGTGGCGGGTATGCCGGTCCTGGTTTGGGCACCCTCGCCGGCTAATGCAGTTTTGTGTGCAACTCTTAATGCAATTTTCTGCGCAACTCGACGCGTTTCCCGGCTGGGAAACACCGGATGCTTACGGGTGATACCGGGGCATATGAGTAAGCATGGCGCAAACACGGGTGCTGATGATTTTGGGATGGGTTCAGCGCAGGGTAGCTAATGCTGATGCCTGGGGCGCATAATCGATGATGTACCTGAGTACCCGGCATATCCAAAGGGTCAATTGTATTGACACCACTGCCGCAACCGGCCATGGCTCCGGGCCAGCGCTCCGGTGCCGCCGTGGAAGGGGGGACCTGACATGCTGAAGGTTCAGCGGCCCGCTGCTGTCCCGGTCCTGACCTTCGCGGCCGAACCGCGCGGTGCACCACCGCAGGTACTGCGGCACGGTGCCGACGGTGACCTGGCGCTGCGGCCCGCTGGCGGTGAGCCAATGCTCGTCCTGCACCGCCCTGCCGACGTGGTGCGCTCCCTGACGGACACCACCCGTTTCGGCATGGCAGGCGTCACCGCGGCCGGGGCACTGCGCCGGTCCCCATTGACGGGGGCAGAGATGCAGTCACCGGACGGCGGTCTGCTGAACATGAACCCGCCGCAGTTGCGCGCGTACCGACGGCGGATAAATGGCCTGTTCACGCAGCGCGCTGCCGCCGCGACCGGCCCGGCCATCCAGGCGCTCACCGCCCACCTCACGGCAGCGCTCGCCGCACACCACACCACTGACGCACTGGCCGCGTTCGCGGAACCGTTCACCGCCGGGGCGGTCTGCGAAGCCATGGGCATCCCCCGCGGGGACTGGGAGCAGATCCTGGAATACTCCCGGGTCGCGTTCGCGGTCGTGCCCAGCCCCGACGCGATAGGTGACGTGGCCGCCGCCTGGGATGACCTGTACGGCTACTACGAGCCGATGGTGGCCGCGAAACGCGCCCGGCCTGATGGGGCGTTAACGTCGCGGCTGACCGCGGCGCTCGACGGTTTCACCACCGCCCAGATCGCTCACACCATCGCCACCGTCTCCAACGGTTTTGGCGCGATCCTCCCCGTCCTCGCCGTCGCCCTCGCCGAAGTAGCGCGCCGGCCTCGGATCATCGCCGCATGCCAGCGCGATGAGCAGTCCTGGGCCTCAGTCGCTGAGTGGCTGCTGCGCTCCCGGGCCATGTTCCCCGTCGCTCTGCCGCGCATCGCCCTGGCCGACACCTGGCTCGGCGGGCGGCCCATCCGCGAAGGCACGACCGTGCTGCCGTCGCTCATCGCCGCCGCCCACGATCCCGCCGGGGCGCCGTGCAGCATCGCGTTCGGGGCCGGCCCTCATTTCTGCCCCGGTGCCGCGCTGACGCGAGTGTGGTTAGCGACCGCGCTCGAGGGGTTCTTCGGGAGGTTCCCGGCCGCGCGGCTGGCGGACAGCAGTCTGGACTGGCAGCAGGGAACGCTGTCGGTCCCGCGGGAGATAACGCTGGCGCTGCGCTGAGACCCTGGCCGCACACGCACCGCAGGCAGATCTAACCGGCCAGCCGTGACGGACGACCACCACGTCAGGAGTGCCTCACTCGCCAATGGCCGCATGGGCGGCATAACCGGCGACGGCGGCCCTGATCGCCGCGACCATCGCGGCCCGGTCTCTCGGGAACGGGTACTTCCCGTCCGCGTCAGCGAACGTCGTGTCGTACAGCAAGTAAGCGGCAGCCTCGGTCCAGCCGGGGCTATTCAGGTACACCGCGCCCGAGTACTCGTGGCGGTTGATCCCGAACCCCGGCCTGGTATTCACGGTCGCCACATCGGAGCCAGTGAGCCGGCCTTTGCTGAACTCGGCGGTCACCGGACCGAGGCGGGTGATGAGGTCCACGGTGTGCTCGTTCATGGGCGCTCCCAGTGGCAGCCCCTCGGGCATCTCTTACATAGAGGTACCCATAGACATCCGCGATAACCACACGGCCATCCAGGGGAATGCCAAGAATGGATGGGAGTAGCCCCAACACGCCCGGGGTTGTGCTAGTTCACCGGAACACCAGATTCTTCACGGAGACCGTAGAGGTGATCATCCCGGTGTCGTACATGAGATCGGCCACCCGCTGGACCTGCCCGACACTCAGAAATGTCGGATACTGCCCGATCGTGACGAGGGCGGCTTCCTGGGAGGACATCCCCGGCAGTGTCCGCAGAACTGTCCGCACGGTGCCGAGCTGGGCCGTACTGGCCGTCGCCGCATTGAGCGCGGACCGGAAGCCCGCCACGGCGGCCGCATGACCGCGAGCGAAGCCGGCCGTGGTGAAGTACCCCGATAGCGGCAGGCTGGCGGTAACGCCGCTGCATGCGTCGAGCAGTTCGACGGCCCCGAGCTCAGTTTCGGCCTGCAGGATGTAGGGCTGTGTCGCCACGATCGCGCTGACCGTGTGATCACGCAGGGCGCTGATCATGCTGCTCGGCGCCATGGCCTCCCACTGGACGCCGGGAGGGCTCACGCCATCGCTCTGCAGAACCGCCTCGGTCGCCAGCGTCTCGCTGTTATACGGGGCGTCGGCTGAATAGGGGGCGAGTTCCGTCGGCGGGGTGGCGACCGCTTGACCCTCGAGGTCCTGGGGGGCCGTGATGGCCGAGCCGGGCAGGGTGAGAACCTCCATCAGGCCCGGCGTCGCGTCGTACCCGTCCGCGATCAGCCGCAGCCGCCCATGGGCCGCATGGGCTTGCATGTAGAGCAGCCCGGCGTAATCGCCGCTGATCACTTCCGCTTGGCCGCTGGTCAACGCGGCGTAAGCCTGCTGGAGGGTCTGGTACGTCCGCACCGTCACGTTCACGCGATTCTCCGTGAACAGCCCATCCTTGGCCGCCACCTGCAGCGGGGCGTTCGCGAAGTTCGGCACGACCGCAACCGTGATCTGCTGGCTCCCCGCCGCCTGGCCTGACGAGGCCCATGGCACCTGGCAGCCCGCCGCGAGTAGGGCCAGTAAGGCAGACATCAGGGTTATGCCGGACCGGCGCATCATGTCGCCACGCCCCACACGGGCACTAGCCCGAACGAGCCTCATGGAGCCTCCTTTATAGTCCTATATACTAACTAAACGGACAAAAGTGGCATTCTCGAAGTACGCAAGTAATGCCATGGCCCCGGCTCCCGCTTAGGTTAGCCCGCCCGGGGGAGCCGCGCCGGTAAAAACGACATCGGACAATAGTCACATGCGTCCTAAGAGCGAATTTTGACAACAGTAGTAACACTTGGCGCGGGATGGCCCGGCGGGAGCTAGAGTTGGCCCCTGATTGTGTTGAGGACGGCCGCGCGCTGAATGGTTGGCCGAAACGGTGCCGCTACCCGGCTCCGTATCGGCGCCCGCGGCTCAGTATGCGCCGGGGGGCGAGAGGTGCGATACTGTGCGGTCCAGGCAAGGGATTACAAGCGCGACCCATGACGCGCCCCCCCGGTCATCGGGGCCAGTTGCCACAGCACCACCGGATGTGGCTCCGGGCCGGGGCCGGTCATCACCCAATGGCACCGCGCCGGGCGATGTCGGCGCGGTGAACGGCGGCGCTGCGCCTCGGGGCAGCCTGTCCACGGCTCCAGATCCAACGCGGCAGGCCTTCCGCTATGCGCTGAAGAACTGGCGGGTGCAGTCCCGCCTCCGGCTGCTGGTCCTGCTGCCCGCATTAGCGGCGGTGATTCTCGGTGGCGTCAGCGTGGTGTCCTCCGCGCGCAGCGCCGTGGCCTATCAGCGGGTGGAGCGGTTCTCAAGGCTGGGTGGCGAGATCACTGACTTGATCCAGGCGCTTCAGGCCGAACGCGACGACACCATCAAGTACATAACGATAGGCCCGGGAGCAGGCGGTCGCGGCTCACTGAGCTTGGCCGCCGCACCCGAGTTGGCGGTCCTCGCCCAGGATGACCGCGCCACTGATCAGCTCGCGGCCCGGGTGCGGAGCCTGGCCGGGACCATCGGCCAGTCCTACCCAGCGGTGGCGCAGCAAGAGGCCCAGGGAGCGATCACCGCGATCGATGGGCTCCAGGCTATCCGCGGCGTCGCGACCAGCACCCAGATTCCCGCGGTGGTGGTGATCCAGGAGTACGCCAGCACGATTGACCAGTTACTCGCGCTTGAGGATGAAATCGCAACCGGCAGCAACGACGCGGTACTGGTCGACACCGTGCGGGTCGTGGGGCTGATCTCGGCCGCGAAGGAAGCGGTATCGCAAGAGCAGGCGATCCTCACATCAGCCCTCACACCGGACCTGGTGGGTGCGACCCAGTTCCAGCCTGGCCAGCTTTCTGCCATCAACGCCGCCCAGGCGCAGCAGCAGGCCGACCTGGCCCAGTTCAGCCTCACCGCCACAGGCAGCCAGCGCCAGCTCTACGAGAACGCTCTGTCCTCGGCACCGGCCGACCACGCGCAGGCGCAGGTGCAGCAAGCAATCGCCCAGGCGCTGGGCGGCGGCTCCTCGGCGGAGAACCCAGCCTTCACCAATGCCGCCAGCGGTTCCGCGTACCTGGTGGCCAGTCTGCACACGGTCGAGCAAGGATTCATGTCCTCGGTCATCGGCCAGAGTGGCTCGCTGCGGGACAGGGCGATAGCGTCGGCGCTTACTGAGGGCATTGCGGTGATGCTGGTGCTGGCCCTGGCGCTGTTCTTCACCGTGGCCGTGGGCCGCTCTATGACCCGCCCGCTGCACCGGTTGCGGACCGGTGCGCTTGAGATCGCGGGGGTGCGGCTGCCGGAGACTGTCCGCTGGATGAGCGGGAGCGGCGGCGCGGACGTGCCGCTGGAGGTCGAGCCCATCGACGTGGACTCCACCGACGAGATCGGAGAGGTCGCCCGGGCGTTCGACCAGGTCCACAAGGAGGCGGTGCGGCTGGCCGCCAACGAGGCGGCGCTGCGCGGGAACGTCAACGCCATGTTTGTGAACCTCTCCCGTCGCAGCCAGTCGCTGGTGGAACGCCAGATCCGTCTGATCGACGACCTGGAGCAGGGCGAGCAGGATTCCGAGCGGCTCGCGAACCTGTTCAAGATGGACCACCTGGCCACGCGGATGCGCCGTAACTCCGAGAACCTGCTGGTTCTGGCGGGCCACGAACTGTCCAGGCGATGGACCGCACCGGTGGCGCTGGTGGACGTGGTGCGTGCGGCAGTGTCGGAGATCGAGCAGTACGAGCGGGTCATACTAAATATCCAGCCGGAAATCTCGGTCCGCGGGCAGGCGGTCAGCGACGTCGTTCACCTGCTGTCCGAGCTCGCCGAGAACGCGACGACATTCTCCCCCGCGGAAACACCGGTGAGAGTGTCAGGTCACCTGCTGGGCAGCGGTGGCATGCTGCTGGACGTTATCGACCAGGGCGTTGGGATGGATGCCGAGAAGATGGCCCACGCCAACTGGCGGCTAGATAATCCCCCGGTCGTGGATGTCGCGGTCTCCCGCCGGATGGGCCTGTTCGTGGTCGCCCGGCTGGCCGCGAGGCACGGAATCCGCGTCCGGCTCCGGCCCGCTGGCACGGGGGGCCTGACCGCCCTGGTGTGGCTTCCCGACGAACTGATCACGCGTGAGACCCTCACTTCCACCATGGACTGGCGCCGGTTCCAGCCACCCACGACTGGTGTGGCGGGCAGGTGGATGGAAAGAGGGCTGGCCACCGGCGAGTCGGATGAGCATGTCGGTGCGGCGGATGAGCATGTCGGTGCGGCGGATGAGCATGCGGCTGCCGCGCGGGCGATATCGGCTGCGTCCGTGCCGCGGTTTGAGCCTCCTCCGCCTGAGACGGGTGAGACGGCTGCGAAGGCCGGGGTGGGTCCGGGCGGGAGTGCGACGCTCGCCGCGCCGTCGGCGAACGGGGCGGCGCCTAGGCCTGGGGCAGGGGGGCCTGAGGCGGCTTCAGCGGCTCAGGGTGTGCTGGCGCCACCTCCGGTGAGCAATGGGCAGGAGAACCGGCTGCCTATTTTCGAATCGGTGGAGTCTGATTGGTTCCGGCGTGGCAGGCAGGTTGTTGACAGGTCGGCTCCAGTACTGGATTCGGGTTCGGGTTCGGCTGGCTGGTCGTCGCCTGGGGACGTGGGGTGGCAGGCGGCGGAGGTGGCGCAGGCGCCGGTGTCCGCGGGTTACACGGAGGCCGGGCTGCCTAAGCGTGTTCCGAAAGCGAACCTGGTGCCTGGCGCTGCTGCTTCGTTCGCGGTGCCACCGTCGTTCGGGCAGGCACGGTCCGCCGCGCAGGCGAGGGAACGCCTGGCGAGCTTCCAGCAGGGGATCAGGAAAGCGCGCGCGGCCACACCCGGGGATGAGTCGCACACCAGCGGCGAGGCAGACGGTGTCAATAACGATTAATCGATCACCTTACGCAATCACCAGGTGGTCACCTGAGGCCACGCAGAGAGGAGAATTTGTGAGCCCGCTGACTTCTTCGGTGCAGGATCTGAACTGGCTCATCACGGATTTTGCCGGACGGGTGCCGTCTGTCGCCCGTGCGATCGTTGTTTCTGCCGATGGTTTGCCGCTGGCCTTCTCGGATGGGTTCCCGCAGGACCGGGCGGACCAGCTGGCTGCGGTGACCTCGGGGCTGACCAGTCTGACGCAGGGTGCGGCGCGAGTGTTTGAAGGCGGAGCCGTAACGCAGACGGTGGTCGAGATGCGGAAGGGGCTGCTGCTGGTGATGGCGATCAGCGATGGTTCCAGCCTGGCGGTGCTCGCGTCGGCTGATTGTGACATGGGCTTGGTGGCGTATGAGATGGCGCTGCTCGTGGAGAGGGTAGGCGAGGCTCTCACACCCGATACACGCGGCGGGTTCCGGCCGGAGCGCGGTAGTTAGCCCGGGAGAGGGCAAATGCCCGGACCTCAACCTGTTCGAAAGGGTACTCGGTGAATTTCGCAAGATCGCAGCCCCTGCGGGATAATCCAGGGGAGACCGTGGTGACGCCGGTCAAGATCGTCGTCGCGGGCGGCTTCGGCGTGGGCAAGACCACTTTCGTCGGGTCGGTCTCGGAGATCATGCCCCTTACCACCGAGGCGTTACTGACCGCCGCCAGCGGCAGCGTTGATGATCTGGCCCACGTGCCGGATAAGACAACCACCACGGTGGCTATGGATTTCGGCCGGGTAACTCTGGACGCCGGGCTTATCTTGTATCTGTTCGGCACGCCCGGGCAGCACCGTTTCTGGTTCATGTGGGATGACCTCATCCAGGGTGCCATCGGTGCCGTGGTACTAGTGGATACGCGTCGGCTGGCGGAGGCCTTCCCGGCGGTCGACTACTTCGAGGATGCCGGCCTGCCGTTCATTGTGGGCGTCAACGGGTTCCATGGCGAGTTCCCGCATACCGCCAGCAATGTCCAGGAAGCATTGTCGGTAAGCCAGGGCGTGCCGGTGGTCGAGTGCGACGCGCGAAAGCGGGAATCGGCCAAGATAACCTTGATCACTCTCGTCCAGCACGCCATGGCCGCTCAGTTGGGCATTCACTAGCGTCCCCATTACCGCCGAAAGGCGGGGGACGGGAATGTTTAACTAGTGTTTTATTCAAAGTTCGCGTTATTCAAACTACCCTCAGTGGTCACCGTGGGCTTGCCCTGCACCGACCGCCCAGCCGGACCCTACGGGTCCCGGTTCGACGGCCGGGTTTGAATAACGCTCCCGTCCCCGGTCTTGGCGCCGCGCGCTTGAAGCAGTCAGGCTATGAAGGCGAAGTTCTCGAAGTCGAAGTTGGACAGCGGCTGGCCAACCTTTCCGGCCGAGTACCCGGTTATCTTGTCGCTGTAAGCGTCAAGCACATCGATGAAAGCCGGGATGATGTAACCGCCCTCGTTGAAGTCGAAAGCTTGCATCTCGTACAGGATCTCTTTTCGCAGCGACGGGTCGGCGGTAGCGTTGGCCTGGTTATAAAGGCCTGTGTAGCGGGTATTGCTGGTGTGCGTCTCGTTGAACGGCGAGCCATTCAGCATCGACTCCGCGACCTGAGCGAGGTAGGGATAATAGTTATAGTAATCCTGGGCAAAGGTCCATTTGAGGTAGTTGGGACCGAAGAAGACGCCGGAAGGGACGTTCTGGAGGTTGATCGTGACCCCGGCCACCTTGGCCTGAGCGGCCAGCACCGTCGCCATCGCGACCGTGCCCGTGGCCACCGCCGAGGTAGTGAGGCTCACCGTCAGGCTCTCTTGGCCGGCCTTCTTCAGCAAGAATTTGGCCTGCTGGATGTCGCCTTGGGCGGCCCGCACCAGCGAGTGGTCGAAGTCGGCGTCATAGGGAGAGAAGAGGTCGTTCGCGACCACCCCGTAACCGTCCAGGGCCGAGTCGATCAGCTGCGGGCGGTCTACGAGCAGTCGCATCGCCTGACGGACATTGACGTCGTTAAACGGCGGCTGGTCGACACGCATCGTAAATGGGATGATCTCCCCGGAATGCGACACGACCGTCTTGATGCCGCTGGTGGTGGCCAGTACAGCGATCTGCGGCCCGTCAAGCGCGCCGGCGCCCTGGATAACGTTCGTGACCAGTGCATCCTGAAGGCTGGTGCTGTCGCTGAAATCGATGATTGTCAGGGTATCTACGTGGGGAAGCCCTGACTTCCAGTAATGCGGGTTGCGTGTGAATACACTGCGCTGGCCTGGCGTGAAGCTCTGATAGACGAACGCTCCGGTGCCCACCGGCTTGGCCGGATTGAAACCGACGGGAGCGATGTACAGGTTGTACCAGAATGCCGCTAGTTGCTCAGCGAAGCTGGCGAAGGGCTTGGTCAGCTGCACCAGGACGGTGAGCTTGTCGAGTGCCTTCGTGCCCGTGATGTCGATCGGGCCGAGGCCGAACTTTCCCGTGAAATCGTTGGAGAAGACACGCTGAAACGTGAAGATGACATCGTCTGCGGTGAAGTCCTTTCCGTCGTGGAACGTGACGCCTGGCCGGAGACGGATGATCCACTCTGAAAGCGAGCCCTGATTCGCAGTGATCGATTCTGCCAGCACGTACTCGATCTGCGCCTGGGCGTCGAGCTGGACTAAAGGCTGGTAGAGCGACTGCAGGCGGGAAGTGTCAATGTAGGTGAGGCTCTTGTGCGGGTCCACGGTATCCGAGCTTGAGCCGCCGGTGAGGCCCAATTTCAGGTCGCCGCCTCGCCGCAGGGGATGGCTGCCCTGGGCCAGCTGCTTGGTGTCGCCGGAACTGGACCCGCCGCAGGCGGCCAGTAAGCTCCCGGCACCCGCCATGGCGCCGGTGGCGGCAATACCGCGGAGGAATTGGCGTCGTCCCAATCCTTCTGCCGGCCGCGGCGTGCTGCTCTGATCCGATCGATTCACGGCACCTAACCTCCACGGGTTTCAACCTATTGATGAAAGCCGTATCCAGGGAGCATGATCAAATAAGCGCACCGCTGCCCAGGCACGGCATCAGAGCACCAATCCCCCCGGAAACGGCGTGTGCGGACTAACCCGGCCATAATCTCACAAGGCGGATGGTCACGCCAGCCGGTTGGTGCAGCTGCATCTGGCCAGTTAATCCTTACTCATCAGCAAAGTAGCCGGCGAAAAAGATGCGAGCCTCGCGGGTGTACGGGTGAACCGGCGCGCCCGCTGGGCGAACCGGCGCGCCGGCTGGGCGGCTTATGCCGGTTATGCCGGTTATGCCGCCTTGGTGGTCTCGGCCAGGCAGGAACGGGAACTGCCGTGTTTGAAACGCTCCGGTGACTGCCTACTCGGCGACAAGGAGCACTTTGCCGACGTGCTGGCGCCGTTCGAGAAAACGATGCGCCGCGGCGGCGTCACTGATGGGGAAGGTGGCGGCTATGGGCACCTTGACGGACCCGCGCCGGATGAGCTCCACCGACGTCGCGAGCTCGTCGGGGGGTGCCAGCCGGAAGCCAACGATGCGCCAGCCGTTCCTGAACAGGGGAACCAGGTCCAGCGGAACGACTTCGCCGGCATGCGCACCGCAGGTGACGAGCGTGCCTTCCTCGCGCAACACGGACAGATGGGCCCGGAAAAGGTCGCCACCCACGGTGTCGAGGACCGCGT
>OBLW0100000943.1_pt1 | contig 24995 bp, 21 predicted proteins | sample 1520161 | NCBI WGS metagenome assembly OBLW01 (sample SAMEA3539309, study PRJEB22396) | soil metagenome | biome: tundra; feature: field; material: soil | place: USA | collected 2010-05 | depth 0.15 m | reverse complement strand
GCGCGCGGTTAACGACGTCGTGCGAGGTGAGTCCGGCGGGCTTGTCGATGATGAGGACGGAGTTCATTCGGAGATTGAGCGATTGAGCGATTTTGCGATTTATAACTACAGGGGCGCTGAAGCCCACCTAACTCCAGATGCCTAACGCGGCCCTGGAAGGGCCGCTCTTCCACAGGGATACAGGGCGGTGGTTCCTTATCCCGCAATTCTAACGTCGTGAGCTGCGTTCTTTCGCCTCCCTCCGGCTCTGCCAGGGCCTTTCGCGGCTGGCTAAGCGGATTGCGCGATACGAGGAAGATCAAGAGCAAAGTCAAAACCTGGACGGACAGGAGTGTCCGTCCCACACGTGACCATCCCACACGATCGCGCACTGTTGTACTCTGTATTACTAACTTACCAAATCTGCCATGCTTCCCCTTAAGGACGACCAACCACGATACAGCACGCCGTACGTGAATACATTTTTAATCGGACTCAACATTCTGATTTATCTGTTGCAATTTCTGCAGCAGGTGACGGATCCGCGGGGCGCCGAGCTGGTTGCGCGGCAATTTGGCGAAGTGCCGGCACATCTGGCGGCGTTTCTGGCGGGCTCGCCGCGGTATTCGCTGGAACAGGTGGTGCTTCCGTTTTTCACGTCGATGTTTTTGCATGCCGGTTGGACGCACGTGCTGGGAAACATGTGGTTCCTGTATATCTTCGGGGATAACATTGAGGACTACCTCGGACACTTCACGTATCTGTTGTTCTACCTGCTCTGCGGGCTGTTTGCGATGGCGACCCAGGTGGCGATGTATCCGCACTCGACGATTCCTACGGTGGGGGCGAGCGGAGCGATTGCGGGGGTGCTGGGGGCGTATTTCATTTTGTATCCGCGGGCGCGGGTGCTGACGTGGTTCTTCGTGTTTATCCTTTATCTGCCGGCGTGGGTGGTGCTGGGCGAGTGGTTCGTGCTCAATTTTCTGTCGGGAGCGCAGACGTTGTCGATGGCTCATGCGGGGGGCGATATGGGAGGCGTGGCCTTCTGGGCGCACGTGGGGGGATTTGTGTCGGGGTTGGTGATGGTGAAGCTGTTTCCGGAGCGCAGGAGGCGGACGCCTTACGCTTACCGGTAAGGACTACAGAACCCCACTTCTCGCGCAAAGATCGCGCGAGAAATGGGGCACCCGAGTTGCATCTTGTCGTTCTTTTCCCTCTCGAAAGACATGCAAAGTCAAAACCTGGACGGACAGGAGTGTCCGTCCCACACGGGATGTTCTCGTCCACGGCTCAAGGATGTCGATAAGGTAGAGATCCTTCGACTGCGGTTGAGCTTCGCCTTTCGGCGAAGCTCAATCCTCGCTCAGGATGACAAACAAATCGTATCTACGAACACTACTTTCACTTCTTCGGGCGGGATTCGGGTGGGACCAGGCCGGCCAGGCGGTAGTAGACGACGAGTTGGCCGTAGTGTTCGCCGCAGTGCTCGATGAAGCCGTAGGCCAGGTCGCCGATTCGCACTTGCTGATGCGAGAAGGGCTCGACGACGAGTTCGGACATTCCGTTGTCGCCTTTCGCCTGGATGGCGGCGGCGCCGTCAGCGAAGGACTTCTTGACGAAGGTGACGATGTCGGCCTTGGTCTTGTATTGATCACGCTTGGGGTCTTCGCCGGCGGGAGGCTTCTGTCCCATTACGGGATTGGTGAAGTAGTAGTTGGCTCCGGCGGCGTGGAGAAGTTGTTCGGCAAAGCTGCGCTGGGCGGGCGTGGCTTTGAAATCGTATTTGTCTTCGGGGAAATCTTCGGCCATGGCGATGAGCTTGCGTCCGACGTCGTTCCAGGAGTCGAGAACGACTTTGGATGGACTGTCTGGGGGCTTGATGGGAGTGTCTTTCTTGGCATCTTGGGCGGCTGCGGGGAGAGCGAGCGTCGCGGCAAACAGGGCGGCGGCGAGGAATGGTGATTTGAACATTGGGAGTCCTCCACGGGTGGATTAGCGGAAAGCATTGTAATTGGACTGGGGACTGGAGGAAAGGCTAGCGGGGAGTTGCCGAAAAGCAACGCCATCAGCGGACAAGCGACCAGGGGCAGCCCACAATGATTCTGCCCTCAACTCGGCCCTAAAGGGCCGATCTTCCACGGTAGTGCACGCATTTGTAGTTTTTCCGCTAACTTTGAAGTCGTGATGCCGGCTAGGCGCGGGCGGGGGCGCCCGCACCACATACGGCAAAGATCACGAGCAAGGTCAAAACCTGGACGGACAGAGCCTGCACTGAGCGAAGTCGAAGGGAGTGTCCGTCCCACACGAGACATTTCCCACACGAGACGTTTTGCCATACGAGGTTTGGCGGACGGCTATAGGGTGCCGACTGTGGGGAGGATTTCCAGGGATTCTACCGTCGCGTTGGCTGGCAGGAGGAGTGCTTGCAATGTTCCTTCGGCGACCGTTTCGGGGGACATCATTTTTTTGCGGGGGGCTTGGGGCCAGAGGGTGGTCCAGATGTCGGTGTTGGTGGCGCCGGGGAGCAGGGCGATGACGCGGATGCCGCGGGGACGGAGTTCTTCGCGGAGCGTGTTGGTGAGGCCGAGGGCTCCGTGCTTGCTGGCGTTGTAGGCGGCGGATCCGGCGAAGACGCGGGTGGCGGCGATGGAGAGATTGTTCACGATGGTGCCGCCGCGCTTCATGATGGCGAGCGCGGCTTGGGTGACGAGAAATGTGCCGGTCAGGTTGGTTTCAAGAACATCTTTCCAGACGGGGAATGGAAGTTTTTCTACGGGGAGATTGGTATGGGCGATGCCGGCGTTGTTGATGAGGATGTCGAGGCGTTTGAATTGGCGGCGCGCGGCGCGGAAGAGGGCGTCGACATCGTGTGGATCGCGAATGTCGCAGGGGTGAGTGAGGACTTTTATTTTTGCGGAGGCTAGTTCCCTGCTGATGCGGGCTAGCGCTTTCTCGTCGCGGGCGGCGAGGATCAGGTTGCAGGAGTTGGCAGCTAGGGCGCGGGCTAGCGCCAGGCCGATGCCGCGGGTCGCACCGGTGACTAGGGCGACTTGGCCGCGGAGGGCGGTTGATGTTTTGGTTGAAGTTTGTCTTGTCGCCATGCGTCGCCGGGGACGGAGCGCAATCATCTTACATCATCGGATTCGGGGTGCGACGAACCGGACCTGAGTTCATGCGTCCTCGCGGATTTCCGCCATTCTTTCACGGTTGCCGCGGACAAAACTGGTTCTTTACAGTACAAAGTACTTCGTGCTATCTTAAGTTCGATCGGTATCTCCTCGCTAACCAGGAGCCGGCGTGAACCAAGTTTCCGTTTCACAGTTGACTGCTCAGATTCGGTCCAGGTCTCGTTCGATGGGACTCAAGCTGCTCCTAGTCAGCGGACTTGCCTTGCTAACGACAATTCCGTCTCTCTTCGTGAATAGCCTTGTGGAGGAACGGACCGAGCGGGCCAAGGATGTAATGCAGGAAATCAGCGGCCGGGCCGGTGGTCAGGAGGCCTTTCTCGGCCCCTCGCTGTCAATTCCGTTCAGCATTCCGCCGCCGTATAAAGGTGCGTCGACTACGCCTGGCGTATACGTGGTGTTTCCGACGAAAGGCGAAGCTAGTGTACGGGTTCATACGCAAGAGCGGCATCGCTCGTTATTCAGAGTGCCTGTCTATGAAGCCGAGTTGAAATTCGATGCGACTTTCGACCTGACGGGCGTGCCTTCCGCAGCCCCGGCAGGCGCTGAGTTGGACTGGACCCGAGCGGGGATAGTCATTGGCGTTAGCGACCCTCGCGGCGCGTTGGCAGATGGAACCTTAACGGCCAACGGCAAGACAATCACATTCGTCCCCGCAGAAAATGTTGGTGAACCAAACCCGCGTCTGCCGCTGGCATATTTTGGCGCAAGAGTTTCAGAACTGATCCAGCCAAACTCGGCGTTCAACGTAACGGCTAACCTGCGTTTTTCCGGCGCTCAGCGACTTACGGTCCTGGCCTATGGCAAGAGCACGCACCTTACCGCAGAGGGCGACTGGCCGAGCCCGGGGTTCGATGGTGGCTTCTTACCGGTGAAACGTACTATCTCTGCGCAGGGCTTTACCGGAGAGTGGTCCGTACCTTTCATCGCCCGCGGGGTTCCCGCCGAAGGGACGAATACCGCGGTCAGTGCGCTGGATCGCACTGCGATGGGGATCTCGTTCATCGAAATGGCGGACCCTTATCAATCTGTGAGCCGCTCGCTCAAATATGTACTTCTGTTTGTCGGATTATTATTCCTCTCCTACTTTGTGTTTGAAGCCACTGCTGGCAAGCGCGTCCATCCCGCCCAATATGTTCTGGTCGGCGTGGCGCACCTGATTTTTTATCTTCTCCTGCTCTCATTGGCCGAGCGGATTGGTTTTGACTGGGGATTTCTCGTGGCTGGCGGCGCCACTGTAGTTTTGCTTTCGGCCAACGCCGGGTGGATCTTCGCCAGCCGAGTGCAGGGGTGGCGCGCTCTTTTTGTATTCAGCTTGCTCTATTTTTTCATCTATCTATTACTGCGCTTAGAGGATAACGCGCTTCTGGTTGGTGCAGTGACAAGCTTTCTCGCTGTGGCTGCGGTCATGTATTTCACCCGCGACATCGATTGGTACAGTTCCATACTAAGCGAGGGCTCGCGGCCCTCCGAGGCTGCTGCAAAGGATGCTGTATAGGAAGCTCTGGTGCACGCGCAAGAACTGGGCGGATGGAGCCCGCTCGCAACAACCGTTCCTACCAGCCTCTGGTTTGCAGCATCTGGGATTCGTCTAAGCCTGCTATGGCCAGGCCCTTCATGGCGCCTTGGAGGTCTTCACTGACTTCAAGTAATACTTTAGGGTCGTTGAAGTGGGTGGCGGCTTTCACGATGGCTCTCGCGCGCTTCTCGGCTTCGACGGGATCGGCGAAGGTGGTGCTGTCTTTCATGAAAATCCCTGAGCCTACGAAGACCGCTTCGGCTCCCAGTTGCATCACCAGGCTCGCGTCTGCGGGAGTTGCAATGCCCCCGGCGGAGAAATTTGGGACGGGGAGCTTCCCTGCTTTGGCTACGATGCGGATCAGTTCGTAGGGGGCTTGGTGCTCTTTGGCTTTGGCGTAGAGTTCTTCTTCGCCGAGGACCGTGAGGATTTTCATTTCCTGAACGATCTGGCGGATGTGCTTGACGGCGTGGACGACGTCGCCGGTGCCGGCTTCTCCCTTGGTGCGGATCATGCAGGCGCCTTCGGCAATGCGGCGCAGGGCTTCGCCGAGATTGCGGGCTCCGCAGACGAAGGGGACCTTGAAGGCGTGCTTGTCGACGTGATGAGACTCGTCGGCGGGGGTGAGGACTTCGGATTCGTCGATGTAGTCGACGCCGAGTTCCTGCAAGATTTGAGCCTCGGCGAAGTGTCCGATGCGGCACTTGGCCATGACCGGGATGGACACGGCGGCCATGATTTCACGAATCTTTTTGGGGCTCGCCATGCGGGCAACGCCGCCTTCGGCGCGGATTTGCGCGGGGACGCGCTCGAGGGCCATGACGGCGACGGCGCCGGCTCGTTCGGCGATGGTGGCCTGGTCGGCGTTGGTGACGTCCATGATGACGCCGCCTTTGAGCATTTCGGCGAGGCCGGTTTTGAGACGGAGGGAGGTGGTGTTGGAACCGTTGTTCTGGGACATGAGTTGAACCCGTGGATACCTTTTCGCAAGCGCGAAGGATGAGCCGACGGCTTGGGCCGGGCGGCGCTGTTTCTATTCTAGCGCCCTTCTGGGGATTCACATAACCCCCGCGGTCGAGTTCGGGGATGGCTCCGGCCGGCTTATGGAGCGATGATAGGGATCCTTCGACTGCGTGGTCGTCCACTTCGCTCAGGATGACAATGAAAAAACAAAGTCAAAACCTGGACGGACAGGAGTGTCTGTCCAACACGAGTCCGTCCCGTACGAGTCTCCTGTCACACGAGTTTCTTCCCACACTCGGGTCTTTCACAGGGCTAGCGTTCCACGAATTTGCCAAACATCTTTTCCGGGTCGATGGCGATGAAGATTCCCTTGCTCCGGGCCAGGACTTCTCCTTTTTCGTTGAGGATTTCGGCTTCGTTGATGTGCTGGCGGCCGTGGACGCTGACTTCCCTGCCCTCGACGTGCAGCGGTTTGTCGAGCGGGACGGGCTTGAGGTATTGGACGGTCATTTCTTTCGTCAGGGCGATCACCTGGTGGAGCTTGTTTACTTTGCCCATCGCGTCGTCAAGGATGGTCGCGATGATGCCGCCGTGGCAGTGGCCGGGAGGGCCAGTGTAGCGCTTGCCGAGGCGGAATTTGCAGACGAAGGTTTGGCGTTCTTCGTCGAGGGTGAACCTGAGGCGCATGCCTTCGGGATTGTTCTGGCCGCAGGCGAAGCAGTAGTTCTTCTGGAGCTTGTGATAGGCGGTTTCGTGTCCGTGGATCTTGCGGGGCATGGAGGGATTCTATCCTGAGCTGACCAACCCAAGATAACCACGGAGGACACGGAGGATTCGTAAAATCGCTTCTTAGTTCGATTCAAATCCTGTATACATATCGGTTTTGGATTCTGGGCTGCAGGTTGCATAGATCCCTTCGACTTCGCTCAGGGCAGGCTCTTCGGCGGGCAAAGTACGCCCGCCTCAGGATGACAAGAACGTTTATGAGTTTTGGATTGGAGCGTTGCATGAAATCGGTCGCCTCTTTCGTTTTCCTTTTGTCACTGACATTCGTTACGCCACTTGCTGCCCAACAGACGCAGGATAAAGACGCGGATAAGAAGCCGGCTTCTGCGGCCACCCCGGCACAGAAGAAAGACGCAAAGAAAGATGCGAAGAAGGACGAGAAAAAAGATGAGCCGAAGAAGGAGGAGAAGAAGGGCGGGATGACTGCCGACACTTTTTCGGGGCTGAAGTTCCGGTCGATTGGGCCGGGAGCGGCTTCGGGGCGGGTGATGTCGATTGCGGTGAATCCGCGGAATAAGTTTGAGTACTACGTGGGCGTGGCTTCGGGTGGGGTGTGGAAGACGGTGAATGATGGGACGACTTGGACTCCGGTGTTCGATGGTGAGGGATCGTATTCGATTGGGTGGGTGGCGCTCGATCCGAATGATGCGTCCGTGGTGTGGGTGGGTTCGGGAGAAAGCAATTCGCAGCGGAGTGTGGCTTACGGCGATGGGATCTACCGGTCGGTCGATGGGGGCAAGAGTTGGGAGAATCTGGGGCTGAAGAAGTCGGAGCATATTGGGCGAGTGGTCATCGATCCGCGGGATTCGAAGGTGGTGTACGTGGCGGCGGAGGGGCCGCTGTGGGGAGCGGGCGGGGATCGCGGGCTTTTTAAGTCGACGGATGGAGGAAAGACCTGGAAGGCGGTGCTGACCATCAGCGAGAACACCGGCGTGGTGGATGTGGCGATCGATCCATCGAATCCTGACATTGTGTATGCGGCGGCGTACCAGCGGCGGCGGCATGTGTTCACGCTGATTGATGGCGGTCCGGAGAGCACGATTTATAAGTCGACCGATGCGGGAGCGACGTGGAACAAGTTGAAGTCTGGGCTACCGTCTATGGATATGGGTCGAATTGGGCTGGCGGTGTCTTCGGCGGATCCGAATGTGGTGTATGCGACGGTTGAGGCGGCGGATGGGAAGGGTGGAATTTTCCGGTCGAACGACAAGGGCGCGACGTGGGAGCGGCGCAACGAGTTCGATCAGGGGGCGATGTATTACGCACGGGTAGTGACGGATCCGAAGAATATGGATCGCATTTTTGTGATGTCGGTTGAGTTGCGCCAGTCGCTGGATGGGGGCAAGACGCTGCAGAAGGTCAATGAGAAGAATCATCACGGGGACAACCACGCCATGTGGATTGATCCGGACGATACCCGGCACTGGCTGCTGGGATCGGATGGAGGCATGTATGAAACCTGGGACGATGCCAGGAACTGGGAGTTCAAGGCGAATCTGCCGACGGTGCAGTTTTATGACGTGGCGGTGGACAATGCGAGTCCGTTTTACAACGTGTGCGGAGGAACGCAGGATTATTTTTCGTGGTGCGGACCTGCGCGTACTCGCGATCTGAATGGGATTGTGAATTCGGACTGGTTCGTGACCACGGGCGGAGATGGGTTCCGGTCGCAGGTGGATCCGGTGGATCCCAACACGATTTATTCGGAGTCGCAGTACGGGGTGCTGATTCGTTATGACAAGCCGACGGGGCAGGAACTGGTGCTGCAGCCACTGGAGGGTAAGGGGGAGCCTCCGCTGCGGTGGAATTGGGACTCGCCGATCATTGTGAGTCCGCATTCGCATACGCGGCTTTATTTTGCGGCGAACAAATTGTTCCGCAGCGATGACCGCGGGGATACGTGGAAGGCGATCAGCGGGGATTTGACGCGGCAGATCGATCGCAACAAGCTGCCGGTGATGGGGAAGGTGTGGGGTCCGGATGCGGTGGCAAAGAATCAGTCCACGTCGTTCTACGGAAATATTGTGGCGCTGGCGGAGTCTCCGAAGAAAGAAGGGCTGATTTATGTCGGGACCGACGATGGGCTGATTCAGGTGACGAGCGACGGCGGCACGAGTTGGACGAAGTATGAGAAGTTTGCGGGCGTGCCGGAGATGACGTATGTGAGCCGGTTGGCGGCGTCGAATTTCGAGGTGAACACGGTGTACGCGGCTTTTGATAATCACAAGAATTCGGACTTCAAACCATATCTGTTGAAATCTTCCGACACGGGAAAGACGTGGACTTCGATCGCCGGCGATCTGCCACAGAACGGGCCTGTGCTGGCGTTTGTGGAAGATACGGTGAATCCGAATCTTTTGTTCGCGGGGACGGAATTTGGAGCGTTCTTCACCATCGACGGCGGTCAGCACTGGGTGCAGCTGAAGGGTGGACTGCCGACGATTGCGGTGCGCGACATGGTGATTCAGGCGCGCGAAGGCGATCTGGTAATTGCCACGTTTGGACGAGGATTTTATGTACTGGATGACATCACGCCGCTGCGGCAGACGAAGGCGGATTCTACAGAGCAAGCGGTCGCGGTGTTTCCGGTGAAGGATGCGCTGCTGTATGTGGAGCGGCATCCGCTGGGCGGGCCGAAGAAAGGATTCCAGGGAGACGCGTTTTATACGGCGGAGAATCCACCTTATGGGGCGGTATTTACGGCGTACATGAAGGAGAAGATCAAGACGAAGAAGGAGAAGCGGCAGGAGGCGGAGAAGGACGCGGCGAAGAAGAATCAGACTCTTCCCTATCCGACGAAGGATGAGTTGCGGGCCGAGGCGGAGGAGGCGAAGCCGGAAGTTTATTTTGTGGTGTACGACGAGAGTGGGGCGGCGATCCGGCGGGTAGATGCGGGTGGGGAAGGCGGGTTCCAGCGGGTGGCGTGGGATCTGCGGTATGCGGCGCCGCAGGTGAAGAAGGCTTCGGAGGATGGCGACGGCGATTTTCCGGACTCGGGGGATCTGGGGCCTCTGGTGATTTCTGGGACTTACTCTGTGCGGATGTTCGACAAAGTTGGCGGCGTGGTGACGGAATTGGCGGGGCCGCAGACGTTCAAGGTGGTCACGGAGGGCGCGGCGGGAATGAGCGCGGCCGACCGCCCGGCACAGGAACAGTTTATGCGCAAGGTGACACGGTTGTATCGAACGGTGTCGGGAGCTCTGCATACGGCGGAGGATGTGGAGTCGCGGCTCAAGGCCATTCGCGGGGCGTTGCGGGAGGCGCCGGCAGTGGAAAAAGAGTTGGGAGCCGTGGCGGATTCGCTGGAGGCGCGCGACCGGGCAATTCTGCTGGCGCTGCGCGGGGATGTGGAGATGGCGAAGCGGAGCGAGCCGGTGTCGTCGTCGATCAGTGATCGCGTGGGTTCGGTAATGGATGGGGAGCGGTTCTCGCTGGCGAAGCCGACGCAATCGCACATCGATTCGTACAACATTGCGGCTGCAGAGTTCGCGGAACAACTAGGCAAGCTTCGTACGCTAGTCGAGGTGGATTTGACGAAGCTTGAGAAGGATATGGAGGCGGCGGGGGCGCCTTGGACTCCGGGGCGGGTGCCGGAGTGGTCGGAGAAGTAAGAACCTTCAACCACGAAGGACACTAAGGTTCACGAAGGGAACCTGCGAATTCCACGCTCGTGAGGACAGGCAAGCCCCCACTTCTCGCGCAAACAACGCGCGAGAAATGGGGCACCCGGGGTAGGGATCCTTCGACTGCGTAAATGGTTCGCCTTCGCGAACCATTTACTTCGCTCAGGATGACAATTGGGCGTGCGTGCTCATCCCCGGAATCAATGATAGCGGGACATTCGTCAGCGATCTTGTGCGCTTTGGCTTCGGCGGGTCTCCGGGTTAGTTGTGCGGGGTCGTCGTCGCGGATGGCCTTTTCGTCGATGCGGCTCGGGCGCGTTTCGTAGGGCAGGCCCAGCAAGTCCATGGCTCGCTTGCGAAATTGCGATTCCGAGGCGAGAACGATCCTCATTTCGAAATCCTCCTGTTGAAAAAATTAACACAGCACGCGAACCAGAGTGTTGAGTAGTCTTTCTGACAATTTCTTCCTCAATATCTCCTTGCATTCTTCGCGCGTGGCTGTGTTACACTCGCCGCCGACTGGTGCTTGCGTTGTGGGACGCGGCAGCGGCCGTGGGGAAATCCTTTCGTGCCCGGAGGGACTGGGGAATGGGCCTCGCGTTAATGGTGTTGATTTGGCTGATCACTCTGGTCAGCACATACTTTTTTGTCGCCAAGACGTGGTGGTTGCCGGTGGGTGCGGCTGCAGCCGCTGACTTCATCGACAAGCAATTCGATCTCACCTTCGTCATCATGGGAGTTGTCTTCCTCGCGGCGCAGCTCGGGCTGGGCTACATCGTGTGGAAGTACCGCGAGACTCCCTCTTCTCCGCCGGTTTCGTATTCTCACGGGAGCACCACACTGGAAGTGACCTGGACGTTGCTAACCACGGTTCTGTTCATCGGGCTGAACCTGATGGGCAGCAGCGTGTGGGCGAGCCAGCGCTTTGACGCGGCTGAGGCCGGCGCAGTGCAGGTGGAAGTGACTGGGATGCAGTTTGCGTGGTACTTCCGCTATCCGGGACCGGACGGAAAGTACGGGAAGACCAGCGTCAGTCTGATGGATCCATCGGCGGGCGGCGAGGCCGCAGTGGGACTGAGCCAGACCGATCCTGCGGCGAAAGATGACGTGGTGACCGGAACTATGTTTCTGCCGGTGAACCGTGAAGTAGATGTGAGCCTGCGTGCGGTGGATGTGATCCACAGCTTTTTTGTGCCGAACCTGCGCTTCAAGCAGGATGCGGTGCCGGGGCTGAACATTCACATGCACTTCAAGCCGACGGCGGTTGGCGAATACGAGATTGCCTGCGCGGAACTTTGCGGGCTTGGGCACTACAAGATGCACGGCATGGTCCACGTCGTCAGCCAGGAGGATTTTGACAAGTGGCTGGCGGCACGGGAGGCGGAGAAACAGTAATGGTCGCAATGGAGAACCCGCACGCGCACGCTCCTCAGGGTTTTATTCGGAAATACATTTTCAGCCTCGATCACAAGGTTATTGGCATTCAGTATTTCTTCCTGGCACTGACGGCGGTGTTTGTCGGGATGTTTCTTTCGCTGTTGATGCGGATTCACATGATCTGGCCGGCGGTGGCGCTGCCGCTGGTCGGCGAGATCAAGCCGGAAACGTATCTCAGCCTGCTGACCATGCACGGCACCATCATGGTGTTCTTCGTGCTGACGACGGCGCCGCAGGGCGGGTTTGGAAATTACTTCCTGCCGATTCAGATTGGAGCGCCGGACATGGCGTTCCCTGTCCTGAACATGCTGTCGTTCTGGACGACGTTTGTGGGATTCGTCGTCATTTTGGCGGCGTTCTTCGTGACCGGCGGAGCGCCACTGCATGGTTGGACGGGGTATCCGCCGCTGAGCGCGTTATCGTCGACCGGGCCGGGGGAACAACTCGGGGCCGATTTGTGGATCACTAGCATTGCGATTTTTTGCGTGGCGTCGCTGATGGGAGCTCTGAACTTCATCACGACCACGCTCGACTTGCGGGCCAAGGGCATGACGATGATGCGCATGCCGCTGACCGTGTGGTCATGGTTCATCACGGCGATTCTTGGGCTGCTCGCGTTCGGCGTGCTCCTCTCGGCGGGAATTTTGCTGCTGATGGACCGCAATCTCGGCACCAGCTTTTATGTGCCGCTGGTGGTGGTGAACGGAGTGGTGATGGGCCACAAGGGCGGATCGCCGCTGCTGTGGCAGCATCTGTTCTGGTTCTTCGGGCACCCCGAGGTGTATATCGCGATTCTGCCGGGCATGGGCGTGGCGTCGCAGGTTCTTTCGACGTTCTCGCGCAAGCCGATTTTCGGTTACCGGGCGATGGTGTACGCGATGCTGTCCATCGGGTTCTTTGGATTCATGGTGTGGGGCCATCACATGTTCATGAGCGGGATGAGCCCTTACTCGGCGTTTGCGTTCTCGCTTTTGACGATGTGCATTGGTGTACCGTCCGCCATCAAGACGTTTAATTGGCTGGGGACGATGTACAAAGGGCGCATACGATTCCATACGCCGATGTTGTATGCGATCGGCTTTGTATCTCTGTTTGTGTCGGGTGGGTTGAGCGGGCCGTTCCTGGCGCAGCCGGTGCTCGATATTCAGTTGCACGATACATATTTTGTGGTTGGACACTTCCACCTGATCATGGGCGTGGCAGCGATCTTCGGGATTTTTGCGGCTACGTATTACTGGTTTCCGAAGATGTTTGGGCGGATGATGAATGAGCCGTTGGGCAAGTTGCACTTCTTCATCACGCTGGCCGGAACGTATGCCATCTTCATGCCGATGCACTATCTGGGGATGGCGGGGCAGACGCGGCGGTATTCGCAGTTCACGGAAGTGGCGTACCAGGCGAAACTGCTGCCGCTGCAGAGGTTCATCACCTACGCGGCGATCATCACGATCAGCGCGCAGTTCGTCTTTGTGATCAACCTGTTCTGGAGCATGTTCAAGGGGCCGAAGGCCAGCGACAATCCGTGGGAAGCGACGACCCTGGAGTGGACGACCGCGACTCCGCCACCGCATGACAATTTTGGCGGCGTGACTCCGGTGGTCAACCATGGGCCGTATGAGTATGGGGTGCCGGGCGCGCCGAAGGATTATGTGATGCAGACGGATCCGGCAACCGTTACGACGCATTGACGCAAAATCCCCACTTCTCGCGCAAAGAGCGCGCGAGGCACCCCTTGATGGTGATGCTGAGTACTTGAAGAACAGCGGCAACGAGTGGAGCTACTACGGAATCAGATGTAGTTATGGCGACTTATACTCCGACAACTCCGATTGATCACATTGGGCGCGGGCACAAGCCTCCAGCGCCGCCTGCGGGTGGCGGCGACGACGGGCGCGGCGGCGGGGACGTTCCGAATTATGGAGCAAGACTGCGGCGGGCGCGGCTGGGACTGGCTTGCGGGATTGCGACCGTGTGCATGGTGTTCATCTCGCTGACCAGCGCGTATATCGTGCGGCAGGGGCTGCCGACGTTTGATGGCGCGACGAATACATACGTGCGCGATTGGGGGCGGGTGGATTTGCCCTGGCTGCTGCTGGCGATTAACACAGCAGTGTTGCTGGTCAGCAGCGTGACCATGGAGTTTGCGCGGCGGAAGGCGGCGCTGCAGGCGGCATTGGCTCCGGTGAAATCGATTCCGGGAGTTTCGGTGGGGGATGAGAAATCCTTTCCGTGGCTGGGGATTACGGTTCTACTGGGGATCTCGTTTCTTGCCGGGCAATGGTTGGCTTGGGGAGAATTGCACGCTCGCGGATTCTTTGTGGATACGAATCCGAATAGCTCGTTTGTGTTTCTGCTGACGATCGCGCACGCGGTGCATCTTGCCGGGGGGATGATTGCTTTGATTTGGGCGGCGAGCGCTTCCCTTCTGCACAAGCCGGTGGAGGCGCAGCGGATCGTGGTGGATATCACGGCCTGGTACTGGCATTTCATGATGGTGCTGTGGATTTATGTTTTTGCGTTGTTGGGGCTCGCGAGATAAGACGTGCGTCGAGTGATTGGACGCTGCATGCGAGTTGCATAGATCCTTCGGCGGGCAAAGAGCGCCCGCCTCAGGATGACACGGGAAAGGGGAACTTGAGGAATGGCTGACGCCACGCTTCAGCATGATGTCGTGCACGCGGTGCCGGGAGCTTATGAGGCGCCTTTGTTTGGGGCATATTCGAAGAAAGTGGGGATGTGGCTGTTTCTGGCCTCGGACTCTCTGACCTTCGGAGCACTGCTTTTCGCCTTCAGCTACAACCGGATTTATACGGCATGGCCTACGCCCTTTCACGTGCAGAGCATTATTAATTCCACGATCATGACAGCGTGCCTGCTTTCCAGTTCGCTGACCATGGTGATGGGGGTGTTTGCGGCGCAGCGCGGCGACCGGACATGGACCCGTTACTGGCTGCTCGCGACCATGGCGTTTGGCACAGCGTTCATCGTGCTGCACGGCATGGAGTGGAGCAAGCTGATCAGCGAGGGATTGACCATCCCATGGTTTCTCAAGCTGTCGAGTGCGGGCGCAGCCACGGGGGAGATGGTGGAGATTTCGAAGAACACGCCGCAGTTTCCGGCTACGTTCTTCGGGCTGACCGCGATGCACATGCTGCACGTGACCATTGGCGTCATCTATCTGGGAGTGATGGCGTTTCGTAAGTGGTTCCTGCCGGTGTTGGGTGTGATTTGGATTGCGGGATATTTGCTGATTCCGTCGGACAACGTGTTTCACTACGGGATTCACGCGCTGGGACTGGGGTTGGTTGTGGCAGCGATCATTCTCTTTCTGAAGCCGAAGGATTATGACGCGCAGGATGTGGAAGTGTCGGGGCTGTACTGGCACTTCGTCGATCTGGTGTGGATGTTTATTTTTCCGTTGGTGTATTTGTTGTCGACCAAGATTACGTAAGCGTCTAAGTACCTCAGGGGCTAAAGCCCTTTGGTAGGAAGAGGCTTTATCGCAGCGCTCAAAGTGCTGCGCCACCCAAAAGCGAGGATACGTTCGATGAGTGATGCCGCGACGCATGATGACAGCAAGGGGCAGTATTTCTGGGTGTGGGGAGCGCTGCTGGTTCTGACGGCGATTGAAGTGGTGTTGGGATACAAGCAGGTGTTCTCGCCCGTGCGGATGCTCGAGGTGCTACTGGTTCTGTCGATTATCAAGTCGGCGCTGATCATCGGGTACTTCATGCACTTGAAGTTTGAGAAGGCGCTGATGCGCTGGATGTTGGTGATCTCGGTGACGGCGTGCTTCGTTATTATGTTTTTCTTCTTCTTTCCGGATGCGGACCGGGTGAAGCCGCCTCCGAACGGCGTGGGCATACAGCAGGGGTAAATCAGAGGTTGTCATGAGTTTTCGGTCTCGAGTTCGCTGGGCTCTATTGGCGTTCGTTATGGCCTTTGGCATCACACCGGCCTTCGCGCAAGGGTGTGCGATGTGCAATGCGAATGCTAAGGCTACACCTAAGGAAGGTCAGCGGGCACTGAACCGGGCTATTTTTGTCATGCTGGCTCCGCCTGTCGCCATTATGGTGTTTGGGTTTGGATTTGCGATTCGGTACGGGAAGCGGCGGGATCGGGAAAATGATTCCGATTCTCAATCGTAAGATTCATGTTCTAGATACATTTCCCTTCCATTTTTGATTTCCCACCAATGCTTCATTGGTTGCTACTGCACGCGGGCGAGGGCGCCCGCGCCACATAACCCGCGCCACATACTTCCTGCTTTATAATAGAAAGATTCGATCAGCCTTGCGGAAGGCTCTGAGCGGGTGCGCTCGGGGCGGCGTGCGGCTATCGGGGCCCTGATTCGATGTCTTCTGACCCTACGCAGACTGTGCCGACTCCTACGGAAAACATTGTGGTGCGCGGCGCGCGCGTCCATAACCTCAAAAATATTGACTTTGAGGTCCCACACAATTCGTTGACGGTGGTGACCGGCGTGTCCGGGTCCGGGAAGTCGTCGCTCGCCTTTGACACGATTTATGCCGAGGGGCAGCGGCGGTATGTGGAGTCGCTGTCGGCCTATGCGCGGCAGTTTCTGGAGCGGATTGAGAAGCCGGACGTGGACTTGATTGACGGGATCGCCCCGGCGGTTGCGATTCGGCAGAAGAATACGACGCGGAATCCGCGGTCGACGGTGGCGACGGCAACCGAGATCTACGACTATTTGCGGCTGCTGTTTGCGCGGGTGGGGCGGACTTATTGCGCGAACTGCGGGCGCGAGGTGAAGAAGGATACGGTTGATGAAGTGGCGGACGCGATTCTGGCGTTGGATCCGGAGACGCGGTTGCAGGTGGTGTTTCCGCTGCAGAGAGCGGGAGCCGTAACCCAGGAATCAACCGGGAAGGGTGTCCGGGTGCGAGGGCGAGACGCCCTCGCGACAGCCGGCGGGACGCCGGCGCTACCAAAGGCGAAGAAGGCCGCCAAGGTGGAGCTCAGTGACTCCCTTAAGACGCGGTTGTTTGATTTGCGGAAGGGTGGGTTTAACCGGCTTTATCAGGCGGGGGAAGTTTATGAGTTCTCTACGCCGGAGTCTTTGCTTGACATCAATTTTGCGGAGCCCGTTTACGTGCTGGTAGATCGGCTGGTGGTTTCGGCTGAGGCTCGGACTCGCATTGTCGATGCGATTGAGACTGCTTATCGCGAAGCCGGCGAAGTCATTTTTGAGATTCCTAGGAATGATGAGCTTGCGGCAGTCGCGGGCGTGGGCGCCCACGCCACATTGGCACATCCCACACATGCGCAGATCCTGCGATTTGCGCAACGGTTTGAGTGTAAGGACTGCAACTTGCGGTATGAGGAGCCGGAGCCGCGTCTGTTTTCTTTTAACAATCCTTATGGGGCGTGTCCGCGGTGCCAGGGGTTTGGGAACACGATCGACTTTGATCTTGATCTGGTGATTCCCGACAAGCTGAAGACGATCGTGGAGTGTCCGATTGAGCCGTGGACGAAGCCGAAGTATCGTCCGCTGTTTACGGATTTGAAGCGGTTCGCCAAGGCGGCGGGGATTCCGCCGGATGTGCCTTGGGCAGATCTCGAGGAGGAGCACAGGAACCTGATCCTCAACGGTGAGGGGAAGTTTCTGGGGGTTCGCGGGTTCTTCAATCACCTGGAGCGCAAGAAATACAAGCTGCATGTACGCGTGTTTCTTAGCCGTTATCGCGGATATTCACTGTGTCCGGAGTGCAATGGATCGCGGTTGCGGCTGGAGGCCCGGCAGGTCAGGGTCAACGGGAAGAACATCTGCGAGGTTACGGCGCTTATGGTGGAAGATGCGCTGCGATTCTTTCAGAAAGTTGAGCTGAGTCCGGAGGAGGCGGAGATTGCGGAGAAGTTGCTGGAGGAGATTCGCGAGCGGCTGCGGTTTCTGAACGATGTGGGGCTGGAGTATCTGACGCTGAACCGGCTGTCTTCGACTTTGTCGGGAGGAGAGGCGCAGCGGATTCAGCTGGCGACTTCGCTGGGGTCGCGGCTGGTGGGCACGCTGTATGTGCTGGATGAACCGTCGATTGGGCTGCACCCGCGGGATACGCACCGGCTGATCAAAATTCTGCACGATCTGCGGGATCTGGGGAACACGATTCTGGTAGTGGAGCACGATCCGGACATCATGCGGGCGGCGGACCGAATTCTCGATCTCGGGCCGGGGGCCGGGAAGAATGGCGGCAAACTGGTGGCCGAGGGAACCTACGACGAGATTCTGCATAATCCGGTGTCGCTGACTGGGCGGTATCTTTCGGAGGATCTGCGCATTCAGTCGCCGGCGGTGCGGCGAAAGCCGGGAGCGCAGCAGATCAAGATTCGCGGCGTGCGCGCCAATAATTTGAAGGGCGTGGACATCAGCATTCCGCTGGGGATGATTGTGGCGATCACCGGCGTTTCGGGATCGGGTAAGTCGACGCTGCTGCATCAGGTGCTGTACCGGGCTCTGGCGCAGGCGAAGCAGCAATCGAGCAGCGGAGCGACGGGGCCGGCCGCGAGTTGGGAGAGTCTGGAGGGCGATCAGTTTATTGAGGAAGTGGTGCTGGTCGACCAGTCGCCGATTGGAAGGACGCCGCGGTCGAATCCGGTGACGTATATCAAGGCGTTTGACGCGATCCGCGAACTGTTCGCTTCCCTGCCCGAGGCGAAGAAGCGCGGATTCGGGGCGGGACATTTTTCGTTCAACATTCCGGGCGGGCGTTGTGAGACATGCCAGGGCGACGGCACGGTCACGGTGGAGATGCAGTTCCTGGCCGACGTCGAATTGATTTGCGAGGAGTGTAAGGGGACGCGCTATAAGCCAACCGTGCTCGACGTGCGGTATCGCGGGAAGAACATTCACGAAGTTCTGAACCTCACCGTTAAGGAAGCTCTGAAGTTTTTTGCGGAAGTGCCAAAGATCACGGAGAAGCTGCGGTCGCTGGAGGAAGTTGGGCTGGGATATTTGCGGCTGGGGCAGTCGGCGACGACGCTTTCGGGCGGCGAGGCGCAACGCATGAAGCTGGCGGCGCATCTGCAGCCGGCGTCGCGGGAAGCGAGCCGGGGATCTGGGACCGAGGCGAAGCTGAAGCGGCGGCTGCTGTACATTTTCGACGAGCCTACAACGGGGCTGCATTTTGACGACGTCAGCAAACTTCTGGCGGCCTTTCGGCGTCTGATTGAAGCAGGGGGATCGATTGTGGTCATCGAGCACAATCTGGAAGTGATCAAAACTTCGGATTGGGTGATCGATCTGGGGCCAGAGGGCGGAAGCCGTGGGGGCAAGGTGGTAGGGGCTGGGCCGCCGGAAGCGATCGCGAAGCTGGCGGGGTCTTATACGGGAAAGTATCTGGCGCGTGTCCTGAACGGAAATGGAAACTCGCGTTCCCATGGCTCGTAAATATGGTTCGTAGATATGGCTCGTAACTTCGTGGTCGCTGGGAGACTCGCGGTCGCGGTGCTGGCAGCGTGTTTGCCTGCACTCGCCGGAGCGCAGACTGCGAATCCGCCGGCGGCGCAGACCGATTCGCGATCGCAAGACGAAGGCTCTTCTTCCAGCGTGCGTCACAAACCGAGCGCGACTTCCGGCCAGAAAGCTCATCACACCACGGTTGCCGAGGAAGACCCGCCACCGCCTGAACTGGCGAAGGCTGAGGCGTTGATTCAGAAACAGGATTACACCGGGGCCGAGCCTTTGTTGCGGAAGGTTCTCGAGGGGGATGCTGGGAACGATCCCGCGAATTATGTGGCGTGGTTTGAACTGGGGTTTGTGGAGAATGGGCTGGGCAAGCGGGACGAATCGATTGCGGCGTACCGCAAATCGGTAGCGGCGAAGCCGGATGTTTTTGAGTCGAATTTGAATCTGGGGCTGCAGCTTGCCAAGGCTGGACAGCCCGAGGCCGCGCAATACCTGCTGGCCGCCACGCAACTCAAGCCCACCAGTCACGTTGCCGAGGGCCATGCGAGGGCCTGGATTTCTCTCGCGCATGTGCTCGAAGCGACCAAGCCCGAGGAAGCCATTGCCGACTACCGGCAGGCGGCAGCGTTGCAGCCAAAGGATCCCGAGCCACATCTGGCTGCGGGAGCGCTGCTGGAAAAACAGGACAAGTTTGCAGACGCGGAGAGCGAATACCAGCAGGCACTCGCGCTGGGTCCGTCTTCCGATGCGCTGACGGGACTGGCCAATATCTACATGCGAGGGCACCGTGTGCCGGAAGCTGAAGCGGAGCTGAAAAAACTTGTGGCGGCGCATCCCGAGCAGGCTGACGCGCGTATCCAACTGGGGCGCGTGCTGGCGGCGGACGGTAAGTACGACGAGGCGATTGCCGAATTGCAGGCGGGCGAGAAGCTGGCTCCGGCAGATATTTCGCTGCAACGCGATCTCGCTGATCTCTACGTGATTGCCAAGAAATATGATCAGGGCGAGGCGGCTTATCGCGGGCTTCTCGCGGGCAGTCCCAACGATGCGGCGCTTCATCAGAGTCTGGGCAAGGCGCTGGTCGAACAGAAGAAGTTCGCAGAGGCGCAGAAGGAATTCGAGACGGCAGTAAAGCTTAAACCCGATTTCGGTGAGGCTTATGGCGACCTGGCTTTTGCCGCCAGTGCGAACAAAGATTATCCGCTGACCTTGAAGGCGCTCGATATGCGGGTGAAATACGTGCCGGAGGAGCCGGTCACATATTTCCTGCGGGCTTCGGCCTATGACCATCTGAGAGATGTGAAGCGGGCGGTGCAGAATTTTCACCTCTTCCTCAATTCGGCTCATGGGAAGTATCCTGAACAGGAATGGCAGGCGAAGCACCGGCTCATCGCACTTGAGCCCAAAAAATAGTTCGCCGCGGGGCTGGAATCATGCTTGGGGTGCAGTACAGATTGCGAATGTGGGGAGCGGTCACACTGGTCGTGGCGCTGGCTGCGGTGACGGCGCACGCTGCGTCCAACAGCGATCTTTCCGTCGAGCAGTTGAAGGCCAAGCTTTCTTCCACAAGCGTTGGGGACCGGCCTCATCTGTGTGTACAGATTGCGCAGAAGCAATTGGCGGAGGCCGACAAGGAATACGCGGCAAGCGAGTTCGAGAAGGGCCAGGCCGCGTTGGTGGACGTGGTCGCATATTCGGAACTGGCCCGGGATTATGCGATTCAATCGCACAAGTATCAAAAGCAGGCGGAGATCGCGGTGCGCACGATGGCACGCAAGCTGACAGAACTGATGCACTCGCTGGGTCATGACGACCAGGCGCCGGTGCGAGACGCCGTCAACCGTCTGCAACGAGTGCGGGATGATCTGCTGATGGCTATGTTTCCGAAAGGAGCAAGATGACTACTTCCCTGCTTCGGTCGTGGATGTGCGTAGTGCTGTTAGTAGCGGGGGCGTCCGTGGCGCAGGCCCAGCGCCACCGCGAACCGCTGACGCAAGCGGAGATCGACCAGATCCGAGATGCCAGTTGGGAACCGAAACAGCGGCTTACGCTTTATGTCCAGTTCACCCGGGCGCGACTGGCGAAACTGGAAGAGATGCGGAGCGATCCCAAGACCAAGAATCGTCCGCAACAGACGCATGACCTGCTGGACGATGTTCAATTGCTGTACGACGAACTGAACGACAACATCGATACCTACGTCGACCGCAAGGATGACATCCGCAAGCCTCTGAAGCTGGTGATTGAGGCCGACACGGAGTTTCAGGCCAAGCTGCGGGCGCTGAAGGATGCGGCCGATGTTCCGGCGGCGGAGGCCCGGCAGTACGAGTTCGTTCTGACGAACGTTCTCGATACCGTGGATACGTCTGCGGACGAGCATCGCAAACTGCTGGCGGACCAGGAAGATGCGGCGAAGCATAAGAAGCTGAATCCGAATGCGAGCGCGAAGAATGGGAAGCCGGAATAGGGCTGGGTCTTAGGTCTTAGGCATTCGGTCTTAGGTCTCGAGTTTTAGGCTGTGAGATCGTCGGCAGATCCCTAAAACCTAAGACCTGCGACCCTGTCGTGCTAACCTAGGCTTACCGTGCGTGAAGGGCTGCTCGAAATCTTTCAGGAAACTTATCGGGAGCTGCGTCCTGCATCTTCCATCCCAGAGCTAAAAATTGAATTTTTTGCATTTGCCAACGTGAATAACACGATCCGGCTGCGCGAGGGGCAGTTGCTGGTGCGGCTTTCGGATCTGCTGGAAGGCGCGCCGGACAGCGTGTTGCGGGCAATCGCGCATATTCTGCTGGCCAAGATGTACCGGCAGCCGATTGATCGCGGGCAGGCGGCGCGCTATCGCAAGTATGTGGCGAGCCATGAGATCGTGCGCAAGACGCATCTCGTTCGGCAGATTCGGGGGCGCAAGCGGCTGCGTCCGGCGCGGGGACACTTTTATGATCTGGACGCGGTGTTTGAGAAACTCAACACGCGGTTCTTTCACGGGCTGATGGCGCGGCCGCGCATGAGCTGGAGCCAGACGAAGACCCGGCGCATTCTGGGGCATTATGATCCGGCGCACAATGCGATCATCATCAGCGGTATCTTCGATCACTTCGCCGTGCCGGCGTATGTGCTGGAATATATCGTGTACCACGAGATGCTGCACCTGAAGCATCCGGTGAAGCTGCGGGGAAGCCGGCGGTGCGTGCACTCGGCGGAGTTTCAGGCGGAAGAGAGATTGTTTCCCCACATCACGGAAGCGAATGCGTTTCTGAAACGTCTATAAGCTGGCGCGTCTTATCATCAGGACACCCGCGCGAAACACAATCAACACTGCGACGAGGTTTTTGTGCGGGTGACAGGAAGAGTTTGGCCTTTCCCTCGATTCGGTGCGAGTGGCAGTAGACTTAAAGGCAGCACACAGTACGATCGAAACTATAGCGGAGTCATTCATGAAAGCGACTTTTGGAGTTTTGAAACTCGCTGTGGCGAGTGCAGTCCTGTTTGCGGTCGCCGCGTGCCCACCAGCGTTGTCTGCCCAAGAGGCGCATGGCATTGCCGTGGCCAATATCGACCGCTCGGTGACACCGGGGGACGACTTTTATCATTACGCCAATGGCGAATGGATCAAACGCACGGAGATTCCGCCGGATCGCGTCGGGGTGGACGTCTGGACGAAACTGGGCGACGTGGGCAACAAGCGCATAGCCGACTTGATTGCGGAGGTCGCGAAGTCCAATCCGGCCGCCGGATCGGCCACGCGCAAGGTGGCTGACCTTTACAACTCGTACATGGACGAGGCTGGAATCGAGGCCAAAGGATTGACGCCGCTTCACCCGCATCTGGAGGCGATCGCTGCCATCAAAGACAAGCGCGAGTTGGCGCGTGTTCTCGGGGAAAGCCTGCGTGCGGACGTGGACGCACTCAACAACACGAACTATCACACGTCGAATCTTTTTGGGCTGTGGGTGGCGCCGGGCTTCAACGATTCGGAGCACTATACGGGTTATCTGATGCAGGGCGGACTGCATCTGCCGGACCGCGAGTATTACCTTTCCGACAGCGAGGATATGGGCAAGATCCGCACGCAGTATCAGACGCACATTGCCGCCATGCTGAAGCTGGCGGGATTCTCGGACGCGGATGCGCGGGCGGGACGAATTCTCGAACTCGAGCACGCGATTGCGCAGACCCATCGCACCCTCGCGGATAACGAGAACATCCACAACGCCAACAATACGTGGACGCAGGCAGACTTTCCGGCGAAGGCGCCCGGGTTGGACTGGGCGGAGTATTTTCGCGGAGCCGGGCTGAGCCAGCAAAGCAGTTTCATTGTCTGGCAGCCGGAGGCGTTCACTGGCGAAGCGGCTTTGGTGGGGTCTACTCCTCTCGATACATGGAAGCATTGGCTGGCGTATCACGTGATCGAGAACTATGGAGGAGTGCTGCCGAAGGCGGTGGCGCTGGAGCGGTTTGCGTTTTTTGGCAAGACACTTTCGGGTGCGCAGCAGCAGCGTCCGCGATGGCAGCGCGGGGTGTTCGTGGTGGATGGATACCTGGGCGATGTGATCGGCCAAATCTACGCCAAGCGCTATTTTTCTCCGGAAGCGAAGGCGCAGGTGGAAGCCATGGTGGCCAATCTGATTGCGGCATTTCGCAAACGGATTGAAGCACTCTCATGGATGGACGCGACGACCAAGGCAGAGGCGGAGGCCAAGCTTTCGACGCTTTACGTAGGAGTGGGTTATCCGGAGACGTGGCACGATTATTCGAATTTCGAAGTGAAGGCGGATGACATTTTCGGCAACCTGTGGCGGGGGAATGTAGCGGACTACCAGCGCCAGATCGCGCGTCTGGGCAAAGCGGTGGACCGTCACGAGTGGTCGATGACGCCGCAGACGGTAAACGCGGTGAACCTCCCGCTGCAGAATGCGCTGAATTTTCCGGCGGCGATTTTGCAGCCTCCGTTCTTCGATCCGCAGGCGCCGGCGGCGGACAATTACGGCGCGATCGGAACGGTCATTGGACATGAGATCAGCCACACCTTCGACTCGGAGGGGGCTGCATTCGATTCGAAAGGGCGGGTGCGGAACTGGTGGACTCCCGAGGATCTGAAACATTTTGAGGCGGCCACGGCGCAACTGGCCGCGCAGTATGACACCTATAAGCCATTTCCTGATCTGGCCATCAACGGCAAGCAGACGCTGTCGGAGAACATTGCCGACGTGGCGGGAATTGCGGCAGCGTATGACGGGTATCGGGCTTCGCTCTCGGGTAAGCCGGCGCCTGTTGAGGACGGATTCTCGGGCGATCAGCAATTCTTTCTTGCGTTCGGCCAGAACTGGGGAGAGAAAACGCGGGAGGCCGCGTTGCGGCAACAGGTCATGACGGACCCGCATGCTCCCGGTGAGTACCGGGCTGCTACGGTGCGCAACATCGACGCGTGGTATGCGGCGTTCGATGTGAAGGCGGGAGAGAAACTATTTCTGGCGCCGGGGGAGCGAGTGCGGATCTGGTGAGAGCAGTGGCCGCCGCGCGACGCACGGTTCTCAGGGATGACTGCCGAGGGCCGACGGCGGCGGGTTGCGCTCGATGCGGTGCACTTGTTTGAAGCCCGGAGGAATCTCGAAGACGGCCGGATCGAGCGGCCCTTCCTCAAATTGGGTCACATGCGTCTCGAAGCGGGTGACGGTGCCGTCGGGGAGATTGGACGGGCTCTTTGAGGTCTGGGTCAGATCCAGCGCAAAGCCCATCTCTCGATTCCCGATCGTGACGAATTCCGGTTTTTCCATGGGCACTTTCCCACCGCCCACACTCACGTAGCCGAACATGGTGCCGTGGCCCGATCCGGTCCGCTTGGGGTCACAGGAGAGCTGCTGGTCGAAGTCGATGTACCAGCCATCGGCAACTGACTCCTGCGGCGAGGAGTGCGAGCCTGCGAGTGGAGTCTGGGTGGTTGTCGTGACGACATGACGGGCCGTGCGCCCGAAGATTTCTTTCCGCTCGCCCGTGTCGGTGGTTTTGATTTCCACCCGGATGGTCGGCGTGGCGGGCTGCTGGATGCGAGTGTCTAGGCCGCGTGCTTTGAAGATCGG
>OBLW0100000939.1_pt1 | contig 25073 bp, 21 predicted proteins | sample 1520161 | NCBI WGS metagenome assembly OBLW01 (sample SAMEA3539309, study PRJEB22396) | soil metagenome | biome: tundra; feature: field; material: soil | place: USA | collected 2010-05 | depth 0.15 m | reverse complement strand
GCTCGAAGAGGCGGTCAAGCAGTTGCGCCACGGCGTCCTCTTCGTCCTCGATCCACTCGGGCGGGATGGCCTTCCAGGCCTGGTCCATTACCTCTTCGGGGAAGTGCATGGTCTGGTCGAGCCAGGGTTCGAAATCGTCGAGCGAACGCACGCTTTCGTAGACCAGGCGGCGTGGGTAGAGGCCCTGTAGGGGCGAATCCGGAAAATCCCAGTAGGGACCGTTGAAGGCGAAGCCGTGATCGATCATACGCGCCACGAAACCGAGGCTGCCGCCGGCGGACTCGGCGTGGCGCACCAGGGCGCGATAGAAGATGCTCTGCCGGCCGTCGGCGTTGCCGACCCATTTGTCGAACACCAGGATGGCGCGGAAGTCCTCCAGGTTGGCCACCTTGGGCAGCAGCGCATCGGGCAGGTAGTCGTAGACCGCGGTGCGTGCGGGGTCGCCGGGATAGCGCGAGCCGAAATGCCAGCCCGGTTCGACCGGAATCCGCCGGCTGCCGAGGGTCAGGTGGATGGCGGGGTTGTCGGCGAGGAACTGCGTGCTCAGCCGCACCAAAGCTGTCTCCGGCGTCGCGACCTGGAGATAGGCGAGCAGGCGGGACGCGAGCAGCTCATTGACCAGGACGCGGTGGTGCTGCGGATTATTGCGGAACTTGACGACGTACCACTGGCCGTCGTCGGCCTCCATCAGGTGAGACTGGGCGCCTCCTCGCATTTTTCGGATGTGCCGGATAGCGGTGAGCGGCATCGGCTGGAAAATCGGGTAACCTAGAGTTGTATCATACGGAGGAGTAGATCATAGATGGCGGAAATGGAAAACCCCACGAACGAATCCGCAGCCGGCACCCCAGCGTCCCCGGCGGGTGGACGCACGAAAGACGAAGTTGCGCTGGAGCTGATGCGGTTTATCACCCTGCAGACCGGCTACGGCAAGTCGCCGCAGTCCTCCGCGGGTTTCTCCGGAAAGCCCGGCTCGCATTCGGCGGAGGAGCACGCGGAAGCGCTGCTTGAGCTGTTCCTGCGCTGCCGGCAGGTGGTGAACCAGGAAGAATAGCGGGAACCGCGGAACGCGTTCCCGCTGCCGGTCAACGCTTCTTCTTGGCCGGGGCTTTCTTGGCGACCTTTTTCGCGGGCGCCTTCTTGGCGGCCTTCTTCACCGGCGCTTTCTTGGCGGCCTTCTTTACGGGCGCCTTCTTGACGGCCTTCTTTACGGGCGCCTTCTTCACGACCTTCTTGGCGACCTTCTTAACCACGGCTTTCTTGACAGCTTTCTTGGCGGGCGCTTTGGCCGCCGCCTTTTTTGCCGGAGCCGGCTTGGGCGCTGTGGCCTTCTTCACGGGCTTCTTGGGCGGGGCTTCCACAACGGCCGCGGGTTCCGACGGCCCGGACTCAGCCGGCGCCGGCTGGGCTACGGGAGGAGCTGCGCCTTCCACAATGTCGATTTCCATGATGACCTCGTCTTCTTCCTCTTCGTCTTCCTCGTCGTATTCGTCGAGCTTAGATTCCAAGTCCTCTTGCTCTTCGTCTTCGTAGTCGTGGAAGTCTTCCATCTCTTCTTCGTCCTTTGCAACGATCAGTGAGCGATGCGGCATTCACCAAGCCTCCTGCGTCTGGGCACAATCAACCCCTAGAATACCCCTTTTTACAAAAGAGGCAATAGTGAAAACGGTAAGTCGCTAGAAAAATCGTGCGCGGCTATCTTGCCGCGGAGTGCGCCACCAGCGTGGCGGGCTTCGGCGCAAGGCGCCGTGCGGCGGCTGACGGGCTGGCCGGCTTCCCGGCCGGCGCGGCGCCGGCACGCGGTCTGGCTGCCACCGGATGCCCTGCCGGGGCACGGTGCGAGGCTGCCGCGGATGCGGTGTGGGAAGAAGAATACGAGTTCGCGCGGCTGGCTACAACGTGTTTGGACGCGACGCGCCGTGCAGCCGGCGCGGGCCGGGCAGCGGTTGGAACCACCAGCAGGTCGCCTTCGACGGCAGCGCGCGCGGGCAGGCTGTTGGCCGCCAGCAGGCTTGCGGTAGAGACGCCAAATCGGGTGCCGATCACGGCCAGGGTCTCGCCCGGCGCCACCCGGTGCACGCGCCACCCAGCGCGATGTTCGGCGGGAACCAGAGCCAGCGCGGCTGTTAGCCGGGCGCCTGAGCCCTTCGGCACGTGTACCGCGTAGTGGGCCGGCGCCAGGTTGCCCAGCAAGGCTGGATTCAACTCGGTCAACTCGGGAACCGAGGTGTCGGTGACGTCGGCTATCAAGGGGAGGGCGGTGAGAGCGGTCAGCTCGACGGTGTCGTATTCGATCGGCGGGTCCATCTGAACCTGGTCCAGGCCGTAAGCCTGCGCGTTCTTTTCCATGATCGTCATGGCCAGAATGATGGGCACGTAATTGGTGGTTTCGATGGGCAGCTCACCGCGCGCGCGCAACTCCCAGAAATCCGCGTAGCCGGTGCGTTCCACGGCCGTTTGCACGGTTTGCGGGCCGCAGTCATAGGCCGCGATGGCGAGATACCAGTCGCCGAACATGTTGTAGAGATCGTGGAGATGGTGGGCGGCGGCGCGGGTGGCCTTCTCCGGGTCCAGCCGATCATCGGTGTAGGTGGTGCGCTGGAGGCCGTACTCAGCGCCCCGCCATGCCATGAACTGCCACATGCCGGTGGCGCGGGCGCTGGACATGGCGCGCGGCATGAAGCCCGACTCGGCCTGCGCCAAGTGAATCAACTCCTGCGGCACGCCTTCCTCGTCCAGGATGCGTTGGATCATGGGGCGATAGCGGCCGGAACGCTGCATGGCCACCACGATCGTCCCGTGGCCCCGGTTGGAGAAGTAGTTGACGTAGCCCAGCACGGCGTCAGTGACCGACAGCGGCAACTGCGAAACCGTGGCCGCCATCTGGTCGAGCACGCGATCCTTGATCTTGGGGTCCACCGGGAAGGTCATCTGCAGAATGTCTTCGAGCGGCGCCTTGTCGAACCGGCCCTCTTCGCTCGAGTCCGAAGCGCCCAGGGCGGCCAGGTCGAAACTGTGAATGGCGTCCACCATTTGGTCCATCCGGCGGTCATACGCCTGGCGGTCGGCCGGGTTCAGATCGGAAGCATCGAGCATGGCGTCAACCGCCAGGTCGAATTCCTGACGCGCGGTGGCGAAGGCCCCGATGGCATAGGCCTGCTTGCCCGCTGCGAAGTGACGCTCCGCCTCTTCGACCATCTCGTCGCCGCGAGTGCGGCGAGGTATCTGTGGACCCTCCAGCAGGAAGCCGGGCACATCCTTGGTATAGACGCCGGGTTCGACCAGCGGTGGGTGGTCGATGTCGAGGTTGACCGGCCCGGAGTGGGCATGCGGCGGTAGAAAGGCGTTTTGGAAGCTGGAGTGCTGGTTAATTCCGCATCCGGCGATGACGGAGGCCCCGGCGACCACGATAATCGAAGCGAGCGTCTGAGTTCGCGCGTTCATTCACACACTCAGCGAAAGATTCTAAAGCACTTACCGTAGCCTTGCCCAGAGGGGGACGATCAAACATTACAACACTATGAGTGTGGAATGCAACTGGCGTAAGGTAAGTCCCAGACTATTGCGTATCGGCAACATTTGCCGTTGTATACCGGCAACACCTGCACTGTGTCGTTATTCCTCTTCTTCCTCTTCACCCGTCTTAGCGGCTTTGGCCGCCGCAATGATCTTATCGGCTTGCAACTGGGGCACGTAATCGTAGTGATCGAATTCCATCGAGAAGGTTGCGCGGCCCTGCGTCATGGCCGTCAGATCGCTCTGATAGCTCAGCATTTCGGCCATCGGCACCTGGGCGCGGATGATCTGCGTGGTGCCCTTGGTTTCGTTGCCCGAGATGCGGCCGCGGCGGCTGTTCAGATCCCCCATCAAATCACCGGCGTATTCCCCCGGCGCCTGGATTTCCACGTTCATGATCGGTTCCAGCAGTGAGGGCTTGGCTTCCTGCATGGCGGCCTTAAAGGCCTTGCGGGCCGCCAGTTTGAACGCCAGTTCCGAGGAATCGACGTCGTGGTAGGAGCCGTCGTAGACGGTGACCTTGAAATCGACCATGGGATAGCCGGCCAGGAATCCTTTTTCGGCGGCATCCACAATCCCCTTTTCCACGGCGGGGATGAAGTTGCGCGGGATGGAGCCGCCGAAGATTTCGTTGGCGAACTCGAACTTGGCGCCGCGCGGTAGGGGATCCATCTTGATCCAGCAATCGCCGAACTGGCCGTGCCCGCCGGTCTGCTTCTTGTGGCGGCCCTGCACGTCGGCGTGGCCGCGAATGGTCTCGCGATATGGAATCTTGGGCGCCTTGAGGGTGACATCCACGCTGTAACGCTTCTTGAGCCGGCTGACCACGATCTCGACGTGCTGCTGGCCGGCGCCGGCCAGCAGGAACTCGCGAGTTTGCGGGTCGCGGTAGAAGCGCAGCGACTGGTCCTCTTCGAGGATGCGGTGGACGGCGTTGCCCATACGGTCTTCGTCGTTGCGCGACTTGGCTTCGATGGCGAAGGCGATCGAAGGCTCGGGCAGCTTCACGGGCGGGTAGGTGACGGTAAAGCCCTTATCCGCCAGGGTGTCGCCGGTGAGCGTGTCTTTCAGCTTGGCCACCGCGCCCAGATCGCCGGCATGCAGCTCGGTCACGGGCTGCAGGGTCTTGCCCTGCGGGCTGCTGAGGTGGGCCAGCCGCTCAGCCGAACTGCGGGTGAGGTTCTGCAGCGCGCCGTCGTTTTTCACCACTCCGGTGATGACCTTGAAATAGGTGATACGCCCGGCGAAAGGGTCGGCCGTGGTCTTGAAGACGAACAGGGAGCAGGGGCCAGTCTCGACAATCTTCTGCGTGGATTCCTCGCCGTTGGCGATGCTCGCGAAGCCCTCGCGCTCGTTGGGGGCGGGCAGGTTTTCCACCATGAAGTTGAGGATCAGGTCGCTCGCGGTATTGTGCAGGGCCCCGGCGCACAGCACGGGGAAGATGCGCATCTCACGAATGGCCTGCTTGAGGCCGGCGTCGATGTGCTCGGGCGGCAGCGTGCCCTTGTCGAAGAATTCTTCCATCAGGGCGTCATTGCCCTCGGCCACCATTTCGATCAGCGCTTCGTGAGCGGCCTTGGCGGCGTCGGCCAGGTGTGAGGGAATTTCGTCTTCTTTGCCTTTGCCATCGCCGTCGGCGGTGTACGTGTACGCTTTCATCCGGACCAGATCGACCACGCCCGAGAAATCGCGTTCGGCGCCGATGGGGATCTGGATCGGCACCGCGGAGCGGCCGAAGGCGGCCTGCACGTTTTCGAGCGTGCGCGTGAAGTCGGCGCGCTCGCGGTCCAGCTTGTTGATGACGATGGCGCGCGGGAGCTTGAAATCGTTGGCGAAACCCCAGACCTTTTCGGTCTGCACTTCCACGCCGGCGACGCCATCCACCAGCACCAGGGCCGAATCCGCCGCCACCAGGGAAGCGCGCGTGTCGTTGATAAAAATGTTATAGCCGGGAGTGTCCAGGATATTGATCTTGGTTTTCTTCCATTCCGCCACGGCGATGGCTGTAGAGATAGTGATTTTGCGGGAGATTTCCTCTTCGTCAAAATCGGTGACGGTGTTGCCTTCATCCACGCGCAGCAGCCGGTTGGCCGCGCCCGCGGTGAACAACAAGCCGGCGGTGAGCGACGTCTTGCCGGAATCGCCGTGGCCCACCAATCCGACGTTCCGTATGTCCTTGCTCTCGTAAACCTTCACGCTTGGCTCCCTGTTGGCAAAACGGAATAGTAACACGGGTCTTTAGGGAGGTGGGGCATGGTTTACCTTGCCCAGAATCGGGGTTTCCTTCACAATGGAAACGTGAAGGTAACCCTCACGCTGGACGACGATCTGGTCAAGAAGGTCCGCAAGATCGCGGCCGAACGGGACACCACCCTCACCGGCATGGTGCGCGACTATCTGGAGAAGACGGCTGCCGTCGAGGCGGCGTCCGGGCGCAAGCGCCGCGAGCGTGCGGCCCTGGAGCGCAGCTTCGAGACCATACAGGTCCACATCGGCAAGCCAACCTGGAATCGTGCCGACCTCCATGTCCGCTCCTGACTTCCTGGACGCCGTGGCGCACGCAGTCCTGCGTGCTGTGTCGAGAGTCGTCTCGACATTTCTTGGCCGGAAAAGCCGAGATGACTCTCGGCTCAGCAGACTGACAGTCCGCGCCACGAGCGGCGGTGGCTAACCTTTACGAACCGATGACTCCGGCGAGCGGGCTGCTGGCGGTGGCGTAAAGCTTCTTCGGCATGCGGCCGGCTTCAAACGCCAGTCGACCGGCTTCGACGCCCAACTTCATGGCGCGCGCCATCTTTTCGGCGTCATCGGCGAGGGCGATGGCGGTATTCATGAGGACGCCATCGGCGCCCAGCTCCATGGCAATGGCGGCATCCGAAGCGGTGCCCACGCCAGCATCGACAATCAGCGGGACTTCCGTGATCATCTCGCGCAAGATCCGGAGGTTGGTGGCGTTTTGCACACCCAGGCCGGAGCCGATGGGCGCGGCCAGTGGCATCACGGCGGCGGCTCCGGCATCGATCAGGCGGCGCGCATTTACCACATCGTCATTGGTATAGGGCAGCACCACGAAGCCCTCCTTGACCAGTGTGCGGGTGGCCTCCAGCAGGCCGGCGTTGTCGGGGAAGAGCGTCTTCTCGTCGCCGATTACTTCCAGCTTGATCCAGTGGGAAAGGCCCACTTCGCGCGCCAGCATGGCAGTGCGGATGGCGTCGTCTGCGGTGTAGCAGGCGGCGGTGTTGGGAAGGATGAAGATTTTCGTGCGGTCGATGAAATCGAGCAGCGATTCCTTGCTCTTGTCGGTGAGGTTGACGCGGCGCACGGCCACCGTGACCATGTCGGCGCCGGTGGCCTCGTGGCATCGCTGCATTTCCTGGAAGCTGCGATACTTACCGGTGCCCACGATGAGGCGGGAGCGAAATTCGCGCCCCGCGATGATGAATGATTGCGGCATGTCCTCATTGTAACGGGGCGGCAAGCGTGTGGCATCGCGCCGGCATCCGGGAATCCGCTACCATGGTCACCGGGAATCTCAGCCATTCCATGGCACATCTGATTTGATCAAGGAGGATTGCGGACGAGCACGTCCGGAGACACCTATGAGCCAGATTCACGCTTTAGCTGCCAGAGAGGCGAAAGGCCCTTTGCAGCCGTTTTCTTACGATCCGGGACCGCTCGGCGACGAGCAGGTCGAAATTGCAGTCGCCTATTGCGGCATCTGCCATTCGGACCTTTCGATGCGCAATAACGAGTGGGGGATGACGCAGTACCCGTTCGTTCCCGGCCACGAGGCAACCGGCAAGGTGGTGGCCGTGGGGCCGCACGCCAAGGCGGTGAGCGTGGGCCAGACGGTGGGCCTCGGCTGGAACTCGGGCAGTTGCATGTATTGCAAAAGCTGCATGACCGGCAACCACAACATGTGCGAGCGGCTGGAGCAGACCATCGTCGGGCGTTTTGGCGCCTTTGCTACGCGGGTGCGCTGCCATTGGTGCTGGGCGACGCCGATTCCGGACGGCGTGGATGCCGCCAAAGCCGGACCGCTGCTGTGCGGCGGCATCACGGTGTTCAACCCGCTCGGCGAAATGAACGTGCGGCCCACCGACCGCGTGGGGGTGATCGGCATCGGCGGCCTGGGCCACATGGCGCTCCAATTCCTCAACAAGTGGGGATGCGACGTGACCGCCTTCACCTCCAACGCGAAAAAGGCCGACGAGGCGCGGCGCATGGGCGCCCATCACGTGATCGACACGCACTCGGCGGAAGAGTTGAAGAAGGCCGCCGGCAGTTTCGACTTCGTGATCTCGACCGTGAACGCGGACCTGGATTGGAATGCGTATATCGGAGCGCTGGCGCCCAAGGGACGGTTGCACGTGGTGGGCGTGGCGCCCAATCCGTTGCCGGTTCCGGCCTTCTCGCTCCTGGTTGCGCAGCGCTCGGTGAGCGGCTCGCCTTCGGGATCGCCGGCGGCAGTGGCCAGGATGCTCGAGTTCGCCGCGCGCCATGGCGTCGCGCCGGTGGTGGAAGAATTTCCCATGAGCCAGGCCAACCAGGCGCTGGCACACCTGGAAGCGGGCAAAGCGCGCTACCGCATCGTTCTCAAGAACGATCTCGAGTGAGAAAGTGAGGCAGGTCCCCGACCTGCCAACAAGGTTGGCGGGTGTTCATCCACCGAAAAACTCCGGTGGAGCAGGTCGGAGACCTCGGCTGTTGGCAGGTCGGGGACCTGCCTCACTTTGCTCAGATCAGCACCAGGCCGCGGCGGATGCCGATGGTGACGGCTTCGGTGCGGCTGCCGGCGTTGAGTTTTCCCAGGATCGAAGCCACGTGAAACTTGGCGGTGTGCTCGGAGATGCCGAGCTTCCAGGCGATTTCCTTATTGGCATCGCCTTCAGCCACCAGGCGGAGCACATCGAGCTCGCGGGCGGTCAGCGCGACCGATGCGGCGGAAGCCGGTGCGGGCGACGAGGCGGCCAGCAGCGGCTCCAGTTCGCCCGGTTCGATCACGGCCAACCCGCCGGCAGCGGCTTCCACGGCGGCGAGAATCGCGCCCGGAGATGCGTCGCGAGCCAGCACCGCCCGCACACCCAGCTTGAACGCTTCGTGGGTGAACGAGGGCTGCGATTCCGCGCTCAGCAAAACGATGGCCGGCTGGCGGGCGGCTGGCGGCGGCAGATCTTCCAGCGCGCCCGCGGCCAGCAGAACATCGGGATGGAGCGCCTCGGCGGCGGAGGCATCCGGGAAAGATCCGGCCAGTTGCAGGCCGGGCGCCGAAGCCACCAGGGTTTCCAGGCCCGCGCGCGTCATCGCGGAGTGCGCGGCGATGAGCACGCGGATCACGCCGCCTCCGCCGCGCGCTCCCCCAGGCGAACCACGGTCTCCCGCACCGGCAAGCGGCCGCTCGAAGGCGCGCCGCGCAGGAACCGCAGGCGCAGCGCCGGCTGGCCCGAATCGAGCGCGTCGTAGAGCTCGTCGAGAGCGAGCAACAGCAGATCGCCGGCTTTGAGCGAAGCCATGGCCGCAGCGCCCCCCGGTTCCACGTCGAGAACGAGAACACCGCCGGAGACGGGGCGCAGCGTCACTCCCAACGACGGGCGCGGGCCGCGGCGCACGAAATCGGTGGCATCGTTCGAGGGCACGGCTATGCCCAGCCCATTGATAATGGCGGTGTTGATACCGATCACGCGGCCTTCGGCGTTGGCCAGCGGGCCGCCGGAGTTGCCGGGAGCCAGGCGCACTTGCGCGCGGATCCAGGCCCGGTTGCCCATGCCGCGGATCGGCCCCACCGAGTGAATTACACCGGTGGAAACCGCGCCGGCAAAGCCCAGCGGGCTGCCGACCGCGATCACCAGTTCGCCCGGCCGGAGCGACGACGAGTTGCCGGCGGCGGCCGCATCGAGCGAAGCAGCGGCGACGCGCAGCGAAGCCAGGTCGCGGCGCGCATCGCGCGTGAGTACCCGCGCCGGCAGCTTGCGCCCGTCCCAAAATTCCACTTCGAGATCCACGCCGCGCGCCACGTGGGCGTTGGTGAGCACCAGCCCATCGGCCGACCAGATGACGCCGGAACCGCTGCCGCGTCCGGCGCGCGAGTGAACCTGCACGGTCGAACGGCGCAGCCGCTCGGCCACTTCACCGAATCCCCGCATGTCAGCTCCTCCGCGGCCGTTCGCCGATGGTGATCGAGACCGAGCGGGACGCTCCGCCGCGTATCACTTGCACCTCGATCGCGCGCCCCACGCCGTGAGTTTCGAGCACGGTCTGTATGTCGTCGGTATCGGACACGGCAGTACCGCCGAGCGCGACCAGCACGTCGCCAATCAATACGCCCGCCAGCGCCGCCGGTCCCTCCGGTTCGAGCGAAAGAACGATCAGACCTTTTTGATGATCGGGCAGCTCGACGGGTTGCAGACCGACGCCCAGGTAGCCGCGCGCCACGCGTCCGCGGGCGAGCACTTCGTCGACGACCCGGTTGATGGTGGACGCTGGGATGGCCAGCCCCGCGATTCGCGACAGCGCGGAAGTGGCGATCCCGAGAGCCTGGCCCGCGGCGTTCAGCACCAGCCCGCCGGAAGAACCCGGATAGAGCGTCAGATCGAGACGGATGTAGCGGTCCAGCCGGCCGCCCCGCCAGGTGCGCCACGGGCCGCTCACCGCGCTTACGATGCCCAAGGTGGCGTTGATGCCGGAGTCTTCGGAGCGGCCCAGTGCCAGCGCCAGATTGCCGGGCGCCGGATCGTCCGTGGCCGCAACCGCCGGCGCGCCCGGCGCCTCCACCTTCAACACCGCGATATCCGTACCCGGGTCGCTGCCGGCCAGCGTGGCGGCGGCGTTGCTGCCATCGGGCAGAGTGACGGTGATTTCGTCTTCCCGCCGCACCGTGTGCTCGGCGGTGACCAGAATGCCGGGGCGCCAGAAAGCGCCGCTCGAGGAGAAGCGCGGCCGTGCGTGCACTGAAACCACCGAGCCCGCCGCCCCTTCTACCACGGCAGCCAGTTCCTTGGAAAAAGCCGCCAGTTCGTTTGCCATGAAAACCTCCCTGTGACTCCAGCATGCCCGATAGCGGACGGTTCGCACATCGGGAAATCGGGCAGGGGGGAGCTAGCCGGAAGAGCGGGGCCATCCCCATCGGGGGCGTACCGGTACCCGCCGCGCGTCGAGAGATTAAGCTGTTTCGTATCTTGCCGGAAGCGTTGTAAGCGATTGATAACGATAGCCCGCATAGAAATTTTCAATTGGACGCGCCCGCTCCCACGGTTTAGGTTGAGATATGGGAACTGCAATGAGGATGGCCATAGCGGATGCTGAGGTTGGCTTGTTGCACAGGGTCAGCAACATTGTCAGCTCGGAGTTGTCAGTCGACGAGATTTTGGGCGAGGTGCTCAGCCTCGCGGCGCAGGCCACCGCTTGCGACGCGTGCCTGATCTACCTCTTGGATCAACAATCGAACGAAATGGTGCTGCACGCTTCGCAAGTGCCGCACGCCGCGGATCTGGGGAAACTGCGGATCAAGGTTGGCGAGGGAGTGACCGGCTGGGTAGCGGAGCACAAGTCGGCGGTGGCGCTCGAGAAGGACGCCTTCGCCGATCCCCGGTTCAAGCGTTTCCAGACGCTGATCGAAGACACGTATGAGGCGTTCCTTTCGGTGCCGCTGGTCAGCGCCGGCGACCTGATCGGCGTCATCAACGTGCATCATCGCCAGCCGCATAAGCACAGCCGCGAAGAAATCGGCGTGATGAAGTTCATTGGCGAGCAGCTCGGCGTCACCATTTCCAAATCGATGTTGGAGCAGGAAAACGCGCGCCTGATGGAGGAAACGGCGGAAATGAGGCGCGAGCTGGAAACGCGCAAGCTCGTGGAGCGCGCCAAAGGACTGCTGCAGCAGAAGTTCGGCATCAGCGAGGAGGATGCCTACTTCCGGCTGCGCAATCAGAGCCGCCGTTTGCGCCGTCCCATGCGCGCGCTGGCCGAAGCCATCATTCTCTCCGAGGATTTGGATCGCGATTCCTCCGCTAGCTCGCGCGACGAACGCGTCGCATAGCCACCCGCCCTTTTTGACCGCCATTGTGGCGGAAAACTGCCTTCGAAGCGGCCGGCCCCGGATTCGGCCGGCCGCTTCGCTCTCTCCCGTGTAAGGGTTGCCAATGGGCCCAGCAGCGTCCGTAACGGAAGCGCGGACGAGCCCGTCCGCCCCACTGGCATTCGTTTCTTCTCCCCTCTTCTCCCCGCTCGAGATCGGGCCAAAACTAACGCTAACGGAGGAATACTGTGAAAAACAGCGTAATCCCTCTTGCGGCAGTGCTCGGCATGGTCATTAGTGCCGCGCCGTCCGCATGGCCGCAGACACCGCAAATTTCCGTCTGGAAGATCGATGTGCGAAGCGAGTCGGGAGAGTCTCTGAGCCACTACTCGGCCGAGATTTACGGCCAGCTTCATCAGAGGATGGCGGCGGACCTTGGACTCGACAATACGTTTGAGTTCCGCCAGGTTCCTTGTGGCCAATACCTGGTGGTTGTGCATGACGCGAGTGGCATTGCGGTGCACCAGGAATTCGTATCGGCCAGCGCCTCTGAACAGCCGGTGACGATCCAGTTGCCCAGGAAGGAGGCGTCGCGGCCTCCCTCGGGACCGGTTTCGGCGACAGAACTGCGCCACCCGCCGGCGCGAAAAGCCGTGCGTGCGGCCCAGTTGGCGCGGAGGTTCTTGCAGGCGGGAGAATTCGCAAAGGCGGCGCAACAATTCCGGAAAGCGATCGACATCTCGCCGGAGTACGCCCTGGCTTACTCCGGCCTGGCGGCGAGCTACCTGCGCACCGGCAACTACCGGGAGGCGGCCAGCGAAGCCAGCCGCGCAATGGAGCTGTCGCAGCCGAATCCGGCGGACTTGTGCAATCTGGCCCTGGCAGAGTTCCAGTTAGGGCGGATTGCCGAAACCACGGCGACGGTGCGGCGCTGGCTGGCCATGACTCCGGAGAATGCAAAAGCGCACTGGGTGCTGGGACTGCTGTTGGCGCGCGACCGGCGCACGCTGGCCGAAGCTGCCCCGCATCTGGAGCGCGCGGCGGAAGAGGTGCCCGCGGCGCGTCCGCATTGGGAAGCCGTGCGGAATGCACTGGCGGCGTCGGAGGCCCAGGCGAGCCGGTAGGGAACGTGGCGCGGGCAGTCATGCCTGCTGTGTCGAGAGTCCGAACTCCTGATGCGGTGGAATTTGGATTGAGCCAGGCGGCTCCGGTCAGAGGTAGGACAGACGATCGGTTTTTGTCGTCTGTCAAGCGGCGCGTCCCCGGCCGAGGCGCGACAGACGACAAAAACCGATCGTCTATCCTACCTGGTCTGCGCTACCGATTCCCGTCAGGTGGGTCAGCTCATTTTCCTCAGCGCGCGGAAAAAGCCGGGTAACATCAGGAGTTCGGAGAGTCATCTCGACATTTTGACGTGCGTTGCGCTCTGCTGACGCCAAGAAATGTCGCTACGACTGGCGACACAGTTTGCAAGACTACCGGCGCCACGTGCGCCTCAGCCCCCGGCAACTTTTGGTCCTGCCTCGGGTTTGAAATAGTACGCAGCCCGATTCTGCGGGACAATGATGTTAAGGGGTCGCGTGCAGACTTTTCACCCGACGGCCGGCTTTCTCCTCTTTGCCGCCTGCTTCGCCCCTGCGTCGGCGTTCGGCGCCGATGCGCAGAAGGCGTTCACCGCTCCTTTCGAAGCCGCGGGCGAACTCACTCCGCGGAACAGGATCGACGAGCTGGTTTTCGCCCACTGGAAGGAATTGGGCATACAACCGGCGAACCTGTGCTCCGATAGCGTTTTCCTGCGGCGGGCGTGGCTGGATGCGACCGGCACCTTGCCAACCGCGCAGCAGGCTAGCGAGTTTCTCGCGAGCCATGACCCCAACAAGCGCGCCGCCCTCATCGATCAGCTCTTGGAGCGTGACGAGTTCGCCGATTACTGGGCGATGAAGTGGAGCGATCTGCTGCGCGTCAAGGCCGAATTCCCGATTGAGCTGTGGCCCAACGCCGCCCAGGCGTATTACCACTGGATTCACGATTCGCTGCGCCAGAACAAGCCCTATGACCAATTTGTCCGGGAGATGCTGACCGCGAGCGGCAGCAACTTCCGCGAGGCGCCGGTGAACTTCTATCGCGCCATGCAAAACCGCCAGCCGGCGGGAATCGCGCAAACGGTGGCTTTGACCTTCATGGGCGTTCGCACCGAGAAGTGGCCGGCGGCGCGGCTGGCGCAGATGGCTGCGTTTTTCTCCGCGGTAGGTTATAAACACACCGACGAATGGAAAGAGGAGATTGTTTTCTTCGATCGCGGCAAAGCGGTCCCGAGTTTGTTGACCTTCCCGGACGGGACGCCGGCGCGGCTCCAGCCGGATCAGGATCCGCGGGAAGCGTTCGCCGATTGGCTGCTCGCTCCGGGCAATCCGTGGTTCGCGCGCTCAATCGTCAACCGCGTCTGGTATTGGCTACTGGGCCGCGGGATCGTCCAGGAGCCGGACGACACTCGCGCCGACAATCCGCCCGAAAACGCGAAGCTGTTGGCTTGGCTGGAGAACGAGCTGGTGGCTTCGCATTATGACGTGCGGCATGTTTTCCGGCTGATCCTCAACTCGACTACTTACCAACTTTCCCCGATACCGCGGGCGGAACGGACGGTCGCGGCGGCTCATTTCGCCTCTTATCCGCTGCGGCGCCTGGATGCGGAGGTGCTCATCGACGCCATCGATCAAATCACGGGGACGAGCGAAGCTTACACCAGCGCGATTCCCGAACCGTACACTTTCATGCCGGATTTCCAGCGCGCCATTAGCTTGCCGGATGGCAGCATCGGCAGCTCTTTCCTGGACTTATTTGGGCATCCGGCGCGCGATACCGGATTGGAATCGGAACGCAATAACCGGGCGAGCGACGCGCAACGGCTGCACATGCTGAATTCGACCCACGTGCAGCGAAAGCTCCAGCAGGGGCCGAAGCTCGCGGCCATGATGCGCGACATCAAGAACCCGCGGGAACTGGTTTCGCAAGTCTACCTGACGATTCTCTCGCGTTACCCTACCGACGACGAATGGAAGGTGATGGCGGCACATTCGCAATCCGGCGCGCCCAAGGGACGCGACGCAGTGGTCGATCTGGGCTGGGGATTGATCAACAGCTCCGAGTTTCTGTACCGGCATTAGGAACTAGCTGGAAAATGCCAAAACACGATGAGCCACAGATGAACACAGATCAACACGGATTGAAAAGAATTTGGCTTATCCGTGTCCATCTGTGTTCATCTGTGGCTCCAGAATTCTTTTTCGGGCTTTTTCAGCGGCCTGTTCGCTTAGGAGGCATCGAGACATGAAACCCAATTACCGTTTGCTGCCGATCAACCGGCGCGAAGCCCTGCGCGAGGGATTCTTCGCCGCGGCCGGCGTGTTGCTGGCGAGCCGGCTGGCGGGCGTCGCCAAGGCCCTGCCGGCCGCTCAGGCCCCGGCCAAGGCGAAGTCCGTCATCCAAATCTGGATGTGGGGAGGGCCGGCTCATCTCGATACCTTCGACCCGAAGCCGGAGGCGGGCGAGAACTATTGCGGTCCGTTGAACAGTCCCATCGAAACCAATGTGAGCGGCATTCGCATCTGCGAGCTGCTGCCGCTGCTAGCCAAACAGGCGGACAAGTATTCGCTGATCCGCGGCATGACACACGGCCTTTACGCGCATGAGACGGCATCTTATACCGTGCAAACAGGCCGCATCGCGGGCGGACACGACGTCTATCCCAGCGTGGGCGCGGTGGTGTCGTTATTCAAAGGCTACAACGCCGGATACAAGGGGCTGATTCCACCCTACATCGTGCTGACCGAGCCGCAGGGCCGGTTCTCCGAAGAGGGCTTCCTGGGATCGCGCTACAAGCCGTTCTCGACCGGCGGCGATCCGGCGCAGGCGCGCTTCGTGGTGGAAGGCGTGGTGGCGCAGAACCTCACCGACGATCGGCAGAAGGAGCGCCGCGAGTATCTTCATCAATTGGATACGCTGGGCCACGCTATGCAGGGCGATCCGCAGTTGGCGGCCAGCGACGATGCCGAAAAACTGGCCTACGAGTTGATCCTGGGCGACGCCGGCAAAGTTTTCGATCTTTCGCAGGAGAAGGACGACTTGCGGGACCGCTACGGGCGCACCACGTTCGGTCAATCGTGCCTGGTGGCGCGCCGGCTGGTGGAGCGCGGCGTCCCCTACATCACGATCAATTACCAGGGCGGCTGGGACACGCACAAGCAGAATTTCCAGGTGATGCGGCGCCGGCTGCCCGAAATGGACAAGGGGCTGGCGACGCTGCTCCAGGATCTCTCCGAGCGCGGGCTGCTCGATACCACGCTGGTCTGGTGGAACGGCGAGTTCGGCCGGAAACCGAAGGTGGATTGGGAAGCTCCGTGGAACGGCGGACGCAACCATTGGGGCGGCGTGTTTTCGGCCCTGGTGGCGGGCGGCGGTTTCAAAGGCGGCCACGTGGTGGGGTCGTCGGATGCAAGGGGAGAAGAAGTGAAGGACCGGCCGGTGTATCCCGCCGACCTGATCGGCAGCATGTACGAGTTGCTCGGCATCGATGCGACAGGGAAGCTGCCACATCCCACCGGCCTGGAGGCGCGGGTGACGCCCACCGCGGCTGATGGATTGCCGCTGGCCGGACGGTTGAAGGAGATCATGTGAGGCGTGCGGTTGCGGCCGCGGCGGCTGTGGCCGCGTTAGCATCCGCACTGGCGGCCCAGCAGAGGCCGCAGATTCCGCACGCTGGGTACGTCTATCCCGCTGGAGGCCGGCAGGGCGCAACCATCGAGGTTCGTGTCGGCGGCGAGTTCCTGGAGGGCGCCAGCGCGGCGTATGTTTCCGGCCTCGGAGTCCAGGCAAGAGTCACGCAATACATCAAGCCGCTCAGCGGAGCGGAAGCTCAGAAGCTGCGCGACGAGATGAAGGAGTTGCGGGAAAAGCGGGCGGCTTCGCAGAAACCGGCGGCGGCCGGTTCGCCCAACGTTGTCTTCACGGCAGCGGATCAGAAGAGAATCGATGAGATCCGCGACAAGCTGGAAGACGTGCAGCGCAAGCCGTCGATTCCGGCGATTGCCGAACTTGCGATTCTTCAGGTCACCATCGCGCCGGACGCCGCGGTCGGCCCCCGGCAACTGCGGCTGGACACGAAGGACGGGTTGACCAATCCCATCGTATTCTCGGTGGGCGAGCTGCCGGAGTTTTCGCGCAAGCCCGTGCGCGTGGCGCCCGAATACAACGTAGTGAACGGCGCGACTCCCGCCAACCGCGCGGCGCCCCGCCCGCCGGAGCCGCCCATCGAGATCACGCTACCGGTCGTGGTGAACGGCCAGATGACGCCCGGAACGGCGGACCAATATCGCTTCCAGGCAAAACGGGGACAACACTTGGTGGTCGCCGCGAGCGCCCGCGAGCTGATCCCTTACGTTTCCGACGCCGTGCCCGGATGGTTTCAAGCTGCGCTGACGTTGCGCGACGCGCAGGGCAAGGAACTGGCGTCGGCGGATCATTTCCTCTTCCATCCCGATCCGCTGCTCGACTACGAGATTCCGATCGACGGCGAGTATGTCGCCGAGATCCACGATTCGATTTTCCGCGGACGCGAGGACTTCGTTTACCGCCTCGCCATCGGCGAACTGCCGGTCATCACCAGCATCTTCCCCTTGGGCGGGAAGATAGGGGCACGCACGGCAATCGAGACGCAGGGATGGAATTTGCCGGTGGCGCGGGTCACCGAGAACTTCAAGGGCAAAGCTAAAGCCGAGTATCCGATTTCCTTGCGGAAAAACGGATGGACTTCGAACAGCGTGCCGTTTGCGGTGGACACTCTGCCGGAGACGCTGGCCCGCCCGGGGATCGGCCACCGGGAAAAAGCGCAAAAGGTGAAGCTGCCGATCATCGTGAACGGGCGCGTGGCGAAGGCTGGCGAAGCGGCGTACTTCCGCTTCGAGGGCCGCGCCGGGGACGAGATTGTGGCCGAGGTGTCGGCGCGCAGGCTCGGCTCGCCGCTCGATTCGGTGCTCAAGCTGACGGACGCAGCCGGAAAGCAAATTGCCTTCAACGACGATTTCGAGGATCCGGGCGCAGGGCTGATCACCCACCAGGCCGATTCGCTGATTTCCTGCCAACTGCCGGCCAAGGGAAGCTACTTTCTCCAGTTGACGGATGCGCAGGGCAAAGGCGGGCCGGATTACGGCTACCGGCTCCGCATCAGCCATCCGCGGCCGGACTTCGAACTGCGGGTGGTGCCTTCGAGCCTCAATCTGCGCGCGGGTGCGACCGTTCCGATTACCGTGCGGGCAATACGCCGCGACGGTTTCTCGGGCGAGATCGCGCTGAATCTCAAGGACGCGCCGGGCGATTTCGCGCTGAGCGGCGCGGCGGTGCCTTCCGGACAGGATAAGGTGCGAGTGACGCTGACCGTACCGCGGACTTCGGTTGGCGCGCCGCTCTCCATTCACTTGACCGGGCGGGCTACCATCGATGGCCATGAGGTAACTCGCACCGCGATTCCGGCCGAAGACATGGAACAGGCCTTCGCGTACCATCATCTGGTGGCGGAGGATGCGTGGATGGTCCGCGTGATCGGCGAGGGCGCACGCGGGGTCGGTTGGCGGTCCATCGAAAAGCCGGTGAAACTGCGGTCCGGCGACGCGACACCCTTCCAACTCTTCGTTCCCCCTCGCTTTCAACTGGGAGTGCGGCTGGCGTTGAACGAGCCACCGGAGGGGATTTCGATCCAGAGCGTAACCCCGGACTGGGATGGCGTTTCCGTGGTTTTGCGCGTGCAGGCCGACAAAGCCAAGCCCGGGCTGAAAGGCAACCTGATCCTAGACGCGTTCCGCGAGGTGGCGCCGAAGCCGGACGCCGCGAATCAAACCCGCCGGCGTCAGCCGCTGGGCACGCTGCCGGCAATTCCCTTCGAAGTGGTGGAAGCCGCCGCGCCGCGCAAGTAAACGTGGCGCAACAATGCCGAAGCAGGTAGGACGGACCATCGCCTTTCGTGGTCTGTCGCGCCTCGCCGAATCACGAGCCCTTGACAGACGACGAAAGCCAATCGCCTGTCCCAATTCTGAGTCATACATCAGGTCAAAGGGGAAGTAACTCGCGGACCGCCGCAGGTTACGCAAGCGCGTCTGCGATAGTATACTAAATCCTTCACCAGTAATTCAGACCTGTAACTCTGGTTAATAGGAGGATTATACGTGCAGCCCACAGCTCCCTTTGTTTGGCTGGCTCTGATAGCGGCGCCCTGGGTCCAATCGGGCCTGGCGCAGGCTTCCAACCAGGTGGTCTTCGAGAAAGTGGCGACCGTTGGCATGGAAGTGCCGGATACTCAAGTTACGCTGGATGTGGTGCAATCGGCGCCGATCTCCCCGGATTACTTCCTGGAAGGTGGAACGGTGGTCTTCTGGGGAATCACCAAACGCCCCTACCATTCCGGATTGTTTTCGGCCAAGGACGGACAGATCAAGACGGTCGCCCTGATGGGACGGAAAGATTCTCAACCGAATGCCGAAGGCATTCCCGAACCTTTCGAATTCATCCCCGGAGTCTTGGGCAACACCGATATCAAGGCGGGCGGCGCGCTGCTTTACGTCACGCTCAGCTTCGGCAAGTACCGTAAGAAGACGCGCTCGGTTTGCGTTTGGGATGGCGAGAAACTGCGCCCCTTGTTGTGGCACGGCGAATCGCCCGCATGGCTTGGCGCCGGCGAAAAGATCCAGTCGGCGGGGGTGGCTGGCATCAATCCCGATGGCAGCGCCGTGATTATCTACTTGACGGAGAGCGGCCAGTACGGAATCGCGTCGTACAGCAAGGCGGCGGGCATGCATCCTCTCATCTCCACCGCCAGCGGGCTGCCGGGAATGCCCGGCGTGACCATTCTCAAAGAGACCTTCGAACCGCTTTTTGGCGACTCATACGAGAAGGGGGAGACGAAAGACTGGGCCCTTCGCGGGCGGCTCGCTCCACCGGTGCTCCTAGGCGACTGGCTTTTCCTGGTGGTTGAGCCTTCCACGGGCCATCCCTTCCTGGCGCGGATCGGCGGCGGCAAGACGGAACGGATCGTCGAAGCGCAGGCTGCCGATCCAACCGATCCGGGTTTCATGGTCGAGGAGATCCGATCGTTCAAGGCTCTTACGCCCGACGTGGTGGTGGTCGAGATCGACGGCGGGAAGGGGGACAGGCGCCTGCTGGTTGCCGACAAAGGCAAGCTGAGCCGGATCTACCAGTCTGCGGGAGCCTACCAGGAGGTCGCGGCCAGGCTGGGGTTCAAGGAAGCCGATGGAATCGAGGAGATGGGCGACCTGCAGGTGGTTTCGCCGGCAACGAAGTCCTTCTGCGCTCTTTTCGACGAGCGGTCCCGATTCACTTTCTACGTCACGCAGGTGCGCTGTTTTGACGGGACCAAGATGTCCAACGTCACCGGTCAGGCGCGGATTGGCAGAAATGTAAACAACGTCCTGCGGCCTATCCCGGGCTTGCCGGGCGTGCTGGTGATCGACGCGGATTTCACTGCCGCCGTGCGGCACGCCGACCGGCAGATCAGCCACTGGATCGTCAACGGGAACGCCGTTGGCCAGGACCTGCAGCCCGCGGCCGACATCTACTCCAGCGGCAGCGCCAAATACACCGTGGGAGAAGTCGTCGGCGTGGATGCAGCCCGGCAGATAGCCTGGCTGAGACTCTCCGACGGTTATTACAAAGTGCACGGCGCGGGTAATTGAACCTGGCATGCGCCACGCGTTTGGCTATTATGAGTAGCGTATGCGAAAATCCGTGCTAACGACTTTGGCGGCCATGCTGCTCACCGGTGGTATCGCGTGTTACGCCCAGCAGATCGGGTTGGTCCAAAACCCGTCCGCCCGCCAGAACCTCAGCCTGAACGGGCCATGGAAGATCATCGTCGATCCCTACGAAGCCGGCTACTACGACTTCCATCTGCATCCCATTCCAGGCGGCGGGCTCGGCGCCGACCGCGTCCCCGCCGACAAGAGCGATCGCCTGGAACTCACCTTCATGCCGAACGCCCCTATACTCCAGGTGCCCGGTGACTGGAACACCCAGAAGCCGGAATTCCTCTGGTACGAAGGAACCATCTGGTATAAGCGCGAATTCGATTACGCGAAGAAGCCCGGCCGCCGCCTGTTCCTCTGGTTCGGCGCCGCCAATTATGAGGCCATCGTCTTCCTCAATGGCAAGAAACTCGGCCAGCATGAAGGCGGTTTTACCCCCTTTCAATTCGAAGTCACCGGCGACGTCCATGATGGAACTAACTCCGTGATCGTAAAGGTGGACGACCAGCGCCACGCGGATGGCATCCCCACTGCCATGACCGACTGGTGGAACTACGGCGGCCTTACTCGTGATGTGAAGGTAATCGACGTGCCGGAAACGTTTATCCAGGATTACTTCGTGCAACTCGAGAAAGGCGAGCTCAATCGTATCGGGGGATGGGTGCGCCTGGATGGCGCCCGGAAACGCCAGAAGGTCACCATCCGCATCCCGGAGACCGGCGCCTCCACCGCCGTCGATACGGATGAGAACGGCTACGCGCACTTCGCATTCAACGCCGACGGCCTTACTAACTGGTCGCCGGAGAACCCCAAGCTCTACGCTGTCCGCGTGGAGGCCGAATCCGACGCCGTCGAAGACCGCATCGGCTTCCGCACCATCGAAACCGCCGGCCAGAAGATCGTCCTCAACGGCAAGCCCATCTTCCTGCGCGGCATCTCGATACACGGCGAAGCTCCCTTCCGGGCCGGCCGCGTTTTTTCGGAAGCCGATGCCCGCGTGTTGCTCACCTGGGCCAAGGAGTTGGGTTGCAACTTCGTTCGCCTGGCGCATTACCCCCACGACGAAGCGATGACCCGCATGGCCGACCAGTTGGGCCTGCTGGTGTGGAGCGAGATTCCCGTCTACTGGGCCGTCCAGTGGGAGAACCCCGCCGCCTATGCCAACGCCGAGCGGCAACTCACGGATATGATTGCGCGAGACCACAACCGCGCTTCCATCGTTTTCTGGTCGATGGCCAATGAAACGCCCCTCGGCGATGCCCGCCTCAAGTTCATCGGCTCGCTGGCAACCAAGGCGCGCGAGCTCGATCCCACCCGCCTGATCACGGCCGCGACCCTGGTGCACTATTCCGACGCCACTACCATTACGGTTGACGATCCACTCGGGCATTACCTGGATGTGCTCGGCTGCAACGAATACATCGGCTGGTACGACGGCGTTCCCGCCAAGGCCGACAACGTCGCTTTCAAAACCGTCTACGACAAGCCCATGGTGATGAGCGAACTTGGCGGCGAAGCGCCCTACGGGAGGCACGGCGATGAAGATACCGCCTGGACCGAGGAGTACCAGGCCAACGTCTACCGCCATCAGATCCCCATGCTGAAGCGGATTCCATTCCTTGCAGGGATGACTCCCTGGATACTGGTGGACTTCCGCTGTCCCCGCCGTTTCCTGACCGGCATCCAGGATTATTACAATCGCAAAGGACTGCTGAGCGACCGCGGCGAAAAGAAACAGGCATACTATGTCCTGCGCGATTACTATCGATCGCTGGCCGCGCAGAAGCAACCTCCCGGGCCCCCTCCGCCCAGCTTGCGCAGCGTGGCGCCGTAAATTCACCATTCGTCCGGACGCGGACCTTCTGGCGTGGCTGCGACGGCAAAGATAGTGGCCAGGAAAAGCCGAGATGACTCTCGGCTCGGCAGGCCTGACGGCCCGCGCCACGATGCCGCCGCCGCACACGCTAGAATCAGATTTGGTTCTGGTTCAGAACGTTTCCAAGCTGTATCGTTTGTACCGGCGTCCGGCCGACCGGCTCCGCGAGCTGCTGCCGGGAGTAGCGCCGGCCCACCGCGATTTCTGGGCGCTGCGCGACATCAGCTTCGAAGTCGGGCGCGGTGAAACCCTGGGGCTGGTGGGGCCGAACGGGTGCGGTAAAAGCACGCTGTTGCAGATGGTGAGCGGCATCTTGCAGCCGACCATGGGGCGGGTGGTGACGCGCGGGCGGATCGCTGCGCTGCTCGAATTGGGCGCCGGTTTCAACCCGGAATTCAGCGGCCGCGAGAACGTCTATCTGAACGGCGAAATCATGGGCCTGAGCCGCGGCGAGATCGACCGGGCGATGCCCTCGATCGAGGCGTTCGCCGAAATCGGCGAGTTCATGGAGCGGCCGGTGAAGGAATACTCGAGCGGCATGTATGTGCGGCTGGCGTTTTCGACGGCGATCCATGTGGACCCGGAAATCCTGATCGTCGACGAAGCGCTGGCGGTGGGCGACGCGGTCTTCGCCAACCGCTGCGTGCGCAAGTTCCAGGAGCTGCGCGAGCGCAAGATAACGGTGCTGTTCGTCTCCCACGACCTGGGGCTGGTGAAGCAGCTCTCCGATCGCGCGATCCTGCTGCTGGGCGGCCGGATCGAAGCCGCCGGAGCGCCCAACGATGTGATCAACCGCTACATCGGGCTGGTGCTCGAAAAGCAGGCTCCGGAGGCGCGCCAACAACGCCTGCGCTCCAGCTTCCGCCACGGCGACGGAACCAGCGAGATCGTGAGCATTCAGATGTTGAACGCGCGCGGCGAAGAGACCGCGTCGATTGCGAGCGGCGAGCCGGTGACGGTGCGGGTGAGCGCGCGCTTCCACCGTGCTGTCTCGGACCCAATGGTCGGGATACTGGTGCGTACCCGAATCGGCATGGACGTTTACGGCACCAATACGCGCATCGAGCACACCGATTTGGGCGACTTCGAAGCGGGCCAGTTGCTGGAGGTGGATTTCGGCATCGAATGCTGGCTGACGCCACAACAGTACACGCTGACGGCCGCCACGCAGAGCGCCGATGGATCGAGTCACGACTGGGTGGACGACGCTATCGCGTTCGACGTGGTGGACACTCGCGTGGCGGCCGGCGTCGCCAATTTGCGGGCGAAGATCGAATGGCGCGCATCACGATAAAGGCGCATCCGCGCGCCGAACGGTCGGAAGTTGCCGGCAGATTGGGCGCCGCGTGGAAGCTGCGCCTGGCCGCGCCTCCGGCGGAAGGCAAGGCCAACCAGGAGTGCGTGCGATTCCTGGCGGAGTTGGCCGGCGTGCCGCGCTCGCGCGTGCGCGTGGTCAGCGGTGCGGCCGCTCGCACCAAGATCGTGGAAGTGGAAGGCGTGGCGCAGGAGGAGTTGGAAGCTCGCTTGGCGCGCGGGGCAGAATGATGGGGAATGCGAGCAATTATATGAAGATCAGAAGTGCAGTTGCCGGTTTGGTAACGCCTTGTTTTGTGGGAGCGGTTGCGCTCGCTCAGACCGCTTAGCCTTCTACCGTGTATGCGGACAAACCGTATCAGGACAAGCCCCAGGTGATTCCGGGCCGGATTCAAGCCGAGTTCTACGATGTAGGTGGCGAAGGCATCGCTTACCACGACTCAGATTCAAGTAACAACGGCAGCGGAACGCTGAACAAGGGCGCCAGTTATCTCGATCAGTTCCGTAAAGACGAAGGCGTCGACATCTCGTACACGAAAAAGTTATTTGACAAGACCGTCGACGGGCAGGACGAGACTTTCGGCGAACTCTACGTTGGACCAGGCGAATGGATCAAACGTGGACGTTAGTCAGCCGGGCGTCTACACGGTCAACTCTCACCTGTCCTCGAACAACCAGAACGCCGAAATCAGCCTGGAATTCGACGGCGTCGATGTCACCGGGCCGATCGTCATTCCTACCACCGGCCACTGGCACCGATGGCGGATCGAAGGGCGAAGCTAAGCCGTAATCAGGATAGCGGACCGCTCATCGAGCCGGCGGGCGTGCATCGGGCAGTCGGTTTGAATCGTGTCCTACTGAAATTTACGCTGTCTTCTGGAAGCCACCAGGAGCGAAGCCAAACCAAGACCGAGCATGCTGAATGCGCCGGGTTCCGCCGTGCCTAATGGGACATCGCTTCCCAGGGTGAAGCCGTCGAAGGCGACCTGCCCTTCTGTTTGGGTGAAGTCCACAGACGCTGCCGTGCCCGAGAAATCGACTCCGATAGCGAAGAATGGACAGAATTGGTCGTTACTAGTTGGGCAAGTCGGGTTACCCAAGGCATTTCCGTTCCCCGTAACCGGCAGTGTAAGTGTCGCCAGAATCGTCCCACTGTCGTCGACTGCGCTCCAGATGGTGATCATCTCCGGCTGAGACATCGCCGAATAGTAGAAGGAAAAGGCCGTGCTGAAACCTCCCGGGACATCCATCGTGGAATTCCCGAGGCCGGGCAAGAACGTCAAGGCCGTGTTGCCATAAGGATCCCCGCCGAAAACTCCGGACCCGCCGTCGTCGGCACTAATGAACGCCGTGGCGCTGGCGCTGAAGATAACCCCATCGCTGGGTCCGGGTCCGGTGGCGGCCCCATCTTGGCCACCGTTAAAATAGTTAAGGACGGGATCAGCGTTTGGGAGACCCTCAAAAGTCAGCACGATGTTGTCGGCGGCCGCGGTGAAGGTGAGCACGGCGCCCAAAGCCACAAGTTGAAATACCCTACGCATCAACC
>OBLW0100000938.1_pt1 | contig 25090 bp, 21 predicted proteins | sample 1520161 | NCBI WGS metagenome assembly OBLW01 (sample SAMEA3539309, study PRJEB22396) | soil metagenome | biome: tundra; feature: field; material: soil | place: USA | collected 2010-05 | depth 0.15 m | reverse complement strand
CGGAGTAGAGGAAGCGCCCGGCGCCATAGGTTTCCTTGCCGCTGGTCTGGTCGCGGAAGATGAAGAACAGCTCTTTGGCATCCGGCTCTTCCAACACGGGATAGAGGCGCACGTCCTGGCCATGCAGGCGAAATGCCGCGTAACCGGGGCAGTCCCCCTGCTCGGTCTGGCCGAGGACGTTTACGATGGAAATCTTGCGCGGCTCGGAGACGAACCTGGCCGTGATCCGAAAGGCTTCGTCCGCGGGAAAGTATTCAAGGCCGTGGAACTCGCGCAGATACTGGCTTTCCGGGTCCTTCAGGCGAATGCCATAGCGGCCGCCGCGCTGAATCGCGAACAGGCTCAGCCGTCCCACCTTCAGGACATCGTCCGAATCGGGGCGCAGTTGGCGGGTGCTGCCGCCCATCGCCGCCGTCACCTTGCCGTTGCGCAAGGTAAAGGCGCCGGCGCGCGCGGGACCATCCGGCAGAACGATTTCGTTGGAGGCATCCTTGCCAAAACGGTTGGGGCCGTCCCGCAGCCAGAAGAGGCCGGTCACCGTGAGCCAGCCCCCATCGCTCCGCAAGGCCGCCTCGCGCGATTTCCGCCAGTCGGCAAGCTCGGACTGGAACGCGGTCGCCGCGAAGACCGCGGTCCCCGCCAACGCCACCAGAAACACTCTCGCCCTCATCGCCGCTCGTCCTCGGGCGCCATAACCTGATCGAGCATGCCCGCGAATTCCATGCTCTTGCGATTCACCCGGTCGTGCAGCCCGCTGAGTTCGCGCTCCAGCATGCGCAGTCTGTCCGCCAAGTGCAGGCAGGCCAGCACGGCGATGCGGGTGGAATCCGCGTTAGGAGCTTTCGCGGCGATCGAGAGCATGAGTTCGTCCACGCTCGCCGCCACGGCTTCGATTTCGCGCGGATCTCCCGTGGCCAGCAGTGTGTATGGCCGGCTCAGGATGGTTACGCGAACGGGCTGTTTTTCGGGAGCGCCTTCCATCGCACGTACCCGCCAAGCCGTGCGGCCTAGCTGCCGCTCAACTGGTCGATCTGACCCAGCAGCCGTTCGATGCGCGCGCGAACCTGTTTTCGCTCCGCCTGCAAGGTCTTGATTTCGCCCGCCAGCCGCGCCGCCTCGGCCTTGGCTTCGGCGGTCTGTTCGAGCGCCGCATCCCGCTCCTGGCGCAAGCGCGTCACAAGCTGGACGGTCTGCTGAATGCGTTCTTCCAGGCTGCCCAGGGAATCGGATTCCCGCAGAGTGAACGGTTCTTGTCCGGCCGGAGTCACGCTTTCTTCTCCACGGCGGCCTTGGCCGCCTCCACCACCAATTGGCGGAACGCAGCGTCGTCGTGCAGCGCGATATCCGCCAGCGACTTGCGGTTCAGATCCAGGCCGGCGGCCTTCAGGCCGTGCATGAACACGCTGTAGGAAACGCCGATTTCCCGGCACGCCGCGTTGATGCGGACGATCCACAGCGAGCGAAACTCACGCTTCTTGTTCTTGCGCCCGACGTAGGCGAATTTCAGCCCGCGCTCCACCGCCTCCTGCGCCGCGCGATTGAGTTTGCTCTTAGTAAGAAAGTACCCGGAAGCCCGTTTGAGCGTCTTGACGCGGGCATCTTTCCGGTGGGTTCCTCTTTTAACTCTGGGCACGTTTTTATCTCCTTTTTGGTGGCTTCACAGATTGGCGGATCGGGCACGTGCCACGCGCTCCGTCCGCTCAGATCGTCGGTTCCCTTAGTAGGGGATCATGCGCTTCAGAACTTTCTGATCGGCCTTGTCGGCCACTACGCTCTCATGGAGCTTCTTCTTGCGCTTGTGCGGTTTCGAAGTCAGGATGTGCCGTCCAAAGGCATGATTACGCATGACTTTGCCCGTCCCGGTCTTCTTGAACCGCTTAGACGCACCCTTGTGTGTCTTGAGCTTCGGCATAGATATTCCTGGATCTTATAGAACAGGTAAGACTCGTTGATTATAGCACGGCATCCGTACGGCCGAGCGGCGCGCGGACCAAGGTCGGGGCAGGGGGTTGAATGGGCGGCCTGGGGGCTCAATTCTCGCCGCCGAGCCGCTCGATCTTGTCGATCACGATGGTCTGCACCGGCAGTCTACGGCTCTCCAGCTTGAGGCCGAATTGGTCTCTGACGGCGTCGAAAATCGTGGGACCCGGTAGATCGCCCCCCTTGCCCTGCAACTGCTGTGGCTGCCATGAGAGTTTGAAATCGTAGCGGCCATCTAGACCCGTAAGGTTTACAACAGGCAGGTCGATGTAATGCGGCGACATCCCAGGCAGCGAGTCCGCGAAAACCGCCATACTCGTGTTCTTGCATGTGCGATGCGCCATGCCTTGTTCCCTTTGCCCCGCGCATCCCATTGGATCCGAGCTCCCGGCGGTTGTCTCCTGCAACTTGGGGCCTCCTTTGCCGACGACGAGGGCGTACGCAGCCATAACCTTCTCGCCGTTGTGAGCCACGAGCCGGAACCGCTCGATTAGGAGATTCCGCAGCATCAACTGAACGTCCTTGGGCGACGTTCCTTGGGGAGCATTCGCAGCCACGTCAAAGCGATCTGAATCGAGCCACGCCGGCCCTCCCTCGATGGCGTACGGTTTCACCTGCCACGCCGCGGCCATCAGGGGCCTGTGTGGAAACCCGGTTAAGTGAAGATGGCCTGCCTGCCCGTAGTCGGCGGACATCGGGTTCGCGGACCGATCAAGCTTGATCTCCGCGACGTCGAATTCCGGTAGCCCGGTGGACGACTGAGCAAGCCCGCGCGCGGTCCACACCGCCCAGGAGCCCGAGAGGGCAACGCTCAGGACAATTGGTAATCCATTGAGTAAACCGATGATGCGTGTAGCGAGCATGCCAGCCCTCCCCATTTGGCGGGGCACAGACATTGCTGCAACCCTATCACGAACGTCCCATACGGTCAAGGCAAAGCGACAGACCCATAAGACACGCGGCAACCAGTCGCCGGGGCCAGTCGATTCCGGTTACTGCCGCGCGGAGCGGATCTGCCGCGTCATGCGCGCGAAGCGTTCGCCGAATCGTCGGCCCTCATCCAATTCCTTCTCGCTGAGGCCGGGATCGGCCGGCCCCGTGGTAGCCCCCGGCCCCAGCGTCCCGAAGCCCTGGTCGTCAACGCCTCCGATCACGGTGAATCGCATGGTCAGAAAGGCCGAGATTATGGAGAGGCGCGCGATGTCTTTGCCCATAGCCACGGCGCCGCCGGTGCAGAACGCCCCGGCGGTCCGCCCGTCGCCGTAGATTTTGGCCTTCCATAGCGCGGCGCCAACGCGGTCCAGGAAGTGTTTCGCCTCGGTGGCGACGTTGGACCACTGGACCGGCGTTCCGAGCAGGATGCCATCGTAGCCGGGAATATCCTCGTCCTTCACGTCGGTGGTCTTGCGCACGGTGACTTCCACGCCCGTTACCGACGCCGCCCCCTTGCCTATCGACTGCGCCAACTTCTCGGTGTAGCCGGTTTCCGAGTAGTACGCAACCAGGATGCGCGCCGGCGGCGGTTGCGCGAACGCCGCCATCGCCGCAAGCAACAGGATGGACTTCATCGGGGGTCCTCCTCGCCCAGCTTACAACGCCTCCCCCTCCAGTTGCGCCTGCATCCGGGCGGCGTCGCGCCCCACCGAACCCACAACGCCCGCAAGCAACAGCGCGCCCGCCGCTACATACGCCGCCGCGGCCGATGCAATCGCGAAGCTCAAACCCCGGCTTTGAGCGATGTAGCCGATCGCCAGAGGCGCCATTCCACCGCCCAGCCAGCCGGTCATGTTCATGAATCCCGCCGCCGTGCCGCGCGCCTCCGGGCGAATCACGTCGAACATGGAAGCGAAGATGTTGGCATCGTAGAGGCCTTTGAAAAAACCCCATGCGATCAGCGCCAGAACCAGCCACTTCACCGAGGCCGTCAGCGCGCACAACACCACGAAAGGCGCTCCGCCCAACACGCCCACGGCCTGCACCAGCAGCCGGCCGCCCGGCGTGCGCTTCCGCAATACGTCAGCCAGCCATCCGCCGAGAGGCGAACCGGCCATGCTCGCCAACTGCACGAACACCGTCGCCGTCAGTCCCGCCGCCGCAAGGCTCAGATGGAACCGGTCGTAAAGAAACTTCGGCATCCAGGAGAGCAGCACGACGGCCACGAAATTCGCGCACAGAAAGGCCGCCATCAGAAACAGCACTGTCGGCGTGCCCCACACGATGCGCAAGAATTCGCGTGTGGGGATTCGCTCCGCGTGACGGCCTCGCCCCAGGTCGGCGGCGCCCCGCGCGGGCTCCCTCAGAAACCGCTTCAGAAACAACCCGAGCGCCATGCCTAGCCCGCCGAAAACCAGGAAGCTCCACCGCCATCCGTACACCTGGCCGATGAGGCCCGCGAAGGCCCCGCCCGCGATGGTGCCGATGTAGACGCTGGTCTGGTGGACGCCGAGGGCCCGTGAGCGGGTTTCCTTACCGTGATAATCGGAGATCAGCGACACAGAGGCGGGAAAGTAGAGGGATTCGCCGATTCCTTCGGCCGCACGGAAGAACAGCAGCCCGCCAAAACTGCGCGCCAGGGCCGTCGCCATGCAGATGGCGCTCCAGATGTGCAGGCCGCCCAGAATCGCCGACTTGCGCCGCACCCTGTCCGCGACGTTCCCGGCAAACGGCGCGCATAGCCCGTAAGCCCACGCAAACGAGGAGCCCACCAGACCGAGCTGCGCCAGCGAAAGGTGAAGTTCCTTCTCCAGCAGTGGGAAGACCGAGAAGATCGCCTGCCGGTCCGCGTAGTTGAAGAACGCGATCCACCACAGCATCCCCACCACATACCATTTGTAGCGGGGGTCCATAGTCAGGGCTTGCCCGCCACTTCGAAATACTGTTTGACGCCGGCCTTGATGAAGTCGATTTCGGTAGGCGCCGCGAGCAACCGAAACCCCTGGTCGAGATAGCCTTTCACTTTGTGCGGTTCGTAGGCCGTGCGCCCCACACACTTCTTGTGCCGCCGGCCGGCGTCCAGCACTTTGTCCACCGCCTCGCGCAGCTTGGGATGGTCCTGCTCGCCGCGCAGCCCCAACGAAAACGAGAGATCGCTGGTACCGATGAAAAGCACATCGACACCCGGCGTCGCGGCGATCTCGTCGATGTTCTCCACCGCCCGGGCTTCTTCCACCATCGCGATTACCGTCACGTTTTCGTCCGCGGAATCGATATAGCGGTCCGCATCCGGCCAGCCAAACCGCGCCAGGTCCGCGCCCGACCCGCGCCGCCCGTGCGGCGGATAGCGGCATCCGGCCACCGCCTGCCGCGCCAGTTCGGGCGTGCTCGTGAAGGGGAAGATTACGCCGCTCACCCCGGCATCGAGAACGCGCTTGGCCATCCACAGCTCGTTCACAGGCACGCGCGCGAACAGCAGCGCGGGCAAGCCGCGGGCGGCCAACACCGTGTTGCGCAGCGTCTCCAGCGTGATGGGCGAATGCTCCATTTCGATCCACAGGAAATCGAAGCCCAGGTTCGCGATCTGCGTGGTGGACTCCACGCTGTTGGTCGCGATCATCGCGCCGAATACCGGCAGCCCTGCGCTCAGTTTCTTCTTGACGGGACTTTCCCAAGGGATTGTGTTCATTTCTTGATTAACCAGATTTCTGCCACCTGGGCGCCGCGGCCGTTACCACCCAGACCGGACGGCCCCAGCCAGCTCAACTCCAGCTCGCCTTTTTCCGTGGCCTGCTTCGGAATATCGAACTCGATGGGCTTGACCGGCTGCGGCTTGGCTATAAACGGATGGATTTCCACCGCGCCGTTAGCCACCATGCGGAGCCTCGTGGAAGCGCTGTCACCGGCGTAGACCACGCGCACCTTATATTGCGCGCCGCGGTCGAGACCCTGGTAGCGCACCCGCAGCGGGTTCTCGAATAGCCCCTCCGCGTGCGTGCGCCACGAAATGCGCTGGGTTCCGTTGCCGCCGAATCCCACCAGGGGCGTCTCCCAAAACGCCGGGTCCTTTTCGTATCCGAGTCCGGGAACCAGGTGCGGCTGACGCGAGGGATCGCCCAAGTCGTCATAAAAGCCGCCCGGCCCCGGATCGGTCCAGTTGACAATCTCGTCCAGAATCTTCAGCCGCTCCGCTTCGTCCGCGGCCTGGCGCACCGCCGCAAATCTCTGGCGGAGCCACGCGCGGTCGTTAAGCGGCGCATCGATGGTATCCAGGTTGGCGCCGCGGTCCACCGAGATGGCCTGATAGCGCGGCACGCTTAGCTGCATCCGTATGCTCTGGAAGAGGGCTTCGGCCAGCTCGAAGACGCGTGCGCGCCAGCCGGCCGCCTCCGCGTCCGTCGACGCGCGGCCCAGCAATTCTTCGGCGCGGGTTACGGCAGCCAGCGCTCCCGCGGCCCTCGCGTTCCGCAACTCGGCCATGGCCTTGGCTTCGGTCTCCGTCTCTTCGATCAGCCGGGCGCGCGTGGTGGCGTCGTAATAAGCGCGATAGAGCGCTTGCTGGAACCGCCAGTTCGCGCGTACCTGCGGAGACGCCGCGCGTTCCATCGCCTGGAACTGGCTGAGAGTCGCCGTTACGCCCTGGTTCGCCGCCAGCGGCCCGCGCCAGTTGCGCTCCAGCGCCAGCAGCCCTTGCGCGAAGCTCTCGGCGTATCGCTCGCCGATGAAATACCGGCTGTACTCGCGCAGAATATCGGCGACGTTGGCATCCGGATTCCAACCCAGGCTGCTCCACACCATCTTATTCACGTCGTCGTTGCAGCCTTCCGAATAGGCCAGGAAGCCGATGGTATAGGGCTGCATCAAGTGAAAAATGTTGGCCTCGTCCACCGGGCGTGGATTGATCGCCTCGCGCGCTTCCGTCAGCGCGTACGCCACATCCCAATTCGGCACGGGGTACTGCGCCGAGCGGCTATGCGTGATGTCGGGATAATGCCGTATGGGATACAGCGCCGGAACCGCCGCGCGCAATTGAGGCAGGCTCATGCGCACCTGCGGCCCGTACACCACGCCGCTCAGCCAGGCCGGCTGGTCGTTCTTCAGAATGCCCAGAAACTCGTCCATCCATGCCTGATCGAAGCTCTGCGGCGAAACCCACATCTGCGCCTTGGGGTGATAGCGGTGCAGGACTTCGGTCTCCTTCGCCAGCAGCGCCAGCAGGTATTTCGGCTCGGTGTGGCCCGGGTCGCCGCCCGGCACGAAAACCGCATCGATGCGCGGCAGTTGCCGGAACACCTCGCCCCACTCCTGCAACGCCGCCTCGACGGTCTTCGGATCGGAGTAATCCCTATCCATCGCGGGATACCAAATCCACACGTCCAGCCCGTAGGAATCGGCCAGGCGCGACATTTCAACCATCATTTGCATGGGCGGGAGCGGGAAATGCGGGCTGTCGGCGGCGTCGTCGGAGCGCGGCGGAATCAGCTCGACCGCGTTCGTGCCGAACACCGCCAGATCGCGCATGTACTGTTCCCAGACCGGCACGCTCCAGCCGTCGTAGGAATTGGTCTTCGGCCGGTACCCGAGCTGATGGCCGCGTAGCGCGTACTTCGGCGCCGTGGCCAGCGCCAGATCGTCGGGCACATCCACCGCGTCGCGCTCCATGCGCAGCCGGCGCAGCAACCCTCCCACGCCGTACAGCGTCCCACGCGCGTCGTTCCCCAGCACCAGCACGACGCCATCCGCCACTTGGACCCGAAAGCCTTCGGCGCCGGCCGCCGCTGGGATCAATCGCGCGGAGAGGTTTCCGCCGAGTGCGTGCAGCCCGCTCTCCTGGCACACCAAAATAGCCGGCCGCGCCCCGGACCAGGTTTCGCTCACCGCCAGCCGAATCCGCGTCCGCTTGGCGATTTCGTCCACCAGCATGGCCGCCGCTTTCTTTTCCGTAGCGGTCAGGCTGGCCGGCGCCACCACCACGGCATTCTTCAGGTCAAGCGCCGCCGCCGAAGCAGCCAGCAGAAAGAACAGAGCGGGACCAGCAGTGCGACGCGCCATGACCTCAATTATAGGCATCTGGTATAGGCATCTGGCGACCGCTGCGCGGAATCCGGTATTCTACAAGTGATCTGCGCCCGAAGTTACGCGCGGCGCTGGAGAATGAATATGCTCAAGGCCGAATCTCCGAGCCGGTTTATAGAGCGACTCTCGGTCCTTCCTCCCCGGAAGCGCCTGGAGGCGTTCCGAGCGATTCAGGACCCGGTACTCCGCCGCAAGGTGGTTGAAGGGCTTCCACCGGGGCTTCACGGGGAGATGCTGGCTGAATCGGCGGCGGAGAACCTCAACCGGAACGTCCGCAACCGCCTGGGGCGCCGGAATCCCAGCCAAGCCGCATAAGTACAGGCCATGCTCTACCGAACCGCCGCCGGTTTCGCGCTCCCGTAATACAGCGAGTTGAACAGCAGCTTGAAGGTGGCATGCGGCTGGGCGCGGAAAGCCACCTCGGGTCCCATCAGAACCACTTTGCCCTGGCCCACCGACGCTTCCGCCACGGCTGTTCCGCCGTCGAGATATTGCTGGCCCCAGGCCCAGCCGCTATCGAGCAGCGTCGTGCCGCTAAACCATGCCACCGGCGACGTGCGCTTCAGCTCGGCGGTCGGCTCCAGTCGGAACACCGGGCTGCTGTCGAAGAACACGTCCACCGTGCCCGGCATGCCGTACGCCACCGGGTTGGTATTGTCGACGGTGGCCCTCATCAGCGACCCGGGGATGTAGAACTTCTCGCGCGGCAGCGCATGCTCCGCGCCGCCGGCGCCCATCTCCACCAGGTAGTTCTTCACAGGGATTCCGAAAAGTTCCGCCATGCTGGTGGAGCCGCCGATGGTCACCACGGTTCCGCCGGCTTCCACGAAAGTCTTCAATTGCGGGACGGTCTTATCTTCGGAGATGCGGCCAATCGAGGCGCGGAATTCCTCCGGGACATTTTCCGGATTCGGTCCGCCAAACCCGCCGCCGCGCCCACCCGGCCCGGCGCGCCGGAATGCGCCGTCCGTGAAGACCAGGACATCGAACTTATCGTTCAGCCCGCCGGCGTCGAGAGTGCCGGGATAGACCACCTGAAACGGGAACTCGTACTGCTCGAAAATCCATCGCGTCCAGCCCGACGTCATGATGCCGCCGTACTGGTCGTAGAGGCCGATACGTATAGGCTTGAGCTTGAGGGCTTCGCCGGCTGGGGCTTTGGCCGCGCCCAGGACAGCCACGCCAAGTTCCCTGGCCCCGCGCTCCAATACGGCGCGCGCCGATGCCGAGGCCGGAACCCAGATGGCGCCGGGGCCCAGGTTCTGCTCGGGCTTGGCGAGCCAATAGACGTCGCAGTTGGCCTGGAGCAGCCGGTTCACCACCGTGAACGAGTTGTCGATGCGGTGGTCCATCAGATAGCCGGCCGGATTGGACGCCGTCTGCACCGTGGCGGGAGGCGGAGGCAACAAGCCGCCAACTTTCTGGAAAGGGCCGTCGAAGGCCTCCAAAATGCGGTCGAACTTTACGCCCATTTGATAGGCCAGCGTCCAGCCGGCGATGTCGTAGGGTGGATTTGGAGGGCCGCCGGGATAGCGGAAATCGTTGGGGTGGTCCTGCGGTTCGAACATATCCAGGACGTGCGGCCGGAAGGCTTGCGCCGTCTTGACCACCAGCGATCCCGCCGTGTAGCTCTTGTCCGCCACCTGGAATGGCGCCGTGGCCTTCAGGATCGTGATGCCGTTCTTGATGAGCGCGTCGGCGAACTGCACGGCGGTGGGAAAATCGGGCTGGTCGGAGGGAATGATGTATCCGCGCGGATCGCGCATCTTGGGATCGTGCAGCACCGTGTTGTAGAGTTCGGCCGGAACCGTCCGTGCCGCAGCCCCCGCGAAGGGCGAGTCGCCGCCCGCGGCCGTCTGCCCCGCCCCGCCCCTGCCTCCACGCCCGCCGCCTGGCGCTTCGGTGGCCGCCGCGGCTTCGAGCGCGGCAATGCGCTTAGGCGTGATGGTCCACGTATCCCGGCTGCCCCTCGCGATGGAGTTCCTGCCCATCTGGTAAATGTTATAAAGCCAGGTTTCGCGGTACCGCGAGGCGATGTCCAGAATGGCCCGGTTATTGGTGATCTCGTACTCGATGGACTGACGGTAGTGCCAGAGCTGCGGCGCTACCGGCATGGGCCAGTCGCCTTGCGGCAACTGCTTGTCCGGCACGAGCGCGATGTTCACGGGGGTGGGGCTGCCGATGATCTCCGTGAGAATGCCGATCATGTTGTGGAAGTAGCCGACCGTCCGCAGGCCGCCGTTCCACCACGTGGAATAGTTGGAACCGGAACGCATAGCGCTGCCGCCCTTGCCCTCCTCCACCAGGCGCGTGTGCATGGCCGTCGATACCATTTCGATTCCCAGCGGCACCAGCGGGTCGAAGTAATAATTGAACGGATCGCGAAACGGCGGCATGAAGATCACGGCGCCCGCCGGCCCGGTCTGGTGGTGGTTGTACACAATTTGCGGAAACCACTCCTGGAACATCACCCGGTTCATGTTGGTGGTCTCCGGCATGTTGGAAATGTAGAAATCGCGATTGTCGTCGTGCCCGATGTACTTGTTGTAGAGCCGCGGCAGGTTGTTCATGTTGCGCCTGGCCGGGTCCTTCTCGCGCATGTACCAGTTGCCGACAATCTCCTGCCCATCCGGATTGGCCTGGACGCACAGCAGAATCACGTCGTTCAGGAAGCGCATGGTTTCCGGGTCCGTGCGGCTGACCATCTGGTAAACCATCTCCATGAGTTGCTGCGCCCCGACCGTCTCGTTGGCGTGCAGCCCGCCATCGATCCACACCACGGCCTTGCCTTCGGCTGCCAGCGCGCGGGCCTGCTCGTCGGTGAGGTCCTCGGCCAGCGCCAGCCTGCGCGCGATCTCCCGGTAGCGGTCGAGCTTCTTGAAGTTCTCGGGCGAGGTGATGATGGCCATGTACTGTTGCCGCCCTTCGGCAGTCTGGCCGATGCTGACCAGCTTCATGCGGCCGGACTCGGAGGCGAGGGTCTTCCAGTAGGCCTCGAGCTGCGTGTAATTGGCTACCTGGTAATCGTCCCCGATGTTGAACCCCAGAGCATCCTTGGGTGAAGTCACCTTGGGCGCGGTCTGGGCAAGCAAGACGGACGCGGACAAAGCCGCCGCGATCGAGAGCGCCAACCAGCGCGAGGACCGGGATTTCATATTAACCAGAGTGTAATTCAATTCACCGGCGCCAAAGCCAGCGTGGGACGCGGCGGCAATAGTCGTCATATAGGCCGCCGAAGGTCTTGCGAAGCACGCGTTCCTCATAAAAAACTACGCGCAGATGGAAGCCGGCGAGCAGGACCGCGGCGTACACGGCCAGGCTGACGGAATGGAAGAGCAGCGCTTCGCCGGCCACGGCGCCCACCACCCCGACATACATCGGGTTCCGCGTATAGCGATAGAGTCCACGCTCCACCAGGAACACCGGCGGATCGTACGGCGCCGGCGTGCCGCGGCCCGCGAAAATGAAATCGGCCGCGCATCGGATGTAGATCAGCGCGCCGCAGATTATCGGCACGACCCCGAAAACGAAAACCGCGCCCGTAGCCGTGACCGGATGCGCAGGCAGCAACAGCCAGGGCACAAGCACGGTGACCGCGACCGGCTCGATCAACGTAAAGAACGCCGCACTCACCAGCAACCGCCAAGTCTTAGGCATGGTCACTCGCGCCCGAAGCAGGCGTAACATCCAAATCCAGCGACTATCCGATTCTCGCACGCGTCGCCGTTTTCTTTGGCGAACTTTGATAGACTCTGTGACGGTGACAAACATGGGCTGGCGCGGAGTCGCGTACTCTGGTTTGCTGTTCTCGGCCTTGGCCGGGGCGCAAACCCTCAATTGCAATTTTCAAGGTTATAAAGCGCTCGACGGATTGAAAGCCGAGATGCGCTCGGGTTCTTTGGATCTGACATGGCAGGGCGAGCGCGGCCAGACGCTGCGCGCAACGCTGGGGGTCAACGGCGGCCAGCCCATGGTGCGGGAACTGGCCGTGGAGCGGAACGGCAAGTGGTCCGTACTGGGACACGACCTCACTCCCGAATACCAAGTCACCACCGGCCGGCGGCGCATCTCCGCGCAGCAGGAGGTCCCGCTGCGTCAACTGGGCCTCTACACGCCCGAAATCATCGAACGTCAGAAATGGTTCGCGTTCTGGGACGCCCCGCTGAATGTCCCCGGGCATCCCGGCTCCAACGCGGCCGTCGATCTGCCGCGCAAGCCCGAAGAGATCCAGCGCGCCTGGGCGGCGTTTCAAATCACCGGATGCCAGGTCGATACCGACGGCGCCCGCCTGGAAGCCAACTTCCCCGGGGTCTCGCTCGGCCTTTTTTCCGGCGGCTTGCGCTACACCGTGTATCGCGGCGCCAACCTGATTCGCCAGGAGGTGGTTGCCAAGACCGAAGCGCCGTCGGTGGCCTACGAATTCGCCGCCGGCCTGAAAGGTTTCAACATCGGCGCCGATACCCGCCTGGCGTGGCGCGATATCGCCCGCGGATGGCAGCACTGCCTGTTCGGCGGCGTTGTCAATACCGACGCCGTGGCGCTCAAAGCGCGCAACCGGCTGGCCATCGTCGAAAGCGGCGCCGGCTCGGTGGCGGTCTTCCCCGCATCACACAAGTTTTTCTTCGCGCGTGAAGTGGAATCCAACCTCGGATACGACTATTACCGCAAGGATAGCGACGCCACATTCGCCGTGGGAGTGCGCCAGGCCGACCGCGAGGAATCCTTCAAGCCTTACGGCGTGACCGACGCCGTCTGGCGGAGTCGCGTCAGCCAGGCGCGCGAGTTCGAAGAGAACTTCGCGCTCTACAACGCTCCGCCCGGCAGCATGCAGCGGATGGCCGTCTACTTTTACCTGGATTCGGGCAACGCGCAAGCCACCCAGCAGTCGGTGATGGCCCTCACCCACGACGATGTCTACAAGCCCCTGCCTGGCTACCAAGTGATGGTCAGCCACTTCCACTTCCATCTCAACGAGGAGTTGACCGACGCCGGCACCATCGATCACCAGCCGCCATGGATTCCCACTTTCAAGGCGCTCGGCATCAATATCGCCGCGCTGTGCGACTTCCATTCCGATTCGCATCCCACCGACACCGGCAAGATTCGTCTCGAAGAACAGCGAGTCTACTTTGAGGGCAGCGCCCGCTTTTCCGATCGCGATTTCCTGATCATTCCCGGCGAAGAGCCCGACGCCACTTTGGGCGGCCACTACATGTTCCTCTTCCCCAAGCCGGTCTACTACACCCACGCTCCACTCCGCCGCGCCGGTTCCACCACGCCGCCGCCTTCGGAGCAGCCGTATACGGAAGACCTGGCGCCCTACGGCAAGGTCTATCACACCTCGTCCCCCGAAACCGAAATGCGGTTGCTCAACGAAGAGCACGCCCTCATGTGGCAGACTCACCCCCGCACCAAGAGTTCCGATGGCTATCCGGATGCCGTCAAGGATAAGCCGCACTTCCTCAGCGACCGCTTCGCCGGCGCCTCCTTCCAGTCATTGCCCGTCGATCAATCCCAGAAGCGTCTCTGCGAGGTGCGCTGCCTGGGCCTGCTGGACGACATGAACAACTGGGCAGGCCCTAAATACCTGATCGCCGAAGGCGACACCTACACCAAATCGCCGGAAGACGAAACCTACCCGCAACTGGACGTCAACTATGTCAAGCTCGACCGCCTCCCGAAGTTCTCCGACGGTTGGATGCCGGTGCTCGACGCCCTCCGCGCCGGCAACTTCTTTGTGACCTCGGGCGAAGTTCTGTTGTATGACTACGGGATTCAGGGCACGGGCGGGAAGCGCGCCTTCGTCGCCACTGTGGATTGGACCTGGCCCGCCGAATTCGTCGAGCTGGTCTGGGGCGACGGCAAGACTACCGGCCGCGAAATCATATCCGCAACTTCGCTGGCGCCGTTCTCCAGCCATCGTTACAGCATCCCGTTCGATGCCGCCGGCAAGAAATGGGTTCGTTTCGCCGCGTGGGATTCGGCGGGCAACGGCGCATTCACGCAGCCTGTGCATCTAAAATAGACGAGCGCCATGATATCGTGGGCGGGTGCAGATTGATCCACGGGCTGAACTTACGGAAGCGTTTGGGCGCGGCGGCGAGATTCGTGTGGTGGCGGCGCCGGGACGCGTCAACCTCATCGGCGAGCACGTCGACTATCACGGCCTGCCGGTTCTCCCCGTGGCTCTCCGCAGGCGCATCCGTCTGGCGTTCCGGCCGCGAACCGACAGCCTGATCCGCGCTGTCAGCACGGGCTATGACCGCCGCGAGTTCGAGTGGACCCCGGAACTGGCGCGGGGCCCCGAAGGCGATTGGGAGAATTACGCGCGCGCCGCGGCGCAGGCAGTGACGCGGAAATGGGGCACGGGAGTGGGTATGGATGCCGCCGTGGCGTCGGACCTCCCTCCGGCGGCGGGATTGTCTTCCTCTTCCGCGCTCCTCGTGGCCTTCACGCTCGCCCTGCTCGATGTCAACCGTCGGCGCGCCACTTTCGAGGAATTGATGGAAATCCTGCCCGAGGGCGAGCAGTTCGTCGGCACGCGGGGCGGCGGCATGGATCACGCCGCTTCCCTGGCTTCCAAAGAAGGCTGCGCCTCGCTGATTGGCTTCGATCCGCTTTCCGTGCGGGCGATTCCCATGCCCGGCCACTGGGGATTCCTAGTGGCGCACAGCCTGCGCACGGCTCAAAAATCGGGGCCGGTGCGGGAGGCCTTCAACGAACGCCGCCGGGCGGGAACGGCGGCGCTTACGCGGCTGGGATATGCCTCCTATCGCGAAGCGGCTGCCTTTGCCAGTAGGGCGGACGATCGTTTTTCGTCGTCTGCCTTCGGGTCCCCCCTGGAGCGCGACGCGTTTCTGCACGTGACTGGCGAGGCGCTGCGAGTGACCGCCGCGGTGACGGCCATGGAAGCGGGCGACGCCGCGGCTTTCGGCCGCCTGCTGCTTGAATCGCACGCCAGCCTGCGCGACCGGCTCAAAGTCAGTTGTCCGGAGCTGGATTGCCTGGTCAACGCGGCCATGGAATCCGGCGCCCTGGGCGCGCGGTTGACCGGCGCGGGCTTCGGCGGGTGCGCCGTGGTGTTTGCCGCGAGAAGCGATCTGCCGGCCGTGCGCGAAGGGCTCATGGCGCGGTTCTATTCGAAGAATGGCGGCGCAAACGCCTTCCCCACCATCATCGACGCGGAACCTGGGCCGGGCGCTCTCTCTATGGAGAACTCATAGAATGCAGCTTCATACCCTCGATTGGATCATCGCGTTTCTTTCCATCTCCATCTGTTTCGTGCCTGCGCTTTTCTTTGGAAAACGCTCCGGAAAGAGCACCGCCGAATTTTTCGCCTCGGGGCGGTCGGTGCCCTGGTGGCTGGCCGGAATTTCCATGGTGGCCACCACGTTTTCGAGCGACACGCCTAACCTGGTGGCGAACATCGTGCGCACGCAGGGAGTGGCCGGCAATTGGCAGTGGTGGGCCTTCACGCTGACCGGCGTGGCCACGGTGTTTTTCTACGCGCGCTTGTGGCGGCGTTCCGGCGTGCTCACCGATCTGGAATTCTACGAGATGCGCTATTCCGGCAAGGCCGCGACTGCGGTGCGTGGGTTCCGCGCGGTCTACCTGGGCTTTTTCTTCAATTGCATGATCATGGCGTCGGTGAACCTGGCCGCCTGCAAGATAGCCGCAGTGTTGTTCGGGTTCGACCGGTGGCAGACGCTGCTGGCGGTGGGCTTGCTGAACGTAGTCTTCGCGGCGCATTCGGGGCTCTGGGGCGTGCTGGTCATCGACATGTTTCAGTTCTTCATCAAGATGTCGGCGGTCATCGCAGCGGCGTATTTCGCGGTGACGCTGCCGCAGGTGGGCGGCATGAGCGGGCTGGTGGACAAGCTTTCGCACGGTCCGCTCTCCCACGGTCCGGGCGGCTTGAACTATCTCAACATGCTCCCGGATTTCTCGAATAACTGGACTCTCGCGGTGGCCATTTTCGTCATGCCCCTGGCGGTGCAGTGGTGGGCGGTGTGGTATCCCGGCGCGGAGCCGGGCGGCGGCAGCTACATCGCGCAGCGCATGCTGGCGTCGAAATCGGAGAAGGACGCGCTAGGCAGCACTCTTTTTTTTAACGTCGCCCATTACGTGTTGCGGCCGTGGCCGTGGATTTTGGTGGGGCTGGCATCGCTGATTGTCTATCCGCAACTGTCCGATATTCAGAAGGCCTTCCCTAACCTCGATCCCAAGCTTCTGGGACATGACATCGCTTTTCCGGCGATGCTGCGATTCCTGCCCGCCGGTTGGGTCGGACTCATGCTGGGCGGGCTGGTGGCGGCCAATTCCTCCACCATCCTGACGCACCTGAACTGGGGAGCGTCCTACCTGGTGCACGATTTTTACCGCCGCTTCGTGAAGCGCGACGCGCCCGAGAAGCACTACGTAATGGCCGGCAGGCTCGCCACCATCCTGCTGTTTGTCTGCTCGTCCTCCCTGGTCTTCGCTCTCGATACGGCCAAGGACACCTTCGTGCTCATCCTTCAGGTGGGCGCCGGCACCGGCCTTCTGTACCTGCTGCGGTGGTATTGGTGGCGCATCACCGCGTGGTGCGAAATCGTTGCCATGGTCAGTTCTTTCGGCATCTCGGTGGCCTTCCTGATTATGCACAAGAACGGGGTGATCGTCCCCGCCGACCAGCAGTTGGTGATCACCGTGGCGTTCACCACCGTCTGCTGGGTGATCATGGCCTTCGCCGGTCCCCAGACCGATGAGGCGACGCTCGTGAGCTTCTACCAGAAGGTCAGCCCGATTGGGCCGGGCTGGAAGTACATCCGGTCGATTGCGGGCGTTTCCAAGGCGGAAGCGGCGGAATATGCCAGGCGCGACAACATTCCGCTAGCCTTCCTCGGCTGGTCCACGGGATGCGCCATGATCTGGTCGGCGCTATTTTGCGTCGGGAATTTTCTGTACGGAAGAATGGGCCTGGCGGCCGCGCTGTTAGCGGTGTTTCTCGTGACCGGGACCGTTGTGATACGTGTAGTCAACAGGCTTTGGAACTGATTGGAGCTGATTATGGACAATAACTCCTCGCGGCGCGACATTTTGCGTCTGGCGTCGCTGGCTTCCTTCGGAATGGGACTCGCGGAGGCCGGGCAGGCTCCGCGGCAGACCGCGAACGGCAGCGTCGCGGGGATGAAATTCGAAGCGAAGGATACGGTGCGGCTGGGCATCATCGGCGTCGGCGGCCGCGGCAATTCGCACATCGACAATTTCGGGGCCATCCCGCAAGTGCGGATCACCGCCTTATGCGACGTCATCCAACAGAAGACCGAGGCCGCGCGGGCCAAGCTGGTGAGAGCCGGGAAGCCGGCCCCGGAGCTGTACCATTCGGGCGATCATGCCTATGAGCAAATGGTGACGCGCGACGATATCGACCTGCTGCTGATCGCCACGCCCTGGATCTGGCACGTGCCCATGGCCGTCGCCGGAATGAAGGCCGGCAAGCACGTGGGTGTGGAGGTGCCCGCGGCGCGCACCATCGAGGAATGCTGGTCGCTGGTCGACACGTCCGAGAAAACGCGGCGCCACTGCATGTTGCTTGAGAACTGCTGCTATGGCGAGCCCGAGCTGATGGTGCTGCTGATGGTACGGGACGGCCTTTTCGGCGAGCTTACCCGCGCCGCCTGCGCCTACAACCACGACCTGCGCAGCGTCCTCTTCTCCACCGAAGGCGAGGGCTTGTGGCGGCGCGCGGAGAATGTGGCGCGCAACGGCAACCTGTACCCCACGCACGGGCTCGGTCCGGTGGCGCATTACATGGACATCAACCGCGGCGACCGCTTCGATTACATGGTGTCGATGAGTTCGCTTTCCGCTTCGCTTCCGGCTTACCGCAAGGAGAAGATCCCGGCGGACGACCCGCGCCAGCGCGAGGTCTACCGCAATGGCGACCTCAACATCAGCCTGATCCGGACCTCCAAAGGCCGCCTGATCGAATTGGAGCACAATGTCGCCGAGCCGCAGCCCTACGACCGCATCAACATGATCGCGGGTACTAAGGGCATGTTCCGCGACTATCCGCCGCGCGTCTACGTGGATGGCGACCGCCCGGAGGCGTTCAAACCGCTCGACCGCTACAAAGAGAAGTACACCCATCCTTACTGGAAGAAAGTCGGCGACTTGGCGAAGGAGTTGGGCGGCCACGGCGGCATGGATTTCGTCATGGCGTACCGCCTGATCGAGTGCATCCGGCAGGGAACCGCGCCCGACATGGACGTCTATGACGCGGCCACGCTGAGCGCGCCCGGACCCTTGAGCGAGGAGTCCGTCGCGAAAGGCAGCATTCCCCTAAAGTTCCCGGACTTCACCCGCGGCAACTGGCAAGCCGGCCCGCCAGCGATGCCGGTTTAGCGGCAGTGGTGAAAACCCGTTAGGCCGCCTCACGCCTTCAGGGCCCCTACTGGCCCCATCATCGGCATTCAACGCCGCCTTTCGCAGCTAACTTCGGTTTACCCCCGGCGTACTACCATAGCGGACTTGCCTGGGTACGTTATCCTTTCTACGCTTGTATTACAAACGCCGGAGCACCGGTCATGGTCGAGAGGTGCGCATGAGCGAGAAGATTCTGCTGGTTGACGATGATATTAGAGTCGTAAGCGCGCTGCAGCGCAGCCTTTACCGCTCTTACCAGGTCGAGATTGCGAGCGGGCCCGAAGACGCCCTGGCGGTCTTGGCCGAGTCCGCCTTTGCCGTCGTAGTGGCGGATTATAAGATTCCCGGTATGCTTGGCTCGGACTTCCTGGCCACAGTCAAGGAAATCGCCCCTGAAACCGTCCGGATCCTGCTGACGGGCTGCGCCGATCTTGGCGCCGCAATCGCCGCGGTAAACGAGGGGAACGTTTTTCGATTCCTGACGAAACCCTGTTCCCAGAGCCTGCTCACCAAGGCCCTGGACGACGCTCTCGCCCAGCATCGGCTGTATGACAGCGAAAGGGAAGTGCTTCAAGAGACGCTCACCGGAGCCGTCGCCGTGCTCGTCGAAATCCTGTCCGCCGCGCACCCCGCCGCGTTCGGCCGCGCCTCCCGTATCCGCCGCTATGTGCGGCAACTCGGACTGCAGTTGAACCCGGACAACCTTTGGCAGTTCGAAGCGGCCGCCATGCTATCCCAAATCGGATACATCTCCATACCGCCTGAGATCCTGAAGAAACAGCAGGAAGACATCCCGCTCTCCCCGGAAGAGCAGCGCTATTTCATCTCGCTTCCCGCCGTTGGGCGCCGCTTGATCGCCATGATTCCCCGTATGGAGCCCGTAGCCCAAATGATCGGTCTTCAGCGGGATGAGTACCGCGGCGAAACCGATCTGGCGCCCGAGGAGTACGCAGTTGCGCTGGGAGGGCAAATCCTCCGCACCGCCCTCGATTTTGACCAGCTTGCCCTCGGTGGGCTCGATTCGCGAACCGCCCTCGCGGAACTGGGCGTTCGCGGCAACTACGATCCCACGGTGCTTGCGGCTTTCGACTCCGCTGCAGTTCCGCACATGGGGGAGGACGAGCCGGCTCATGAAAAGGGATTGCAGGACGGCGCCGAAGATCTGGAACTGTTCCGCTCCATTACCGATAAGGTTCGCCGCGCCCTTAGAAACTAGGGCCCGCCACACCGCGAGCCCGTTTCATCGCTATCATGAGTGTGGGATGAAGCTTTTTCTTTGCCTCGCTCTCACCGTCGGCGCTCTGGCCGCGCAAACGTTTCCGGGTTCTCAGGCTATCGATGCGGCCGTCTACAAGGCCATCGACGATAACCGCCTGCCCGGCGCCGTCGTCATTGTGGGTCACGATGGCCAGATTGTCCACCGCAAGGCCTATGGCAAGCGGGCGCTGTTCCCCGCCTTGGAGGACATGACGGTCGACACCATCTTCGACCTGGCGTCGCTTACTAAGGTGGTCGCCACCACGCCGTCGCTGATGAAGCTTTTCGAGCAGGGCAAGTTCCGTCTGAACGACAGGATCACCGAGTACATCCCCGAATTCCAGGGCGGCAGGAGCGATATCACCATACGGAACCTTTTCACCCATTTCTCCGGCCTTCAGCCCGATCTCAAGCTGGATCCGCCGTGGACCGGGTACGACACCGGCATCAACCTGGCCTGCACCACGCCCCCCGCGGGTCCGCCGGGCGTGCGGCACGTCTATAGCGACATCAATTTCGAGTTGCTGGGCGAGCTGGTGCACCGGCTCAGCGGCCAGTTGGTTTCCGACTACGCGTTGCAGAACATTTACCTGCCGCTGGGCATGAAGGAAACCATGTTTCTGCCACCCCCGGAATGGATTCCGCGCATCGCGCCCACCGAGCGCACTCCTAAAAACGGCCCGCCGTTGCGCGGGGTGGTGCACGACCCCACGGCGCGCTACATGGGCGGTGTGGCTGGACACGCGGGCCTGTTTTCCACCGCCGACGACCTGGCGCGCTACGCCCAGATGCTGCTCAACGGCGGCGAGTTGGGGGGCGTGCGCGTCCTCAGCTCCCTCACCATAGAGAAGTTTTCCGAGCCGCAGACGCCGCCCGACCAGCCGGTCTTGCGCGGCCTCGGCTGGGATATCGATTCGCCGTACTCGGGCAACCGCGGGGAGTTGTTCCCCATCGGCTCCTACGGCCACACCGGATTCACCGGCACTTCGCTCTGGATCGACCCATCCACCAAGACGTACGTAATTATCCTGGCCAACAGCGTCCATCCGGAACTGCGGCCCGCAATCACGGCTCTACGCTCCCAGATCGCGACCATCGTGGCCGCCGGAATCGGCGTCGGCGTGCGGGATTTGACGCTCACCGGATACAGCGAAGTACTCTCCGCCGGCGCGCGCCGCGAAGTCGCGCGCAACGCCGCCACCAAGACCGGCCTCGATACGCTGGTCGATAGCAATTTCGAGTTGTTCCGCGGCAAGCGGATCGGGCTGGTAACCAACCAGACCGGCGTCGATCGCCTGGGCCGCCGCAACGTGGACCTCATGAAGCAGGCCGGCATCGACGTGGCTGCGTTATTCTCCCCCGAACACGGTTTCGGAGGAGTGGAAGACCACCCCGGAATCCAGGATGCCACCGATTCCGCGACTGGCATCAAGATCTACAGCCTCTACGGGAGCACCCTCCGGCCGACGCCCGAGATGCTGCAAGGCTTGGACGCCCTGGTGTACGACATTCAGGACGTCGGCGTGCGGTTCTACACCTACGAAACCACCATGGCCTACTGCCTGGAAGCCGCGGCCAAGGCGGGACTGCCATTCTACGTCCTGGACCGGCCCAACCCCATCACCGGGAGCCGTGTGGAAGGCCCGTTGATGGATGCCGCCAACACGTCCTTCGTGGGTTACTTCGCGGGCATGCCCGCGCGCCACGGCATGACCATGGGAGAGCTGGCGCGCCTGTTCAATGGGGAGAACAAGATCGGCGCCAATCTGACCGTCGTCCCCATGGAGGACTGGCGCCGCGGCGACTGGTTCGATTCCACCAACCTTCCTTGGGTGAACCCCTCGCCCAACATGCGCAGCCTGAATGCGTCGATACTCTACCCGGGCCTGTGCCTGTTGGAGTCCGGGGCGGGCCTCTCGATGGGACGGGGAACCGACGCTCCGTTCGAGCAGATCGGGGCCGGTTTCATGAATGGCCGCGATCTGGCCGCCTATCTGAACGGCCGCCAGATCCCCGGCGTGCGCGCCTACCCGACCAGCTTCACGCCCACCGAATCGGTCTCCAGAGGCGTGCGCATTGAGGGCGTGCGATTTGAACTCGTGAACCGCGAACTCTTCGATTCCACGCGATTGGGAATTGAGCTGGCCGCGGCGCTCCTCAAACTCTACCCCGACAAGATCGACCTCTCCAGAACCAGGCGCCTGATGGGCAACGACGACGTCATCCAACGCCTGACCGCCGGCGAGGATCCACGCGCCATTCAGGAAACCTACCGCGACGCGCTGGCCGCCTTCGTCAAGCTCCGCCAGCAGTATCTTCTCTACCCTTGACGACGTTCGCAGTCTCGCTCTTGCCCGCGCGGCCCCTAAGCCTCGTCAGGCGCGCTAGACCAGTCGCCGGTTCCAGGAGCACTTCACAGTCGCGCTACGGATTCTTCCCGCTTCGCGCTTCTGCTTCCGCCAGCCACCCGCGTCGTAGCCGTTCCGGCGGAACGCTTGAAAGATAGGGCTTGATGTCGAGGATCGGGGTCCCGTCCAGCATGTCGATACCACGAACGCGGAGGAGCGGCCCCTCACGAGATAGCAGCTCGACCACAGTTAACCCGATCGGGTTCGGACGTCGCGGTGAGCGGGTCGCGAACACGCCGTGCGGCCGATTGTCAGTCGGCGGCGTTGCCACCAGGTTGAATCCTTCGGAGCGATCGAATGCCCAGATGACGAACAGGTGAGAAAAACCCTCGATATCCGTGAGGCCAGGCTCAAATTCTGTCAGTATATCGAGCGCCCCTTCCGTCTCGTGCTTGGCGCCTAATCCCTTCGGAATCTCCCGAGTATCCCTGTAAGGGCTTCTTACATGCCCGATCGGCTGCATTGACAGCATTGGGAACCTAGCTCCTTTCCTCACTTGTCGCGCCTTCCAAATGGCAGGCGTAGCCGCAGCACCCGTTCGCGCTGGCGCTCCTCATTCAGGTTGCGGACTCGCGCCATCAACAAGTCGTCGAGCGAAATCATTCCAACTAACCGCCCGCTGTCGCTTTCGATCACCGGGAAGCGCGTGAAGCCGGTCTCAGCCATGCGAAGCGCTACCGCGCGCAACGGTTCGTCCGGATCGGCCACCACGGGCTTTCTCAGCATGTCGCCCAGAGAACCCGATACAGCCGATTCCGCGATCCCGCGCAACTCCTTGCGGGTGATCACGCCTTGAATCCGTCTCTCGTTGTCCACCACGGGATAGAGATGCTGTCCGCGCTGCGCGGGCTCGCGAATTAGCGTCTTGCGCACATCCTCCACCGTAGCTCCCGCCGGAAGCGCCACCAGCTTCGTTCGCATCGCCTCCCGTACAAATAGAACCTCCAGCGGGTCCGTCGAATACTCGCGGGTGAGATGAAATCCTCTCCGGGCGACCTTCTCCGTCAGGATGGACCGCTTCAGCAGCAACACCGTGGTCCCATGCGCCAGCATCGTGGCCACCAACAACGGAAGCATCGCGTTCATGTCGTGGGTCAACTCCACCGCGAAAAGGATCGCCGTGAATGGCGCCCGCATCGTGCCCCCCAGGATCGCCCCCATGCTGATCAGCGGCCAAAACCCGGCGCCTTCGTTTGGCAGGAAGGTCGCTTCCACGCCGCCCAGCGCCGCGCCCATCATGAGCAAAGGCGCCACCACCCCGCCGGACGTTCCCGATCCCAACGAAATCGCCCAGATCGCCGATTTCACCAGCAACACGCCTGCGATCACCGCCTGCGGCACACCGCCTTGCAGCAGCGCGCGGATGGTATCGTAGCCGACTCCCAGCGCCTGCGGAAAGATCATGCCGCCCAATCCCACTGCCAGGCCGCCCATCGCGGGCCACCACTTCCAATGAATCGGCAGCTTCAAAAATGCGTCTTCCGCCGCATACACGCTCACCGTCAGCAGGGAGGAAAGGCAGCCCGCCAGAAGTCCTGCAACTACGCAGCCCGCCAGTCCCTGCGGGCCGATGAAAATCGCATGTTGCGGAACCGGGAAGAGCGGCCCCAGCCCCAGGATGTACCGGCGCGCGGCTCCGGCCGCTGCGCTCGCCAAAGCCACCGGTATCGCGCTTCTCGGCTTCCATTCGAACAGCAATAGCTCAACCGCCAGCAGCACCGCCGCCACGGGGGTGGCGAACGTTGCGGACATGCCCCCGGCCGCGCCCGCCACCAGAAGCGTCTTACGCTCCGCCGCCGTCAGGTGGAATAGCTGTGAGATGACCGATCCGATCGCGCCGCCCGTCATGATGATCGGGCCTTCCGCCCCGAACGGGCCTCCCGACCCGATCGAGATTGCCGAGGAAATAGGCTTTAGGACCGCCAGCCTTGGCTCTATCTTGCTGCCGCTGATCAGAATGGATTCCAGCGCCTCCGGTATGCCATGGCCGCGAATGCGCTCGGAGCCGTAATACGCCATGAACCCGATTACCAGGCCGCCCGCTACCGGGACCAGCAATGCATACCATCCCAGATGATTTCCCGCCGGAGAAACAAACGTCGTGCTCACGCGCCCGTAATAGAAGGCGTTCGTGAAAAACGCAATCAGCCGCAGCAGCGCCCATGCCACGAACGCGCTCACGATGCCGATTCCCGTCGCCAGCAGCGAAAGCGGAATTACTCGCGGCGTGGTCGTGAAATCGCCGAGCTTTTGCGAACCGTTCTTGCCGTGGCCGCTCATCGCGCGCCGCTCCTGCCGGCATGCCGCAACACGGAACGCAATGCGCGCGCCAGTTCGGGACCGGAGCGTTCCAGCTCCGTCCGATGGGCCAATGCGAGGCTGCGCAGAGTCGCCCGTCCCGCCGGCGTCAGCCGAACCCACACCTCGCGCTTATCCCGAGTCCCCGGACGCCTCCGGACCGCGCCCGTGTTCTCCAGCCGGTTCACCAGTTCCACCGCGCTGTGATGCTGAAGGAACAGTCGTGCGGCAATCTCTCCAATCGTCGGATTTACGCCTTTCGGAAGGCCCCGCACCGCCAGCAGCAGTTGATGTTGCTGCGCCTCCATGCCATGTTCCTTCGTGGTCGCCTCGCTGAAGTGCAGAAACCGCCGGATCTGCCTCCGGAACTCGGCCAGATCCCGGTACCGATCGATCGAGAGATCGCCCTCCGCCGCCATATTTGTATCGTACCACGATATATTTGGCCTCGGCCGTGAAGCCGTGACCGCCGGTCACCAAAAAATAAAAATATTTCGCGCCTATCTTTTCAACATCTTCCGGCCTCCGCGCTAAAGCCCTCCGCATCCCGCCTGCTATCGTGAAATCGGGATGAGGCTTGTGCTCATCTTAACTTGCTGGCCAGCAAGCGTTGCTTTTTAAGGTGGTACTGAACTTCCTGTAGGTTCCTGCGGGATACTTCACGGCGGACCCGTAACCATTCGTCGTCGCCGGCAGGGAGAAGTTAGGTTCGAACCTATAACACCCGGTGG
>OBLW0100000934.1_pt1 | contig 25151 bp, 21 predicted proteins | sample 1520161 | NCBI WGS metagenome assembly OBLW01 (sample SAMEA3539309, study PRJEB22396) | soil metagenome | biome: tundra; feature: field; material: soil | place: USA | collected 2010-05 | depth 0.15 m | reverse complement strand
TGCGCTACAAAGTCACCGGCATTCCCACCCTGCTCGTCTTCAAGAACGGACAGGTCGTGGAACAGCTAGTCGGCTACCGCTCGAAAGACGACATTCAGAAGGCCTTGGATCGCCACCTAGGCTAGCCATCAGCCATCAGGTTTAGAACGAAAAAGCCCGGCCAGAATCCGGGCTCTTTCGATTTGGTTTTACTGGCTACTGGCAACTGGCAACCGCACTTCAGTACTTCCGCAGAACTCCAATCACCCGCCCCTGAATCTCTACCGACGCCGCCGGCACAATGATCGGCTTCATCGCTGCGTTTGAGGGCTGGAGCCGAATGTTGTCTCCCTCGCGGAAGAAGCGCTTCAGGGTTGCGTCGGTCGACTCGATCAGGGCCACGACGATGTCTCCGTTGTGCGCCGTTTTCGTTTTCTCGACTAGCACATAGTCGCCATTGAGAATGGCCTCATCCTGCATCGACTCTCCGCGCACTTCGAGCACAAAGACCTCTTTTGACCGGACAAAATCCGCCAGGGAAATGGTCTCGTTGTGCTCCACCGCCTCGATCGGTTGTCCCGCCGCAATCCTGCCCACCAGGGGCAGCACCATCGCCGTATTCACCGCCATCGACTGCTTCAACTTGCCCTTCGGCGGGAGCAGGTCAATCGAACGGCTGCGGTTGTAGTCGCGCGTCAGCAGCCCTTTTTTCTCGAGATTGGTTACATGCTTGTGCACCGTGGCCAGAGAATTCAGCCCCATGCCTACTTTGATCTCTTCAAACGATGGGGAATATTGCTTTTCCGCCACGAAGCGCGAGATAAAGTCATACAGTTCGTGTTGCCGCCGAGTGATCGCCATGCGCGCAGCATAGGCGAATGTTTGGCGAATGTCAAGAAGCTGAACCTCGGTTGCAACGGCAGTGGTTTCATAAATCGGTTTTGGGAAGGGCACGACTTTAGTCGTGCCGTAACGATCTCTGCCAGGATTTCCGCTACCTCTTTGCTGCTGAGCGTGGGTGCTCCGCGACCGGCACTCATTACCGGGAGCCGGGTCAAAGGATCGCGCACGATACGGGCTGTGAGCGCTCGCTTCTGCTGCGGGGTCAGCACGATGCTTCCAGCTTCGATATGGGCGTCCAGCGGGTCCCCGGCGCGAATGCCCAAGCGGCGGCGAATCGGTTCCGGAAGAACGACCTGACCTCTGGCCGAAACTTTCGTCAGCATAGGTTAGAACATTTTACTCGCTGCCACGCTTCGGCCGCGCCACATCAGTTTTTCATGAGTTCCCAAGCCGGCTTTAGTCTGGTCATTTCCCAAACCGCGAGAACGGGCAACCGACGAACCGGAAGTATCATAGGCCAAGGAGTCGGCAGCTGTGACCACGCGTCTCAGGGGGAAGGAGCGAATCATCGCGTATGGCGAAGAGACACATTCCGAGACCACTCAGAGAATTTCAATATCCACTCGTCGCAGAACGATTGGACGGATTGCTTATTAACCTTGATCGAGACCTCCAGCGACGAGGTAATCAGACGCTTCAACGGGGCGAAAGTGACGCAGCGCGGTGCATCTTGTTGCTTAACGTCTTTGTCCGTTTCGCACGCAACTCCTATGATGCCGTCCGATATGTCGCGGGAAACACACCCGAAGACCACCGGCGAAACCCGAATTATGTCATGGTCGTCCCCGCGATAAACAGGCAACTACTGGATTTGCTCTTCAGTCTCGTCTACATGCTGGATGATTTGAGCGGACGATCCCTTCGATACCAGCGTGCCGGCTGGCGAGAACTAGACCAAGAGTACCGAATGTTCAAAACGCAGTTTTCAAAAGACCCGGAGTGGAGGCAGCATTTCAAGAATGTAAAAGGGGTGCTGGATGGAATGATTCGTCAGTTGGGCATCACGGAGACTGAATGTAAGAACCCGACACAAATTCCGTTTTGGAAGCACCCGTTCGAACTGAAAGATGAGCCGACGACGAGCCGAGCATATCTTCGCTATTTGGAAAAGTGGTTGTACGGCGATACCTCCGCGCAAGCACACCTGAATTTTGGCGGACTAGCGATGGTCGGGCCTTTCTTAGTCGCGGACATCGTCGGTGGACAAGATGAAGAGCGGGTAAAGAACAGGACCATCCATCAGTACCACTTCAAGCATTTCTCACGAACAGCGATTGTCACCCTTGCCATCGCCACGGAGATTGACGCTCACTTCAAACTGGGCAATGTTGCCGCCGCTTCGTACCTGTGGAATCTCTTTGCCGAGTACTGCGCTGAGGCCAAGGAAATGGTTCAGCATCGGTACGAAAAGTTGTTAGCCGCAGCCTATTGAGCCGAAAGCGGGGTGGCCGACCTGGTGCCTCAGTGTCTTGAGCCTCGCGCATCACCCCTCCATCCTACGCAGCAACTTCCGGCTGCGCGCTTTCATCGCCGCCGTGCCCGTTTGAGTTGCCTGGCGCAGAATATCAATCACTCCCGGTCGAATACTCGAGTCGTCTTGCGCCAGGTCAGCCAGCCCTTGCAGCGCGAATGTCTTGACAATGGAGCTGCGGTCTTCCAGATATCCGACCAGCAAAGAAGTCGCGAGATTCCGTTGCTTGGCGTTGAGCTCCAGTCTCGGAACCATCGCTGCGAGATGCCAGCGCAATTCCTGCTGCTCGGTCTCCGCCATCAACCCGAGCAGTTCTCCCTTGTAGGGCTGGAGTAACTCGCGATTCTTCCGCGTTACCTTCTCGGCTGCGTCTGCTACTCGCATTTGCACCAGAGGATCTTCCGACCACAACCCCTCAATCAGCTCCGGGAAAAGATCCGGCGCTTCGGCGACCATTGCCGCCACCTGATCAGAGCGGCCAATCGTCCGCCGGTCTCCGCCTTGCAGGAGAGAAAGGATCGTCTTTCGAGGCATGCCACCGTCCTACTGCGCGGTAACTCCCTTCAAGAACAGATAATAAAAATCCACGCCGCGAGCAAACGCTTCGACGCCGATCCGCTCGTCTTTCCCGTGCGCACGAATGTCGTCACGGTCATACTGCTCGCCCGAGATCGCATAGGTGGGTATCCCGGCGGCGTTGGTATAGACCCCGTCCGATGCGCCAGTGGCCATATTCGGAAGCACTGGGATTCCAGGCCACATTTGCGCGACAATTTTTTCCAACGGATCGAACACTTCTCTTCGGGGAGCAGGAGGCACATAACTATGCCGGTCCGATCCGTGATCCATCAGCACACCGGTGTTCTCGCGAAACTGCACTTTGATGGTTGGGTGGGCAAGCTTGGGATCGACCGCCAACTTCTCCAGCGTCAGCCGGATTTCTTCCAGCGAATGACCGGGCTCGATGCGGCAATTCACATTGGCTTGCGCCATCTGCGGCAGCGCGTTGTTGGCATGGCCTCCGCTTAAACGCGTGGTCACACAGGTTGTGTGCATGGTCGAGTTATCCAGCGGATCTCTCGACAACCGCGCTACCGCCTCCAGGTCAGGAGGATTTTTCAGCGTCGTTTTTATATCCGTAGCGCGCTCAGGCGAGGTCGTGGACATCGTCACCTGCCGCTCGTAATACGCTCGCGTGATGGGATTCAGTTCAAACGGAAACTGGTAATGCTCAATCCGCGTCAGCGCATTGGCCAGTTCGTAGATTGCATTTTCCGGCCGCGGCAGCGAACTATGTCCGCCTGGATTGGTCGTGGTCAATACAAAATCGCCATACAGTTTTTCGGTGGCATTGACCTCCATCATCAGCGGTTTGCCGTGATCGGCGAGCACTCCTCCTCCATCATGGTTGAGGACGAATTCAGCGTCGATCAGTTCGCGATGATTCTTGAGCAGCCAGTCCACGCCATTCGAAGTGCCGCCCTCTTCATCCGCCGTCATCGCGAGAATGATGTCGCGGCTCGGAATGTATCCTTCCTTTTTCATGCGGATCAAAGTAGCCGACATGATCGCGTCGCCATCTTTCATGTCGCTGGTGCCGCGGCCGTAGTAGTAACCGTCCTTCTCGACGAACTGAAATGGATCGGTGGTCCAATCCTCGCGCCGCGCTTCGACCACGTCGAGATGGCCGATCAGCAGCACCGGCTTGTGCTGGCCCGATCCGTGCAGCCGCACTACGACATTCTTCTTCCGGTCATTGGACTGCGGACCCAGCACTTGAATGTCACTCGCGGGAAAACCGGCATCGCGAAAGCGCTGGGCCATCGCTTCCGCGGCGGCGCTCACGCTGCCGACTGAGTCGGTGGTGTTGATCTCGATCAACTGCTTGAAAATATCGATCGCCATTCGTCGCGTCGTTTCATCGGGCGCTGGAGTCGATTGCGCCAGCAGCGCAGCGGAAAATACCAGACACGAAAATAAGCTCAGCCACGATTGTCTTAATCGCAAAATCATCCTCCTGGGATTGCAACCATAAACGCGCCGCGAGGCTGAACGCTAACAGATGTGTTACGCAAAAGCCAAGCTGCCTGGCGCGGACACTTCTGTCCGCGCCGGCGCTAATGCTGCAAGCACGCGGACAAGAGTGTCCGCGCCACATTCTCATGGTTGGTTCCCGTCGGAGCGGCTTGTGTCACGGCGCAGGCGCTCGATGCCTATCAGAGGCTGGCGATCACTGCGATTCCAATACTTCGCGTTGCTGGCGCAAGTTCCAGAGCGGAGCAAGGACGCTGGATTTGAGAACTTCCGACTCCGCCCTTACCCAGTCTTCCAACTCCTGGCCTTCGGCCTCGCCGCGCTCTTCGTAGAGCTGGCGCGCACGCAGCCGTATTTTTCTTTCCAGCAATTCCACCATCATTTTTTGACGCTCGCGAGTTCTGGTAAAGCTATCCACTGCATGGACCCCACAATTCATTTTGTCTACGAATATTGTAATCGGCGAATTGTTAAAGAGTAATGAAGAGGGAGGTTACTTAAGTGAACTGGCGGGCGAGATGATGGCCCCCGCAGGGAAAAGTCAGCGGCTCGGACACTCCACAATTGTGCAAAGAAATGCCATTTTCGCCTGGCGGGTGGCGTAAGCCGCCATTTACCGCGGGCAAGGTTTGGCACCGCCCTTGCTCCTATCGGGTGTGGAGAGCTTATATCCGCGGTTCGATTCGCGGATCACCCCCGGTTTCTCCGCAATGGGAGACCCTGCCATGAAAAAGACCCTGTTCGTCATGTGCCTGCTTTCGAGCAGCGCCGCATTTGCGCAGTACTATTCCTCGGGCAATAGCCGCACCAGCGATCCGGTCGTTTACCAGTCGCCGAGCCATCCTTCGCACGCCTCGTATGCACCCATGTCGCAAGAAACCAGCATTCTGGCCGCGACCAGTTACACCTCCGCACAGGGAGAAAGGCCGGCCTCGGATTTTCCCCAAGCCGAGTCTGTGCCTCTCGGCACGTATGCCCGTGAGATGAAAAAGCAGCATGCTCAATTAAAGAGATCTCGCGTGGTCTGGATCAACCAATAGTTACAACGCGAGATTCCTTCTTGCGCGATCAGGGGGCCGCCAGGCTCCCTTCCTCTTTCCAGTCGTGGGTCGATAGTCGTTAGTCGTTGGCAAAATCGCGATCGACTACCGACTAACGACCATCGACCTCCGCTCTGTTACCCTAAATAAATTGCATGTCCGTTCTGGCTTTCACCGCCGTCGTGGCGCTCGTCTCCTTTTTCGCGGGACTTCTCGGATCGCTCACCGGCCTCGGTGGAGGGGTCGTGCTCGTGCCGCTGCTGACCATCCTTTTTCATGTCGACATCCGCTACGCCATCGGAGCCTCGCTGGTCTCCGTGATTGCGACTTCTTCCGGCGCCGCCGCCGCGTATGTGAAGGAAGGATTCTCCAATATTCGCATCGGCATGTTCCTGGAAATCGCTACCACCTTCGGTGCGTTGTGCGGAGCCTTCCTCGCGACTCGAATTCCCACCAGTGTCCTCGCTACGATTTTTGGAGTCGTGTTGCTTTATTCCGCCTATCTTTCGCGCAAGACGCGCACGGAAGCCATGCGGAACCTTCCGCCCGACCCTCTCGCCACCCGGCTGCGGCTGAACGGCAGTTTCCCCGAGGGAGGCAAGAAGCGCAAGTACAACGTGCAAAACGTTCCGGCTGGCTTCAGCCTTATGTTTGGAGCGGGTGCGCTCTCGGGATTACTCGGCATCGGCTCCGGCGCCGTGAAAGTCCTGGCCATGGATCAGGCGATGCGCATCCCTTTTAAAGTTTCAACCACGACCAGCAACTTCATGATTGGCGTGACGGCCGCGGCCAGCGCCGGGGTTTATCTCAGCCGCGGCTACGTCGATCCCGGCCTCGCCATGCCCGTCATGGTAGGCGTGCTCGGCGGTTCTTTACTGGGCAGCCGCATCCTGGTCAGAGCGGAAACCAAATCGCTTCGTTTGGTTTTCAGCCTCGTGATTCTCGTGCTGGGCCTGCAGATGCTTTACAAAGGACTGTGGGGACAAATCTGATGCCCGCCGCCGAACCGCAATCGGGTCCACCCAAAGCCTTTCAGCCGCAACCCTGGAGAGATCGCCGCATGGAGGTTATCCTCGGCAATCTGCTGCGGACGGGCGTGCTGCTTTCGGCGGCGGTGGTTCTTGCCGGAGCTTGTGTTTACCTCTCGCGCCATGCCCACGACACCGCCGATTACCGCATTTTTCGCGGCGAGCCTTCCGAGTTTCGCAGCATTCCCGGAGTGCTTCGCAGCGTCATGAACGGGCGCGGGCGCGGTTTGATTCAGTTGGGATTGTTGCTGCTGATTGCAACGCCGATCGCGCGCGTGGCGTTTTCCATCGCGGGATTCGCCGTCGAAGGGGACCGCATGTATGTTGTCTTCACCGTGATCGTACTTCTCATATTGCTCTTCAGCTTGCTGGGGTCGGGGATGGGCGTGTAGAGCGGACACTCTGGTCCGCTGTCGTTGTTGTTGCAGTTGCGGTTGGTTTTTATTGTTGCCCCGTTTCTGCTGCCGGCCTTTCGCGGGCGGGGCGCCCGCGCCACACAGTCACGATCAATAAATTCCCTTGGCGTTCAGGTGCGAGCCGTATTTCTGGTCATGACCTTTTATGTGGTAGGTCAACCAATCTCTCAGAAAGTTCAAAACTTCGCGCGTGAGCGTCAGTTCACCTTTGTTATAGCGCGCTTGCAAATCCATAACCCGCATGGTCAGGTCGGCGTGCTGTTTCTTGTGGGCATCGGCATCGGCATATCCGCTCTCGTCCAGAAATCCTTCTTCGCGAGTGAAGTGGGTTTTGGTATAATCGACCAATTCGTCAAAAATCTTTCCCAAAGTTGCCCGGCCCCGGTTGGCCTGCATTCCCTCGTTTAGCCGGTTCAACATTCCAACCAGCTTTTTGTGATCGTCGTCCAACGTCTTGACTCCAACGCTCAGATCCTGTGTCCAAGTCATCAACGGCATTGCCATGTCCTTTGCTAGACTCGCGGCCGATTGCTTCGGGCGCTCGAGGTCGAACCAATCTCTGCCCTGTGAGCGCGGCGGTCTCGCGTCAATTCGAATAAGAGCGGCCTAAGGAACCAGATCGTCGGCGGGATACAGAGAGCAATCTGCGGCCCACAAGATTGCACCAAGGTGAGGGGCTGGCGTCTTGACCGCGAAGACCTGATTATTTGTCTTTTCCGGATTCTGGAATCTGCGCCACCAATCTGGCGGTGGTGATCGCTTGCCCTACATGGCGCTGGGTGTGATCCGCGATGTGGACGAGCAGTCCTCCGAGCGTTGTTGGAAGCCGCTTGCTGCCCACGGTTCGCGCCTCTTCCAGATTCTTATTCGCCAGCGCCGGACGCGCGCCGCCCCAGTCGCCAGCGCCGCATTCAATTCATGAAACAAGTCATCTCGGGTTGCGCCTGGATCGAGTTCCGTCTGCAGATTAGCCAATTGCTCCTCGCGCAAGCTAACGCCCTCGGCGTAGGTCAGCAGGCGGTCCAAACTGCGCGCGAGATGTCGAATGTGAAAGGCAACCGGGGCGACTCCCGCAGGCCTGGCGTTCAACTGGACATCGGAGAGATTCCCGCACCACTGGCGCAAGTCTTCCTCCGCAAGTTGCAGCGCGTGCAACACGGCGCGTGCCACCGCGGGAACCTCGAGTTCCATGCCGCGCAACCATGGCTCGATCGTGGGCTCAGGGGTGGGCATTGCATCTCCCTGGGGCCGAGACCCTGCCGCCTATCGCGGCCATAGCCAGCCGAAGGAACCCGCGGTGAACAGACCTGAGACGAATGGTGTCTGCCACGCTCATGCCAGGATCGAGTCGTCGAGCCGCTTTCGCCGATATTCGGCAACCTTCTGCACATACGCCACGATCAGCGGGTGCGGAGCGTCTTCGCGGGAAGAAAGTTGCGGTTGGAATAAAGTCGCGATGAAAAAGTGGTGAGCAGGGGATTCGATCGCGCGGCATTCTTCGTTCGACCCGCGAGCGACTACCGGAAATCCCGCTTCCATCGCCATCCATTCGAACTCAGGATTGAGTTCGTAATTGCAGAAAAATTCCTCTTCAATCGTCTCCTTGCCATAGAAGGCGGCGAGGTAGGAGCCGGGCCGCAGGCGGATCCGATCGATTTTCCCCGAAAGTTTCGGCGCATTCGGATCTCGGTTCGGCACCGCGCAGGAAACCGGATAGATAACAATATTTTTGGCGCGTGGGTCTTCTTCGGCGGTGGTGGCGTCGCGAATGCCGAGGACATTGCGGGCGCACTCGATCAGAGCATATTGAAAACCGCCGCAGGTGCCGATGAATGGCCGGTCGTGGACGCGAATTCCCTTGATCATGCCGTCAAAGCTTTGGTAGGGACTTCCAGCCGAGGCCCAGAGCCCATCGTAGGAATCCAGTGTGGCGGCCGCACCCGTTTCGAGAAGGGAAGGCGTCGGAAGCCAAGTCGACTGTACGGTGAGCTGGAGATTCCGAGCCGCGTGTTGCAGTGCATCATTGGTCGCATGATGGGAGCGGAATTCGGGATTGAAGTCGCCGAGAATCCCGATCCGGACGGATTCGGTCACAGCGAATATTCTAAATTAGCAAATTGTTTATGGCGTTGCGCACTTAGCTACCGCTAGCCGAGAACCGCGACGCTACATCCATCCCATTTGCTGCAACAACACGTATGCGCCCAGTAGGATGATGGCCGCGCCTCCCCAGATCATGGCGGAGGATTTCCAGCCGAGCGCGGTGACGAATTCCTTCTGGCTGCGGTGGGAGATCGCGAACGTCGGATCATTGGCGCCTTTCATCATGACCACTGGCGGTGTCACATCGAAGATTGACGCTCCGGTTGGGTCATCGTGCGATCCCTCTGTGCGCACGCCCGAGGTTGAATGTGCCGGGTCTGAAGGCGACGCGCTTTCTTTGACCGCTAGGGATTGGTACGGAACTCCCGCTGCGTCCCACGCCGCTGGCTTGGTGATGCCGGCGCGTGTGAGCGCGGCCGCGATCTTTGCCTGCTGGCTCATCTCCTGAGTGCTGGAGGGAGCTGCGCCGCCCTGAAGGCGAATGATCCGCGGAGAGTTCGACTGCTCCAGCGCGCCTTGGCTATTCGCAGAGTCGCGGCGCGGCGAAGCCGGGCGCACTTGCACGCCTGGATTTTCGGTCAGCATTCCGGCGACGAAGAGCGAGTCTTCGGGTTTGATCGAACACTCTTCGATGCGCAGCCGGCGAACCGGAGAGATGCCGTGACGGGCGAGGAAGACGTTGACTCGCGGAGAAACGCCATCCAGATTCATCGACAAGGAGGACGCGTCGTACTCCTCGTGAAAGTCGCGGTGCAGGTCGAGATCGGCGCCAAGCGGTTCGATCAGCATCTGGCCGGTCGAGTCGTCGATGAAGAAGGGCAGGTGCAGAGTCTCGTCGGCCACCTTCTCCCAGTCTTTCTTCTTGCCGTTGCTTTGCTGCCAGACGGTCGTTCGGTAGAGAAAGCACAGCTTGCCTGAGATGGGAGCTGCGATCGTGTGCGGACCAACAGCTGTGCCGTTAACCTCAACCAAACCGAGTGCGGCGCCGCGAATCCTGGAAGTGGGCGTGCTTAGCAAAAGACGCTTGCGCGCGAGCAGGTGAAATCCGGCGAAGAAGAAGTACAAACCTCCGGCAATGGCGACTAACGAAAGGAAGGTAAGAAAGTTAATCGGGATGAAAAGGGAAAGGCTGGCGGTCACAGTGCTTTCCTGATGCGAATGATCTGTATTGAGAATAAGGAAAGCACTGCAAGAACGGCAGAGGGAAAGCGTGCGCGCGGTCTTACGGAAGTAATGTTACTTAGCTATCTCATCCCACGAGCACCGCAGCGGCTTAAAGCCCGTCACCGGAGAGCTGCAGTTAGCGGTAAACCGCTGCGCCACCCAAAGTCAACTCTGTCCGGAATTAATTACCCAAAGTCAACTTCGTCCGGAATTAATAAAGATGCGGTTTTACTTCCTCCTACGCGGATACAGCGCGGTGCTTCAGTATCTCTTCGACCGCGGCCATGGCTGCTTCGACTTCGGCGTCGGTGTTGTAGAAGTGAGGCGAGAAACGGACTCCAGCTTTCGGACGCCAATCGACGAGAATATCGCGGGCGAGCAGTTCGCGGCTTATGGCTTGCGAATCCGGCATATCGATGGATACTGTGCCTCCGCGTTGCTCGGGGTTGCGGGGAGAGTTGACTCGCCATCCGTGTTGATCGGCGATTTCGATGAGGCGCGCGGTCTGGCGCTTGGATTTCTCGCGGATTTTGTCGACTCCGACTTCGCGAATAATCTTCAGGCCAGGACGAGCCGCTTCAATAGCGGGAATATGCGTGGTTCCATTCATGAATTTCATCGGCGGATCGGTATAGCGAATCGAGCCGGTTTCAAAAGCAAACGAATTCTCATGCGCGAACCATCCCGTAAATTTCGGCTGCAACTTTTTGCCAAGGTCTGGACGTACATACAAGTACGCTACGCCGGGGCCTCCGCAGAGCCATTTCAGCACGCCTCCGCAGGCGAAGCCGGCGTTGAGAGACTGGATGTCGACTGGAACCGTTCCCAATGATTGGAAGGTATCGAGAACTACGTGCGCTCCAACTTTGTGTGCCTTGTCGATGATGGCTCTCGCGTCGTTGATGTAGGCGCTGCGAAAAATAACGTGCGAGACCGGCACGATGAGAGTCTGTTCGTCGATGGCGTCGAGCAGGCGTTCGGTCGGAACGGTAATTCCATCGTCCGTTTTGACCATGTGCACGCGCGCGCCGTAAGGCCGCTGCGCCTCCCAGAAATACATGACGGAAGGAAAGTTCATGTCGCTGTAGACGACCTTGTTGCGCGATCCGCTGAAATCGAAACACGAGGCGACGATGGCCTGACAGGTCGTAACATTCTGATGAAGCGAGACGGAATCTTTCGGCGCATTCATCAGCGCGCCGAGCTCGTTGCCAACTTCGAGAGCGAGCATCCACCAGCGTTCTTCCCAGGCGCGAACTCCTCGAGTTGCCCAGATATCGGCGTACGCATGAAGCGCGTCGTAAACTCCGCGCGGCATCGCGCCGAGGGAGTTGGAGATCATGTAATTGGTGCGCGCGAGGATGGGGAACTCGGAGCGGTAGTGGAGAAGGTTGTCGTTTGCGTCGAATATATTTGCGTCGAGCATGAAGGACATTGTATTCGGTTGTAAGCTGAGGTTCCCTCGCTTTCCCCAACGATCTTCCGAAATCGCCGATTGATTTGTACATATTATTTTGTAAGTACTGGACTGAGAGAAGGTTTTGTACCCCCCCCAATTTGAGTTAAAGTACTGAAATTAAATGGTTTACTCACATTAAATAGAAAACAAAGGAGTTACGGGCGAAAACTGGATTTTTGCCGGTTTGGGACGGTGCGCTGTTTTGTCAAAGAATGGGTTTCGTCCGAGTGTTCGGACGGTGCTCGTACACACCATGATTGCATCGATTCTGATACATGTCTGTGACGGTCCGTACAGGAAGATTGTGACATTACAGGGGTCATAGTTGGCCGTTGAGATGGCAGTTTCAGCGGGCCACTTCTCAAAATCGTGAGAAGTGTTGCATTTGTCCTCCCGTCCGCGTCATCGCAGGCGCAGTCTACTTTCGTTTTCGGCAAGGCTACGCTTCCCGCCAATGGCGCGGGCGCTTCGCTGACCCAAGGCGACTTCAATGGCGACGGAGCCGCGGACTTTGTCTGGGCCAATCCCGCGCCTTCCGCGAAAGGAGCGCGTTCGGCAACATTACAGATCAACGACGGCGGCGGGGGCAGTCCTCAAATCGTATCTTTGAGCGGTACGGGGAAATGACATCCGCACGGGAAGGGGATATATCGCTCCAATACTGAATGGTAAACAGTGTTCCTTACTGGAAAAACAGAACAAATAACGATGTAAGAAACCCACGAACACGGGTTCGGGTTCGAGCAGAATTGCCATATGCGAATTGTGATCGTTCGCTGTTTCGGTTCGGCAGTGAACGTCTCTGTGAATCCCACGCCCGGGACGAGTCGACCGCCGTACCTCATATCAGAGTAAGGCTTCGATAGGCCACGCGTTTGTCGCGCATCGTGAGGTCATCGAAGTTCGTTATGGTGCTGGTCAGGCGATCCGACGGAGTAGTGATGAAAGCAACGATACAAGCCAGTGCACTAGGAACGGAAAATAAAGGGACGTTGGCGAAATTGACGTCGTACTCTACCACTTGAGGGGTTCGGGCCGACAGAACTCCGGGTAATGTCCGGTAGGGGTTGGTAGGATCGGCGAAATACCAGTTCGGTCCCAGCCATGACGGGTTCGTATCGTGCGAATTGATGTGGTCGGCGTAACCGGACGAGAGCGCAGGCAGGGGTGCACCTGCTTGTCTACCGTTCCAGGCATCGCAAATCAACAAGAGCACGTAGACCTGTGATCCGGGGAGCGGAGTAACTCCGCGATTGTGCACTTGAACGAAGATGCGGTTCGATCCGGACTTGTCCGCTGTGCCGACGCTATTGGGCAAAACGATTTCGCCAACGTTTGTGGTGAAATCCAGGTAGTTCGGATTGGGGCCGAGAGGCGGAAGGTTAGGAACGGAGGGGCGCCTGACCTTGATATCAGGGCTCGTCCAGTGAAAAACGTAATGTTGCGAACCATCCGCTATGGTCGGGTCCGGCGCCGCATCGATCCACGGAAACCGTGTGCCACCTGTGACTCGGCCAGTATCAGCGACGTCCGCCCGCAGATAGATGTCCGGGTCCTGAGTTGCAGAGGCGTCAATCGGAATCTCCCATGCTCCGCGGCCGTGAGTGGCCGCCCGCAGCAGACGAGCACGGGCATGGATCGCCAGGTCCATGATTGCCGCTTCCGGAAGTCCCTGAGAGAAAAGCGCCCATGACCAAGTGTTGGCGCCGGTTTTGGTGCCCTTCCAACAGCCAACATCGGAGCCGAGGTAGACGATCTGCGGCTTGGCGGGATCAACCACGATTGCGTGGCAGGGTGCATCTAGTTCGGTGACGTCAGGGCCGGCGCCATGCCAGGCTGAACCATCGAAATACCAGACATGCTGATCGCCGCCACCGCCCAAGGCGACGTAGAAGGTTCCAGCCGCCCAATCCTCGACAGCGAGGGCAGTGATTACACGATTTGGCGGCAGCCCGACGGTAGGGATCGGTGTAAGGCGTAAAGTGGGCCAGCGTCCCTCGGAGTCAAAGCGCCAAACTGCTGAAGCGGTTGCGGCGAAAATCGGCGAGTAATCCTGTTCCCATCGCAAGGGCCCGAATTGAAGTGCCGTCCAGAACATCCTGAGTCGCGTCCGGAGTCGCTGCCGAATACGGGTTGGTTCCAGTGGGCAAGGTCACCCAAGTTACTCCCCATTCCATCGCAGCCGAGGCTGGATTGCTCGCACCGCCAAAAGTGTCGTAGGTATAGGTGAACCACACACGATTCGTGCCGAAAAGAGCTGCTCGGCCTGATCCGGTTATGTTGACCCCCGGCTGGGGAGGAGGAACGGCGATGGGGCCATAGAAAGCAGTGGCTTGGTCTTCGTTATTCACCGCCGTCCGTTGTGCCAGTGTATTCGCGGTCCATGGCGGGAACTGGAGCGTTGACCAGTTTCCGCTGATACCACCGTCGGTGCAGGTGGAGAGCCCGCCGAGAAAGTTGGCGTCTTTGTCGAAAGAGCCAGCGTTATGGTACTGCCGCATCAGGCACATTTGATTGAAAGGACTGATGGCGACGCCACCGCCGTCGCCTTCCGGCGCTTCAACCCAGACAGGGTCACCCCAAAAGCGAAGGTTGCCATTGTCCTGGCAGCCAGCGAATACCACAGCGTCCGTATCCGGCCGTTGTGCGAGATAGGTCAACTGGGTGATGGCCAAACCAGTGTTTCGGGCTACAAACGAATCATTGGCTCCAGTGTCTGTGGATTGGAACACGCCACCATCCGTGCCGACCCAGACGTTCCTGCCATCGTGAGCCGTGCCGGCCGCATTCAAGGCAAAGACGAGGCAATGACCGTCGGGATGCACATCCTGTCCAATCCAGGTCGGGTCTACGCTCGGATTCGCAGCATTGGCACTGTTGAACGGAAAAACATAGCTGCCCGGGCCGCCGGTGATGGTTCCTTTCCAGAACGACAGGTTCCAGTCATTGCCATCCCATAGCAGGTCTCCAACCAGATAGACCGTGTTTGCGTCGGCTGGATCTACCGCGACCGCAATGTCATAGTCGCCTTGGTTACCCACAAATACGGTTGGCAGACCGGTGACTTCCTGGAAGGCGGATGCGAGCAGGCGATAGAGTTTTCCGTTTTGCGCAAAGGCATAAACCACGGAGGGATCACTTTCAGAGGCAGCCAACGCGGTGCGTCCAGTCCCGGACAATCCAGCGACTGGCGTCCATGTGACGGTGTCAGGGCTGCTATAGACCTGGTCATTCTCGAACGCGGCATAGAAGGTCTTCGTCGCGCCTGTGCCGGCAACAACCACATCGGAGGCGGGCGCATTCGAGTTCGTAAACGCGGGGCTGGTGATTTGCGTCCAGTTAGTAAATGGCGCGGTAGCCGGGCGGCGATACAGTCCTATGCTGGAGGCGGCATAGACATTTCCGGAATTGTCGGGATCAATGACGAGGCGATAGAACGAGCATCCGGCGAGATTGGTGGCTTCGAGCGTCCAAGTATCCTGCGCTCCGCCCTGTGCCGAAAACTTAATTCCCACGCCAAAATAGCCATCCGAACCGGGCTCTCCGGTCCCAACAAAAATTTGGTCTGTGGCAGAACTAACTCCGAATCGAACGGCGAGAGACCCAACAGAAAGCGAGTCCGCCTCTAAACGTGAGGTGTAGCTCGGCGATACGGCATACTCGTCCAGCGGAGACCATGTAGCGCCGCTATCGGAAGAAAACCATACGCCCCCATTCGCCGATCCGGCGTAGACTCGGGTGCCTGCGGGGCCGATGGCGATGGCCTCAATACGCCCGCCGACTGGCGGGTGAGTCGTGGCCTGACCATTAGCAACAACAGAAGGCCCGATGGTAGTCCAGTTCAGCGTGCCCGGTCCTCCGGGTGCAGCGAAAGCCGCTTCCATCGAAATCAACTTCCGCCGGATTTGATGTTTCTTGAGCGAGCCTTGAAAGAAGAGAGTGTTTCTACTCTTTTGCTGAGCCGCAGCCATAAGCCCTCGGTTCGGTTGACGGCTTGAAAGGAACCAATCGTTGCGTGCTCGCGGGTTATCACGCTCGTAAGACGGTTCCTTATTATCGGGGGTTTGGGAGGATTGATTATTTCTAGGGCCGTCTGATTCGGACATTTCGTCCTTTCTGCCCGCTAAGGGGCCTTCGCCACGAAATTTTGGTCAAATGCATCGGCCAGAGAAATCACCTTGAGCGCTGAGCGTAACCCTGCTTCGCTCTCCGCTGTTTTGAGCGCGACTTCTATTGTCTGACCGGGTAGCAGGTCGAAATAGTTGTCGGAGACTTCGGCGTCAACCCCGCCGAAGCTGATGTAGACGCTCCGCGCCAGCACTGGCGAGGACACACGGAGACGATAAGAGTCACTGTTTTTCGTCAGTTCGGTTTTCAGTGGGGCGGGCGGCAAATGGATCTCAAATGTGGGCGCCAAATAAATGATATTCGATGAAACCACACTGCCCGCGACTGTGAGTTCCGCCACTACCGCCGATTTTGCCGGGTCGATTCCTTTGGCAATCAGCGACTCTTCGATTGGCAGTCGCAAGTAGATTTTGCTGGAGAGCGGCGTGACCTGGACGTTTTCTTTCTTCTCGATTAACGCATGGCCGTCGAAGGTCATGACGCGCAGCCTCAACTCGCCCGCTACAGGAGTGGTTTTGTCGGAAACGACATACACCGCCAAGCCGCCGTTTTCCTGATGCGGCGAAACCAGCAAATCGTTGTAGAAACGGCGGGCATAGTATTGCAGCGCTTTCCATCTTCCGTAGTAATCGATGCTCGACCACGACGCTACCGGCCAGCAGTCGTTCAATTGCCAGTAAATCGCCCCCATGGTGCGCGGACGATTGCGGCGCAGATGCTCGGTTCCGATTTTGATTCCCTCCGCCTGCAGCACCTGGCTTGCGTAGAGGAAGGAAGGGAAGTCTTTCGGCTCCGGGTAATCGCGCAACATGTAGTCGTGAATGATGGCATTGCCCGCGGTGTTCTTCTGATGCGCCAGCATCACGGGCGAGAGAATGCCAGTTCGATCTTCGGGAAGGGTGAACGCTTCCACGGTGCGCATTTCGGGGAATGACTGAAATCCGTATTCGGTCATGAAGCGAGGGGTTGATTTTTCGTAATCGCGGAACGGAAGCCGGCCGTGCCAGACACTCCAATTATGCATGTCGCCCGATTGGTGGTTCTCGGAAATGTCTTCGTAATCGGCGCTCGGCGAACTGGGCCAGTACGGAGTCTCGGGCGCGAGCCGTTCCACGGCGCTGGCCAGGACGCCAGTGAAAATCGTCAGGTAGTCCTGCCACATCCGTCGCGCGGTATCGGTGCTGAGCCGGCTGGTGATATCGCGGTGCCAATCCCAAGAGGCTTCGGTTTCATTGTTGCCGCAGAAGAGCACGATGCTCGGGTGATCGCGCAGACGTTTGATCTGGTATTCAGCCTCTTGCGCGACATTTTGCTTGAAGTCGTAAGTTCCGGGCTGCCATTCGTTGCCAAACATGAAGTCCTGCCAGATCATGATGCCCAGTTCGTCGCACAGGGCATAAAACTCATCGGTCTCGTAATAACCGCCGCCCCAGTGACGGATCATATTCATGTTGGCGGCTTTGGCCGATTCAAGGACGCGGCGATACTGCGCAGTATTGACGCGAGTGGGAAAACTGTCGAACGGAATGACGTCGGCGCCCTTGGCGAAGACCGGAATGCCGTTGACCACGAACTCAAAGGAACGCCCCCACTGGTCAAGGTCCCGGCGCAAGACAATCGAACGGAGCCCGGTGCGCACCGTCTGATCGTCCTGCATGCGGCCACTGGCTTTCAGTTGAGCGTGGAAGCTGTAAACCGCCTGGCGGCCATATCCGTTCGGATACCACAGTTCGGGATGGGCGATATCGATCGGGACTTCGACATGATTAAGACCTGGGTTCAATTCGATGTCGCGCGAGATCGTAACCTTCTTGCCGCTGTAGTCGTAGTCGATGCTCACGGAAGCTGTGGTTTTTTGGGTGGATGTAATTTCCGTTTCCACTGTCAGATGAGCCATATCGGGGGTGATATCCCGCTGGCGGACATGGAAGTTGGAAATCCTGGCGTCGTCCCAAACCTCTAGTTTTACCGGACGCCATATTCCGCTGAGAACGAAGCGTGGTCCCCAATCCCATCCGTACTCGTAGGCGGCCTTGCGCAGGTAGGATTTCTCCGGCGTCTGCGTCTGGTGGCGCCAGAAGTCTCCGGCGGCGACTTTGCGCGCCTCATCGATAGGCGATGGGAAGACGACGAGCAACTGGTTCGCCCCGGCGTTCAGTTGCGACTTAACCTCGACCCGCCATTCCCGAAACATATTGTTAGCGGTGAGGATCAAGGTGTTGTTGAGATAAACCTCGGCGGGGCCATCCAGACCTTCGAACACTAACTCTATGTGGCTGTGCTTCAGAGCATCGGGCGTGGCTTGGAATGTGCTGCGATATTCCCAATCGGCATTTTCGATCCACTGCAGGGTGGATTCGTTGGAGCGGAAAAATGGGTCGGGTATCAGCTTGTTTCGCAGTAGGTCGGTTTGAACCACGCCCGGCACCTGAGCTTGATGCCATACTGGGCGGACAATGCCGGGTTGGCCTCCGCCGGATTCTTCGAGCCGTTGGCGAAATTCCCAGCCGTCATTCAGAGAAATACTTTGCCGTTCAGCGTGGGCCGCTTGCGCCAAACTTGCGGCACCGATTGCGATCGACAACATTCCACGAACCCACGTTCGGATACCGCGCCAACGGTAGACCATGAATGCACTCTCCTCAAGAAATTCACCGGCTGCCTTGTGCGGAGCAGTATATCGGAAGAATTCACAATGAACGGGAATTGCCACAGTTTGGTTTGCCCGTTCCACGGAATTACCAACGTAATCGTCGTTTACCGCGCCGTGACAAGACTTCCCCGAAAATTGGGCATGATATATACCAAAAGGGGAGGATTGTGCTTAGGGAGGGTCTCGCACTATGCGGTTGGCTTATGGCAAGCCTAGTGTGTGTGGCGCAGAATACCGGGACCGCGCCTCCTCTTGCCTTGGATGCGAAGCCGATTCCTGTCCTCTCGGCGGGTGTGGCATTCGTGCCCACATGGGACAGCGGCAATCCAACTTTGGTATCGATTATCTCGCCAGTTCTGCTCGTGCCGTTGGGAAAAAACCTGGTGTTTGAATCCCGTGCCGCTTTCGAGGGCGACTTCCAGCGGCGCGACGGGAACTCGGGTGAGTTCACTGGAGCGGTCCAAAAATCGCTCGACTACATGGAACTCGATTACCTTGCGAACCGGTATGTCACGGTGACGGCGGGGCGGTTTCTCACTCCCTTCAATATCTTCAACGAGCGTCTCTATCCCAACTGGATACGTAACACGCAAACGGATCCGCTCATTTTTCCTATCGGCACCGGAAGCGACAACGGCTTGATGCTCAGAGGGGGCATCGCCGCCAGCCAGAGGATCTCGTTGAATTACGCGGTCTATTTTTCTGCCCTTTCGAACGCCGATCACTTTGAATCGGAACGTCACGCAGGCATGCGGGCTGGTGTATTCCTTCCACGGGAACGCCTTGAAATCGGGATGAGCGTACAGCACCAACTCCAGGATCAACGTCTCAGCCGATACGGATTTCATCTGCAATGGCAACCCCTGCACGTACCTTTCGAACTGCGCTCCGAAGGCGCGTATTCCGAGGAAGAAGGAAACGGACTCTGGATCGAGGGGGCATATCGTTTCCGCAACGCAAACTGGACGGCATTGCGCCGCGCCCAAGTGGTCTGTCGCACGCAAGCATTTCATACCGGCAGCGCTGCGGCCAGCGACTCGGAACTGCCGGGCACCGATGCGAAAAGAACAGAATTCGGAGCCAACTATTACTTGAACGATGGGTGGAAGGGGCTGTTTAGCTATGGAAGAACTTTTACCCCACTCGGTGACAGCAATATCTGGACAGTTGGAATGACCTACCGGTTCGTGCTTCCCCTGGGGCCCGGACAATGAACTTGCTGCGAAATCTGGCGTGTCTTTTGCTCCTGGGACTGGCAGGCCTGGCCTTCGCCGGATCTGCCCCGAACTCGTCGAAGCCGGCAGCCTCTCGCTCCCCGCTTCCATCCACCGACTTGGAGCAGCAATGGGTGATCGAAGGCGAAAAACGCTACCGGTCGAACTGTGGACGCTGCCATCAGTCGCCTCACCGGTTTCCGCCGCGTGCGATGGCAACGGTGCTCCGGCACATGCGGGTTCGCGCCATGCTCACCGATGACGACATGAAATATGTCCTGTATTACATGACTCACTGATGCGCAAACTTCTTCAGGCCGGGTTGTTGGCGTGCGCTCTCGCCGCTAGCTCGATTTGCGATTCGCAATCGATTTCGCCGGCCAGTCCTCGGATTATCGAACTGACGGCGGACCGGGATAGCCGCTATCGCCAGGGCCACAAAGCCTCACCGACTATTGAAGTGTTCGCCGGTGAACCACTCATTCTGCGAATTACCGCAATGCGGGCCAAAGAAGTAGCTCGCGATGGAAGCGTGCATGGACTCGCGCTGCTTGACCATAACTCGAACGTGGTGGCGGGGTGGAGATTCTTTTTGCACGCCGGTGTTCAAGACCTTGCCGTGACCGCCCCCATGGATCCCGGCCGTTACACGGCCGTGTGTATCGTGATATGCAGTGACGGTCACGATGGCATGGGCTTCACTCTGATAGTGAATGATCCGAAGACGAGTGCGAGGGAGTCGAAATGAAATCACTCAAAATCATATCGTTCCTGATGGGCATGCTCGTTTGGGCCAGCGCTGGTTCCGCCAATTCCAAATTTCGTGGAGAAATTTCCGATACGCAATGTGCCATGAACGTCCATTCGCTTAGCCGCTCTCATGAAGAAATGCTCACCAAACAAACCATCGGCACGGACGCGGCCTCTTGCGCCAGAGCATGCGTCCGGCGAGGTGGGGAGTGGGTTCTTAAATCCGGCGACAAAGTTTACCGCCTTAATAATCAGACAGGCGTAGAGGATTTTGCCGGTCAGAAGGTCGAAGTGACCGGTACGCTAGATAGCAAGACGAATTCAATCGACAACACCAGTATCGAATTGCCTGCCTCACGGTCTTCTAGAAAAGTTACCCAAGATCATCACTGATCCCCCGCTCCGCAGCCATCCTTAACTAACGCAGGAGTTTTTGGGCCCGATGCTGGGGGCCCGCCGAGCCGCGTCAGCGAAATAGATTGTTCGCAAGCGTACAATTCTCGTGTTTCGGGAGAACGTCTGGAACAAAGGCCTGAGTCGCGGCATGGCCATTGCGGATACCTGACGCCCGCGTCCTTCAACGCGGCAAGATTTGTAGTAACCTTTGCGAGCGATTTATTCCATGAGCAGTTGGGCTCCGAGTTTCCCGGGCATAACTTCGATGAAAAAACATACTTGTAATTCTCTGGTGCAAGAGTGCGGCAGCGGGTCATACCGGCAGTTGCTGTTCATTTTCGTGTTGTCGTGCCTGGTCCATGCGCAACCCGCGGCGCCACCGGACTTAACGAAGCAGCCAACGCTGTATGTAGTCGGCTATGCGCACCTCGATACCGAATGGCGATGGGAATATCCCCAGGTGATCGACGAATACCTGCGTAAGACGATGCAGGACAACTTCGCTCTGTTCGAAAGATATCCGCATTACATTTTCAATTTCAGCGGCGCAAATCGTTACCGCCTGATGAAGGAATACTATCCCGCCGATTTCGCCAGGCTAAAAGGGTACGTAGAAGCGGGGCGATGGTTCCCCGCTGGTTCTTCCATGGAGGAAGGCGACGTAAATACTCCCAGCGCGGAGACCATCATCCGCCAGGTCCTCTATGGCAACGATTGGTTTCGGCAGGAATTTGGCAAGGCGAGCGCGGAGTACATGCTGCCGGACTGCTTCGGCTTTCCCTCTTCGCTACCCACGATTCTCGCGCACGCGGGCGTCACAGGTTTTTCGACGCAGAAATTGGTTTGGGGATCGTCCGCCCCGGGCGGCGGCTCTCAATCGCGGGAGAGAACGCCCGAAGGCACTCCGTTCAACGTCGGGGTGTGGGTTGGACCCGACGGCGAAAGCGTAATGGCTGGCTTGAATCCAGGCAGTTATTCCGCCGGAATCACATCTGACTTGAGCAAGCCATTGCCGCCCATTCCTCCTAATAGCCAATTGGAAGAGATAAGGAACAGATTCCTTCCGCTCCGCCAGAAGCTGCGCGCACTCGAAAATGCCAATCAGCCGCTCGATCCGAAGGATCTTCAGGAATACTACGCACTGCGCGGACAGGAGAAAGGCCTCGCCAAGGCGCAAGAAGACCGCGAGCTTGACCGCTACCAGGACGATTGGGCAGCGCGAGTGAAGGCGAATGGGGAAGTGAGCGGTGTCTATACCGACTATCACTATTACGGTACTGGCGACATCGGCGGCGCTCCCGACGAAGACTCCATCAAGCGCCTGGAAGCGATCGTGACTCAGGGTTCGACGAGTCTGCCGCCGCAGGATGGATCGTACATCGACGGGCAGTCGCATCCGGAATGGCCGCTGGTGAAAGTGGGCGACGGATCCGTCCATGTGATCTCCGCGAACGCAGATCGGATGTTCCTCGACATCACACCCGCTGAGGCAGCACGGTTGCCGCGCTACACCGGCGAAATGGAGTTGACGAATCACTCGGCTGGCTCGTTGACTTCGCAGGCCTATCAAAAGCGCTGGCTTCGGAAAGAGGAGTTGTTAGCGGACGCGGCCGAGAAAAGTTCTGTCGCGGCAGAGTGGCTTGGAGGGAGAACCTATCCAAGACAGCGGCTGAGCGATGCCTGGACGCTCGTCATGGGAGGTCAATTCCACGACATCGCCGCTGGGACGGCAACTCCTAAGTCGTATGAGTTCGCGTGGAACGACGATGTGATCGCCATGAACCAGTTTGCGGGCGTCTTGACGAACGCAACGCAGGCAGTTGCGGCGGCGCTCGACACGCAAACCAAAGGCGTCCCAATCGTTCTGTTCAATCCGCTAAATATCGAGCGTGAAGAAGTGGTTGAAGCCAGCATCGATTTTCCCGAACGGCGGGGCTTGCCCAACATACGTGTCTTTGGTCCGGACGGAAAAGAAACTCCAGCACAGCGCGTGAACGGAAAGATATTGTTTCTCGCGAAAGCGCCATCGGTTGGCTATGCCGTTTACGACGCCCGCCCCGGAACTACGCAGGAATCTGCATCCACACTTCATGTTTCCGAGAAGTCCTTGGAGAACGAGTTTTACCGCGTGCAATTGAATGCTGACGGAGATGTTGCCAGTATCTTCGATAAGTCGATTCACCGGGAGTTACTGGCCGGACCCGCGCGCCTTGCTCTCTCTTACGATAATCCCGAACAGTGGCCCGCCTGGAACATGGATTGGGATCAGGAACAGGCAGCTCCGAAAGGGTACGTCAGTGGGCCGGCGAAAATTCGCGTTGTGGAAAACGGTCCGGTGCGGGTCGCTGTAGAAGTAGTGCGCGAAACCGCCGGCTCGCGTTTTGTCCAGACCATCCGCCTTTCGGCCGGCGAAGCGGGCAGGCGCGTGGAATTTGCCAACTCCATCGACTGGAATACGCGCGAGTCGAACCTGAAAGCGACCTTTCCTTTGACCGCATCGAATCGCATGGCCACTTACAACTGGGATATCGGCACGATCGACCGGCCTACTGCGGAGCCGAAGAAGTTCGAGGTCCCATCTCACCAGTGGATCGACCTGACCGACATGAGCGGCACGTTCGGTGCGACCATCCTGACCGATTCCAAGAATGGATCGGACAAGCCGAACGACAATACGATCCGGCTGACGTTGATTCGAACGCCCGGCGTGCGCGGCGGATATGCCGATCAGGCCACGCAGGATATTGGGCATCACGAATTCATCTATGGCATCGCGGGACACGCTGGCGACTGGCGTCAGGGCCAAAGCGACTGGCAAGGGCAGAGACTCAACGATCCTCTTATTGCGTTCGAAACAACGCGACATGCGGGCGCTCTTGGCCGCCAGTTTTCTTTGCTGAAGGTGAGCAGTCACAGGATTCGGCTCCTGGCGCTGAAGAAAGCGGAACAGAGCGATGAAGTTATCGTCCGCCTTGTGGAACTCGACGGTAAACCGCAGCCTGATGTCAGGATCTCATTCGCCGCTCCTATTACCGCCGCCCGCGAAGTCAATGGACAAGAGCAACCATTTGCTTCCGCCGAAATCTCTGGCGGAGCGCTGGTGACTTCATTCACCGCGTACCAGCCCAAAACATTTGCAGTAAAGCTAGCGGCGCCAGTTGCGAAAGCGACGGCGATCCGCTCCGAGCCCATTCCGCTGGCATACGATTTGGCGGTAGCCAGCAACGATGGCGCGCACTCGGCTGCGGGATTCGATGGTCGCGGTAACGCTCTGCCCGCGGAAATGCTGCCCGAGCGGATCACATTTAACGATGTGCAATTTCGCTTGGCCGCATCGGGCGGATCGAATGCTGTGACAGCCAAAGGTCAAATCCTCAATCTCCCGCAGGGCTCATACAACCGCGTTTACGTCCTAGCGGCGTCGGCGGGAGGCGACCAGCAAGCGAACTTTAAAGTTGGCGAGAAAAACGTTGAGCTTACAATTCAGGACTGGAGCGGCTTCATCGGCCAATGGGACAATCGCCAGTGGATCGCGAAAGACAAACCAATCGAGGGATTGCCGGGCAAACTCGAACACGACGATTATGCCGAAATGACTGGCATTAAGCCCGGATACATCAAACGCGCCGATCTGGCCTGGTATTGTTCGCATCACCACGATGCCGATGGAAAAAACGTGCCGTACAGTTATTCGTATCTGTTTGCCTATCCGATGGAGTTGCCGGCCGGCGCGAAAACCCTTCAATTGCCACAGAACGAGAAGATTCGCTTTCTCGCGATTTCAGTGGCTGAGGAAAACGGGAAATCAAATCCCGCGCAGCCGCTGTATGATGTGCTTCCTCCGGAAATTTCAGTGGCGTCCCGCTAGCGCATCCACATTTAGTTCGCGCGGGATTGGCGCGTAAAAAGAGATTGTAATTCCTACTGGTTTAGTAGGGTTTGCCCCCCCCCAAATTTGGGCTAAAGTATTGAAACTAAATAGGGGACTCCCATCAAATTGAGCCATAAGGACTTAGCTGCCATTCGCTCGAACTGACTTTTTGTTCGATCACACTTATTAGGGATTATCGTTCATCGCGGGATCTTGTGTCTGTGATGGCGCACACAGTGCAATTGTGACTTAATCGGAGGCGGTATTAAGCGATGCTAGAATCCAGCGTTCTGTCGTGTTCGCTACACGGTTGTGTTGTGCTGTATTTACACTATTGCGCTGTATGCTTATTAGCTGATCTCGCTGTTTCTTCGTCAGGTGGATTTAGGGTCGGCGAGTGAGTCCCTTTGCCGAGGCCTCGGATCCAGGTGGTTCACGGAACGGTTCCACAGAAATGCGCTGGTAACACACTTCCAGCACGGTCAGACATTCTGTACCGCCCGGCAATTGAAGGACTACGCTGTCACCCGCTGCCGACTTCA
>OBLW0100000933.1_pt1 | contig 25157 bp, 14 predicted proteins | sample 1520161 | NCBI WGS metagenome assembly OBLW01 (sample SAMEA3539309, study PRJEB22396) | soil metagenome | biome: tundra; feature: field; material: soil | place: USA | collected 2010-05 | depth 0.15 m | reverse complement strand
ATACGGCCGACCTGTACCGATATTTCGACTGCACCGAGGCGGCAGAGTTTCTGTACGCCTGCGTCGCGCGCGCCATCGATAAGGACCTGCCTCAGGAAATCGACTTCCTGCGCCGCAATGACGAAGCGCTGCGCCGCATCATGAACATGGTCGAGATGCCGGACAGAATGGCGGAAAATCTCATCAGGTTCATTCGTCTGAACGAAGGTAAGCTAGGCCGCAAGCGCCGCGAAGGCGAATTTGAGAAGTTAACGGACGACGAAGTGGCCTCTATTGAGACAATCATCCGTGAAGCCTTCGAAGGCTAGCCCAGCTTCCGCAGCTTGTGACCTGCACAGACTATTTTGAGTGTGTTTTGGGTGCAAGCTTGGGTTAGCCAAGCGTAAACCTTTTGTTTTCGCATTTGGCGCAAGTGTTTCTGGCGGATAACAATGATTTGCATGCTTCCTCTAAAGTTTTGCCTTTGCCAGCTGTCGCAGGAAGGCGCCCTTGGCGGCATGTGTTTTGCGAAGCTCCTCCATCGTCAACTGGAACCGGGTTTCATCCCCCTGGCGAACAGAGAGATCATACAGATCCATTAGCAGAATCACGGCCCGCTCGTAATCCTTCGGCTGCCGCTTCTCGATATGCGCTTCCAACTGCTTCCAGACCGCCTTCTCGCGCTTCGCTAGGCCTTCCAGGTACACCGCGCGATCCGCCTCGTCCTTCGCTTTCTTCCGTGCTGCATCCGCCGCGCGCTTCGCACTCAATTGCCTTGCCCGCTCATCCGCGCGGACGCGTGACGCTGTCAAGAGATCCTTGACAGTACGCCGTTCGATTGCGCCGTGGTTCGTTGCGTCGGCGTTCTCCCGTTGAAAGCATTGCAGAAGTTCGAGCCTGCACCGCTCACTGGGCTCCGACAGAAAGCCGACGAGCAAGTCATCCTTTTCATTCGCAGGCAAGCCCCGAACCCAGGTTGCAAGTTCCTTCCGCGACGGCCCTTCTTTCAACGGCGCAGAAGCGGAGGCTGCAACTTCGACGAGATCCTCATCGATTCCAAGAAATTCGATCAACGAATCAAGGGGCGCTGACAATTCCCGCAGGCCGGCTGGCACCGGGGGCTCCACCGCATCTCCAGGTAACTCGTCATCTTGCGCACACGTGAGCCATCCGAGATATAAGCAGCGAAGATCGCCCCGAAGCATATCGGAGCGCAGAGAAACCAACGATCCCATCCAGCCAGTGCCATCATCCCAGTCGTCGTCAGGTTCGACTTCACTTTCAAAGCTGGCAATCACGAACTGTCCGGCACTTCGTACACGCGCGTGCTTGCCTGGCAGAATCGACTTGACATGTTTGAAGTCAAGCAACTCCTGCGGCAAGCGAAGATGGAATTCTCGCGTCCCCCAATTTGCCACATAGATAAATGCATCGAAATACTTCTCGAGAAGTTTGAGCGGATCGGCCTTCAAGTCGCCCCACTCGTAGTGATTCGTAAAACTCGTCGTGGTAATTACGGCGCGCGTGGAGATGGCGCGAAGGGCAGCCATCTCGGTCTTAGTCAGCGCGTGGTCAATTGCTTTGAAGTCGTAATACTGGTATTCACTCACCTAAAACCCTCTGCGCCAATGGCTATATGCCACAATCCATTCCGCGCCCGCCGGTATTGGCTTGGGCAACGGAAGATCGAGGATTTCAATCCTCTGCTTGACTCCGTCTCGCTTGCAGACCGCAACAATTCGACCATCGCGCGTCATGTCCACCTTTTCCACAACTGCCTCAACGCCCAGGATGCTTACAGAGAAGGGCAGCGCAAGATGCTCCTCAATCATCGTAAAGAAGCCGCCGGTCTGTTCTTCGTCACCGTAAGCATCGACCACGGCTTCCTCGATAAGTGCCTCTAGTCTCGCCTTGCTGAAGGACGGAAGGTTGGCTTCTGGCTTCCGTTTCAGCTTGCGAATATCCAACTGAACCGCCGCGCGCTTGCCTTGCTTCTGCGTCATATTCCTCCATGCGCTTCGAGAGTATCCGTGCCTGGTCTATTCAGCCCGGTCGTTTGCCGCTCTGCTCCCAACACCTCATAGGGCGAGTTGCAAATCCGGTAGCCGATAACGCTGTAACCTTTTAGTCGGCGCGCATACATCCTTGCCAGCATGAGGACCTTGGAATCGACATAGTCGTAAACCCGGACAACGCGCTTCGCATCGTGAAGCCGATGAAGGCGCCCGACGTACTGCTGCAACGTACCCTTCCATGAAATTGGCATTGCGAGAAATAGGGAATCAAGGCGAGCATCGTCAAAGCCCTCTCCTATGTAACTTCCCGTTGCCAGGATGACCCTTTGATCGCCCTCTGGTACGGCTGCAATTGCCTCCGCAATCGACCGTCGTTGTTTCTTCCCCATGCCGCCCTTCAGAACAAATATGTTTTCAACCTTACTCGCGAGAGCTGTCTCAAAATACTTCAGGTGCTCGGTTCTTGCGGTCAGGAGCAGTGGCGAGCATCCATCCTGTACGGCGCGCAGCAGATCGCCGACGATCAGTTCATTACGGGCTCTGTCATCTACAAGACCAGCGTACAAATCCTGAATCGTCGTGTCAGCCTGTTCGGGGGGCACACAATACTCTGTCAGGCGTGGGATTACCTCATGCTCGAATGGTGAGGAAGCGGTCATTGAACGGGCGCTGATCTTGTATCGTATCGGGCCGCACTGCATATAGATGATAGGATGATGCCCGTCCTTGCGCTCAGGAGTTGCAGTCAGGCCAAGAACGTACTTCGCCTTGACCTGTTTCATCACCTGCTCAAAGGTAAAGGCAGACAGATGGTGGCACTCATCCACGATGACCTGACCGTACTCAGCGACGAAGTCTTTCACTCCTGCTTTGTCGTGAATGCTCTGGATGATGGCCACGTCTACGCATCCACTCGGATCGTTCTTGCCGCCGCCAATTTGTCCTATTGATTTTGCCGGGAGGTTGAGGAACATCGCTAGGCGTGCCTGCCATTGGTCGAGCAATTGCTGCCGATGGACCAGCACGAGAGCGTTCACTTTCCGTTGTGCAATCATCCAAGCTGCCAAAGCGGTTTTTCCAAAAGCAGTAGGAGCGCAGAGAATCCCGTCGTCAAATTCGGCGATCGCGGCGGCAGCGTCGAGTTGCTCCGGCCGCAGCTGTCCTGAGAACTTCACGTCTATCGGATGGCCTGCGAATCGCTCATCACGGATCACTGGTTTGATGCGGTGTGCTTCAAATAGCTGCACGACCTCTGCGATACAGCCGCGCGGCAACGCGATGTACTTGGAAATATCTTCGCCGCATGCGATGACTCGTGGCTTATTGAATGTTGGAAGCCGCATAGCCTGGGCTTTGTAGAACTCGGGATTCTGAAAAGCCGCCAATCGTAGCAGTCTATTCAACATCGCAGAAGGTAGCCCATTTTTCTCTACATATAGAAGATTCGATCGGACAATTTGTACCAGTGCTGGGAAAGGTCCAGGGATTTCACGTTTCGCCGTCGCCCTTGACGGCGGTAACGCCCAAGGATCGATGTCTTCATCTTCGGCGCTGTTGATTCTGACGCCGAGGAGGTCTCCGCGCTTTTGCGCTTCCAGCACCACAGCCTCGACGGCGTCAGCAGACATTCTCTTGACGCTCGCCAAAAACTCCCATTGATCTAGATACGGTCGGAACTCTGCATCAACAAAAACGCTGTTCTTGTTTGCTCGTGGAATCTTTTGCAGCGGAAGAGCTATCAGGTTGCCAAACCCACCTTTGGGCATGGTGTCCTGGTTGGGAAACAAGCGATCATACGAATCTAGCCCCAACTGGTGGCGAGATTCCATGGTTCGAGTGAGGATTACGCAGCCAAGTTTTCTCGCGGTTGAAGCGAGGATTGCTCGTTCAAAGAAAATCCAAACATGGCCACCCTTCCCTGATCGCGAGCGTTCCAATGCCGCCGGTACACTCAATTCGCTGCAGGCGGTTAGAAACGCAGCGATGTCTTCCTGCCATGCTTTCTTGTCGAAATCAACCGCTAGCAGCCAGCATGTCTCATCCTGCAGAAGCGGATAGATCCCAACCGTCTGTTCACCGACAAGATGCCCGTGAATAACATCATCAGTGAGCGGCCAATATGTTCGCGTCAGGCGATCGACCTTCTTGCGGTCTTCATCTTTCGCACTCAGATAGGATTTCCAGTCGCGATCCGCTTTGGGCATGTATCCAGATCGCCCGTCATTATTCTCCCAACGAATGGCAAAGATATCTTCACGGCCACGGAAGAGGCTGCGAAACAAAGCGATTCGCTGCTCCGCTGTGGCTATTCCAGGCTTCCGGGCCTCAGGCGCAGAATTCGAGGCTTGAGGGGGATGCAAAGTTGGTTGTGCTGCCTCTGGAATGGGTATGCCATGCGCAATCAAGAGGCGCCGCAAACGAGCGTTCTCTTTCAGTAGCCGACGATTTTCCGCCGCGGAAGCAGCTGAACTCGATAGTTTTTGATCGACCGAGTTCATGCTGGGCTCCATTCGAATATTGTTGGGTATTGACATCAAAATGATCGCACGTTGCCGGGAAACGCATATAGGTTTCACCTCGATCACCGCCGCCAGTCCCCCGGACTGCGACCTATATGCGTGCATCCGTACCACTTTCTAGCAAGCTTTTGCGAATCGGCCGCCCCTCTGTGTTGATAGGTCATGATGCCTTTCGCTTATGGCGAAAAAGATCCATGCGCTGGCAGTCCTTAGGCTTGCGTTCTGTGGTGCTGGCCGGCATCCTCGCAAGCATAGCGTCCCTGATTTCTGAAACCAGGAAGCGCCAGTGCGTTCGGCATCCTGAAATTCGGAGTGGATGGCCCGAAAGGAGCCCTACTTTGGCGAAGCGAACTACAGTGGACGGATCGATTCCGAGATATTCACCGACCACATCTGGTTTGACAAACGGCTCGGCAGAATTCGGGTCTAATCTGTTCCACCGCTGTACCTCCGTTGATGATCCTTGAGATAATTCTTCGTTCATGCATCTCCATTTCTCGAGGGCAATTTGTTGGCGAGAGGCCCTGCGGATGCTGGCTTGGTTCACTTGAGCGGACGACGAGCAGGTTATTCTCTATCTAATTGGTAATCGAGCGTGGTGGGCTAGGGCTTCACGGAGTTGGCGATCGAAAGCGTGGGTTCGGTCTCTGGCTGAGTAATTCAATGTAGAGGCGCGGATGTTCGGGACCAGTCCGGGACCAAAAAGGGGTCCGCTAGAACCGCTACAGTGCGTTAGAGTAGGGATTGGTCCGTTTAAAATCTTATAGTTGCACCTTGCCCGCGGTCTTTCACGGCGATAACACGGGTTCAAATCCCGTCGGGGACGCCAAATAGAATCAATAACTTAGACCTAGAATTGCTCCACTTGCGGAAGCTTCGGCGGCGCTGTGGTGACTAAACCGGTTCGTCCCCTCGCATAAGCAGTGCTCAGGCCTCACAATCAAAGCTATCTGTCTGCCTTGCAGTGCCAAATCCGGTTGCGTGGTATAGAACTCTGAATAGCCCAGTGCGCAATTTCGAGAAAACCCGAACGGAATTCCAGGAGATACTCGCCAAGCCCATTCGCGAACTCGGGCTCAAACTCGAGGGTTCTCCGCTGGAACGATTCGTTCAGCAGCTTTATCGCGAACTGGAAGCCAAGGGCATCCACAAGTTCCGTCCGCTTTGTTATCTCACCGATGAATGGGGATGTCCCTCTGGCGAGCCCGTCATCGGCATTCCGTTCTATCTGGCCAACCCGGACCTGGCACAGCTTGAGCGCGATATGAACGATCTGGAAGACGCTCGCGAGATCATGATGTACATGCGTCATGAGGCCGGACACGCATTCAATTACGCGTACCAGCTATACAAGTCGGCTGAGTGGCGCGATCTCTTCGGTCCGTTTCGCCGCGCATATCGCGATAATTACCGTCCCATACCGTTCTCGCGGAAGTTTGTTCGCCACATGGCCGGGTGGTACGCGCAGAAGCATCCGGATGAAGATTTTGCCGAAACGTTTGCAGTCTGGCTCACGCCTCGCTCGCAATGGCGAAAGCGCTACCAAGGTTGGGGCGCGCTTGCCAAGCTGCAATACGTCGATCACATGGCGCGAAAATTGGGAGATGCTGAACCCGTCCGGCGTCGCGGCCGCACAGACATCACCGTGGATGAAATGGAATCGACGGTCGGCGAATTCTATGGTTTCAGCCTGCCGGAGGAGATTCCAGTGGAGGAACTCGCGCTGGATACCGACCTGGCGGACATCTTCAATATCTCCCGCAAGCGGCAAAAGGGCGTGCGACCCGCCCAGGAGATGTTGCGTCAGCATCGCAAGCCCATTGTCGACAAGGTCGCGTATTGGAGCGGCGTACAACGTCCGATCGTCAAGCGGCTGGTGGAAGCCATCTGCAAGCGTGTTGAGGACCTGGGTCTGCGCGTGGACGTTCGACGCGAGTCCGAGTACCTTACGGAGTTCACGGTGTACACAACCGCACTCTCAATGAATTACCTGGTCCGTGGGAAGTTCATTCACCCCTGAGGCGTGCCGGCAACTGCCGTCACTCCCATTGGAGGCCGCATGACTGGAACGAAGTTGAAAGTCACCGTGCTGTACGACTTGTGGGAAGAAGAACCTGTTGAAGTGGAGGAAGAAGTTCCTGCACCGCGCAAGCGCAAGGGACAAAAGAAACGCAAAAAGAAGCCGGTGAAGCAAGATCGCGAAGAGATCTTTGAGGCCCTGGAGAAGCTCGGTCATGAGCCGTCGTATTACGTTCTTAATGGCCGCCCGCAATCACTGCTCGGACTCGCCAAATGCGGCGCCGATCTCATTTTCAACCTCACGGAATCGTATGCGGGCGATGACACCAAGGAGATGCACGTCACGGCGTTCCTGGATTTGCTCGATATCCCTTACACCGGCGCGGGGCCGCACGCGCACATTCTTGCGCAGGACAAATCGATCGCCAAGAAGATGTTTGCTTTTTACGGGATTCAGTCGCCTTACTTCGCGACAGCCTATCGAGGCAACATCGACCACGCAGATGACATCTCGTTCCCACTCATCGTGAAACCCACCTCCGAAGATGGATCCATCGGCATCGACGCCGCTGCCGTAGTTACCAGCGTAAAGGAGTTGATGGAGCGAGTTAACTATATACAGGCGGAGTTCGATTCCCCTGCGTTGATCGAAGAGTACATCGAAGGACGCGAAATCTACGCCGCCATTCTCGGCAGTTACGAGAGCGCACATGTACTTCCACTTGTGGAGCTTGACCTTTCAAAGCTTCCCAAGGGCGTGCCCAAGATCGCCAGCCAGGATGTGAAATTCGAGAAAGACACGGACGCCTATAAGCTCACGAAATCGGTGATCGCCGAAGGCCTCGACGAAGAAACTGTAACCAAGCTTAGCGAGATCGCGATCAAGGCCTATCGCGCCGTCAAGCTTCGCGATTATGGCCGCATTGACATGCGCCTGTCGAGCAAAGGCGAGGTTTATGTCATCGAAGCGAATCCGAACCCATGGCTCTCCAGCGGACAGGAGTTTGCCATGGCCGCGAAGAAATCCGGCCTCTCTTATACGCAAATGATCGAAGAGATCGTGGACCTGGCGATGGCTAGATACGCGTGAAAGATGGCAAAAAGTCCGGGTGTGGTGCGGCGCCTCGACCAATTCTTCTTCAACTTTCCGCCGATCATGCAGCCCAGCCAGGAGTAACCAATGTCTCGTACGAAAGCAGCCCATATCGTCCTTACCGCCCTTATCCTCACCGGGTCTACAACTGCGCTTCAAGCCGCTTCTCCCACTCCATCTGCATCGTCCGCAATGTCGTTTCAAGCCCTGAGAGAGAACTTTGCCAATCCACCCGCAAGCGCCAGACCGATGGTTCGCTGGTGGTGGTTCGGCGCGGCAGTAGAGAAGGCGGAGATTCTCCGCGAGCTTCAACAGATGAAAGCCAACGGGATTGGCGGAGCTGAGCTGGCCTTCGTCTACCCGGAGGTTCTCGACGATCCCGCCAAGGGCCTTGTGAATCTTCCCTTCCTTTCTGCTGCAATGCTCGACGCTGTGAATTACGCCCAGGCGCAAGGGCGGCAGCTTGGACTGCGAATCGACGTGACTCTCTGCAGCGGCTGGCCATACGGCGGCCCCGCAACTACGCTTCAAGAGGCTGCAGGACGCCTGCGCACCATAGAAGTCCCCGTTCCCCCGAGTGCCTCATCGGTTACCGTGCCGCAACTGGCAAAGGGCGAATCGCTCATCTCTGCATCGGTCGTCAACTCCATCTTGAGGCCTGCTGCTGTTGAAGGGGATCGCGCTCCCGCCCGCGGCCGCAATGCCGCAGCCGCGCCCGTAAACTGGGACGCCGCTTCCGCGCAGCCACTCGTCGTTTCGGGAAATTCCGCAGCAGTTTTACCTGCCGGCCAAGCGCGCACCGCGCTCTTTTTCATTGCGGGCCACACCGGGCAGGTGGTCAAACGGGCCGCCGTTGGAGCGGAAGGGTGGGTACTGGATCCGTTCAGCCATCAGGCCGTCGCCACGCATCTTCAGAAGATTGGGGAACCGCTCGTCAAAGCCTTCGGCAACACTCCGCCCTATGCAATTTTTTCTGATTCTCTTGAAGCGTACGGCGCTGACTGGACTCCGAATCTGCCTGCAGAATTCAGAAAGCGGCGCGGCTACGATCTCATCCCACGTCTGCCCGAACTTGTAGCCGGTGGCACTCCGGAAGCGGAGAAGGTTCGCCACGATTGGGGCCGAACACTCACTGAACTGGTCAATGAAAACTATCTGACGCAGATCAACAACTGGGCCATCGCACACCGCACAAAATTCCGCTCGCAAACTTACGGAGAGCCGGCGGTAAGCTTCTCAAGTCAGAATCTCGTGGGACTCGCAGAGGGCGAGGGCCCACAGTGGCGCGCATTCTCCACCCTTCGCTGGGCCACGTCTGCCAACCACGTGTTTGGCCACAATGTCAGCTCCGGCGAAACGTTCACCTGGCTCCACTCGCCCGCTTTTCGCGCCACGCCTCTCGATATGAAAACTGAAGCCGACATCGACTTCATCATGGGCGAAAACCTGCTCATCTTCCACGGATGGCCCTACTCGGCACCGCAAGTCGGCGAGCCCGGGTGGTCGCTCTATGCCGCCGCGGTCTTTAACGAGCACAATCCCTGGCACCCTGTGATGCCTAATGTGACGCTGTACATCGCCCGCATCAGCTACCTCATGCGTCAGGGGCAGCCCGCTAACCAGGTTGCTGTCCTGCTCCCCACTGATGATGCGTGGGCCGGCTTTTCTCCCTCCAGGGTTACCGTGACCGGCGCCATGCAAGGCCTTATCACTCCAGCGCTCATGTCTGCCATTCTCTCCGCCGGTTATAACGTGGACTACATCGACGCCGACGCCATCAACAAAGTCGGTGTCAATCACCAGATACTCGTGCTTCCGCCCACCGACCGCATTCCAATCGAGACATTGAAGAAGATTCAGGCATTCGCAGCGGCTGGTGGAAAGGTAATATCTGTCGGCCGCGCGCCGTCGCTCGACGCGGAAGGCGCGCCACAAGCTGAGATCACGGCCCTATCGAAGCAACTCTTCGATGCCGGCAAGTCCACATTCGTTTCTGACGCGGGTGGGCTTGCAGGTGCTCTTCGGACTGCTTCACCGCCAGACTTCAATCTCGCGAGTGCTGTAGACACCGCGAAGGATCAGCTCGGATTCATTCGCCGCAAGCTGCCGGGCGCAGACGTTTACTTCGTCGTCAATACCGGCAACCAGACCGTTGACACAGTCGCCAGCTTTGGCACGGCACACAAATTTGCAGAAGCATGGAACCCCGATGACGCCACCTTCGCCGCGGCCTCGGCAAGTGCTCAGCCCATCCACCTGGCTCCCTACGAGTCGCGTATCTTCGTTTTCTCGGACTCCGAACCCAGCACAAAATCGGTTTCCACAGATGCGCCGTATTCGCAGATAGCCGATCTCAGTACAGATTGGAAGGTCACCTTCACGTATACCGGCAAAACCGAGACCGAGCAGACTCCCGCCGACTGGACAGCCGATCCCGCCACTCGTCACTACTCTGGTGAAGCCGTATATTCGCGTGACTTTGCGGTCGACGCGCCTTCCGCCAGCTCGGTTTTTCTTGAAGTCGAAGGCGGCAAGGCGCTGCCTGGTGCGCCCAATTCGCCACCCGAACATCCGGTTCTAGGTGCGAATGGCCTGCCCAATCCGCTGATCACTCGTCCTGGTCCCGGCATGCACGCTTACTTCGAGCCGCCCATTCGCGAGGCGGCCTTGGTGACTATCAACGGGCAGGCTGCAGGCGCACTGTGGCATCCGCCCTACCGCCTCGATATATCGAAGCTCCTGAAGGCCGGACAGAATCGCATCGAAATCCACGTGTACAACACGGCTCTCAACGCGTGGAATGCGCAGGCGCCCCACGACTACAAACCACTCATCGCGAAATATGGAGATCGATTCCAGATGCAGGACCTCGACAAGGTCATGCCCATCTCATCGGGGCTTCTCGGACGGGTCCACCTTGTAACACAAAGCTCAAGATGATCTTGACCACCCTACTGTCCCGGCCAGAGCAATTGTTTTCGTCAGTTTGACGTGAGCCATTGCGGCGAGCGACGCAACATTATCGCTCTGCCGCTACATTTGAAAGCACCACGATCTCCCCTGGCGCAACCACCACCTCTGCGGGCACTTCAGAAACCGCATTTGGCTCTTCGATGCTGGTGCGCTCCATCTCAGTCCAGGGCTTTGCCGCCCCGGCGACAGCGACGTTAAGAGCCGCCGTACCGCGATTCACCATCACCAGGGTCTGGTTCTTTCCATCGGCAAACGCAGTCGTCAGCAGGTCGCGGTCGTTGGTTTCAGCTTGAACGCGCTGCATGCCTTTCAGAATGTGGCGGCTGAATGCTCCCAGAACTCGCAGCTCAAAGCTGGACGCTACGGGGACCCATCCCTTTGTTCGATCCGGCACCATGAGCGCGCGAGATCCGCCAAAGGTAGGCTGCTCGACATCGAGCAGCATCCAGCAATAGAGCAGGCCCACCGCATCCAGTGCCGTCAGGTTCTTGTGGTAGAGTTGCGCCGCGGCCAGGGCGACTCTGTACGACGGCTCCTGGTAGTGCGCATCGTTGAAGCAGATCTCTGTCGCCAGAAAATCTTTCCCTTCGCTGGCGTCATGCATGGCCCGCATGCGCGCGTCATAGAGATCCGGGTTGGCAACGAACTCCTGAAAGTCGTACTCATGTACGGCTGTGAAATCGATCGCCTTCCACGCCGCGGCGTCCTTGCGTTGTTCCCTCGCCCGCTGCACGCCCAAAAACATGTAGCTCGCATCGGCCATGTGGATCTTTGTTTGCGTGAATCCCGCCTTGTCCAGCTCCCGGCGAAGCGTCAAAGCCATGGCATTGAATACCGAGGTAGGCTGGTCCACTTCGTTCTCGATGCCCACAATCAGCGGCGCCGCGCCGGTGTTTGCCTGCTCCTTCTTGCAATACCCCACCACGATTCGCGCATACTCCTCGGGATTGGCTACTCGCTTCACCGGCTTGTGCCACGAGTCCACAACCTGGGGTCCCGTGTAATCCTCGGTGGCCCAGGGCGGCAGCGCCCACATCTCGTAGATCACGTCTCCACCCAAATCCACGATGTGCTTTGTATAGTCGAAGTTCGACACCTCGCTGTTAGGAAAGTTGTCTCCGTAATAGTGCGGCGTGGCTGCGGCCATATCGTCCATATTGCTCAAGTCTGATTTCAGTTCTGTTCCCATCGGATACTCGCGCGCAATCAGCAGGTTGTAGCGCTTCAGCATGTGCCAATACTCGCGCTTGCCCGCTTCGCTCAGTTCCGCATATGCCGGAATGCTCGGACTCCCGCCGAACCCAAGCATCGTTTGGTGCTTCTCGCTGGCCTTTATCGCCACGGTCGCGGCCTTCACTTGCGGCTCAAGCAGTCTGCCCTCCAAAACGTCATGCTCCGTCCGAGGAGCGGCATACATCAGTTGATGCCGCGTGACGTCGAACAGCATTGGTGCGTTCAGTACCTCGAGCCCGTTCATGAGTACACGCACAGCCAGATGCGAATCGGCAATCACGGTCAGCGTCCGCGCCTGCCCGGCAAATTGCCGCTCTTCGTCGAGCACCTTCTTTTCCGGATAGTTCCCTTGGCCCTCATAGAGTCCCATCGAATCGTAGTAGCGTTCAATAATGCGGACCTTGCTCGTGCCGAGCTCCACCGTAAAGCCCGCTCGAGGCCCCGTGAATATCCAGCGCAGAGTCGTCCGCGACGGCACTTCGCTATCCAGTGCAATCGTTCGCTCAAACAGCGCGGGCAGTTCCTGGCGGAAGAACTTTCGCGCAATATCGTCGGTCCGAGCCCAGCCCGCCGCCGCCGGTCCATCGGAAACAAAATGGAATGTTTCTCCCGCATGATCTTTTACTGTTTGGGCCGCGGGCAAAACTACGACTTCCTGTGCGCGGATGCACGCAGAACACGCCAACAACATTGCCAGAACCATCCATCTATTTGTCACGATTGTCTCCGCACGAAGTTTTGCACAGTCGCGTGCATCCCTGCAATCGAAGTGGAGGAGCCCCTGGGGATTCGGAGCTCGACGACTGCTTCACTGCCTGCATCCTGCTTCCAGCGAAGGTGAATCCTGGTGCTTGTACATGAGAAAGAATTCCCGATGCCCAAGCTTCTCTGGCTTGCTTGACTGCCCGGCCGCGACATCCGCTATCAAATTCATTAACTCGACGGAGGCCTCGTCCAGCGTGACCTGGCCGCTAAGAATCCTGCCGGCATTGAAGTCCATGTCATCCGTCATGTTTTTGTAAGTCCGTTCGTTGCCAGTGACTTTGATTAACGGCGCTATGGCACTGCCAATCACACTTCCTCGACCAGTCACGAAGAGCACCATCTGCGCTCCCGTCGAAATCAGATCCATGATTCCTTCGGTGTCGTTTGGGTTGGTGTAACCGAATTGCATGAAATGCGAATCCGGCACGGAATCCAGGAGCCAGAGCCCGGGGTGGGGTGGCGCTTCGGAAACTCGAAGAACTCCTTCAATTGGCTTCCGACCGCTCTTAGCAAACGCTCCCATGCTCTTTTCTTCGATGGTCGTAAGTCCGCCCGCAAAGTTTCCTGGGGCAACGGAGTATTGGCGCACGGCCTTGCAGTAGCTCGCCGCCTTGTCGTATGTAGCGGCGAGTTGCTCAGCCGCACTCGGCGATGCCGCGCGAGAAACAAGCACCTCGCGCAGCCCGATCATCTCCACGACTTCTTCGAAGATTGCCGAGCCGCCAAGATCGACCAGTCGATCGAATGCCCGTCCTACGACTGGATTGCCGGCGAGGCCCGAGGTTCCATCGGACCCGCCGCACTCCGAACCGATGATAAGATCCGCCCATGTCATCGGAACTCTTACCGTGCGCTCATCCGCTTGTAACCTGATCGATCGAAGAAGTTCCTTCCCCAATTCGATGCTGCTGCGTGTTCCACCGTGCTCCTGAATAAAGAACGACTCCGCCGGCCGACCCGACTGCAGCACCACATCCGCGATTCTGCTGGGCTGCGTGTATTCACAACCCAGGCCTACGCACAACACGCCGCCAATATTTGGGTGCGTTGAAAGTGCGAGCATCAGGCGAAACGCATAGTCATTGTCATAACAGCCGGGAAATCCGATCACGTGAACGTCCGGCTCGTCTTTTGCAATCTCCTGGGCAACAAAGCTGGCGCACTCCACGGTGTACACGACGAGCAGGTGATTCCTGATGCCTTTTCGTCCGTCCTTGCGGAGGTAGCCCGACCAACTGCGATCATTCATTCTCTGCTCCTTTGGGGACACCCGTGTACAGGTCCAGCGAGCCCGAGCGCTCATCAAAATGACTGCGGCAGTTATGCAAGTGCACCCAATCGCCAGTCTCGATCTGCTGGATCGCCATTCCAATTGCGACTCCGTACTTATAGATCGGCTTTCCTTCGTCAATTCGATTCAGCGCGATCTTATGCCCCATCCCAACCTTCTCCCGCGCAGCCAACACAGTTTCATCGGATGACCCTGCGATTGCCACCGCGGATCCTTCAAAAGCTTCGTCCAGTAAAGTTGCCACATTGTCTGAAGCGTGTATTCGAAATGCGCGACATGTTGAATTGGTGCTCATTTTCTAAAGAACTCCGTAGATGGAATCATAATCTCAGGCGACTGAGTGACGCACTTTTGCCTTGTGGTTCGAGGTATTTGCTGACAGTACAACTGTAGCTCATTCTGAGTGCTGCCAGCGAGTCAGAGAGATGAAATCGCCGCCTTCCGCTAACAGAATGAATGGCTTCAAGAAGTTCTCCTAAGATGACGGCGAGATGACAAGGAATTCGGCTGGCAAGCGATTTCGGTCCACTGACACCGCTGCCGCAAGACTTGACTGCGAATAAAAATCCAGTAAAATATCCGCGTGCTTCCTGGGCTAACTGTCATCAACCATCCACGTTTGGTAACTCTTTGAACCGGCGGAATTTAATAACTCGCGTTCTCACGCTCAGTGGCTGGAGGCAAGCCGCCTCATTCATAACTTCAATAACTCGCGACTGGTAGGTGCGCCACGCAGAGTGAAGGTGGCGGCTCGGATTCCGCGAAACGAAAGTTGTACCGTGCTCCATCACTTCAAGCTAGCCAAACTCGGGGACAAATTGGCATACTCCACCAAGAGCAGGTTCTGTCAGCCGACATTTGAAGCGCAATCTATTCGCCCCGCGCCAGGTGCGCCGCCTCATTTCCGATTTCCCTTCTGCCTTGGGCCGACATGTTTATATAACCGAAGCTTTCGTTCTGTTTCCCAGAGCGGTCAAACAGCTGTACCCCAAAGAATGAGTGACCTTTGGGCTTGGCAAAAAGCAGGTAAGGATAGGTTTGATGAGAAAGTCCTCCGATAACTATTTGGCGCGAATTCATTCCGGGCCCGAAATGTGGGTTCGCTTGAGAGGAGCACTCCGATCGCTCAGCTTGCTCTGGGTGATTGGCCTTGCGCTTTGGCCAGCAGGCACAGCAAGTGCGCAGATATCTCCGGGGCCGCTCGCCCTGGCACACCAGAGCCTGGACGGCGGGGCGAATTGCATGAAGTGTCATGAGGTTTCTACAAGGACACCCACATTTCGTTGTCTCGAGTGTCACCGGGAAATCGCTGCCGAGTTACAGCAGAACAAGGGGCTCCATGCTACGTTTCCACGGTCTGCTTCGCCGGGCGCGGCTTGCGTAAAATGCCATTCCGATCACAACGGAGCAGATTTCCAGATGTTGCATTGGGATCCCACAGCCAAGGGTTTCGATCATTCGAAGACCGGATTCGCGCTCGATGGCAAGCACGTGGGCGTGAGTTGCCGCTCCTGCCATACGAGTCAACATATCTCTCCGCAGGCGCGCACACTCCTGGCGGGCAAGGATCTGAATCGAACCTGGTTTGGTCTCTCGCCAGGCTGCATTACATGCCATGAGGATAAGCACCAGGGCCGCTTCGGAACGGATTGCGCGCGATGCCACTCAACGGCCGATTGGAAAGCGGCGAGTCTTGACCGCAAGACCTTTGACCACTCAACGACCCGTTATCCGCTAACCGGCGAGCACCGGTACGTTCTGTGCCAGAGCTGCCACACACCCGGCGCAGATGGGCAACCGCGCTATGCAGGGCTGCCGTTCGCAAGCTGTTCTGACTGCCATCGAGATCCGCACAAGGGTGAGTTCAAGCAAGGATGCGATTCCTGCCACACCACGTCTACTTGGAAGAAGTCCAGCTTTACAACGACATTCGATCATTCGAAGACTCAGTTTCCCTTGCTCGGCAAACATATCGACGTACCTTGCGCGTCGTGCCACGCGGGAGCAGATTTCAAGGCGCCAATTCCGCACAACGCATGCGCGGATTGCCATAAGCCCGATCCGCATGGAGGGCAGTTTCTAAAGCGTGCCGACGCAGGCCGCTGCGAGACTTGCCACACTGTGCAGGGTTGGAGCCCATCCACGTTCACTGTGGCGGATCACGCAAAGACCGGCTTCCCCTTGATTGCTCCGCACGCAGCCGTAAAGTGCGTTTCATGCCATACACCCGCGGGCAAGGAGACGAAATTCAAGATCAAGTTTGCTGCCTGCGTGGACTGTCACAAGGACGAACACGAAGGCCAGTTCGCAGGAGCTCCGTGGCGTAACCGTTGCGAGCAGTGTCACGATGGGGCATCATTCAAGGCGACAAATTTTACTTTGGAGAAACATCAGAGATCCAGCTTCCCGCTTATCGAGAGTCACGAAGCCGTGGCATGCAATGAATGTCACAAACCTTCATTCGGTACAAAAGTAACGTTGTATCATTTCAGCCAACTCAGCTGTACAACCTGTCATGAGGACATTCACAAGGGCCAGTTCGCATCACGTATGAACGCACGCGATGCGGCCGGTAGACCCCTGGGATGCGAGGCATGCCACTCTACCAAGGATTGGAAAGACATTTCGAAATTCGACCATGCTCAGACACACTTTCCGCTGATCGGATCTCATCGAGCAGTAGCATGCGCCGACTGTCACAAGCCTCCAAACATGGAGCTGAATCTGCTCCATGTCCAATTCACGAATGCCCCGAAAAGTTGCGCAGAATGCCACGAAAACCCACATTCAAGACAGTTTGGCGCTCGAGCGAATGAATGCGCCGGATGCCACAACAGCAACAAATGGCGGCCTTCACTTTTCGATCACGACAAAACAATATTCCCGCTCAAGGGAGGGCATGAGAATGTCGCGTGTTCGGCGTGCCACACGACAAAGAGACCCGTGGATGGGAACCTGGTGCTCTTCTACAAGCCGACTCCTACCGCTTGCGTTAATTGCCACGGAAGCGAAATTCCGAAAGCCGATGCTCAAAAAAAGCGCACGGCTCTGGATGAACAAAATGTCATGAACACCGCTCTGAATCATGGTTTTTTCAGTAGACCGAATTTGAGGCCTGCTGTAATCTGAAGCCGAGTCAATAGATAAGTGATTCGGCTCACAAAGTTCCCCAACGTTCGTCGATTTAGACAATGCATTATTCTGCGAGACCGGTTGCCTACAACCAAACACTTCCGGACTGAATGCCCGTAAGAGGAAAGCCACGCCACCCTGTTGAGCCAGTTGAATGCTTACATGGCCGTGCAAAAAGTTTCCGGTAAAACCCGTATCTGCGACTTAGGTTCCTGCTGGCCCGAGAATCAGTGAACTTGCATCTTGCAAGTTGACTGACTTCATCTGCTCGCGCAAGGGAAGTTGATTCCTTCGCTGTAGTCCAAGGGGTCTCAGGGAGGCTTGTACCTGTGTAGGCGAGCGGTGGCGACTCCAAGTCGTAGCCGAGCGCAGGGCCCTGGATAACGCGGAGTGGTCGATGGTAAGTTCGCGCTGGCTCACTACGATTTTTGTTGGACTGGTACCCCTGCTCGCTGGAGCTGCCATGCAGCAGCCCACGAACAGCGTGCGTCCGAGCGTAGGTGGCCCGCAAGCCAAAGTAACGAATCCTCACGGCCCCATCTCCATGCCTTGCCAGGACTGCCATACCTACACGAGCTGGAAACCGATCCGGTCGAATCCCGAGTTTAATCATGACAGCACGGGTTATCCACTGCGCGGCATGCACGAGAAAGTGACCTGCACCAAATGCCACACAAGCCTGATTTTCAAGAATGTAAGCACGCATTGCGCCGATTGCCATGCGGACATTCATCGCCGCCAGTTTGGCGCAAACTGTGAAAGCTGCCATTCGGTCAAGGGTTGGCAGGTTTCACTCAATGAGATTCGCGATCACCAGAATCGCTTCCCGCTCGTGGGTGCGCATGCGATGCTGCAATGCGATGACTGCCACAAGAACGCGGCTGCCGGACAGTTAGCGGGCCTGTCGACGGCTTGCTACACGTGCCATCAGAAGGACTTTCTGACACCAGTGTTCGATCACGTCTCCGCGGGATTCCCGACAACCTGCGAGTCCTGCCATACCATGAACACGTGGTTCAACGCCAAGTTTGACCACTTGAAGGTCACCGGATACTCATTGACCGGGGCGCACGCCACACTGCCGTGCGCGGCATGCCACATCAACAACGTATTCAAAGGAACGCCGGCGACCTGCTACGCGTGCCACACATCCGATTTTGCAGGCTCCAACAATCCGCCGCATGTGCAGCTTGGCCTGCCGCACGATTGCTCCACCTGCCACTCGACGATCGATTGGCTCAATGCAAAGTTTGACCATGCACTCTTCGCGAACTATCCGCTGACCGGAGCGCATGCAACGCTGACTTGCGCGCAATGCCATACAAACAACAACTACACCTCGACGCCGACTGCCTGCTACTCCTGTCATCAAACGGACTTCAATGGAGCCACGAGCCCCAATCACGCATCGGCAGGCTTCCCGACGGACTGCACCCTTTGCCACAGCACGAACGCTTGGAGCCCTTCCACCTTTAATCACTCGACCGGAGCTTTTCCGCTAACCGGCGCGCACATCGCTGTGCCCTGCGCGCAGTGCCATACGAACAATAACTACACAACGGTGCCAACGGATTGCTATTCCTGCCACAAAGCCGATTACACGGGGACAACCAATCCCAATCACGTCACCGCAGGCTTCCCCACCACGTGCGCCACCTGCCACAACACTTCGTCATGGACGACGGCGACATTCGATCACAACAACACCGCATTCCCGCTCACAGGTGCGCACATCACTGTCCCCTGTGCGCAGTGCCATGTGAACAACAACTATACGACGCTGTCGACAACATGCTACGGCTGCCACCAGGCAGACTTTACGGGGACCACGAATCCGGCACACGTGGCCGCCGGGTTCCCAACCGACTGCACTTTATGCCACACCACCTCGACCTGGACGACGTCCACGTTCAATCATGCTTCAGTGTTTCCACTTACGGGTGCTCATGCCACCGTCCCTTGCGCGCAGTGCCACACTAACAACAACTACACGACACTGCCGACAACGTGCTACGGCTGCCACCAGGCCGACTTTACAGGGACAACCAATCCCAATCACATCGCGGTCGCTTTTCCCACGACATGCGACACGTGCCATACGACCACCAACTGGACGTCCATCACCTTCAACCATGCGGTGTACGCTAACTACCCACTTACGGGAATGCATGCGACGCTGACCTGCGCGCAGTGCCACACGAACAATAACTACTCATCAACGCCGACCGCATGCTACTCCTGCCATCAGGCGGATTTCACTGGAACGACGAACCCCAATCACGTTGCTTCGGGGTTCCCGACGGATTGCTCCATCTGCCACACCACGAGCGGCTGGAGCCCATCCTCCTTCAATCACAACAACACGGCGTTCCCACTGACAGGTGCGCATACAACCGTTCCCTGTGCGTCGTGCCACACCAATAACAACTACACAACGCTGCCAACTACCTGCTACGGCTGCCACCAGGCAGATTGGAACGGAACGACGAATCCTGCCCATGCCGCGGCAGGGTTCCCCACAACTTGCGATACATGCCACACAACCACGGCATGGACTGGCGCCACGTTCAATCACAACAACACACCGTTCCCGCTGACCGGTGCGCATGTTACGGTTGCCTGCAATCTATGCCACATCAATAACGTCTTTGCGGGCACGCCAACAGACTGCTACTCGTGCCATAAGGCAGATTTCACGGGAACCACGAATCCAAATCACGTGACCGCAGCCTGGCCCACCACCTGCACAACGTGCCACACAACAACTGCGTGGATTCCCGCCACTCTGCCGGCCAGCTACCATACATTCTTCCCGCTAAATCACGGTAATGCCAACGGGGTCTGCGCGACATGCCATACCAATTCCTCAGATTACTCCGTCTTCACTTGCACCGGTTGCCACACCGCAGCAGCAACTACCCCCAGGCACAGCGGAGTTTCAGGTTACGTGTATAACAGCGTGAACTGCTACGCATGCCATAAGAACGGTGGTGGCGGATGATGCGGCTGCAACCAGGAATATTGCTGTCGATTTTTCTCGTGGCACCGTTCTGCGTCGCACAGCAACCGGAGCCCGTGCCAAATGCGGCTGCCGCAGCCACAGTGCGGGCAGATTTTCATATTCGCTATATCAATGGATCGAATGTATACATCGATGCCGGGCGCGATGCGGGCCTTGCGGAAGGGACGAAGCTGGTTCTCAAACAGGACCCATCCAAGGCGGAAACGGACAAGACGAATGTGGCAATCGAGCCGGGAATCATTGCCAAGCTGACGGTTGTTGCGGTGGCATCCACGTCCGCGGTCTGCGAGGTATCCGGCACGACGCGGGAACTGGCCGTAGGCGACGTGGTCACTTTGCCGAATACTGAAGTTGAAAAGCTGGTGGAGAAGAACACGCTCGGCAACACGCGCAAGTATCCAATGGTTTTCAGCTTCTCAGAAGGCGATCCGCTCGACGAGGAGGTGCGAGAAGCTCTTCCGCGTCCACCGCTTCCTGAAGTGAATCAGATGCGCGGCAGAATCGGATTTGACGTAAGTACCATTCGTCAACTTGGCCAGGGCGGCGGGTCTTCGAATTCATATGGCATGGTCTTCCGTGCGGATTTCACGCGGATCTTTGGTACTCACTTTAACCTCAACGGCTACTGGCGTGGAAACCTGCGAACCAGTTCAGGTCCTTCGCAGACCTCTCTGCAGGACCTTATCAATCGAACCTATCTGATGAGCCTGACTTATGTGAATCCGGAGTCGCATTGGACAGGTGGCGTAGGCCGGTTCTATCTACCGTGGGCCAGCAGCCTCGAAGCAATCGATGGCGCCTATGTGGCCAGACAGTCCGGCTCCCGCACAGTTACCGGCATATTTGCCGGATCCACTCCCGACCCAACGGCGTGGAACTACAATCCGCAACGGCGAATCGGCGGCGTGTTCTTCAACGTGCATGGGGGGAGCTACGAGGCGTTTCGATATTCAAGCACGGCAGGGGTTGGAGTCGAGATGCTCAAGTGGACTATCAACCGGCCATTTACATTTACCGAGAACAATTTTTCATTTAAACGATATTTCTCCGTGTATCACTCTATGCAGATTGACAGGCCCACGGCAAATCCATCAACGCCGTCGGTCAACACGGGCTTGGGCCAAAGCTTGCTTTCGTTGCGCATACAGATTCATCCACGTGTCGTTCTCGACCTCACCGACACGTACTTTCGCGATGTGCCGACTTACGATCCCTCCCTTGTTGGAACAGGACTCCTGGACAAATACCTATATCAAGGAATTAATGGAGGGGCGAGGATCGAGTTCCCACGTCACATCACGGGATACTTCAGCCTGGGCAGCAGCAGCGATTCGAGCGATCCCAAGAGTTCATTGAATAAGCTATTCGGCGCCACGATGTCTAACATCTGGAAGACCGGCTTGACGGCAGACGCGCGCTACTCCAAGTTCGACAGCGCCTTCGCCGCTGGAACGTACAGCACAGTCACCTTGTCGAGAGACCTGACGGATAACCTGCGCCTCAACCTACAGGCCGGGCGTTATGCGTACACGTCTACCGTCGCAACTAATAGCAACTCCAACTTTGTGAATGTGATGGTTGACAGCAACCTGGGATCGAAACTCTTTGTCGAGAGCATGTTTACGACCCAGCGTGGAGGCAGCTTGAACTACAACCAATGGACAACAACCATCGGCATCAGATTCAACAACCGCACGTCATCGAGGAGGCGGTAAATGCGAATCATCAGTAAGTCTCATCGGATTCTCGCAGGGCTTCTCCTTATATCTCTGCCAACGCTGGTCATGGGCGAGTCCGCGCCGACTGCGGCCGCCATCGATCAGGCGCAGCGCCAGATTACTGCGTATCTCGAAAAACTAGCCGACCTCCACTGCACCGAGTCGGTTACCCAGGAGAAGCTTGCCACTAATGGCCACGTTGAAGCGACAGGGCGCGCCAAGTATGACTACCTGATCATGATGAATGGCAGCGGAGACGACTTTCAGTTGAATGAGTCACGAATAGAAGCCCCGAACGCGCATACCAAGCAACCGCAGTTACCCATGCTTGTTACCAATGGTGTCGCGACGGTGCTGCTGGTCTTTCATCCTTATTACCGCGATGGATTCACATTCGAAGCGGACAATGACGAAGTTGTGAATGGAAGCACAGTAACTCCGGTTCACTTCACTCATATCGCCGGACGTCGCACTCCAGCTGCGCTCGCGCTGCGTGGTCGCGAGTACGCACTTGAATTGCAGGGCACGGCATGGATCGACAAGCAATCCGGTGAAGTAGTGAAGGTGGAAGCCAGCCTTCTCCACGACATGAGCGATGTCGGCTTGCGCTCGCTTCAGATTCATGTTGAATACAAGGCCGCCAAACCAAGTAAGGATGAGGGTCCGTTGACTCTGCCCGCACTGGCGGTTGTGGATGTAACGACTCCGCGCCAGCACTGGCGCAATACACACGTTTTTGATAACTATAGAGGCTTTTCGATCGAGGCTGAACAGGATCCAAACGTGAAAGTCCACCCCGGGGGCACGAATCCTGATGGCACTCCAGATGCAGACGCGCCCCCCGTCGGGGCCAAGGAGAAGCAGTGAACACGACAATGGTTCAAAGCAGTTTGCGCGGCTCGACGAAAGAAGTGAAACGCAAGAAGGAGACCGGCCATCGTGTCCGCGTGACTTTCGCGGCTGCTGCGGCGTTCTTACTCGTGACCGCGATCGGCATCTATGGGGCCAGTTACTATATTCTCCCTCTCAACGAGCGGCCCTATTCAGAGAAGTACGAACTTTTGAAACCGGGCGGTTCCATTGGGCTCAAGCTTGGCATCTTAGGTACCGCTCTGTTCTTCATCATCTTCTTATATGCATTGCGCAAGATGATCCCCTGGCTTGGACGATTTGGTACGGCCCGGCATTGGATGGATTTCCATGTCATTGCCGGTGTAACTGCGCCAGTCGTGATTGCCTTCCACGCGTCATTCAAATTTAGGGGCATTGCCGGTTTTGCGTTCTGGATCATGTTGGCGGTTGCTCTAAGCGGAGTTATCGGGCGCTATCTCTATGCGCAGATCCCGCGATCGCTCACCGCTGCTGAACTTTCGCTGACAGACCTGCATCTTAACGAGCAGGAACTCTCCGAGGCGTTGCTTGGACAGTCGCTTTATTCTCCCGAACAGTTGAGCAGGGCGCTGCATGTACCATCGGCCGAGTCCATCAAGCGCATCGGCCCCCTGCGCGCTGTGGGCGCAATGATCGTTCTCGATGTGGAGCTTCCATTTCGAATGGCGGGCCTGCGCCGCGCTTCTTGCGGCTTCGGCGAAAAGATCCGCACGGCTGGCGGGTTGCTTTCAAGCGGGAATGCGGAGATTGAGCATATTGTTCGTCTGGCCAGACAAAAAGCCTCACTCTCCAAGCGCGTGGTCTTCCTTGGCCAAACCCAACGTGTATTTCATCTTTGGCATGTAATCCATAGGCCTTTCAGTTACGCGTTTGCAGTTCTTGCTATCGTTCACATTGCCGTCGTCATGGGGCTCGGGTTCGTGAGCCTGGGGTTCCGCTAAGAATGGACACACTTCTAACCTGGCTGATTGCCGGAAGCGTGTTGGGATTTTTCCTGATCCGCTACTGGCGTGCGCACAAGCGCAACGAGGCCCTTGCCCACGCGGCCAGGGAGCGAGGGGCGCTGTTTTCTGAAGGACCGAAAGCGCAACATCCAAGGATCCACTCGGATACCTGCATCGGTTGCGGTGCCTGTATAGCGGTCTGCCCCGAGGGCGACGTGTTGGGCCTGGTAAACGGCAAGGCCACCATTATCAACGGTCACAAATGTATTGGTCATGGTCTGTGTGCGGAGGAGTGTCCCGTCGGCGCCATCACGATGGTCATGGCCAAACCCAGTTCAGGAGCCGATGTTCCGGTCATCAGCGAAGAATACGAAACGAGCGTCGAGAATTTGTTTATCGTGGGCGAACTGGGCGGACTGGCTCTCATCAAGAATGCCGTCAACCAGGGCCGGGATTGCATGGATGTGATCGCTCAACGTTTGAGCAATGCGCACGCGGAGTTCTCGAGTGGAGACGTGTCGGACGTAGTGATCGTAGGTGCAGGACCCGCCGGAATCAGTGCGTCACTGAGAGCTACTGAGCGTGGGCTTAAAGCTCTGACCCTGGAGCGGGAGACAGTCGGCGGAACAGTCTCGAAATATCCGCGGCAGAAGCTTGTCATGACCAGTCCGGTTGAATTTCCCTTGCACGGGCGATTTAGCAAGACAACACTCTCCAAAGAAGATTTGCTGGCATTCTGGAAGAAGATCATGGAGCGGACCGACCTGAATATCCATACAGGAGAAGGAGTGGAGGCCGTTCAGAGGCAGCCAGATGGCCTGTTTGCCATCCGCACTTCGCAGGGGGAGTACAGGTCTCGTGCTGTGGTGCTCGCCGCTGGCCGCGCAGGTACACCGCGCAAACTCGGAGTCAAGGGCGAGGAACTTCCTCATGTTCTTTACCTGCTTATTGAGGCGGACCATTACACTGACAAGAACATACTTATCGTCGGCGGCGGCGATAGCGCGGTCGAGGCTGCCATGGGTCTGGCGCATCAGTCGGGCAACAAGGTTACACTCTCTTATCGCCGCAATGAATTCAGCAGGCTGAAGGACCGCAACGCAAAGCGCATTGAGGAGCACATCGCTTCGCACAAGATCGACGTGCTGTTCAACTCCATTCCGATGGAATTTCGTGAAGGCAGCGCATTGATCGAAACATGTGGTCAAGTTCGCGAAATGCCCAACGATTTTGTATGGATTTTTGCCGGCGGCACTCCGCCATCTGAGTTTCTCAAATCTGCGGGCGTTGCCTTTGGCGCCACCAGCACAACTGACCAACCCACGACGCATTGACAGGAGTCGTCGACGAATATGAGAAAGTTCCTGAAACTCACTTCCCCTATTGTCCTAGCCTTGTTGCTTACGGGTGGACTGGCGCAAGCAGCCTCAATTACCGGCACGGTCACGAACAAGACATCAAATAAACCATCGGCCGGCGACACGGTGGTCCTGGTCGATGTTCAAGCCGGCATGGCCGAAGCAGCCAGCGCAAAGACGAATTCCTCAGGCCAATATTCTCTCG
>OBLW0100000932.1_pt1 | contig 25184 bp, 14 predicted proteins | sample 1520161 | NCBI WGS metagenome assembly OBLW01 (sample SAMEA3539309, study PRJEB22396) | soil metagenome | biome: tundra; feature: field; material: soil | place: USA | collected 2010-05 | depth 0.15 m | reverse complement strand
CGACAGGCGAGCCCGATACGAAGACTCTGCAAGAGATCGAGAACGTGCCGGGAGCTGCTGCTCGCTACGCGGCAAACCAGTTCGCACAGTGGCAGGTCGCCGGTCTACAGAAACAATGAGCCAACGAGTCTGGCAGTGAACGCTTCCCTTGACTGTGCCAGGCCTAGCGGGAAGCCATGAGCACGCGGCGCACACTAAAGCAGCTTCCACCTGTCTGCTAAGCGCGGTCTTCCGCCCTTGGGCTTCGCCTTGACGACTGGGATAAACGGTTCGACCACTTCCCACAGCCCCTCAGGCAAGAGTTCGATGGCCATTAGACAACCCCCGTCCGTAGGGTTGTTCCAACCCTTTCCACGGGTTGCTGGAGAAAGGAGGTTTTGTTAGACGTTCTAAGGGTATGAATGAGTCCAGAATCATTCCGCCGGATAAGGCCCTTCTGCAAACTTCCGAGAGTGATACCCTTTGGACCCCACGGTGCGCGCGAGCGAGCTGCGAGGGTCAGTGCCAGCTTTCAGCCGGTTAAGAATGTACTTAAAGTCGAACAGAGGCCGCCATCCAAGCTGATTGCGGGCTCGTTCGTTCACATAGACCCTGTCGATACGGGGAAACATTTTCCATCCACGGCGAGCATACTCAGTCTCGTATTCAGGAACTTTCCGCTTCAACGCTAAGGGTGCATTGGCACGCAAATCGATCAGATCTTCAGGCGTGAACGGCGTAGTCGAACTGACAATGTAACGGCCGAAGCCGATTGAAGGAGCCTTCTCAATTGCAAGCAAATGAGCGCTCACGACATCCTCAAGGTCGACGCGCCGGTACAGAAATTCGTTTACCTTGACGTTGGCATCGTCATAGGTCTTCCGCGTCTCTTCGCGGTCATCCTCTTCCGGAAAAAACCGCGAGGTCCGCAAGATAATACATGGGAGCGTAAAATTTCGATGGAACAGTTCGCATAAATCCTCCGCCGCGGTCTTGGTTACGCCATAGATGTTTCGGGGAACCGGAGTGACATCCTCGGTTACCCAAGCCGCGGGACTCTGCGGGGGCGGAGTAAGCGCCCGACCAAAGGCGCTCGTCGTACTAGTGAAGACGAATGAACCAACCCCAGCAACAGAAGCCTCTTCCAGCAGATTAAGAGTGCCCGTGACGTTGGTGTCAACGAAGCTCTGGCGGCTGTGAGTCACCACGTGGGGTTTGTGCAGGGTCGCGGTATGAAGCACCGCGTCAACACCATTCATCCATCGTTTCACAAAATGCCGGTCTACGATTGATCCGAGTTCGCTGGTGAATTCTGACGGAACAATATCGATCCCTAAGACTTCGCGGCCGTTTTTCCTCAACGTGCGAACCAAAGCTTCGCCCAGGTGACCGCTGCTACCTGTAACCAGAATCATCCCCACAGTTTTTTCTCCGGCAGCGAACCCAAACCTCGGACTCCGCTAGGCCATAGCCTCTTCCGGTTCGGCGAGCATACTCTCCGCCTCTGCATCTTTCGTTGAAGTTCGGCTTCGCGTTTTGGCCACCAGCATGTAGATGGACGGCACGACGAACAGGGTAAATGCTGTCCCGATGATCATGCCGCTCACCAGCATGATGCCGATACTATTTCGAGCGCCGGCTCCCGGACCTTTGGCCAGTACCAGAGGAAAGTGACCAATCACGGTGGCTGCAGTCGTCATCAGGATGGGTCGCAACCGCGTCCCTGCGGCTTCGATGATCGCAGCCAGCTTCTCCACCCCTTTTTCCTGCAGCTCATTAGCGAACTCCACAATAAGGATGCCGTTTTTCGACACCAATCCCACCAGCGTGATAAGCCCGACCTGGCTATATATATTCAGCGTCGTAAATCCAAGGAACGAGAACAGCAGCGCTCCTGAAATGGCCAGCGGCACTGAGCCGGCAAGAATGATGAACGGATCGCGGAAGCTCTCGAACTGCGCCGCCAGCACGAGGTAGATCAGGATCCCCGACAACAGGAAAGTGCCGAGAAACTTGCTGCCTTCGGTTCGTAACTGGCGCGACTCACCCGCATAGTCAACCGTAAACCCCTGCGGCAAAATCGCCTTGGCCTCGTCCTCAAGCATTCGCAATGCCTTGTCCAGTGGCACTCCGGGTGGGACAATACCCTGGATGCGTACCGCGTTGAGCTGCTGAAACTTCTTCAGTTCCCGGGGTTCGGTGGTGGTGCGCAGGCTGGCAAAAGTGGACAGGGGCACCAGCTTGTTCTGCGATCCAGTGACATAGATTTGCGAGAGTTGGTCGGTCGTCAGTCGCTCAGCACGCTTGACTTGCGGAATGACTTTGTAGCTCCGCCCCTGAATGCTGAACCTGTTTACGTAGTTCCCGCCCAGCAGAGTGGAAAGATCCTGTCCCGCCTGGCTCAAGTCCACTCCTTGCGAGCGGAGTTTGTCGCGATCGAATACTACCTCGGTCTGCGGCTGGTCGAACTTAAGATCCGAGTCGGCGTAAATGAATAGACCGCTGGCAAAGGCTTTCGCAACGAGCTGCTTGGCGAAGTCGACGAGCTGCTGCGGCTCGGCGGGCGACGCGATCACGAAGTCAACCGGAAAATCTCCGCCACCAGGAAGTCGGGGCGGCGTTAACGGGATTACGCGGATGCCCGCGATCTTTGACAGCGGTCCGGTCGATTCGAGCAGAAGCTGTTGCGTGGTCTTCTTCCGCTCGCTCCACGGTTTCGTCACCATGCCGCCAAAACCGCCCGTCGGAGAATTGATCTGAAAGACGCTTTGGCTCTCGGGGAACGAGTGATAGACGTTATACACTTCCTTGGTGTACATGTTCGTCTGATCGATAGTCGAGTTGGGCGAAGCCTGTATGACTCCGAACACCACTCCCTGATCCTCCGAGGGCGCCAGTTCCCGCTGCGAGAACATATAGAACGGAATCATCAGCAGGATGACAATCGCCCAGAGTGTGAGAATCACAGGCCGGTAGCGGAGCGTCCCAGCCAGGTTTCGCGAGTACCACTGGCGTACGCGCTCGAATTGGCGGTTGACTATCCCCGCGAAGCCGCGCTCAGTAGCTCCCTCGCGCAACAGCCTCGATCCCATCATCGGAGACAATGTCAGCGCCACAATTCCGGATACGACGACAGCTCCCGCCAGAGTAAATGCAAACTCGCGGAACAACGCGCCGGTTAAGCCGCCCTGAATTCCGATAGGCGCGTACACCGCAGCGAGCGTGATAGTCATCGAGATAATTGGGCCCACCAACTCGCGGGCAGCATCGATCGCCGCTCGCACCGGCGGCTTCCCCATGTGAATGTGCCGCTCGACATTCTCCACCATGACGATGGCGTCATCCACCACCAATCCGACCGAGAGCACAATGGCTAGCAAGGTCAACAAGTTGATGGTGAAGCCAGCCACCAGCATTAGGAAAACAGCGCCAATGAGCGAGATGGGAATGGCGACGACCGGAATGAGCACCGATCGAAACGACCCCAGAAAGAGGAAGATGACCACGATAACAATCAGCAGGGTCTCGCTGAGAGTCCTGAGCACTTCGTTAATTGCGTCCTGGATGTACGCGGTCGAGTCATACGGGATGCCGACCTTCATCCCCACGGGCAACTGAGCCTGAATGCCGGGGATCACGTCGCGTACGTTCTTGATTACTTCCAGCGAGTTGGAAGTGGGGAGCACCCAGATGCCCATGAAGGTCGCACCCTCGCCATTGAAACGGACTTCCGAATCGTAGTCCTGGGCACCGAGCACGATGTCCGCGATATCTCCCAGGCGGACCACCACGCCGTTGTCTTGCTTAACCACGAGCTGACGAAATTCCTCCGCGGTCGTCAGGTTCGTGTTGGCGACAAGGTTCACCGAAACCATGGACCCCTTACTGCTTCCGAGCGCCGAGAGGTAATTGTTTTTCGCCAGCGCATCGTGGACTGCGGAAGGGGGAATATTCAGCGATGCCATCTTGTCGGGTTTCAACCAGATTCGCATCGCGAACGTCCGGTCACCCAGGATGTCAGCACGCTGCACACCGCTGATAGCACTCAGCTTCGGTTGTACGACTCGCGTCAGATAATCGGTGATCTGATTCTGATCAAGATCGCTCGATGAGAAGCCAAGGTACATCGAGGCAAACTGGTTGTCCGCCGTCTCCAGATCGATGACCGGCGCAAGGGCGTCGGGAGGTAGATCATTGCGGACCTGGGCCACCTTCGCCTGAATCTGGGTGAGCGCTGCATTGGTATCGTAGTTGAGCTTCAGGTGCACGGTGATCGTGCTGAGGCTCTGGGCGCTCGACGATTCCATGTAATCGATGCCGTCCGCGCTGGCAATGACGCGCTCCAGCGGCGTCGTGATAAATCCGCGAACCAGATCCGCGTTCGCGCCCGTGTATGTCGTCGAGACTTGAACCACCGCAATGTCGCTGCGCGGGTACTGACGCACGCTCAGCGAGCGGATAGCCTGCAGCCCGGCGATCAGGATAACCAGGTTGACGAGGATCGCGAGAACCGGACGTTTGATAAAGAGGTCAGTGAATTTCATTTAGCTGTCCTCAGGTTTTGGAGCCGGATTGTTTCCGGGCTGGACTTTATTGTTGACTTGAACGGCGGCGCCGTTGCGCAGCTTGAATACTCCCGAGGTCACGACCTCATCGCCGGGGTTCACGCCTGAGATCACTGCAACTTGGTCTCCGCGCGATCCCTCTAGTTTGACGAACTGCCGGCGCACTCCGCGGTAGGTCTTACCCTTCGGATCCTTAAGATCGGTGATGACGAACACCGAATCGCCATATGGGGCATAGCTGATCGCCGACGCTGGCAATGTGATCGCCGCCCGGCTTGCTCCCACGCCCACATCCACCTGCACGAACATGCCGGGGCGTAATTTTCCTTCCGGATTCGCCAGAGTCGCTTGAACCTGAACGTTCCGAGTAGTCTCGTCAATCACCTAATCGAGAGCCGTCACTCGCCCGGTGAACCCGTGACCTGCGAGATCTTCCGAGGCAATGCGCAGCTTGCTGCCAACTTTCACCTGCGCGGCAGTTTGTTGAGGTACGCCGAAGTCCACGTAGATCGGATTGAGTGATTGCAGCACGACCATGGGGGCGCCTGCGGCGAGGTACTGCCCAAGGTTCACCTTCCGTATGCCCAGGATCCCGGAAAAGGGTGCTCGAATGGTCTTTCGCGCAATCGTGGCGAGGATCTCCGCCACATTTGCTTCGGTAGCCTTTTGCTGGGACGTGGCCTGATCGTAATCCATCCGAGAAATGACGCCGGCATTCACCAGTTGCTGCATCCGGCCATAGTTCACGCGCGCGAGTTCGCTCTGCGCCTCAAGCGAAGCCAGTTGCGCTCGTTCTTGCCGTATATCGAGTTCGACCAGCACATCGCCTGTGCTCACCGACTGCCCCGATTCAAACGAGATTCGCTCGACGACACCGGGAAGGTCTGCGCTGACCGTGACACCGTGAACCGCTTCCATGGTACCGATTACACCCATCGTTGCCGCCCACTGATCGCGTTGCGCCACGATGCTGGTAACGGCTTCAGGAGGGGGCTGACACGAGGCACCCGCTTGCATGGCCGCCTCAACCTGCTTGAACTTCATAAACCCTAGGCCCCCGAGCAGGACCACCGTCACGCCCAACATCAGAAACATTCTTTTTGCCATAACGTCCCCTTGGGTCAAAAACGAAAATATCTAGACCCCATGTTGCAGCGCTGCCATGTCGCGCCATCCGCATCCGGCTTCTTTCGCGTCGCCTATCCACCGAGCCTTGACTTGCATCGGTAAAGTTAGGCTGGGAAGTGGCATTTGCCCAATGACCGCACGTGGCGGCCTTTCTCATGGAATTGGAATCGAACCCTAACTTCCGCTTCAACCCTGGAAGTCCAGTTAGTCAAAGTTTGATTCAAGACTTTAGGTGGAAGGATTCGAGCCATTTATTTGATCTCCGTTTTCTCACATAACATTAACGATTCGTTTGAAATAGCGGTGCTGGTTTCAAGCGCGACGCATGATGAGCACATGTGCTACTACCTAACTTGTGAGGAGTCGGTCTTGCGAAGCATCGGCCGCCATCACTAGTTAGTGGGCAGATTAGGGATTTCGACGACCGGGCGAATCTCGACCGTACCCTTACGGGCGCCTGGGATTCGTCCGGCAATATCGATCACCTCATCGAGATTCCTGGCTTCAACCATGAAAAATCCACCAAGCTGTTCGCGCGTTTCCGCGAATGGACCGTCGGTGACGAAACGTTTGCCGTCGCGCACCTGGACGCTGGTCGCCGTCGACACGGGCTGTAGTGGGGACGTCGAAAGAAACTGTCCCTTCGACTTGAGATCGTGCGCGAGTTGGGTCGACTCGCCGTAACAATTCTGCCGCTCGGACTCAGTCCAAGCCTGCTCATCGGCGTAAATCAGTAGCATATATTTCATTTCTAAGTCTCCTTAATGTTATCGCCGCTTTAAGGCGAATATATTATGGCTGCGTTAAGCGGAAATTCTTTGACTGATTGCCAAAATATTTCCTTCACTGTCTTTGAACCAGGCGGTCTTCGCTCCACCTCCGGTCGCAATGCTGTTCACGGTCTTGAACCCCGGCGTATCGTATTCCTCGAATACGACGCCTCTAGCCTTCAGGTCGGCGACTTCCGCTACCACATCATTGACGCTCCAGAAAGCAGTACTGGCACTTGACGTTCCTGCTCCCGCTGAGGGGTACATGAAGACCGAGGAGCCCTTGCCACATTCGTAGACCACACCGCCTGCGTATTCTTGCTTGGGTTTCAATCCGAGCTTTTCTTCATAGAACTTTCGGGCCCGCGATACATCGCTCACTGGGATGTACGGTATGATCGGTGCATTCTGCAACATTTTCGTTCCTCCGCGGCGATTCAAGGGCGTTCCACGTGGTGGTATTTCTTCCCTCTCGTCCTTCTCGCGCTTCTATCAGTAAATCGAACAAGGATGGCCCAAATCGACACCTCATACGAAAAAATTTAAGATCAGGTATGTCTTTCGATGCTGCCCAGGCTGTCGAGGCCTTGTACCGCTCCGATTGGAGCCGGATCGTCTCCGTCCTGATCGGCCTGGTCGGTGACTTCGACCTCGCCGAAGAGTCTGCCCAGGAAGCGTTTACCGCAGCCGTAGATCAATGGCGGGTTACCGGCATCCCGGAGCTTCCACGCGCCTGGATTATCCAGACGGCACGGCACAAAGCGATCGACCGTATCCGGCGCCGGGAAAGCCTCGATCAAAAACTCGAAACTTACGTTGCCAGTGGCTTCGTCCGCACCTCCGTTGAGCCGAACTACGACACCAACGAAATTCCCGACGACCGCCTTCGGCTTATCTTTACCTGTTGCCACCCCGCCCTGGCTTTGGATGCACAGGTAGCACTCACCCTCCGCACCCTGTGTGGTCTCGATGCGGACGAGATTGCGCGGGCGTTTCTCGTACCCTCTACCACCATGGCGCAGCGTCTGGTGCGCGCCAAACGCAAGATTCGCGATGCCGGTATCCCGTATATCGTGCCCGAGACCAATGACATGCCTGCGCGGATCGACGCGGTCTTGACCGCCATCTATCTTGTCTTCAATGAAGGTTATGCGCCAACTCGCGGAGAGCCGCTGCTGAGGGCGGATCTGTGCTCTGAAGCGATTCGTTTGAACCGCCTGGTAAGGTCGTTGATGGGACCGCAGCCTCCTCGGGAAACAACCGCTCTGCTCGCTCTCATGCTGCTGCACGACGCACGGCGCGATGCCCGCCTCGATGCGGCCGGGGATCTCGTTGTTCTGGAAGAGCAGGATCGCAGCCGGTGGAATCATCCACAGATCGCCGAGGCACTGCCGTTCGTCGAGGAAGCCTTGCGCGGCGGCGCTGGTCCTTATGCGTTGCAAGCCGCCATCGCCGCTGAGCATTGTCGTGCCGCGCGCCCTGAGGAAACGAATTGGCGTCAGATTGTGCGGTTCTACGATCTTCTCGAGCGCTTGCAGCCGTCTCCCGTCGTGTCGTTAAACCGTGCCGTCGCGGTGGCGATGGCGGACGAACCTCGGCCCGCCCTCGCTATCGTCGATGCCCTCGCCGCGGCCGGTGATCTCGAAAACTATCACCTGTTGCATGCTACCCGCGCCGACCTGTTGCGCCGAATCGGTTCCCCGGAAGAAGCCGCCAAAAGCTACAAGCGCGCACTCGCTTTGGCCACCAATGAAAGCGAGCGCCGATTCCTCGAGCGACGTCTCCGCGAAGTTCTCTCACCAGCTGTTTAATTGGAATCGTGTTGTACAATCCGACGCCAGTCTGATTTTGTTGCGGATCTTTTATTGCGGATCATCACAGCGCGGATCATCACAGAATGAACCGGAACAGCATGGACCGAACGCCCAAACAATTTTCCCCGAGCGCGGACTTTGGCTTGCGTCCCGGAATTCTCTCGCCCATGGAAACCCTGGCGCAGTCGGTCTCCACCATGGCCCCCACCACTACGCCCGCAGCGACCATACCGCTGGTTTGCGCGCTTGCCGGAAATGGCACGTGGCTCGCGTATTTATTGGCGACAGTAGCGGTGTTGCTTGTCGCGTTGTGCATCAGCCGCTACGCCCGCCTTTCCGCGTCGCCGGGCTCTCTCTACACTTACGCTTCGATGACTCTACCTCCCTGGCTGGGTGCGACGGTCGCGTGGAGTCTGTTGCTGGCATACGTCGCCACGGGATCGAGCGTCATCGGCGGCTTCTACCATTACGCCAACTTGCTGCTGCGCGACGCCACCGGCCATGTCTATTCTGCGGTGTTGCTGGCCACACTGGTGACCGGGCTTTCAATATGGATTGCTTATCGCGATGTGAAGATCTCCGCGCGACTTATGTTATGGATCGAAGCCGCGTCCGTGACCGTGATCGTGATTGTAGTAGCGCTTTTGCTGGTGCGCCGCGGCTGGCACCTGGACGCGGAACAGTTGCATCTCCGTGGCATGACCGGCAGCGGACTCCGTCTCGGGCTGGTGCTGGCGTTGTTCAGCTTTGTCGGCTTTGAGAGCGCGACTACTCTGGGATCGGAGGCGGGCAATCCGTTGCAGACGATTCCCCGCGCAGTAATCCAAAGTGCCGTTCTCGCCGGCGCTTTCTTTACGATCTGCGCTTATGCCGAAGTATTAGGTTTCCACATCGCAGGCCAGGATTTAGGCGCCAGCCAGGCTCCCATGTATTTGCTCGCCCGAGTCGGCGGCGTCCCGGTGTTGGGACTGCTGATTGATATCGGCGCGCTCGTCAGCCTGTTTGCTGGAACGCTAGCATGCATCACGGCGGCAGCCCGGGTCCTACTCCTTATGGCGCACGACGGGCTTGCACACAAATCTCTGCGCACCACACATGCTCGAAATCGAACTCCGGGCCGGGCGGTAGTCATCACTGGTATTGCTGCGCTGCTTCCCGTCGCAGTGCTGGCAGCCCGCGGCGCCAGCGGTCTGGATGTCTACGGGTGGCTCGGATCTCTGGCCACGTACGGTTTTATCGCAGCTTACGCATTGGTGTGCATCGCGTTGCCGCGCTACCTGCGCAACCACGATGCTCTTCGTCGTGGAGCGCAGATCGTTCCATGGCTCGCCGGCGTCGCTATGCTGCTCGCGCTCGTGGGGAATTTCTATCCGGTGCCGGAAGGGCCCTATGGCAAGTTGCCATACGTCTATCTTGCATATTTGGCGGCAGGCCTATTGTGGTTCTGGATTCGCGGCCGCGGCAAAGCTGCATTAGCAGAAAGCTGAAGGCGAGCCTCACGACCTTCGATTCCAGATTCACCATCACAAAAATATCGAATCTGCGCCAAAGGAATTTTCACTGGAGGAACGCTTTCGTTCCCGACGACAGTCGTGTAAAGTCATCCAGATATTTTGCGGGCGTGCAGAACAGCCGGTTCTGCCGGGAACGTCATTTGATCAACACAGCAATTTTCGGTCGCTAACGAGCGGTCTCGCACTTGCTCGAATACAGACCTGCGCGAGGTCATTCATGATAAACAGAATTGGACTCGTCGTTCTTATCGCCACGGGTTCCCTGTGGATGTTCGCGTTTAAGCCGTTCGCGAACGCTCAGCAAACGCTCGGAGGAATCACCGGGACCGTCAGTGACAAGCGCGGCGGCGTTTTGCCGGAAACGACGGTCACGATCGTCGGCGATCAGACAACGCTCACGCGCAGCCAAAAGACCAACGCGAACGGCACCTACGACTTCGTGAACCTCCCCATCGGCACCTACACAATCACTTTCACTCACGAAGGCTTTCAGACGCAGAAGGTGCCCTCGATCACCGTCCAGGCGGATCGCACCGCCACCTTCAACGCCACGCTGCCGGTCGGTCAGGTAGGAACCGTCGTCGAAGTGCAGGCGGATCCGCTGATGAACGCAGTTGACACCACCAATGGCTACATTCTGGAGAAAGATCAGATCGATTCCATCCCGCTGCCGACGGGGAGTTTCACCGGGCTCGCAATTCTCTCGCCGGGGGTAAACGCAGAACTGCCAAACGGTAGCGGCGCAAACGCCGGATTGGGGAATCAGCCCATCTGGGCCAACGGCCAGCGCGACACCAGCAACACGTTTCTTCTGAATGGGGTCGATGCCAGCAATCTGTTCAATGGCAAAAGCACCAGCCAGGTGGCTTCGGCGCGCGTTGTGAATAATACCGGCGTCGCCGGCGCCTCCAGTACTACTGCGGAAATCATTCAGAGTACGGCATCGCCATATCTGTCAATTGGAGAGGCTTTGCCGACGCCCGCCCCGGAAACGGTTCAAGAGTTCCGCGTAAACACTTCCATGTACGATGCGCAGCAGGGCTCCACCAGCGGCGCCCATATCGACATGAGCACCGCCTCCGGCACGAACGCCATTCACGGCACCGCTTACGTTCACCGCGGAACCGATTGGTTGAATGCCGCCCCCTATTTCTACAATCAGGACCAGAACATTCCGAGCAACGAGAAAGTGCCTCAGTTGCACCGTTACACGGCTGGCGGAACTATTGGCGGCCCCCTCATCAAGGACAAGCTATTCGGGTTTGCCAGCTATCAGCACATTCACGTTTCCGATTTGGAAATTGGAACTTCACGGACGGCCGCGCCTTTCGGGCTGACCGACGACCGCAGCGCAGCGACACTAATAAACGTCGCTAACCAGAATTTTCTGCCTGGGTGCGCCCAAACGGTTCCGCCATCTTGTTTGGTCGCCAGCCAGGTGGACCCCGTCGCACTCGGCTTGTTGAACTATAAGCTCCCGAACGGTCAGTTTCTGTTCCCATCGGCGAATCCTAACTTCACACCGACGGTGAACTTCCCAGAGAATGTTTTCCTCACCCAGCCGGCTTACTTCATTTCCGACCAAGCCGTAGCGAACCTCGATTACCTGGCGACTCCGAAAGATACTCTGTCGTTGAAGTATTACTACCAGCACGACCCCACCACGGCGCCATTCGGTTATTCCTCCGTCGAAGGTTTCCCTCAGCACCTGGACGCTGGCAGTCAGGTTGCGAGCATTACGAACACGCAATCGATCAAGCCGAACTTTAGTGTCACCGAGGTCTTCGGGTTCATTCGCGAGAAGGTCTACAGTACGATTGCCCAGCCCTTCACCCCGCAAGCTGCGGGCATCAATGCGTTTGGTTCCACCGTGTTCCCGGGAATCACGATCGTGGATGATCTAGGAAATAATTCCCCCGCCAATACAAACTTCGTTTTCAATGGTGGCCTGAACATCGGCTCGACAGCAGCTTCGCAGGGCGCATTCACCGGCATATTCCAGAATCGCTGGATGCCCTCCGCCAATGCGATTTGGAACCTCGGCAAACACACCCTGACCTTCGGCGGAAGTTTTTCCTATACCCAACTCAACGCGCGCGATGAAAGAACAAATACGGGCATGATCGGCTTCTTGAATTTCGCCGATTTCCTCACTGGCACGCCCATCGGCTATACGGCTGATGGATTCATTACCACGAATTTCCTGCAGGGCGATGCTAACCGCTACTACCGATCGCACGAATCGGGCATGTATCTTCAGGACAAGTTTCAACTGCGTTCCAACCTGAGCATCAGCGCCGGTCTCCGCTTCGACTATCACGGAGGCCTGACGGAAAAGAATGGACGCATTTTCAATTTCGATCCGTCCCGCTACAGCTATGACGCGACGACCGACACAATTGCTTCCAACGGTTTCATCGTTGCGGGGAACAGCCCCAATTTCCCGTCGAAGGGCGTGAGCGATTCGACGCTCACGGGACGCCAATGGGGCTTGGCGCCGCGCATCGGCCTGGCCTGGAGCCCAAAGATGTTCAACGACAAAGTCGTCGTTCGCGCAGGCTGGGGCATGTACTACGATCGCGGCGAGCTCTTCACCTATCTTTCACCGGGTTTCGCCTCCGGCGTGATTGCGGGCGGTCCTTTCGGTGTGAATCAGACTCCGCCGTGGGTGAATTCGCAGGTTTGTGCCGTCGCGTATACGAATTGCCCGGGCGGATTTGAAAATCCTTGGGGCACGACGCTCGGTCCACCTCCGACCGGCAATCCCGCGGATCTGGTTCTCCCCAATGCGACGGCAATCTCGAATGGCGCGCAGTTATTCTCGTTCGCCGATTACAATCGCGCCAACAAGCTTCCCTACACCCTCAACCAGACGCTCGACATTCAGTGGCAGCCGCGTAATGACCTGGCCATCGAAATCGGTTACGTCGGAAATCTCGGCCGCCACGAAATCGTCCCCTTGCCGTTCAACCAGGCGCAGATTGCCTCGCCGACCAGTCCCATCCGGGCAGGCACGCCGTTTGAGCAGGACTATACCTATGGCTACTCCGTGGTAGGCCCCGCCACCTGTAATCCAAGCGTTTTTGGAAGTTGCTCGCCGATCAACTTGCCAACCGGACAGCCCTACCTGCAAACCTTTGAAGGCGGAAATGTCGACCTCCGCGTTCCCTACATCGGTTATTCCGCCGAGTCGGAGTCCTACACCGCCGCCGGCATCTCCGCCTACAATGCGCTCCAAACTCACGTGGAAAAGCGAATGAGTCACGGCCTGCAAGTCGGCTTTTCCTACACCTACTCTCACGCCACCGACGAGCAAAGCGGGTTGGGCCTGTTCTACAACGGCAACAACCCTCTGAACCTGCGCTCGGGTTACGGCCTCTCCGACTTCGACCGCAAACACGTGATGAATTTCACCTATCGATACGAGCTGCCGAAGTTTTTCTCGGCATCTTCCTTTAGGGGTAGGGTTGCAGACGGATGGGCGATATCCGGCCTGACCGTTATCCAAAGTGGTCAACCCTACAGCGTCGTCGATTATTCCGGCGCAGTCGGCAGCATCTTCTACGGCGTGAACGATGGCATTACGAACCCAATCGTTCCACTTTCCGGTTGCTCTCCCAGTCAGGCGCTGACTGGGGCTTCGGGCGCGGGCGCGGGGTCTCCTGCACTTAATCCCAGTTGCTTCAGCCTGCCTCTGTTAAGTCCTGGCGCTCTGAACGGCGCGATCCCTTCCAATGATCCGTACGAGACGAACTTTATCGACCATGGCCAGCGCAATATTTTCCGGCAATCCTGGCAGAGGCGCGCGGACATCTCGCTGGTGAAGCTCACCCAGATCACCGAGCGTTCCTCCCTGAAGTTCAGCTTCGACGTGTTCAACTTGACCAATACCGCGAGCTTCGACATTCCAGTCGACGATATAAGCCAGAATATTAATTTCAATGGCTTTCCCGTCGTAGGTACGCCAGCCACAACGAATCCTTGCAACCCCAACTTCACAGGATCGCTGTACGTCTGCCCAACCGCGAGCGGCTTAGGCATCACGAATAAGACCATCGGAAGCCCGCGGCAGATCCAGATGTCGCTGAGCCTCAGTTTCTAATGGATCGCTAACGCGAGGGCGGCGAAATAATGCCAGGCGCTAGTCACCATTCTCTTCACTCACAAATTCGCTTCGTAACTAAGGCACTTCGTCGGTGGTGACCTGGAAATTAATCAGCTTCGTTCTTCCGAATGAGGTTGTAATCGCGCAATCGGTAGCATCGCGTCCGGTTGCCATCAACACGCGTCCGATACGGCGCACGTTGTGTCTGGCGTCGAACGTCCACCAGCGATCGCCGAGATAAACTTCAAACCAGGCGCTGAAATCCATTGGGCTGGGGGCCACGATCACCCCTATGTCGCCCAAATATCCGGTTGCATAACGAGCGGGAATATTTAGCGCTCGGCAGAAGGTAATCGCAAGGTGCTGAAAATCTCTGCAAACCCCGACGCGCTCGGTATACACCCCCAGTGCTGTGCGAATCGGACTGGAAAACTCGTATCCGAAAGTGACCTTGCTGTGCACCCAATTACACACCGCCTGAACCCGGTTCCACCCTCTCGGCGCGTTCCAGAAAAGCTCCGCAGCCGTGTTGGACAGCAAATCTACTTCGCAATATCTGCTGTTCATGAGGAACGGCAGAACATTCAGGGGCAGCTGATCGATGGGAACCTCCGCCGCGTCGGGACACTCCACGTCGGGCTTTCCTGAATCTTCGATCAGCGTCGAATTCTGGAATCGAATCTTCCCGTGAGGAGCCACCAGGCGGCAACCGCGATTGCCAAAACCGTCCTCGTAGTTCTCGACTTTCACAAGTGGATCGGTATGGAGTTCGTCGGGCTCTCGTAAATCGTTCCTTCGCGACGGGTGCACGTTGAGCAGAGTCACGATCGGTACTACCCCAACCGTCTCGAATTGAATGTCATAGCCAAGCCGAATCATCATGAATTTCAGGTTTCCTCAGACGAGGCGCGGATGAGATGCAGAAACTAACACGGAATCTGGTTCATCTCCTACATATTTTCTTGCTCGCGTGGATTACAAATTCGGTAGGAGCAATCAGTGTATTATGCTGTAGGTTCACAGCAGAGGACAAAGTGACATATTGCTTGGGGATTACGACGCGGGAAGGTCTTGTATTGGCCTCCGATTCCAGGACCAACGCCGGTTTTGATCAGGTCAACGTTTGTCGAAAAATGTATCGTTTCGTTCAGCCCGGCGAGAGGGTTTTCGTAATTTTGACTAGCGGTAGCCTCTCCATCAGCCAGTCCGTTATTACTTTGCTGGGAGATGATTTCGATTCCGGACGAGGTCTGGCTCAAGCCAATTCGCTCTACGATGCCGCCCGCATAGTGGGCGACTGCGTGCGCAGAATCTCCGACATCGACCGCGCTTCGCTCGAGCGCGATTCTTTCAGCTTCAATGTTCACTTGCTGCTGGGCGGCCAGGTCCGCGGGCAAGAGCCAAACCTGTACTTGATTTATCCCCAGGGAAATCCCCTGGCGGCCACGGAAGATTCCTTGTACTTGCAACTGGGCGAGTGCAAATACGGCCGGCCAATTCTCGACCGCGGCATCCAGGCCACTACCTCGCTCGAGGTGGCAGCGAAATATGCTCTACTCTCGCTGGACGCCACGATGCGTTCCAACGTAACCGTCGGACCTCCCTTCGATCTGCTGTTATATAAGAAAGATAGTCTGAAAATTACCCGATACCGCCGCGTTTCGGCTGGAGACAGGGACCTGAACCTGATCCATTCGAGCTGGGAGCAGTCTCTTCGGCGCGCAGTGGAACAGTTGCCCGATATTGAATTCCAGCCTTCAGGCAACGAAAACCCAGCGGAGAGCGTCAGAGAAGTCGCGCGCTCCAGGGGATAGGACCGTGCGACGATCCGCGCTGTTTCTTCAATGACGCGAATCGCTTTTCGCGATCATGGATTCGCCGTCTGATGCGCTATTCTGGCGGGGAATCAGGCCCGGCAAACATGATTATTGAAACGGGTACGTCCGATCGCGGCGGTGCCGAGGCCCTCCAACGGTACGAACTCAACGGCGCTTACGATGAGATGTTCAGTTCCCAGGAGCATCCCCGAAAACAGTATCGTCCTCTTCACAATTTGCTTTTGAACCTCGGCCCTGACGAGTTACGGCGCAGTAAACAAGAAGCTGACCAGTCGTTCTTCAACCAGGGAATTACATTCACGGTTTACGGAAGCGACGAAGGCACGGAGCGGATTTTTCCTCACGATCTGCTGCCCAGGATTATCACCGCGGCGGAATGGGAAAAGATCGAGCGCGGGCTGACTCAACGGATCACCGCGCTGAATCTCTTCCTCAACGACGTCTACCACGACGGCAAAATCATCGAAGATGGCGTTGTACCCGGCAGCATTATTTACACCTGCAAACACTATCGCCGCGAAATGCGCGGCATCAAAGTTCCTCGCGACGTGTACATCACCGTTGTCGGCACCGATCTGATTCGAAATCCGGAAGGAAACTTTATAGTTCTGGAGGACAATCTTCGCGTCCCCAGCGGGGTCTCTTACATGCTGACCAGCCGCCGCGTGATGAAGCAAATATTCCCCGGACTGTTTCAAAAATGTCGTGTGCGTCCGATTGAGCAATACAGCCAGGCACTTCTCTCGACCCTGCGGTCTCTCGCTCCCGAAGGCTGTTCTGATCCCACCGTTGTCTTATTGACGCCCGGCGCTTACAACTCCGCTTACTTTGAACACACCTACCTGGCACGGCAGATGGGCATCGAACTCGTCGAGGGACGCGACTTAGTGGTCCACGATAATGTGGTCTACATGCGAACCACGTTCGGCTTGCAGCGCGTGGATGTGATCTATCGGCGAATCGACGACGATTATCTCGATCCCCTGGTCTTTGAAACCGGTTCGGCGCTCGGTGCCGTGGGACTCTTCAACGCTTATCGCGCCGGCAACGTGGCCTTCGCAAACGCGCTTGGAACCGGAGTGGCCGACGACAAGGCTATCTATGCCTATGTGCCCAAGATCATTCGCTACTATCTCGATCAAGATCCGATTCTGGAAGGCGTTGAAACTCTGCTGATGTCTGATCCGGGACAACGTGACCACGTCTGCCAGAGGCTGGACCAGTACGTAGTGAAGGCGGTGGGCGAGTCGGGTGGCTACGGCATGCTGATTGGCCCGCACAGCACCGAACAACAGCGCTCGGAATTTCGGCAAAAGATTTACGCACAGCCGCGGAACTACATCGCGCAACCGACCATCAACCTTTCTACCGCGCCCTGTTTCGTGGACGGAATGATCGAACCCCGTCACGTAGATCTTCGTCCATACGTTCTCTATGGCGAGCAAATCACTATTGTTCCTGGGGGCCTTACGCGAGTGGCATTGCGAAAAGGCTCACTGGTAGTGAATTCGTCGCAAGGCGGGGGCTCGAAAGACACGTGGGTCCTGCAGAACTGAGACTTCAAAGGATTGGGTGACGAAATGCTTTCCCGCGTGGCTGACAGTCTCTACTGGATGAGCCGCTATTTTGAGAGGGCGGATAATGCCGCGCGGGTACTGAAGGCAACTTACGGACTGATCCTGAATCCAGCGAAGTTTTCGACGGAAGAGCGTTGGTTCCGCGCCGTTTCCTCGCTGGCTCCTGGTGCGGCGTCCAGCAACGTTGACCCGCAGCGCGCTCTATTTCTGTTGGTAGCGGATCCCGAAGGCGCTTTTTCGATCGTGAAGTGTATCGGCGGAGCCCGCGAAAATGCCCGCCAAGTTCGCGAGGAGATTAGTTCGGAGATGTGGGAGCACTTGAATCGTCTTTTCCACGACGTGACTGGCTTTGAGCTGAAGCCCGACGACGATGCCGGTGCCATGCGAGTGGTCAGCTTGGTTCGAGAAGGCTCGTACAGGTTTACCGGAATAACCGCCTCCACTATGAATCACGACGAGGCCTGGCATTTTATTCAGCTCGGCAAATATATAGAGAGAGCCTGCAATCTTTGCGTCCTGCTTGACGCTTACTTTGTCGTCGACAAGCATGCTGATGATTTGGATTGGGTCGGCCTGTTAAGCAGCTGCGCCGCGTTTGAAGCTTATTGCAAGGCATGCACCGCCGAACTCAAGCCGGAGCGGATAGCGAATTTCCTCCTGCTTAAGCCCGAGTTTCCTTATTCGGTCCGCTATTCTCTTGACCGGATGCACGAGGCTTTAACTTCAATCAGCGATCTCTCCTTGAGCCGCAGGACCGAAAAGATCGAACGATTGATGGGGCGTTTACGATCGAAGGTTGCCTATGTACAGGTTGGAGAAATCATTGCCGGATTGCACAAATATCTGGCGGGAATTATCGAGCAATGCCGGGAACTGCATGCCGCTGTTCACGAGGTTTATATCGAATATCCGATCGAGGTTGCTTTCCTGACTTAATGTTCTACGCCATTCGCCATTTCACGCGCTATCGCTACAGCCATCTCGTCTGGCAGAGCATGATGGAGGTTCGCATGCACCCCAGAAGCGAGGGCAACCAGCGCTGTTTTGTCTTTCAGCTATCGGTAAATCCCCGCGCCAGGATTTTTGGTTATACCGATTCCTACGGCAATCTTGTGCACCACTTCGACTTGCCTTCCCGTCATGGCCAACTCACCATCATTTCTGACGCTCTGGTAAATATCGACGCTCAGCCCTCGGTTCCAGAGCTCATGGAGTATGAATCATGGAAGGACTTGGAACAGCTCGTCGAGAAAAACGATTACTGGGACATGCTGATGCCAAGCCATTTTGCGCGCTCATCCCCGGATCTTGAAGAGTTGGCAATCGAGATTGGAGTGAATGAAAGGAAAGGACGAAGCCCTCTGGCATTCCTCGGGGATATTGTCTCCGGCGTGCATCAGAGTTTTAGCTATGTAGAGAAAAGCACCGCGGTAAATTCTCCGATCGAGGATGCGCTGCGGTCACGGCAAGGTGTATGTCAGGACTTTGCTCATATCATGATCGCACTGGTTCGCAACGCCGGAATTCCCTGTCGTTACGTGAGTGGATATCTTTGCCATAGCAGCGAGAATGCGCACCCTGCGGCGGATGGCGCGACCCATGCGTGGGTGGAAGCCCTGCTCCCAGGCATCGGCTGGATCGGTTTCGATCCAACAATCAATCGCCTCGCCGGGGAGAAACACATTCGCACCGCAATCGGCCGCGATTACGCCGACGTTCCGCCTACGATGGGCATGATGAAGGGAAAAGCCGGCACCCAGCTCCAGGTTCGAGTTCGAGTGACGCCTTCCCAAGCCGTGCTTCCGCCCGACGAAGAGTTTGCGGCGGACGAAGAGTGGTCCCAATTCCTTGAAGAGACCCAGCAAACGCAATTGATTGACGCTCAACAGCAGTAAGAAGCCGCGACCCGTTCGAGAAACGCATCTCAGACTACTCTGTCCTCGCACCGGCATTCTGAAATACAACGCTGGCCCTGAACAACCTCCACCGTCCTCCTGATTGCCTGTCTAAACCCCTACATTAACGTTTTTGTGTTACTTTTCTTTGGCTGGACGAGCAGCCCGCCACGTTGGCTCGATCGAGCTGAGTAAAACTGGAATACCCAAAGGAGAATGATGATCCTGCCTCGACGCACGTTCCTCACAAACCTGCAACTCAGCATCGTGATTTTCGGTATTGCGCTGTCGCCAGTCTGGGCACAGGCAGGGGAACACAAGCCAGCAAGTGCGTGGATGAATACCGCCCTTTCTCCCGACGAGCGAGCAGCTCTTGTTGTGAAGGAAATGACGCTCGATGAAAAGATTTCCCTTTTGCATGGGACGGGCATGAAGGGCCTCGGCCCGATGAGTCCGCTGTCTGTGAAATCCAATGGCGGTGCAGGATACGTTGTGCCGATTCCTCGTTTGGGCATCCCAGCAATCCAGATGTCGGACGCTGCCTATGGTGTGAGAATGAGTGGAGAGAATGGCCGCTATTCCACGGCCTTGCCCGACAATCTCGCCGGCGCCGCAAGTTGGGATCTGGATGCCGCCTATGAATATGGCGCGCTGATCGCCCGCGAATTACGGGCTCAGGGATACAACATGTCTCTGGGCGGGGGCGTCAACCTCGCCCGCGAGCCTCGCAACGGACGCACTTTCGAATACATGGGCGAAGATCCTTTTTTAGCGGGAAAGATGGTCGGCCAGGTGATGAAGGGAGAGCAAGAGCAGCACGTGATCGGCGACATCAAGCACTACGCAATGAACGATCAGGAGAGCGGACGCAACGCGGTCAATGTCAACATCGATAAGCGGTCGATGCGAGAGAGCGACCTGCTGGCCTTCGAGATTGGACTGCGCGAGTCAAATGCTGCCGCCGTGATGTGTGCCTACAACCGTGTGAACGGCGATTATGCCTGCGAAAACAAGTATCTTCTGACTGACGTATTGAAGAAAGATTGGAACTTCAAAGGTTTCGTTTTGTCAGACTGGCAAGGCACGCACAGCACAGCCAAGGCGTCCGCAGCCGGATTGGATCACGAAGAACCTGCCGAGATTTTTTATGCGGACGCCATGAAGAAAGCCGTGGAAGCAGGCCAGGTTCCTGTGTCCGAAATTGACGACCATGTTCACCGCATCCTGCGATCGATGTTTGCCGCCGGCGTAATCGATGATCCTCCAGTAAAGAGTGTGGTGGACGTGCAAGGTGGTTTCGAGGTCGCGCAGAAAATTGAGGAGCAGAGTATTGTGCTGCTCCGAAACGAACACTCGCTACTCCCACTCGATGCGTCCAACGCTGGCAGTATTGCAGTAATCGGGGCGCACGCCGATGTTGGGATGATCTCGGGTGGTGGATCCGCCCAGGTCGATCCCCCGGGCGGAAACGCCATCATGCCTCCGGGGAAGGGTAATACCACGTGGCAGGCTCACATATGGTTTCCGACTTCTCCCCTCAAAGCTATTCGGGCCAGCGCTCCTCACGCGAAGGTTCAATACGACCCCGGTACCGACCCAGCCTCCGCGGCGGCCTTGGCCAGGAAGGCGGACATCGCTATCGTGTTCGCTCACCAGTGGGAGAGCGAAGGAATGGATCTCGACAGTCTGTCGCTTCCCGAACGCCAGGACGATTTGATCGCTCGAGTCGCAGCCGCAAATCCGCACACGGTTGTGGTGCTCGAGACCGGAAGCCCGGTGACGATGCCATGGGCCGATCACGTGAGCACTATCCTTGAAGCCTGGTACGGAGGCAGTCGGGGCGCCGAGGCGCTCGCGCGCGTGATTTTCGGCGAGGTGAACCCGAGCGCGAAATTGCCGATCACTTTTCCCAAGACTGAGGCGGATCTCCCGCATCCCAGCATCGTTAAGCCTCCTCGCGCTTCAACGACAAATGACGAGCCCGACGCTTGGAAGAAAATCGCTGCGGGTCTGCCCGCATTCCAGATAACCTATGACGAAGGCTTGAAGGTCGGATACAAGTGGTATGACGCGGAGCACAAAGAAGTTTTGTTCCCCTTCGGCTACGGCCTGTCCTACACCACTTACAACTATTCAGATTTTAAAGTGTCGTCGGGAAAGACTGTGCGCCTGAGTTTCAAGGTAACCAATACCGGCAATCGAGCTGGGGCAGAGATAGCCGAGGTTTACGCCGCGCTCCCGGAAAGTGCCGGTGAACCGCCAAAACGGCTGGTGGGCTGGAGCAAAGTCAAACTGGATGCGGGAGAAAGTAAAGAGGTAGCGATAGAGGTCGACCCGGAATACCTCTCCATCTTTAACGTTGACCGCGATGCCTGGCAACTCGTTCCCGGCGACTATACATTTCTGGTAGGCGGCTCGTCGCAAAACCTGCCGTTGAAAGAATCGGTTAACTTGAAATAACTTTGCTGGCGGTTCAAGACGGTCCCCGAGGCGCGAGCCTAATCAGGTTTCGCTACCGTGCGCGAACTTCCAACTGCACCGGCCGCGCGATTGAACTCACATCGGGATCATAATATTCGTAGACTCGTGACTTGAAGGTGCGGGCGCGGATGGGATATTTGGCACGCAGCCGAAAGCGCAACCTGACCGTCTCACCGGGAGCAATGGAGTTGAAGTAGAGGATGGCTTGTGTCGCCGTCTGACTGAATTTCTCCAGGCGGCCACTTTTTTGTGACGCACTCTTTTCGACATACGCCTGCAAGTCTTCGCTGAGCAGATCGAATCCCGGAGGAACGCCGAGGTCTACCATCACCATATTGGCAGCCTTGGGCAGATTATTCTTGACGTTCGCCGTGGCAGTGGCAATATCGTCCTGTGAAAGATGCGCGCGATCATAAGCAACCTCGATGGAGAGCACCTCGTTCGCGACCTTCTCGTCCCACGGAATGAAGTAGTTTCCAACAATTTGATAGGCCAGTCCCCCCTTACCGTCGAACCGGATTTCAACGGAAGTTGCGCGACCTGGCTTTTCGATGATCTTTGATTCTTCGGTCTTTGCTTCGTGGCTCTTTGATTCTTCGCTTTCTCCTTCGACAATTTTAGAATCGATATCCTTAAGCACGAACTGGTGCAGCAGATCGTTGTTATCCGGAGTAAGCGTGAGTTTCTGAACGGGTTTGCCATTGAGCAAAACCTCGAGCGTTCCACGAACGTTCGCCGATCCTTTTTCGGTGGCGAGAAGCAGTGCCCGCAGCGCCATGATTGTGGCTTGGGTTGTGCCCCAGGCGCCGGACGCGTCCTTCTTTGCAGCGATGTAGTTCATCGCCTTGCGAGCGGTTCCGGACGCTTCTCCCCACTTGAGCAGCGCCTGTACCGCGAGTCCAGTGGTCTCCACGCTGGCGCTTGTGCCAGTTGCATACACGCCGGTTTCGTCCGCACTCCACCATGCCTGCTCACCTTTTTCCGTGTGCGCATCGAGCAGGAGTTGCATTGCCTGGCGAGTAAACTCGCGGTCCTTCCCGTGATCGGCGGTACCATAGTCCGCGGCAAAGTTGGCGACCACCGCGAGCGTGTAGACATCCACCTTGCCGCTCATGTGGCCTTCAATAAACTGTTTGGCCTTCTCCACAGCCTTTCCCTGGTAGCCGGTATTCTCCAGCGACCACGCAATGTATGCCGTGATGCGCAGCACGTCGTGGTTGTAACGGTTTGTCGCGCCTTCGTTGATGAATGAAGCGTCGGGCTTCCAACTGCCATCGGCTTGTTGCTGTGCGGCAAGCCATTCCTGTGTTCGCGAGATGAGTTTCGGATCCACGTCCGAGACTTTCGACATATCGCCGAACTCCATGAGCCCATAAGACGTCAAAATTTTATTGGCCGGCGCGCTGCCGAACCACGAGAAGCCGCCACCCGGGACCTCAAAAGTGAGTAGCCGCTGATACCCGTTGGCGATGTATCCCTCGGCCTTCGCGTGAACTTCGGGAGTCAGCTTTTTCGTGCGCTTCATGTAATCGAGCGCAAGAACGTTGGGATAAGTACTCGATGAGGTCTGCTCAAAGCAGCCGCCTGGCATCTGAAGAATGCTGTCCATACCTTCGATGACCTGGCTCAGCGGGCCGGGATAAAGCCTGACAAAGATCTTAGTGGCGTCGGGTATAGAAGTCGGCGGGAAGTGCAATTCTTGCTGCACAGTATTTTCCAATCGTCCGTTGAAAACCAGATTTTGTTCGCGGCCGTTAGGAATCACTTCGATTTCACGCACCACGATGTCCGCACGGTCGATCCCGCCTTTCATTCGGGCGGAAAGTGTCAGCTTGAATTTTCCGATGCGGTTGGCTTCCAGCGTGAACTGCGATCCGCCGACGTGCGCGGAATCGACGGCGACTGATTTTTCCCCAACATCCTCTACCAGCGAAAACCAGTCGTCCGGTTGCAGCCTCAAGCTGACGTCTCCGCGCTCGCCCGAATAGTTGTATACGGCTACGGGGATGGAGACTCTATCGCCCTGAGTGAGCGTGACTGGCAAGTCGAGATCGACGAAGAAATCCTGAAAGACTTTCAAACTCGAAGTGGCGCTGCCCAGTGCGCCGTGCATGGTGGAAGCGAGCATCGCCATCCGCCAGGTTGTGATGGAGTCTGCAATCGGAATGGTAATGCTGGCGACGCCGTCCTTATCGGTGATGATTTCCGGATTGATGTAGAGAGCTTCAGGAAAGAAGGAGCGCGCATGGGCGGCTGGAGATGCGGAATCTTCTCTCTGCTCTTTGGCGAGTGTTGCACTGTTTTGGGGAGCGGCCTGAGGCGGCATCGGCGCCGCCCTGTCCATGGCGTTACGGCCGTTGAGGGGGAGTTCGTTGTGGACACGAAAGACGACGACGCCGATACCGCCGGCAACACCACCGACTACGCCGCCGGCAATTCCAGCCATCTCAGTTTGGACGACTACACTTGCGCCTGACACTTCCACTGTCTGCGAGCTAGATCCTAGTGTAAGATTCGCCGAGAGCACGGCGCGGTCACGCGCGTGAATCGTAACTTTCCGCGCAACAGTTCTAAATCCAGCGCAAGACACCTCAACTGTGTAATCCCCCGCAGGCAAGCCCGACAGATCGAATTGGCCGGCAGCGTTGGTTTTCGCCGTACGCGTTTTTCCCGAGAAGGCTGCGCGCACTCTTACACTGGCTGCTGTTATTACCGCACCCGTGGGGTCAGTAACGGTTCCAGCGATCTGAGCCAGCCCGTTGAATGGTCCTCGGTCGTGTTCGATATTGAGATTGATGGAACTGTAGGACGATCCCGGCTTGGTGCCGCCGATGATGCTCTTATTCCCGACCTGGAGATAAGCGACCATATCATCGCCGCTATTGAATTGCTGATCCGCACCCGCACTGCGCACGATGTAGTGCGTTTTATTCTGATACCAGCCAACCGGTTCGATGCGAAGGTCGGATCCCCATGCGTCGCGAACGTCGTGCCCATCGGCGCTTTTCAGCTTCTCGAAAACTTTAGTCAGATCGCCTCCTTGCGAATTCTGCTTGTACGCATCGCTCAGTTGCCCGGCCAATCGAGTGATCTGCGCCACAAAGCGGGCCTGGTAGCGACCAGCGTACTCCGGATATTTCGTCATGGGCACGGCCCGGCCGAATTCCGTCTCAAGCTTGTTCGTGTCCACCATTTCAGTGGCGGAGAACAGTGCTCGCGCCGCGCGGTCCCGTTGTTCGAGCTTTGAATGCTCGACTGGCTCGACAACCTCCGGCATACCGATGGAATGGATCTCGTAGCGCGGCTTCATCACTTCCTGTTCCAGATAAAAGAACACTTTGGCAAAACCAGGCTGCTTTTCCGCGAGCGCAAAGACCGCCTCATCTACGACTTGCAGGCCGAGAGCCGCATGCACACCTTCACCGCGGGAGTTAGTAACGTGAAAACGGATGCAGGCTTCTCCGCCCGGCTTGTAAACCGTGGAATCCGTCGCCGCTTCAATCTTGAGTTCGTCCGCC
>OBLW0100000931.1_pt1 | contig 25199 bp, 24 predicted proteins | sample 1520161 | NCBI WGS metagenome assembly OBLW01 (sample SAMEA3539309, study PRJEB22396) | soil metagenome | biome: tundra; feature: field; material: soil | place: USA | collected 2010-05 | depth 0.15 m | reverse complement strand
GAGCATGGACTGGAGTGGATTCATTCTCCGGCTCCGCTCGCCCATCCGCTCGATGATGGAACCGCAGTCGTACTGGAACGGGACTTGGGCGATGCCAAGACTTCTCTCGGTGCAGACGGCGATGCGTGGGGTAAGCTCATGCAGCCGTTTGTCGAGCGCTGGCGTGAATTCGCCCCCGACGTGCTTCGCCCGGTTTGCTCGATTCCGAAACATCCCTGGCTCATGGCGCGGTTTGGGACGAACGCACTCCGTTCGGCCAGGACGATTGTCCGTCGCTTTCAGAGCGAGCGCTCGCGCGCTTTATTCGCGGGCCTTGCTGCGCATTCCTTTCTCAGTCTCGACGAGCCCGTGAGTGGCGCGTTTGGGATGTTGATGGCTGTGCCGGCTCACGCTGTCGGCTGGCCGATTCCGCGCGGCGGGTCGCAGTCCCTTACAAATGCGCTATGTCGTTATCTGTCCACGTTCGGGAGTAAAGTAAAGACTTCGTCGCGGGTTGAGTCTCTCGCGTCGTTATCGCACTATGACCTGATTCTCTGTGATGTGACCCCGCGGCAACTTCTCAGAATTGCCGGTCAACGCTTATCGGACAGCTACAAGCGTCAGCTGGAGAGGTTTCGTTACGGTCCCGGCGTTTTCAAAGTCGATTACGCATTGAGCGGCCCCATCCCCTGGAAAGCTTCCGAGTGCTTGCGCGCGGCGACCGTGCACCTGGGCGGGAGCTTTGAGGAGATTGCCGCATCGGAACAGGCGGCGCGAAATGGGCGGCACGCGGATTCCCCGTTTGTTCTGCTCGCACAGCCGAGTCTGTTTGATCCCTCGCGCGCCCCTGCGACCAAACACACGGTGTGGGCGTATTGCCACGTTCCTAATGGGTCAAAGGTGGACATGCTCAAGAGGCTGGAAGATCAGGTTGAGCGCTTCGCTCCCGGGTTCCGCGAGTGCATTTTGGCGCGGCGGGTCTTTTCTCCGGCGGAGCTTGAATCTATGGACGCCAATCTGGTAGGCGGTGACATTGGGGGCGGCGTAATGGATCTTCGCCAAATTGTGTTTCGGCCGACGTGGCGAGGCTACGCGACCTCGGCACGAGACCTATACATCTGTTCGTCATCAACCCCGCCGGGGGGCGGCGTGCACGGCATGTGCGGTTATCACGCTGCTAACATGGCGCTCGCGAGATTCCGCGGAGTAGCGTGACAGTCCGCCACTGGAATAAACCACGCTCTGGTTGGTTCTCGCCTGCATGGGTACCTTTCTCCAAGTCACAGGAGCGGCCGGGCGAATGACAGCTGGTGGCCATCCGGATCGGGCATATGGAAATAGCGTTCTCCCCAGGCGGCGTCTCGCGGAATTTCTGGATCAAATCCCTGGTCCTTTAGATGATTCCAGAGAGCGTCCACATCCGTGACGTAGAAGATCAGCCGTCCCCAGTGAGTCACCGCTTGGCCCTGCTCAAGATTGAGGATCGCAGATTGAGTGTCGCTTGCGCGCAATGAAGAGAACCCCGTGCCCTCTCCACCGTAAAGAAGCTCCATGCCTAAAACATCTTTGTAAAATCGAACAGACTCCGTCATGTTCACAACCCGAAAAGTGACGGCCGAAATTTTCTCAATCGGTGATGTCATGCATGGGAGTTTACTTCGGCTGCCCTTGAATGTTCTCTCCAACAGGCATACCGTAAGTTCTGATAGGGGAGGTGGCCCATGGCTTATGCCATCGCCGAACCCTGCATCGGAACCAAAGACACCGCCTGCGTCGACGCCTGTCCGGTAGATTGCATCCACCCCAAGAAGAACACGACCCGTCGCCGCATCACCTTGACGGGTGCTGGTGCCGCTGGTAGATTCCGGTCCTGAACACGAACGTCAGGGGGCCATTGCTCTGAGTCGGCTAAGCCGTCGCAATTTTCTTGTCCGCTGCTGCCAGGGAGCCTCAGCGGCCGCACTTCCGGCAAGCTTGCGCGGTCTGGCTTTCGGATCGGACTCCCCGTTCGATTCCTCCGGCCCGCCTTCGGCGGACAGCGATTTCCATTTGCATCCGCACTATCTGGCCGAAAGGCCGCTTGATGCCACCTTGCGAAAGGTGCAGGCTGGCTTCGACGATTTCGTTAACGAAAAATATCATGACCAGATTGCAGTAATTGTTGCGAAGTGGAGTTCGGGCCTACGGCAGTCTCCTCAAAACATGCAAGCGATTGAAAGAGTTTTAACTGCGAACTTTTCTGGTTCTTCGCTGCTTCCTGTGGCCTCGCGACTGGTCCGTCCAGGCCCACCGATCGAAGTTCAGCACAACACATTCGCCTCCCGGACCAATCTCGGGCGAGACGCGTTCCTTCGGGATCTGCATTCTTCATTGAGTGTTTTTTTGCAGATCGTAACCGCGGAATTTCAGCTGACGAGCATTCAAACGGTTCCTGCACTGACCTCGCAAACACCGCAGCAAGTGCACATTCGTGTGCGTTCCGAGTTGGTTGGGACAGGTCCTGGATTTCACCGCGAGCAACGTGTGGGTTACTGGGATCTCGAGTGGGAAAGTTGGCCGTCTTTATCTGCTCCGGGCGAATTCATGCTCCGACGCTGGCAAGTACTGGACGAGACACGAAGCCGCTCTTTCTCTCCAGTCTTTATCGACATTACCGCAGCCGGGTTGGAGACCAACTCTTCCTATTCCACCCAGATGCTGCGAGGCGTGGACCATTGGCGCACCATTCTCGACGGTGCGTCCGGCATCGATATCTACGGACATAACGGAATCTCAGTCGCCGACATCGACAACGATGGCTTCGACGATCTCTACGTTTGCCAACCCGCGGGTCTGCCCAATCGCCTTTATCGAAACCGCGGAGATGGAAGGTTCGAGGACATCACCGAAGCGTCCGGCCTGGGAATCCTCGACAACACAGCATGCGCGCTGTTTGCCGACTTCGACAACGATGGGCGGCAGGATGCGGTCATCGTGCGCGCGAGCGGCCCGCTTTTGTTTTTGAACCAGGGCGGCGGCAAGTTTCTCCAGAAACCCGGCGCGTTTCAGTTTGCCAATGCTCCACAAGGAACGTTCACCGGGGCGGCTGTTGCCGACTATGACCGCGACGGCTGGTCAGATATCTATTTTTGTCTTTATGTCTACTATCAGGGCACCGATCAATATAAGTATCCCGTTCCCTATCACGATGCCGAGAATGGCCCTCCTAACTTCATGATGCGGAACAACCGCGACGGAACTTTCCGTGACGTTACGGAGCAATCGGGCCTCAATCAAAACAACACGCGTTACAGTTTCTGCTGCGGCTGGAGCGATTACAACAACGATGGATGGCCCGACCTTTATGTGGTGAATGATTTCGGGCGGAAGAACCTTTATCGCAACAATGGCAATGGAACGTTTACCGATGTTGCTCCCAAAGTGGGCGTCGAAGACGTTGGCGCAGGAATGAGCGTTTGCTGGACCGACCTCGATGGTGACGGCGCAGAGGATATTTACGTCGCCGACATGTGGACTGCCGCCGGCGAACGCATCTCCTCACAAGCAAATTTCAAGCAGGACACGCCCGAAGATGTTCGGGCTCTGTACCGGAGGCACGCGATGGGCAACTCGCTGTTTCGAAACAGCGGTGCAGCCTTCGAGGATCGAACAGCCGCTGCCGGAGTTGGCTTGGGCCGCTGGTCGTGGTCCAGCGACTCTTTCGATTTCGATCATGACGGATTTCCCGATCTCTATATCGCGAATGGCATGGTTTCTGGAATGTCGCAGGAAGACCTGAACAGTTTTTTCTGGCGGCAGGTGGTTGCCAATTCGCCGGATGTGGCAAAGCCCGCGCACGAATACGAGCAGGGATGGAGTGCCCTCAACGAACTCATTCGAGCTGATGGCACCTGGAGCGGTTTCGAGCGAAACATTTTCTATGCGAACAATCGCGATGGAACGTTTTCCGACGTTTCCGGCGCAGTGGGCTTGGACTTCGTCGAGGACGGCAGGGCGTTTGCCCTGGCCGATTTCGATCAGGATGGCCGGCAGGAAGTGTTCCTGAAGAATCGCAACGCGCCGCAGTTACGCTTGTTGAAGAATGCGATGGAGAATCTGCCGGCGTCGATCGCCTTCCGTCTGCGCGGTACAAAGAGCAACCGTGATGCCATCGGTGCTGCGATCACCATCGAAACCGACTCGGGCCGCCAGACCCGCATGCTTCAAGCCGGATCTGGATTCCTGTCCCAGCACAGCAAAGAAGTATTTTTCGGTTTGGGAGATGCTAAAGGCCTGGTGCGGGCGACTGTGCGCTGGCCAAGCGGGCTGGTCCAAAATCTTCACGACCTTCCGGCTAATCATAGAATTTGGGTCGAAGAGGGCTCCGAATCGTCGCGCATCGAACCGTTCAAGACGCCGGCGCCGATGCGCCCCCTTAATGCCAGTGGACCGCAGGAAATCGAACCCCTTCCCCCTGTCGTCGAAACCTGGCTGCTCGCACCTGTAGCCGCACCGGATATTTCTCTTCCGGATTTGGTTGGAGGAGTGCAGACTCTTTCCGCATTTCGCGAAGGACCAGTGCTGCTGAATTTCTGGACCGCACAATCCTCGGATTGCCAGAAAGATCTTATTACGTTCCAGCAGGAATTTGGCCGCTGGAGAACGCAGGGTCTTCAGTTGCTCACCGTCAACATCGAGGAACCTGCGGAGGGGGAAAAACTGCAAGCGCTGGCGCGGCAGCGTCGCCTGACATTTCCCATTCTCCGCGGATCACATGAGGTATCCGCTGTCTATAACATTCTCTATCGCTATCTGTTCGACCGTCATCGAGACCTCGGCCTGCCAACATCTTTCCTCATCGACCAGCGCGGCGATGTCGTCCGGATCTATCAGGGGCCTGTGAATCCCGAGCATGTGGAACAAGACTCCCGGCGCATTCCTCAAACTCGTTCAGAGCGGTTAGCCCTGGCGCTTCCTTTCCCCGGTGTTGGCGAAAACTTTGAGTTCGGCCGGAACTATTTGTCGTTCGGCTCGATTTTTTTTCAGCGAGGTTATATCGACCAAGCCGCGGCATGGTTCCAGCTTGCTCTTCGCGACAATCCATCCAGCGCCGAAGCCTGCTACGGCCTGGGAAGCGCCTACTTAAGCCGACAGAAGACGGCTGAGGCACGCGAGAACTTTGAACGTACGACTAAACTTCACGCGAGCTACCCCGATACTGTGGCGAATGCCTGGAACAACCTTGGCCTCCTCGCCACACGGCAGGGCCGAACCGACGAGGCGATACGCTGCTTTAAACAGGCTCTGCTGCTAAGCCCCGATCATGTGATCGCTCTCAACAATCTTGGCAACGCATATCGCCTGCAGAAAAATTGGGATGAGGCGCGCAGGACTTTTGAACGCGCCCTTGAACTGAACGCAAATGATCCCGAAGCGAACTACGGTTTGGGAATGGTCTTTGCGCAGGCCGACGACACCGCTCGGGCTTACGATTACTTGCAAAGAGCGCTGAAGGCACGCCCCATCTACCCGGAGGCTTTGAACAATCTTGGAATACTTTACCTGCGCACTCAGCGGCGGGATGAAGCCGTCGCCAGCTTCGAAACATGCATTCGGGTTGCGCCTGGCTTCGATCAGTCTTATCTGAACCTGGCCAGGATCTATGTGCTTGAAGGCGCGCCGGAGAAGGCTCGAGCCATTTTAGTAGCGCTTCTTAAGCACCATCCAGATCAAGCGCAGGCGCAGAGTATGTTGGCGAAACTTCCGCAATAAACGGAGAGAAAAGCGGGGGAAGCTACCTCTTTGGCGTTTCAGCGGTCAGAAGATTCACAAATATTCTGTAGAATCTGTCGAGATCAAGATCGTCCTGCACTTCGACGGACTGCACATCGATCTTAGGCTTATCGTGTTCCGTCCAGGCCAAAGTATTACCGTAGCCGGCGCCGCGGTCCAAGTCGACGTCCATATAGAGCGTTTCTTTTTTGATAATCAAACTCGGATCGAGCCACGCGACGGCCGCCAGTTCGTCCCACAAATAATTGTAGTTGCCACGCAAGCGTGCGTATTTGCCGATGTAGCGCGCCGCTGGCGTCTCGGATGCTTTGATGCGATTAATCAAGTCGGCAGTCAAACGCGTCTTCACGGAAATATCCACCGGCGTGCATACAATTTTCTTCCAGGGCGCCAGGAACACAATGTGCGCCGCTTCTGGATCGAACCAGAGATTGAATTCGTGAGTCGGGGTATTGGCAAACTCCGGATCGTCAGTCCGCGGATTGAGGCTCCCGCCCATGAATACCAGCTCTTTGGCCAGCCCCGCGAATTCGGGATCGATGGAAATCGCTAGCGCCAGGTTTGTAAAGGGGCCACCCTCATAGATTGTTATCTGGTTCGGAAACTTATGAACCATGTGTGTCAGAAAATGGGCCGCGTCTTCGTCGGATGGCTTACTCATGGGCTTGCCTTCCGGCATTTCTCCCAACTGATCGTGCGGATGATAGAACCTCGGCGTCCAGGCACCCAGCCACGGCACGTTGCCGTATTGCTGCTCCCACCGCTCCGTGTCAGATTCGCGCCGCACCAGTGGATACTCCGCTCCGGGCACGACTGGAATGTCGGTTCGCCCGATGAGTTCCAGCATGCGCAGCGTGTGTGCGACTTCTTCGTGCAGCCATTGATCGCCCGTCACTACGGTGATGCCCAAGACTTCCGTCTGGGGCGACTGGATCAGAAGAAGCATCGACTGCTGATCCGTTCCCGCAGGCCCAGCCGCGTCCTGATCAATGATGACCTTTCGCTTCTCCTGTCCCCAGCACGCAAGGCAGGTAGTCAACATTAAGAGGGCTGCCAGATGCCGCATTCGGTAAGATCTCATTCATATCCTCGAGAGGGTTTGAAATGCTGAAGGCGTCCCGAAGTTAGGTCGTGAGCTTTCCAGCAGATTGACGACAGGCAGCTTAGATTAGATAAGCTAGCTTGTCGAGTCAACACGCCAAAGAACATCTCCCTTTTTCGCGCCCGACCGCGAAGAGGCGATTGCAGATCGCGGTTGGAGCGAATAGAATTTTGGACTACGCGCGCCTAATCTTTGCTTGTTTTCCCGACTTTACGAGTGCCTTATGCGGCGCCTCTATATCAAAGCAGCTTGTAGTCTCGCGCTCACCGTACTTTTTGTTTCGTCGACGGTGCGTGGGCAATCTGTTCAAGCACACAAGGTTGATCCGCGGCCCGAGCCGCCGGTGGCGACACTGCAAGGAGTTGTGCGGGATTCCCTGAACCACCCTGTAGCCGGAGCTACCGTCTGCTTGCAAGCCAATGGCTCGCAAATTCTCACAGTGCATACCGATTCGGCAGGAGCCTATCTTTTTCCCGACGTTCGGCAGGGAGTTTACACCCTCAGCGCGGAAATGGCCGGCTATGACAAAGCCTCGTCCGGCCCACTCGCTCTCGGAGTGACAAATAGAACGGTAGACCTTAGTCTCGATCCTCCGAAATCCGGCGCGCCGGCAAAATCCTCGGAAGCACAACCCGAGTTTTTCGACGAGCCTCACTTCACCGTGGCGGGTGTTGCCGATACGACGAATCTCGGCGGCCACGGTTCCGATACGGTGGTGCGCAACCGGGAGGCACTCGCCCAGGCCACCGCTTCTCTGAGCAAGCAATCGCTAGGTAGTCCCCCGTCCGATTCATCTAAACTCGCAACGGAAAGATCGCTGCGCGAGGCTGCGGCGCGCCAGCCGAAAGACTTCGACACGAATTTTCGTCTGGGAAAGTTGCTGGTCGATGACGGTAGACCCGAGGAAGGCCTCCCCTACCTAAAAGGGGCTCTCAGGCTGAACCCCAAGCACGTTGGCAATGCCTTCGAACTGGCGCTGGCATACGCTGCCAGCGGAGATTATGCGCGTGCTCGCTCTGATGCGCGAGCTCTGCTTGCCAACCGGAATGGATCTCGTCAGGAAAACGCCGAACTGCATCATCTGCTCGCTGAGGCTGACGAACAACTCAGCGATCCTCTGGAAGCTGTTCGAGAGTATCAACGTGCCGCTGAATTGAATCCGAGCGAGGCCAATCTCTTCGACTGGGGCGCCGAACTCCTCACACACCATGCAAGCGATCCAGCCATCGAAGTCTTCATAAAAGGCAATCGCCTTTTCCCGCGATCCGTCCGAATGCTGGCCGGTCTGGGTGCGTCATGGTACTCAAACGGCTCTTTCGATCAGGCGGCACAGCGTTTCGCTGAAGCCTCAGACCTCAATCCCGACGATCCGAATCCCTACCTGTTCATGGGGAAGATACAGACTATCGAGACCACGCGGTCGCCCGAGATCGAGGAGCGACTCGCGCGGTTTGTCAGGCTGCATCCTCAAAATCCTTGGGCCAATTACTATTACGCTGTTAGCCTAAAGAAAGGTTGGAAATCGCCGGAGCAGATCAAGATCGAAGACGTCGATCAAGTGAAGTCATTGTTACAGACGGCTGTCCATCTCGATCCGAAGTTTGGTCTCGCCTATCTGCAGTTGGGTATTCTTTATTCGCAGCAGAAGGACTTTCCGAAAGCTATCTCTGCCTGGCAGGAGGCGGTTGCAGCGACTCCAGAATTGGAAGAGGCGCACTACCGCCTTGCGCAGTTGTACCGAGAAGCGGGAGAGATCTCGAAGGCCCGTGCAGAGCTCCAACTCCATGAACAGATAGCAAAGGAAAAGATGCAGGAGACCGAGCGCCAGCGGCACGAAATACAGCAATTCGTATACCAATTAAAGGAAGGGACGCCCACCCCGCAAACGCAATAAACGCGCTCGAGTAGATCATTGTGCAACGTTGAAGATGCCTACCACCTAAAACTTTCGAATCTCCATTGTCTTTAAACTCGTCTGATATCTTTTAGCTTTCCTGCTTTTCCACTCACATGTTGAAAGCTCAGAGCCCAAGCCGGTTTGCGGTGATTCTTGCTTTCGGGTTGGTGTATTTATTTTGGGGCTCGACGTATTTGGCTATTGATATAGCGGTGCAGACGATTCCGCCTGCGTTGATGTGCGCGCTGCGCTTTTCGACCGCCGGATTGGTGATGCTCGCGGTATGCGCTGCAACCGGCCGCACGATCTGGTATTCGGCGCGGCAGATCGCGCTGGCGGCGGTGGTCGGCATTCTGCTGCTGATGGGGGGAAATCTAACACTGGCGTGGGCGGAGTTAACCGTGCCGTCGGGCCTGGCGGCTCTAATTATTGCGATTACTCCGCTGTGGTTCCTGGTTCTGGATTCGCTGCTGCTCGGGCACCATCACATTTCAGGACGAGGAAAAGCAGGCCTTGCGCTGGGGATGGTGGGACTGTTTGTTTTGTTCTGGCCGGAGTTGCACTCGACCTCGTCGCTGGGACGGCGCGAATTCTTGTCTTCTCTTGCACTGATTGGTGGATCGTTCTCCTGGGCTCTGGGATCGGTGCTCTCCAAGCGCTGGCAATCAGGCATGGACGTGTTCAGTTCCACGGGATGGCAAGTAACGGCAGCGGGCGGGGCGAACTTTCTATTAGCGTTGGCGGTAGGCGATTTCTCGCGCGTGGCATGGACGGCGCGAGGGGTGAGCGCCGTGTCGTATCTCATAGTCTGCGGGTCGTGGATTGGATACACCGCTTACATCTGGCTGCTGGAGCATGTGCCTACATCGAAAGTGTCGACCTATGCGTATGTGAATCCGGTGGTCGCGGTGTTTCTGGGATGGTTGATACTGCACGAGCGTGTAGACAGATTCATTGTGATGGGCAGTGCTATTGTGGTTTTGTCCGTGATTCTGGTTACGAGCGCGAAGGTAAAGGAGACGACTGTGGCAGAGGAACTGCCGGCGGTGGAAGCGGCGGGGGATTGATTCGGATTGCCGAACCGCTCGGAGGACTAGGAGTCAGGTTGAAACGCTATTGCCGCGAGCTGCACTATCTGTTTAGTGTTTCGGGCAGTCCAAGGCTCACGCCGGAGCCCCGGTAACGGATTCGGCTTTGCGTCCGCGCTCTTCAGAAGGGTTCTAAAGATGGAGGCTGGGCCCTGTCTGTTCAGCGATCACGGAATTGCGCAAAGACTGAGGAGGCCCGTATGTCTCAAGGTGACATCAACGTATTTCTAGGGCTGGTTCGGGGGAAGGACGCCGCCGCACTCGGACCCTCATTCGCCGCTATCAATCGTCTCAACATGGCCGATATGCTTCAGGCCGTTCAGCAATTAACCGCCGACGAACGAGGCCGCTTCCACCAGGCTGGGTTCGACGGAATTCCGGCGCAGGGTTGCGGGTTAAGCAAAACATTGGCTGAGGCGAGCCAGGTTGGCATCGAGCGAATCAAATTCGCCTTTCGAATCGTAGAAGAAAGCAAAGTCCCTCAGCAGATTCCCGGGGATTTGTACGAAACGGGCCAACTAAGGGACGCCTATAATTTCCTGAAGGCCCCACTGCCCACAGTTAACGTTTGGGCAACGTGCATCGGTGGTGTATGCGAGGACGCTAGGTTGAGGAAAAAAGGGGATGACGGCGTCATTATGGGGGGCGATCAAACGTACGGGCAGGCAGGCTGGGATGTGGGAATCAAATATGGGAGCCGGCGGTTTAATGACCTCGTCGGGCTGATTACTGCGCGCTGTCGTGGTCGCTTCCTCAAGAAGTTCGCTTTGAATGCGCACGGCGACCGTGGGGAATGCGCAGTCAACGGAACGGACGAGAGATTCGTGGCCATTCCTCCCGCTATGAAGGCGAGTGAACTGGATAGTCTGAGACCCAACTTCGGCGCCATGTTCGATTTCTTGGACAATGTGATGACAGACGATGGCATTGTCTTTCTGGCAGGTTGCCTGGCAGGGAAATCAAACGGGGGGACGGATCTGCTGAATCGCCTTTCTTTGGAGTTGACACCTCGCAAGGTCGTCGGATTTGCGACTGTTGGTTACACCGGAGTACACAATCAAAGGCGGGATGGCGATAAGTGCGTTGAACCTGGTGTTCGGGATACTTCGGACGTCTTCGAAGCTCAGTCGGAAGACGAGCAATATAAGAGGTATTTCAAAGATGGTCAATGGGACGATCTGAAGGTGCTTCCGTGGCAAGCCGAGACCTCACCAAATGCGAAAGTATCGCAGAATGGGACGATTATCCAAGGCAAGGATTTGTAGTCTCGGCACCTGAAGCTAGGCTTCGATAAGCTTGGGTTATTTCGACGCCTCCTCCTCTCCATCTTCCGCGTCGTTCGCCAGATCCGCGGTGTGACCGCGAATGGCGAACGTCTGCTTCTGCTGCCCGTCTTCGAAACTCACGCGCATCGGCGTTCGCTGCCAGGCGGGCGTGGGGCAGGCGGAATCGGGAGGGGTGTTTTCATTGACGCTGGCAGTGGATAGGGGCTTCTTCAGAATCGGCTTACGCCGGCTGATTTGTGTGACGATGGCGTAGACTTTCTTGCCATCGTCGGAGACCCCGCAATAGGCGGCATAGTCGCGATACCAACTTGCGGGGGAATAGAAGGCATCGAACTCGGGAAGGTTGATAGCAGAGATGTGGCCGGTGACACGGTCGATGAGAAGCCATCCACCACGCTGCCATTGCCAATGGGGCGGAGTGGCGGATTCCTGCGGAAGGCTGTCATTGACCCGGAAGATGCGCCGTACCACCAATAGCCGATCCGTAACTTCGTGCGGGGAGCCGAGAGTGAATTCCTTAACCCGCGTATCGACCAGCAAAGGGCGAACTTTTAAAGCGAACGGCTTCTCGCCGATCGCGGCTGTATTGGGCAACCATTGAACCGTGATCCACTTCCCAAAGGTGACGGTGTGCGGCTTGGCGGCTGGGAAAGCTGAGATCGTGACGCCCACGAACATAAGCAGCAGCGCCGCTCGGATACGCGATCTGGAATGGATCATCACCCGAGCGTAAGCATCAAAGAGCGTCGCGACAAGGCCAGAAGTCACAAGGTCGGCCAAACGGTTCCAAAGCGCGAGCGGAGCCGACGTCGTTCGTGGCCGATTTCACTGCGGCGATTCCCTGCGAGTCCTTTTGCCCGACACGGCGGCTTCAAGATTGCAGTAGAATTACGGGTAGAAATTCGTATTTATGAGTTTACCTCGCGATCCTCGTCCGCCTTTTGGAGATACTCCTGGGGCACCTTCCGGCCGAGCAGGCGCTAGTGACCAAGGAATAGCCGAAACGTGGCTACGGCGGCATGCTCCGCGAATTCTGGTGGTGGACGACAATCCCGGCATTGCGGCACTGATGAGCCAGTTACTGAGCATGCGTGGCTATGACGTGGTAACAGCGTCCGACGCGCAGCAGGCCGAAATGGAAGTAAGGCGGCAAGCCCCCGATCTAATCCTCTCGGATGTAAGAATGCCAGGGAAGTCGGGGTATGAATTGTGCCGTGATTTAAAAGAAGACCCGGCGACGCGGCTTATTCCGTTTGTGCTGATCACCGGATTGAGCGACAGTACGGATAAGTTGCGAGGAATTGAGGCGGGAGCCGACGACTTCCTGAACAAGCCGGTGCTGGCCGAAGAGTTGACCGCGCGGGTGAGGTCGCTGTTGCGGGTAAAGGAATTCACCGATGAGCTGGAGACCGCTGATTCCGTACTATGCACACTGGGCCTGATCGTGGAGGGCCGGGACCCTTATACCGAAGGGCATTGCGAACGGCTGGCGTTGAACGCCGCAGACTTAGGACGGCACTTAGGGTTGGATGAGGATTCGATTGTGGCGTTGCGGCGCGGCGGATACCTTCACGACTTAGGGAAGATTGCGGTGCCGGACGAGATTTTGAACAAGGGCAGTGACCTCACCCCGGACGAGTGGAAGATCATGAAGTTGCATCCGGTGACCGGAGAGAACATCTGCAAGCCGTTGAAGTCATTGCGGCTAGTGCTGCCGATCATCCGGCATCATCATGAGCATCCTGATGGATCGGGTTATCCGGATGGGTTGGGGGCGGGTGAGATTCCGCTGTTACCGCAGATTTTGCAGGTTGTCGACGTGTACGACGCTCTTCGCACGGCACGGCCGTATAAACCTGCGATCGGTCATGATCAGTCCGCTCAGACGATGCTTGAGAAGGCTCGCTTGGGCTTGCTGGACGGCGATCTGGTGAACGAGTTTCTTAGCATGTTGTTGGAACAGCGCAACGTAGCGTGATGAATAGCCTCCGCCCTGCAGCTCTCCTTTTCAGTTTCCTCCTTCAGCTGTCCTGGACGTACAATGACGCAGCCTTCTTTGTGGCAACACATTTGCCCAACGGGACATCTTAAGCATTCCGGTATGGCCGGACTTACATGATCCCATTCAACGAAATGACCTACAGCATCGTCATCCCGGCCTATAACGAAAGTGAGCGCCTCGGGGCGACCCTGGAGAAGGTTCTGGCCTACGTGCGCCAGCAGGGCTGGGAGGCGGAAGTAATCGTGGTGAACGATGGGTCGCGCGACAACACGGCCGAAATCGTGCGCGCGTTTGCGAAGAATAATCCGATATTGCGGCTGCTGGAAAATCCCGGCAATCGCGGCAAGGGCTACAGCGTGCGCAATGGGATTCTAAATTCGCGTGGGGATATTGTGGTTTTCAGCGATGCGGATTTATCCTCGCCCATCGAAGAGATGCCGAAGCTGCTGCAGGCTTTGGGCGGGGGAGCGGATATCGCCATCGGATCGCGCTGGCTGCGGGCAGAGTTGCAGACGCAACGCCAGTCGCTGCACCGGCAGCTTTTTGGAAGAGTGTTCAACGGCTTGAACCGGCTTCTCCTGGGCTTGCAATTTAAGGATACGCAATGCGGGTTCAAAGCCTTCACTCGCCGTGCAGCGCAAATGATTCTGCCGCTGCAACGCATCGAACGCTGGGGCTTCGATCCGGAGATTCTATTCCTGGCGCGCAAGTTCGGATTCCGAGTGGAAGAAGTTCCCGTCCGCTGGGGACACAGCGGAGGAACGCGCATCAATCCATTCATGGATGGGGCCAAAATGTTTCAGGAGATGCTGCGTGTTCGCTGGTATGACCTGACTGGAAAATATGACGGACGAATCCCGGGAGCCGCGCAGCCCGCGAAAGTGTCGCCGGGAAGGCCTATCCCCAGAATTTGAAGTTATTCTTAAGCCGATTTCTGTTTCACATCAGCGGTCTTCAGCGCTTCCACTACTCTAGTTCCCATCTCAGACGTATGGATTGAGCTTTGTCCGGGTCGGACGAGGTCCGCTGTACGAAACCCCTCATTCAGAACTGAACTGACCGCATTCTCGATGCAGGCAGCTTCGCGCTCCAGTTGAAAAGAATGGCGCAACAGTAACGCCGTGGAAAGAATCGCCCCGAGAGGATTCGCAATCCCCTTGCCGGCGATGTCAGGCGCTGAACCGTGGACGGGCTCGTACAAGCCGACGGGGCCGCCGATACTGGCCGAGGCGAGGAGCCCAAGCGAACCCACCACGCCACCTGCCTGGTCCGAAAGAATGTCGCCAAACATATTTTCCGTGAGCACCACATCGAAATCTTTGGGACGCTGCACCAGCGACATGGCGGCGGAATCCACATACATGTGAGAAAGTTTCACATCCGGATAATCTTTCGCGCAACGGATAACGATCTCGCGCCATAAGCGGGAACACTCGAGGACGTTAGCTTTATCGACTGACAAAACCTTCCGCCGGCGCTTCATGGCCAGATCAAAAGCGACCCGCGCGATGCGGTCGATGGCGGGCTCATCGTAGGTCATAGTGTTTGTGGCGACGCGGGATCCGGGATTGCCTACGATCGAACGCGGCTCTCCGAAGTAAAGACCTCCCAGCAATTCGCGCACAATCATGATGTCAGTGCCACGAACCAGATCGGTGCGCAACGGAGAAGAATCCTCCAGCGCGGGAAAACAAATGGCGGGACGCAGGTTCGCGTAAGCGCCAAGTTCGCGGCGCAGGCGCAGGAGTCCGGCTTCAGGGCGGAGATGATTCGGATAATGATCGAACGCAGGATTTCCCACGGCTCCCATCAGGACGGCGGAGGATGAAAGGCAGGCTTGAAGCGTGTCCTGGGGCAGAGGGTCGTCTACAGCCGCCAGCGCCGCGCCTCCAACATTCTTATCCCGGAGTTGAAGGTCGTGGCCGAACTTGTTGGAGACAACTCGCAGGACAAGTACTGCTTGCTCGGTGACTTCGGGGCCGATGCCGTCACCGGGGAGGATCGTGAGGTTGAGAAGCATGCGGCTTAGTCTAATCGAAATTGATTCCGAGCTTAAGACTACCGGGCTTCAAACGACCGGGCTTCGGCGGACAACCGAGAGCTTGCCCTGAGCCTGTCGAAGGCGCGGCCGTTCCCACATGAATCTTCCGAGGGCACCTGCGATAACGGCTACACGCCCCAGAGATAGTCTTCCTGATCGTGGTGCTGGTCGCCGGGAACGGGCAGCGGCACTCCAAATGCATTGGTTTGTGGAACAAGCGGAAACGGACGCTGCGACTCGTGGGCCGATACGCTGGCCGCCGCAGCAACTGTCAGCGGCTCAAACAAGGGCGTCGCCGATGCGGCTGGCTTGTGTGTGTCGCGAATCAATTCCAACAGATGGTGATCTTCGACATGCTTGATCTTATCGGCCAGTCGGACGAAACGCCGGTAGATATCGTCAAGGGCGCGCCGGTCAAATTGATAACCGAGCTGCTCGCATCGAATACTAAGCGCGTGACGACCGGAGTGCTTGCCCAGCACCAGCTTCGAATCGGGTACCCCCACGGATTGCGGCGTCATAATCTCATACGTCAACGGATTCTTGAGCACGCCGTCCTGATGAATCCCCGCTTCGTGAGCGAAGGCATTGCGTCCAGTGACAGCTTTATTCGGCTGCACGGGCACACCGGTGATTTCGCTGAGCATCTGGCTGGCGGCAAAGAGTTGTTCGCCGGCGATGCCGGTCTCGTAAGGATAACGATCGCGACGGACTCGCATGGCCATGACAATCTCTTCGAGCGCCGCGTTACCAGCGCGCTCTCCGATGCCGTTGATGGTGCACTCGACTTGACGGGCTCCGGCGGCGATGGCGGCCATGGTGTTCGCGACCGCCATACCGAGATCGTTGTGGCAGTGGGCCGAGATGGTAACGTTATCGATTCCCTTAACGCGGCGGCGAATAGTTGAGATCAACTCGCCAAATTCCGCAGGCACGGTGTAGCCAACGGTGTCAGGAATATTGAGCGTCGTAGCGCCGGCCTCAACCACCGCCTCGAGCACTTTGCAGAGGAAATCCGGATCCGTACGCGTGGCATCTTCAGGAGAAAACTCTACGTCGTCGCAAAGCGACTTGGCGAAGCGGACAGCATCGCGGGCCTGCGCCAGGCACTGATCGCGGGTAATGCGCAGCTTGTATTGCAGATGAATATCGGAAGTGGCGAGGAAGACGTGAATGCGCGGCAGGGCAGCATCTTGCAAGGCTTCCCAGGCGCGCTCGATGTCCGGGCGGCAGGCGCGGGCCAATCCCGCGATGATGGGCCGTCGGATGACACTCGCGATGGCCTTGACCGCTGCGAAATCTCCTTCGGAGGCGATAGGAAATCCGGCTTCGATTACGTCGACGCCGAGGCGGTCGAGCTGATGCGCCAGCCGCAGCTTCTCCTGATGGTTCATACTGCAGCCGGGCGACTGTTCTCCGTCGCGCAAAGTGGTGTCGAAAACGGTGATGCGAACGTGCTCCGCGGCGATCATGGGCTTCCTTGTAAAAAAGTAGTTCGAACGTGGGCTCTATAGGTCTTATGTTAATGGGCAGAACGCTTGAAGCAATGCTTATAATTCTGCTACCAGCATTAGATAATCTTCTATGATAAGGTTTACTAATGGATGCTGCGTTTTTCATTAAGAGATAAGCTATGGAGCTTTCCCAACTGGAAGTTTTTCTCAGCGTGGCACGGGAGCACAGGTTCTCTCGAGCCGCGGAAAAGCTATACCGCACGCAATCGGCGGTCAGCCAGACCATCCGCAAACTGGAGAATGAATTGGGCGAGAGCCTTTTTGACCGTTCCTCCCGCGAAGGCGTTCTTACCGATGCGGGGCAGGTGCTCTATGAATACGCGGAAAAGCTGCTGAATCTGCGCCATGACGCCCACGAATCGCTGGCAGAATTGCGGGAACTGCACAAGGGTAAGCTCGTCATCGCCGCCAATGAATTCACGGCGCTTTATTTGCTGCCGGTTCTGGCGGAGTTTCGTAGGCTGCACCCAATGATCAAAATCACGGTGCAGCGGGCCCTCGGCAGCCGCATTCCGGACGATGTGTTGCAGCACAGCGCAGAACTGGGCGTGCTCTCGTACAAGCCCGAGGAGCCGCGGCTGCACTCCGTGGTCACCTATCTCGATGAGTTGGTACTGGTGGTTCCTCCGAAGCATCCGCTGGCCTCGGCGCAGGAGGTGAGTATACGGCAACTGGGGGCGGAATCATTTGTGGCGCACATTGTTTCGTCACCGTATCGCGAGAAAGTTCTGCAGACTTTCCGGAAATACAAGACGCCGCTGCACATGGACCTGGAGCTGCCCACGTTGCAGGCCATCAAACAATTCGTTGCACTAGGAAGCGGTGTAGCGCTAATGCCCGAGATCAGCGTAGAAACGGAAGTGGCGCGCGGGGAGCTCGTGAGGATTCCGGTACGTGAGCTGCACGTGCAACGCAAGCTGCGTTTGATCTACCGAAAAGAGGCGGGGCTATCGCATGCAGCACGGGCACTTTTGAAAGTGGCGGAGGCGGTGGCGACGGAGCGGGCTGGCCGATATCGTTTTCAGCGAGAGAGTTGAGGAAAACGAAGCGCAGCCCGGTCTATCCACGCGACGCGGGTTGCTGTTCAAGACCAGAATCAGCAGTCGGCGCAGACTTCCCTGGGCTGGAACGCCGCCAGCGCTTCGTTCAGGCTGGGGTGAATCTCGAAAAACGAATCGAGACGAGTGAGGTCGAGCAGATCACGCACGAACGGGCTGGGGCTGGCACATTTCAGGTCCGCATTTTTCGCCTGAGCCCAGGAGTGGAGCAGCACTAGTTCGCCGATGCCAGCGCTATCAATGGAGCTGACGCCACTGAGATCGAGAACCACTTTCCCGCTCTCCCGAAGAACTTCGCCCACCAAGCTTGAAAGTGCGGCAGCCTCGTTACGATAGACGATGCGGCCCTGGCAGTAAATGATGACTACATCGCCGTGATGTCGAGTTTCCAAACTGAGTTTCAACTTCGACTCCTTTGGTTGAATTCCGAGGCCAGCCGGCTCATGCTGCTGCGGCCACGTTTGCCAAGTGCTATTCGTGAATTTCATCGTATTAGATAGACGCGGGAAGATGCGTTTCGGAATCATAAAAAGAACGTAAATTCTTGTACGGTTTCCCAGACTCGCACCTGCACAATTTTGGAACCTGGGCATCTTAGGCCTCGGGTACACTGCATCTAACGAATTTCACGCAATCAGGTAGAATTTGCTGCTGGCATAGATTGCCTGAGGAGGAATCATTTTCGTGTTAAAAACCGCAGCCGTGGTGCTGGCGTTTGTGAGCTTTATGCTGTTTGCCACCGCGTCGAGAGCGCAGCTGCTCCCGAGTGGGAATGTATATGTTGGAGTGGCTTACGGCGATTCCGTGGATGTCATAAACCGCTATACGTTCCGCGGATGGAACGCTTCCCTGGAAGACTTTCCCTTTTCCCGATACACGCACGTGGGCGTGGTACTCGACGCCAGCGGCTTTTACCGCCTTGGGGTACAGCAGTACAACGTCTTCTTGGGACCGCGGCTTTCTACCAACTTAGGAAAATGGCGCCCGTTCGTGCAAGCGATGGGCGGAGCGCAACGCATGACTTCGAACGGCACAGCGCACTACCCGGTCGCGTGGGACATCGGCGGGGGCGTGGATCGCAAGTTCCAGTTCCTCTTTATGAAACATTTTGCCTGGCGTTTGCAGTTCGACTATATGCACACTCACCTCTTAAGCGCGACGCAGAACGATATTCGAGGATCAACCGGACTAGTTTGGCGCTTCTGAGCATCGTCCGCACACACCGATCTAAATTATCTGCATTCAAAATCACTTGTCTGGCTGTTGTTTGATCGCGAGCCGAATGTCGGCTCGCAACCGGGACGAGTGTCGATAGACCGTTTCTTCCCCGCAAGCATCTAAAATCGCGCGCGTCCAAAGTCTCATTTCGCCTCGCTCGCGCTAGAAAGGTAGGCCTATCGCCATGCGAAAAATTGGATTCATTCTCTTTACTCTCCTTATGTTTGCCGGTCTGGCGAGCGCCCAGATTCCCACCAAGGGCAACGTATTTTTCGGCTATTCCTTTTATAATACCGAACTCTCTTCGATCGACCGCGCCAACACCAACGGATGGGAGGCATCGGTAGAAGGCAAGGTTTTTCCCTTTATCGGGATCGTAGCCGATTTCGACCCGCATTACGGTTCGCAAAATTTTCCAATATGTGTGGTCCCAACCGGTACCGGGGAGGAGCTCTCTGCTCCAGCTTTAACGCCAACGTCACCGAGCGCAATTATCTGTTTGGTCCGCGAGTCTCTGTTTCAGTAGGCAAATTTCGTCCTTTCGCGGAGGCTCTGTTCGGAGGGGCGCACGTCAACGCAGGCAACGCCGGATCCGATACTTCGTTTGCCACCGCCATCGGTGGCGGCCTGGACTACAAAATCATTCGTCCGCTCGCATGGCGCTTTCAGGGAGACTATGTGCAGACACGTTTCTTCGGTGCGACGCAAAACAATGTACGGATCTCGACAGGTATCGTGCTGCGCTTTTGAAGACGGCCAAGAGAATTTCCCGCGACTGCAAAAAGCAGGATTCAGCTGGTTGGCTGAATCCTGCCGTTGTGGCAACGAAGAAAATCGTCGCGAAATCAATTCCTCAGGTTTCGTCCCGCGCTTATGTCTGCCAGTACTTGTGATCGCGCAAAAAATAGTTTTGGTTCCAGTAGTTCATTGCGGTTTTCAGGAACAACCATCCCACGCGCAGATGGCCCATCTTTTGGAAGCGGCGGTTCGTGGTGTAGACACCGCCACGAACGATCCCGAAGCGTTTTCGCTCCACCTGCTGGCTGAGCAGGTAGTCTTCGGCGAAGGCAACCTGCTCATGAAATCCACGGAGTTTTCGGAACTGTTGCAAGTCGAACAGCATGAACATTCCCGTGGCAAACGGATGGTGCAGGCGCGATAGGTATTGAAAGAAATCGAGGCCCGCATAGAACAGTTCGTCGATCCAGTTACCATCGCGGCAAAGGATGTTGGTCGTCACACAATGAAGTTGCTTGCGCTGAGCCAGTTCGACGGCGCGTCGAAGCACCGAAGGATGCGCGAGTTCGATATCGGCATCGAGAAACAGAACGTAAGTGCTCTCGGCGTGGGCTGCTCCCAAATTGCGCCCGACCGAGGGCATTCCGCCAGGGATTACGCTGACGTTCAGCCGATCGCGAAAGCTAAGCACAATTTCGCGCGTGCCGTCGGTTGAATTAGCATCAGCTACCAATACTCTCGTACTCGATATCTTCGAGTAGTCCTGATTCATCAGCGAAGTCAGCAAACGAGGAATCAGTTTCGTCTCGTTCTTGGCTGGAATCACGATCGTCAGCTCGCTCATTGTATTCATGTATGCGAACCCCCTGTTCGTTAACGGTGAGATAAGTCAGACGGGAATCGACCCAGCCGCCTGAGTTGTAGTAGTTAATTCCGTCTTCTTCGACATGGATGGCCACGTGCGTGTGTCCGCAGAAAATGCGATTGGCATCGTGCTGCCGGGCATGTTGCAGAGCCCCTGCGGACACCTTCGATGACATGCGCAACCAACGCGTATTGAGCCGGTCGATGAGGCGTACGATTGGCTTGTTCTTGAAATCCAGCTTCTGCAATCTCAGATAGAGAGACGTACCCAGCCGGCTGAGCCGTACGTTGTTCACCTGAAAGCCGTCAAACTGGTGGCCGTGAATCGCGATGTGGCGCAGCCCGGCGTATTGCCAGGCGTAATGCTGGTAAACCCGAACGCCCACCAGGTGCGACATAATGTTGGTGAGCCCGTGGTCATGATTGCCCTCCACCCACACAACTTCGATGTTGCGCTTGGGATTCGACAGCTTGCGGATGTAACCGAGAAATTTCCAGTGATCTTTGGTGAGGCGAGCAAAATTGAGGTCGGCGAAGATATCGCCTAGAAGTATCAACCTGTGGAAGCGATTTTCCTTCAGCACGCGAGTGGCTTCGCGCGCATGGCTCGTCTCCGCACCGAGATGCAGGTCAGAAAGGATCAGCGTGTTGTACACGGGCAGATCCACAGTTCAGTTGTAGCGAATGAATGTTAAGGGGTGATTAATAGTGCATCAAAATCAGTGCAGGAGTAACTACGGGAGTAACCGCTTGTGAATCACGGGTTGAATGCGACTATCGCGCAAAATGTTTCAGCATTGTGAATGCAGGTCAGTTCACTACTGAAGTCCCCTGGCCGGAATCTCTCACTTCGGCGCAGGCGGAACATATTCCTTGGGCAAAGCTGAGCCTTCGCCGAAAAAGAATTGTTCCATCTGCTTCACAATGACTTCCTGATCTTCCCGGCGCGCGGGATTCAAACGATATTCGTTGAGCAGCATCTTGCAATGCTCAGTCCACATCCTCCAGGCTTCATGCGAAACGTTGTCATACACCTTGCGACCCAGATCATTGTCGAAAGGAGGTTCGTCCAGCCCAGGGAGTTCCCTCTTCAATTTCACGCAAAACACGGTATGCGCCATACACTTCCTTCGCTCAGCAATTTGTCACAGTAAAGATTATTACACGGGGAGCGGGCGGAGAATCAAAAGAGGAGTAGGGGCCGCCTACGCGACGCAATCCCCTTTCGGTCTAGGGTTTCGCCGCGGCTGAGGCGTACTCCAGCAGGATTTTCGCAACCTCTTCCGGGGCCAGCGGGGATTCCTGATTTGTATTGGCGCCACCCTCTGTAAGCTTGCCCTTAATGCCAATGTAAACCGCGTTATAAGGTTCGTCGCCGACATTCTCGACCTTGTGCTTAAAAGGCGGGAACCACCGGGACTCGCCCGGCTTAGAGTATACTTCCGTGACCTTACCATTTGGGTCGGTGAACTTAAGATGTCCTCCCGTCACGATTACCACCACTCCGCCGGGATGTTCATGCATTTCTGACTTTTCGTGCGGACCGTAATGGACGTTAACCACTTGTACGCGGTCATTTTCGAACTGCAGTCTGTAATGCTTAGGCTCCACCTTGGTCGGATCTTGTGCAATGGCGGAATTTGCCACCATACACAAGAAGACCACTGCGCACAGAAATCTGCATGACATTTCCGGGACTCCTCAGCTAGAGATCAAGATCGTTTCGCGTGGCTGGACTGAGCCAAACTACTCTCGCCGAACTAAGCCTGTCAACAATTTGAAGTGGTTCGCTACAGTGGTTAACGGCCGAAACATGGGAGGAAAGAAAAAAACGGAGCCTTTTCCGGCTCCGCCGTCGCCACCGTTAACTTACTGAACATCGTCAGTTATTTCTTGTCCGGATCCTTCCTTTGCTCCGGAGCCTTTTCCTTGCTCTTATCTTGAATGCTAAGCAATTCGACTTCAAAGATGAGGGTCGTATCGGGCCCAATGTCAGCGCCCGCGCCGCGATTGCCATAGGCAAGATCGGAAGGTATGAACAGCTGCCACTTTGAGCCTACCGGCATCAGTTGAAGAGCCTCAGTCCATCCCTTAATCACTCCACTCACGGGAAAGGTCGCGGGCTGGCCGGTCTTGTACGAGCTGTCAAATTCTGTCCCGTTGATAAGAGTGCCGCGATAGTTGCATGCCACAGTGTCGCTCGCCGTTGGCTTCGGCCCCGTACCCTCTTTCAGGATCTTATATTGCAGGCCGCTCGGCAGCGTCACCACGCCTTCTTTTCCTTTGCTCGCCGCCAGAAAAGCTTCTCCCTCTTTCTTGTTCGCAGCGCCGGCCTCTTGCATTTTTTCCTGCTGCTTCTTGCCGATCTCTTCCTGCACTGCCTTGATCGCGGCTTGCGCTTCTTCGTCGGTGAGCAGGGTCTTACCCCCCGATAAGCCGTCTTTCAGTCCCCGCGCCAGAATGGCTGGATCGAATGGAACCGATTGCTTCTTAAAGCTCTCCGCCATTCTCTGCCCCGTCTTCATGCCTAGGGCGTAGCTGAATTTCTCTTTCTGCGTCTTGAGAGTCAGGGCCGTCGAGCTCTTCGTCGCAGAGGCTGGCCGCTTGGCCGCAGGAGTCTGCCCCTTGGCTGGTGTAGCCGCAGACGGAGCCGCCGGTTGAGTCGTCGCCGCGGGAGTCTGTTGCGCCAGGGCATTCCCCAGCAGCAACGTCCCAGCCGCGAATATATGTACCGCTATGGTGAAGGATTTTTGCATGTAGACATTGTCACATCGCGAGGAAGGTCTCGGCAAATAGACGCGTTCCAACCGGTCTGTTGCTCTCTCTTGCGACCCTGAAACCAATGCGATGCTCAGGGACTCTTTAATTTATATCCGGGAGGAATTTCAAACGTGGAAGGATGTGGCTCCTCAGAGGAGGTGGGCTTGCAATAAGTGGTCTGCGATCCCAGAGCGCTCGTGACCTTAGTCAGCACGGGCATTTTCAGCTTGACGCTGGTCCAAACCTCGGTCACGGTCGGCTGTGGCGGCTTGGGTGGCGCAGTTGCTTGCGGCGACTGCGGAGGCTTGGGCATCTGGGGCGCCTTGGGCATCTGAGGAAGCTTCGGCATTTTCGGCATGGACGGCATCTGAGGCTTTTGCGCCGCCGGAAGAACATAACGTTTTCCCTCGACTTCATGGCCTTCGATCATGCTTTTGCCCAGATCTTGTACCTGCATCGGAGGTGCCGATCCCGCTCCACCTGGCACCTTTGGGCTTCCAGATGGCGCAGTTCCAGTTGCTGGAGGCATCGGGATAACCATCGCCTCTTTTTTCAAATGATCGAGGAGGATTGTTTTCTTATCGGCCGGGCTTGAAATGATGCTGGCGCTGGGTGTGTCGATGCGCATCTTGCCGCTGCTTGACCGCCACATCCGCGACGACGATTGAGTCGGCGGACTGCCCCCCGGAGCCTCCGACTTGGTGGCGCACTCGGAACACGAAGGAGGTGTCGGCGGCTTATCCATTTGCCTCACGGCGCCACAGTCTATCACGCCAGCGTTCCCACGAACGCCCACGACCGTGGCCATAACTTTCTTGGTGGGCCCGCAAGGATTTGAACCTTGGACCAATGGATTATGAGTCGGTCGACGGAATCCACTAACCGCGTGGCTTTGCTTTTAGATTCAGTCTTTTAGTTCCAACATTGACTGGTGAACCGTCAGCGGCAAGTAAGGCTAAGTGAGGGTGAGTTGGGGTGTGACAGTCACGTTTCAGTCACGGCGAAAGTCTTCAAGAGGCACAGAGCCTATGAGCAGAGCCACGGCGGATTTGAGTCCCTCCTCCCGTTTTTCTATCTTCTGCAAATCCGCCATGTTTACAAGCTCTTTCGCAAACGCGAGAGTGTGGTTCGTGTGGTTCCGTGAGGGTATGTGCGGATCGAATGGTCACGAATTGGTCACACGATGCTGCCAAATCGCCCGTCTTCGGGCTGCATGGTTTCGGTGTCCTCCGCGCAACTCTCAACGAGCCGGGAGTCTACGTCCTCTATCGCGACGACACGCCGTACTACGTCGGGAAGACGGGCAAACCTCTCATCAAGCGTGTCGGCGGTCATGCGCTCAAGCCAAACTGGAGACGATACAATTTCTGGAACTACTTCTCCGCGTTCACCATCAAAGACGAACGACATAGGGATGAGGTCGAGGCGATTCTCATCTCAGCGATGCCAACGGCGGCTAACAGCTCCAAGCCGAAGATCGACAAGACTCATCAGCCTCTCCGGATCCGTCGCCCCTACTGGCTCGTTCAGCAGTGAGCGTCAGAGGAAGCACACGGTTGACGAATGTCCTGATTGCTTGTCTAGGTCAGCGGTCCGTTTCCTGTCATCCGGAACAGTTTCGTTGTCGGTGGTGTCCAAATAGTCATGGGGACTTTTGGGACGACTCGGAAGATGCTGCGCTACCTCTCCTGGGGTGAACCCTTCTGTTGAGACAGTTTGGAATTGGTACACATGCAGTTCAATAGTTTTTCCTTCTCAAAGTTTCTCTTCTCTTTCAAGATGACGCTCGGCTGGTGAAGCGGAGGCGAGCTCTGCTGGAGAGCAACTCGCCGAGGAATAACCAGCTGGAGACTCATCGGAACGATGAGCCGGGGGGCGGC
>OBLW0100000928.1_pt1 | contig 25239 bp, 21 predicted proteins | sample 1520161 | NCBI WGS metagenome assembly OBLW01 (sample SAMEA3539309, study PRJEB22396) | soil metagenome | biome: tundra; feature: field; material: soil | place: USA | collected 2010-05 | depth 0.15 m | reverse complement strand
TTAATTGCCGCCACTACCGCCAATACGGTCGCCGTGTTTAGGACGTTTCCCGAGATAGTCATCAGCGCTTCTGTGACGGGCGGATATTGCTCCGCCAGTCCCTGGAGACGCGCACTGACGCCTTGGAGATCATCGACTTCGTTGAGGATCGCTTCAAAGCCGATGGGTATACCGCTCTTCGAGAGGAACCTAAAGTCTGGGAGAATTTCAGATGTCACCAGCTGCAACGTCATAGCTTCGCCAACAACTCGGACAAGCAGCCCGAGTAACTGGGTAATGAGAATTATTCCTGCCTCCCGAGCTTGGTCCGCGTCGACTTGAGGCCGAAGCTCGTCTAGACCCTGTAAGGATCCATCCGCCGCGACCTGTACCGCGCTAAGACTGGGAGCTTCCGCCCTGGCCAGCGTCAGAGCACGAGAAAGGAGCGAGCGAAAACCGGCAACTCCCGCGAGTGTAATTAGGGGCTGGCGCAACCTCTCACAGACGCCAAAGGCCGCGAATTCCGTCGGCTCGGAGGTTTTGCCCGCAGCGTTTTGGTAAGCAAGAAGGCGCTGGGCCAAATCCCGCGTCTGTGTGGGAAGCATCATTTCCGTTCCGTTACTCCGTGCAAATGCGCGTGACACTTGGACGTGAAGCGTTCACCTTTAATGTTACCCGCTCCGGGGCTACTCGGATAGGGTACGTACCTGCTTCACTGGATCCTACTATTGGCGCGGCGCGTGCTCCGGATCGCCGTATAGCCTGGCCCCCAGTCGGGATGATACGGCCCGCTAGTCGTGGAGAACGACGCTGAGAAGTGAACTGTGAACCTGTAACCCGCCTTCTGCGCCCCCGGCGTAGTCAATGAATCCCAATTTCCTGAACCGATTCATGAAAAAGCTCACCCGCGACCGAGTGGTGCCCACCATCTCTGCCAGCGTCTCTTGACTGATCTTCGGAACCACGGATTCAGGAATCCCTTCCTTGCCAAAATGAGCGAGCATGAGAAGGACACGGGCTAACCTTTTCTCGCTGGAATTAAACAGTTGGTCAACCAGATCCTCTTCGTATCGGATGTTCCGCGTCAATAAATACGCGACGAACAAATCGGAAAGGGTCTGTTCCCGGTGAAGCGTATCCACCATAGCCTTTTTCTCAATTCTCAGAACAGCGCAATCCGTCATTGCGGTTGCAGAGCCCATGCGAAGAGGTTGGCCCGCGAGCGAACCTTCGCCGAAGAAACTCCCGTCACTTAATATGCCGATGATGGCTTCCTTGCCATCCTTGGAGACAACAGTGAGTCTTACCTTGCCTGTTTGCAAGTAGAAAATTGCGTCTGCGGGATCCCCTTGGGCCATGATGGTTTGCTTTTTCGGAAAGAGCAAAGCTTTCCTGCCTTCGCCGATGGTGTCGAGGAACACCTGGGGGTCGAATTTGCGGCCGTTCTTGGGGGCTGGGGGTGGACGCGTAGAATTCCGCGTGCGTTGCGATTTCTGTTCAATCGGCGCCGGGACGGCGATTTTCGTTGAACCTTTGGGCTCGCGAGGCGAAGCCATGGGCGCACCTCCGCTAACTCCACGTTCCTATACATTATAGCGCCTCTTGCGCTGGCGCGCGTCGCTGTATTGCGGGCGTCGTTAACGTTTTTCCCTTGAAAGCACAACCGTGGATGAAGCCTCCGAGCGGGTTGTCGGCTACACGGAGGTAGTCAACTCTGGGTCGAGTGTGCGACCTGCTCGACCCGGTCAAATCGTGGGATGTGCTGTCCTCGTGCGGTGCGGCCATTGGTCTGGGCTTGTTAGTTCGCTGTATGTGAGGCGATGTCCGTCGACCTTGCGCATAACCAACCTGAAGGCGCCTCGTCGTTTTCCACAGGCGCATTCTGTTCATCCGACCTTGACCGAGGTCTCCAGGAATCTGATACTGGTCGCAGCGGTGGGCACGGGTGCCTGCGCTTGTACGCTAAGTCCTTGGGGTTCAATATGTTGCCCCTAAGTTATTGCAGCCCATAGATCAATCTGACAAACTCCGCTAAACCGATGAGTCCAATCGACCGGGGGAGGGGGGTACACCCAGTCACGAAAAATTAAAGCCCCATCCACCTCGCCAAAATCGCGAGATAAGGATGGGGCAGCGAACGGAGGAAGCGCGTACCGTTTACGGCTTTACGACGAACGTCTTTCTGCTCAGCAAAACACCGCCGGGAGTTGTGACTTGAATTGGTCCGGTGGTTGAACCCATAGGGACTGTCGCCGTCAGGTGAGTGTCGGAGATGACCTTGAAGTTGGCGGTGCGGCCGTTGAAGGTGACTTCGGTCGTGCCCTTCAAGTGCGTGCCGAGGATTGTGACCGTGTTGCCTTCCTTGGCCGTGAATAGCGCCATATTCACAAATGGCGCGAGGCCCATATTCAGGCTATAGATCGTGCCGTTATTGGTTGGGCCGCCGAACTCGGTGACGCCGTAGAGAAGACCGTTGGTAGCCTGAATGGGAGGAGCCAACGGGGACATCTGCGTGAGGTTGGCCGTGTTGTTGAAGCTGTAGAGGCTGTTATAGGTTCCGGTGGTCGAGGTGTTGAACAGGGTACCGTCGCCATTGGCGCCGCCGTCGGAGGAGGAACCATAGTAGTTGCCATCGGTCGCGAGCAGCAGGCCAGCGCTGGGATAGGTGCCATCGCCAAAAACCGCGCCGAAACTGTGGAGCACGGTTACGGCGAGGCTCGGAGTGACTTGATAGATCACACCCTCGCCGTTGGTACCGCCGTCTTGCGTGGTGCTATAGAAATTTCCATTGGAAGCCTGGACGAGCGGGCCGATAGGGAAGGATCCGCCAGGGCCGCAGGGGAAATTGTAGATGTTATTGATCACGCCGGAGGTTGACATCTGAAGAATGGTTCCGCAATAGGACGTTCCGCCCTGGGAGACGGGGATATAGAGGAACCCGTCGGTGCCCTGGGTTGGCGGGGCGATCGGAGAATAGCCGTGGGTCACGTCGAACTGGTAGATCTTCGTGAGGGTGCCAGAACTGGTGATCTTGTATACGACTCCGCGCCCGTTGATGCCTCCGCCGCTGGTGGTGCCGTAGAAGTTGCCGTCAGAGGCGAGAATGGGAGGACCCCAGGGGAACGCTCCGTCTTTGAAGGAGTTGAAGTTGTGCAGAATGGTCAGAGTTCCAGTGGGAGTGATCTTGAAGACGGTCCCCATGCTTACGTTGCCACCCTGCATGGTGGTGCCGTAGAAATTGCCGTCGGTGCCGAGAGTGAGGCCTCCGGTAGGATAGGCTCCATCTGTAGCAGTGCCGCTGAAACTATGAATCAGCTTCTGCGAGCCAGAGGTGGTCACGTTAAAGATGGTGCCGGCGAGATCGACTCCTCCATTGTAGGTAGTGCCATACAGATTGCCGTTGGTGCCCTGCACCAGAGTGACGTACCACGGGTTTGCCCCGCTGATTCCGTTGTCGGCGAAGTTGTAGATGGTGGTGACCGTCTGGGCCTGCGCAAACGCTCCGACGCACAGCAGTAGAGCTGCGACGAGCAGTGTGGACCGAAGGCGGGCTGGCCGAGAAGCGCGCGCCGCCGTTCGATGCGAGGCTGGAAATTCCGAGGTGTAGTTAAACTCCATGACGATCCTCCTGGGTTCTGACCTGTGCCGTTAGGGTGCGCAAGGGGGGTGAGAGCACGCTGCCTTGGAAAGCTACCTCACTCTTCGCCAAGGCCGCAAGATGAAGGAAATTGCATAGGTTTGAAGGGGTTATTTGGGGCGACGGGCCTCGGCTTCGGCCAGCCAGCCGCGCCGCAGTGTCTCGGGCGAAATGCTTGACAGGTAAGGCTTGAGGTCGAGGATGGGGGTCCCGTCCAGCATATCGACGCCTCGAACGTGCAGGGCATTGCCCTCGCGACCGAGGAGCTCGACGACGGTGAATCCAATGGGATTTGGGCGTCGAGGAGAGCGGGTGGCAAAGACGCCGTGCGGACGATCATCCGTAGGGGGTGTGCCGAGCAACTCGAATCCTTCGGCGCGATCAAAGACCCAGAGCACGATCAGGTGCGAGAAGCCTTCGATGTCGGTGAGGCCGAGTTCGAATTGTGGGAGGATTTCGAGAGTGCCTTCGGCTTCGTGTTTGGCGCCTGGACCCTTAGGAACTTGCTGTGTGTTCTGGTAGGGACTTCGGACGTATCCAATCGGTTGCGGGGAAAACATAAAGTGGTGGTCGGTCCTTTCGTGTAGGTACCCGTTCGAGGCACTCTACGACAAGAGTTTCTCACTCTTCCTGCCCGGGTGCCACGAAGCAAATTCTGCGTTACACAACTCTCCCAAATCTTTACGCGTGATTGACAAAACTCTAGGTTTCAAGGTGCAACGCAGCCGGAGAGCGCGGGCATCACACGGTCATCACCAGTTGCTGACTTGCGTTCTCGAAGCGCGATTCCGAAACACTTCTTGTTCACGAGGAGTGCAGGCCGTTGCGCGGTCGAGGTGAACTCGGACCAACGATCCTGAAGCATGATCGCGACGGCGGTGCGCGCGATTTGGGAGAACTCTGGATTTAACGACAAGTTCAAGGAGCATTTCATTTATGCGGCGAGCAGGCATTTTTCTGGGTAGCATTATTTTTCTATTGACACTGGCGGCAACGGCGCAAGAGAACCGGTCGGAGATTAGTTTGCAGGGGACCGGATTCTTTACGCAGGGCACGAGCGGAAATGGCTCGGCTTATAGTGCGACTGAGACCGGCGGCTTCCTGGGTACATACCGCTACCATCTGAATCACTGGATCTCGGCGGAAGGGGCTTATGGATATGAGGCCAATTCGCAGAAGTATCTTTTGTCATCGAGCGCCTTCAGGATTCAGGCTGGGATTCATCAGATGACGGGAAGCCTGGTATTCAATCTTCCGTCGCGCGCCAGTTCGAGGTTGAACCCGTACTTTCTGGCCGGAGGCGGGGCGCTGCTGTTTGAGCCGACGGGGAATCAGTTCAACACTTTGTCGGCAGCGCAGTCGCAGGCGAAGGGTGTGTTCGTGTATGGAGTTGGGGTGAACTATGCAATTCGGAAGGGAATATCACTCCGAGCTGAATATCGAGGCTTGGTTTACGGCACGCCTGATTTCGGATTTGGCGCGTTGAATACGAACTCCGTTACGCATACAGCCGTGCCTTCCTTGGGATTGACGTTTCGGTTCTGAGAGAGAGAAGGAGCGCGGTGCCTGATGGCGCCGGGCTTTTGCTTCGTACCTCAGGGGCTGAAGCCCGTGTCGTTTGGGGGGTAGCGGCACGACTGAAGTCGTGCCCTTCCCGTGCCCTTCTCTTAACTCGTGCGCTTCTCTTAACTGACGACAGGTACGGGTCGTTGCTCGCTCAAGACGGAAGCGCGGGCGGGGGCGCCCGCGCCACATCTTCCGTCTCAAATCTCTAGTCTTCTTTCTTCTCCGGTTCTTTGGGCAGCGGCTTTTCGATTGGCTTGCGGGGGAGCATCTGATCGCGCATGGCGGCGTCGTACACGAAGCTGGCGACGATCACGGAGATCTGTTTGAGATCTTCGGGCTGCAGGCGGTCGAAGACGTCCATGTTGGAGTGATGCGTGCGCGTCTCGTATTCGATGGGATCCTGGATGAACTGGAAGCCGGGGATGCCGACGGCGTCGAAGGAGAGATGGTCCGTGCCGCCGGTGTTGCGCATGGAGAGCGTGGTCATGCCGAGGTCTTTGAAGGGACGCATCCAGGATTCGAAGATGGGAGCGACGGCCGCGTTTTCCTGTTGGTAGACTCCGCGAATCTTTCCGGTGCCGTTGTCGACGTTGAAGTAGGCGGAGATTTTCGCTTGTTCCGGCTTCACCGTGACTGGGCCAGCTTCGCGGCGCAAGAGTGTAGGCATGCCTTTCATGTTGGGATCGTCCATGGGCGGACGCGAGCCGAAATGTTGCTCGACGTAGCCTTGGGAGCCGAGCAGGCCTTCTTCTTCGCCGCTCCAGAGGCCGATCCGGATGGTGCGGCGGGGCTTGATGTCGAGAGCTTTCAGGATGCGGACGGCTTCCATCATGACGATGGTGCCAGCGCCGTTGTCGGTGGCACCGGTGCCGGCGTGCCAGGAGTCGAGATGTGCGCCCAGCATGACGACTTCATCTTTCTTGTCGGAGCCGGGGATTTCGGCGATGGTGTCGTACTGCATGAGGTCGTCGTCGTAGAAGGTGTTGGTGACGTTGACTTCGAGCGTGACCTCTTTCTTCTGCTGCAGCAGGCGGGCGATGCGCGACCAGTGCTCGGAGGCCATGGTGAGTTGGGGAACAGTGGTGGTTTCGCCGGGCTTGTAGGAGCCGCCGGACTGGACGAAGACCGTGCCACCGCCTGCGGTGCCGCGGCTGTGGTCGATGACCGCGAGGACTTTTTCGTCGGCGTAGAACTGGTTGAGATCTTTCTGGAACTGGCGGCGGCGCATCATTTCGGACATGCGGAACGGCGGGCGCTCGCCAGGAATTTCATATTCACCGGTCTTGGCGAGTTCGTCATCGCTGAGGCGCTTGTAGGGAGCTTCGGTGATGGGCTTTACTTCGGCATCGGGGCCGATGATCACAATCATTCCGGCGAGTTTGCCGCGATATTTGTCGAAGTCTTCTTTCTTCTCAATGTTGGCGCGGATGCACTTGCCGGTTACGACGCCGCTGGTGCCGGGGGTCCAAGCCTTGGCGTAGACGAGGAGAGGGACGACGTCAGGCGTGGTCATGCGGGCGTTGACATATTGATTGGCCCATCCGCGGCCGAAGGGGCCCCACGATTCGAGGTGAGCGTTGGTCAGGCCCATGGCGGTGAGCTGGTCGCGGGTCCACTCGTTGGCGCGCTTCATGTTGGGAGATCCGGTGAGGCGTTCGCCGATCGAATCCATGAGGCCGGAGGCGAATTCCATCACTTTGGAATCGCGGAATCCCTCGTAGCGGATGCGAGAGATGGTTTCTAGATCGACCTTTTCCTGGCACCATAGGACGGGAACGAAGGCCAGAATCAAGATGAGAGAACAGACGAGTCTTGCAGACCTGTTCATGATGGGCGCTCCTGAGCGGGAATCCATCGGGGATTATACCGCCGGGAGGGGAGCGGGACGCGGGATGGGAATGTAAAGTTATTTCAAGGGGCGGGACGAGGCATCAACCACTAAGGACACGAAGGTTCACGAAGGAAACCTTTGACCAAAAACTCCGTGGAACTTCTTCTTCTTCATTCTTCTTCTTCCGCTCACGGTTCAAATGCTTGACGAGGGCCGAAGCTAGAGGCATACTATGCTGGATTCTCCTTGCTGTACTCCCCCTTGCTGGACTGAATCAGGGCCTCTGTTTCGTTTCGATACCTCTCGTCTGGCGTGGGTAATGCCGCGTCCCAACATTCTTCGGAGGAAATATGCGAGATCGATCTTTGGGAAGGATTATCCCGTGTCTCTTACTGTTGCTGATTGCGGGCGGCGGCTGTTTGGGGGCGCAGGCTCAGACGTATACGTACCGTTCCGTACTCCGGCTGAATCGGCCGCATGATCCGGAATACATCACAGCGCTCCTCCTTGATCCTGCCGGGAATTTGTAACCTCCTTCTATGGAGGAGCGGACAATGTAGGTACAGTTTTCAAGGTGACGCCGAAGGGGGCACTGACGGTGCTGCACAGTTTTAGTTCGAAGTACGGTTGAGAGCTTCCGCAGAGTATCGCGCGACGGCAAGGGGAATCTATATGGTGCCACTCCTTACATTCGTGGCGACGTCGATATCTCAGGAACGATTTTCAAGATGACGCCGGAAGACAACGGCAAGTACAACTTTGGCACCCTGTGGACCGACTTCGGAATTGGACCGCTATCGGTTGCGGTTGATTCCAACAAGAATCTCTACGGGATCATTGAGCAGTACACCGGGATCGTCTCGGGCAGTTGCGGTTCTTGTCTTTTCCAGATCAGCGGAGCGGGAGTGTGGGCAGATCTGTGGGACTTTGACTATGTCAATTACAACCCGCAGGGTACCCTGGTGATTGATAAGAGCGGTGATGTGTTTGGGACCATTGGTGGAGATGGCGGAAGTTCAAGTTGGGGGTATGTGTATGAATGGTCACCTGTGTCAGGCTATTCGGTGCTTCATACGTTCAACGGCACCGACGGCTCGTACCCGAATGGTTTAGTGCTTGATGGGGCGGGGAACTTGTATGGCACTAGGAGGCGCCAACAGCGTTGGCACCGCTTTCAAGATCACGACGACCGGAGCATTCTCGACGCTTTATAACTTTTGCTCTCTGACGAACTGCGCGGATGGATACGAGCCGTATGGAACGATCGCAGTTGATTCGTCGGGGAATCTTTACGGATCGACCTTTGAGTCTCCGAGGATTTACAAGATCAGCCCAAATGGGACCGAGAGTGTGATCTATAGCGGTCCAACTTCGGTACGACCCTTGGTGGTTATTGATAAGTCCGGCGATCTTTTTGGCATCGATTCTCTTGGGGTGTACGAGTTGGTCCCTTAGAACTGACGGAGGAACCGGCGAAGGGTACGGCGGGTCGTGATCAAGAAGATTTCTTCTTGTCGGGATTGTTCTGGTCACTCGAGGGCTTGGCTACGGGCTCTTTGCGTTTCTCGTCGGTATCGACCGCGTAGAGCATGTAATGATCGAAACTGTGGCGGCGGTAGTAGCGGTGTTTGCGGAAATCGAAATAGATTTCCGCGCTCTTCGGAAGCCACAGGGATGTTTTCTTCTTCGCGAACGGAATTGGGCCGTACTCGACGACCTGGTGTTCACTGAGAAGCTGGATTTCGGGCATCGGACTCACCATTTCCGCTTCGATGCGCACGATCTGGAACTTGTCGGCGGTAATCCACGCCCTACCCTTTAGCGCAACGGGATGGATCCTATTCCCGACTTTGTAGCTGTGCATGCGGTTGGGATGGTCGGCGAGTTGGCGGAAATGCACCAGCCAGGTGGCCTGCCCGTGCCAGTCCCCTAGACCTTCACACAGCATTGCAAAGTTGTCGCGCATGTCGGGGTGGAAGACGAGTGCCAGTGCGGCAAAGCCCGTGCTGGCAATCTTGCCCGGGTAGTCGTCGAGGGTGAGCTTGTCGGCGCGATATTCGTCGACCGCGAGGAAGCCGGGCTGAGGTTCGGAGATGGAAGCTACGTAATTGTACTTCCGCGTTTCGGTGCGAACGGGATTGCCGTATTCGTCGAGCGATTGATGGAATAGGTCTTCGATCGCAGAAAAGCGCGTGACGTCTTCCACCAACTCCTGCACGCGTTTCCCGGACTCTGTGGCAATCTTCTCCGAGGGACAGGTTACGCCGGGAGCCAACGACAGCCGGAGATCGTCGATACTGGGCGGTTGCCACGACTTCGCCGAAAGCTGAGGTGCGGGAAGCGCCAACAAGGGGTCTACACCGGAAAGGCGCGCCTTAGCGGGGAGAGAATCGTCTGCCGGGATAGTCGTAGATGCCTGGTCCTGGATTTCCGCGATGAGAGTGCGAACCTGTCCAGCGACGGGATGTTGCGGCGACTGCTGCAGAAAAATGTTCAGGGCCTGAATGCCTTCCTGGTTCTGACCGAGATTCACCAGCGCTTCTCCAAGAACAAGTTGGGCAGGGCCGGCGGCGTTCTTACCTTTGGTGATTGCAATCTGAGCTTCGTCGCGCGCCTTGGTGTAATTCTTCTCGTGCAGGTAGGTGTCGGCGAGCAAGTTGTGAGGGAGCCAGTTTTCAGAATCGGCCAGCACAGCTTGTTCCAGAGCCGATCTGGCGGACGGATAGTCTTTGCGCTCGAGTCCGGTCCGGCCCAAGAGCGTGAGAGCCTGGGCGTTGTGCGGGCTCAGATTGGTTGCCGTGCCCAGGTAGGTTCCGGCTTGCGCGAAATCTTTCTTCTGGAAATAGAGATAACCCAGCAGGAAATTCAGGTCGGGGCTGGTGGGAGCGGATTTGTAGGCCGCGTCCAGTTGCTTTTGTGCTTCCGTAAGATTCCCGGATTTCAGCGCCGTAACGGCGCGCCGGGCTTCCTTCCGGCCCTTTGGCGACAGGATACTGTCGGCCAAGTCGAGATTGATCGCGGAGGGGTCGCGGTGAAGCACAATATCGAGCTGCAGCTGAATCAGAGTCGGCACAACCTGCAGTTCTTTGTGAGTGCTGAGATAGCCGACGGCACTCACCTCCACGTCGTAATTGCCGTAGGCGATGTTGGTGAAAACTCCTTGTGCCGCATCGCCGGTCGTGGCCCACGTAGCATTCTGGCTGGAACGATCCACCAGTTTCAGCAGTGCCTGGCGATCGAGATGAGCGCCGCTGCGTTCGGCAAACACGTTGAGGATGATGACTCCGGTGTTGGGAGCGGTGGGGTAGGACGTCAACGAAGCAAGCTGATCTTTCAGAGAACCTTGCCCGTTCAAGTTGTCGCCAGGTGACTGAGCCGTGGCTGTCAGGATGAGCACCCAGCCGAGCAGAAACGGGACGCAGACAAGCCGCGCAAAAGGACTCAACAGAATGGCGCGGCGGCGGGACATAAGCAAGTCGTGAGCAGTGTGGCACAAGCGTTCGCGGCGGTCAAACCGAGCCTCCGGACTGGCTTTGTTGAATTCCGGTTTCCAGTGGCTACTCTCTTGCGACAGGCTTTTCCTGGGGTGAGGCTGTTTTGTCAGCGCCGTTCTTGTTCTCGCCGGGGGCGGATTTGGAATCGTCGTCATCGTTATTCTTGACAATGTATTGGACGATGAGCGAGATGCGGCGGTTGGCGGGGTCCGCTGGAGATTCGGGTTTGCGCAGGCGCTGATCGGCGAATCCGCGGACTTGCGTCACCTGGTCGGCTCGAACTCCGTTGGCCTGCATGACGCGGCGGGCTGCGTTGGCGCGATCGGAGGATAGTTCCCAGTTGCCGTAGGTAGCGGAGGAATAGGGCTGGGAATCGGTGTGACCTTCAATGGAGAGCTTGTTGGGGAGGCTGCCCAACTCCTGCGCCAGGTGATGAGCATCTCGCTGCCATCGCCTTTCAGCTTAGCGCTGCCGCTGTCGAAGAAGGTGCCGCTGGCCGATTCGGAGAGCTCGATGCGGAGGCCTTCCGTGGTCACGGTCATCTCGATGTGGCTCTTCAGTTTTTCGAAGTCGGTCATCTGCTTCATGGCCATTTGCAATTGTTCTTTCAGCTTGGGCATGTTGTCGCGAGTGAGAGTGAAGTTCTCCCCCGATCCGACCATGTTGGAGCCGACCTTTTTCGAGGTTCCAGTGGGATCTTTGAAATATCCGCCAACGGCTTCCTGAACTTGCTTGCTGGAGTTGAGCAGCCAGAGCACGATGAATAGTGCCATCATTGCGGTGACGAAATCGGCGTAGGCGACCTTCCATGCGCCGCCGTGGTGGCCGCCGTGGCCGCCTTTTTTCTTGAGAATGACGATGGGGCGTGTTTTGTCCATGGGATTGGCCTACAGCCGGGGATGCTCAGGACGCAGCCGCTGCGGCGGCCGCTCCCCCGCCGCGGCAAGCTTGTTCGAGTTCCTTGAACGAGGGGCGCACGTGGCCGGGAACTGCGCGCCGCGCGACTTCCACCGCCATGATGGGTGCGGTGCCCTTCAGAAAAGAGACCATGAGAACGCGCATCACATAGAGGAAGGCGTGTTCTTCCTCGGACGCCTTGGTCATGTTGGCGGCGATCGGCCCGACCAATCCGTAACACAGCAGAATGCCCAGAAAGGTTCCGACCAGGGCGGCGGCAACTTTGTGTCCAATTTCCTCCGGCGGACCGCCGAGAGCACCCATCGTGATCACGACGCCAAGGACGGCGGCGACAATTCCCAGACCTGGCAGGGAATCGGCCATGGTGCTGAGAGCGGCGGTGGGCGCAGCCGAGTCCTGATGATGCACCTCAAGGTCGAGGTCGAGCATCTGATCGAGATCGAAGGCGTCGATGCCGGTAATGGCCATGCGGAGCGAGTCGCAGACGAAATCGCAAACGTGGTGGTTCTTGAGGAATGCAGGGTTCTTCGAGAACACGGCACTCTTGTCCGGCTCTTCGACGTCGGCTTCCAGAGCCATCAGGCCGTCTTTACGGGCCTTGTTGAGCAGGTCATACATCATCTTCAGGGTTTCGATATAGGTTTGCTTGCCGAACTTGGAGCCGCCGAAGACGCCGCCGATTCCGCCACCGATCTTCTTGAGGATGTGGATCGGATTCGCGACAAGCAGGGTGCCGATCGCGGCACCGCCGATGATGATCAGCTCTGCCGGTTGAATGAGCACGCGCAGATTGCCGTGCTCCATGAGGTAGCCCGCCACCACGCAACCGAAGACGACGACGATGCCGATAATCGCGAACATTGCTAGCTCCCGGTGCTTCCGTCCGAAGACGGTCCGCTCGAAGCGGAGGCAGCACGGGTTCGCCACGCTGAAGCTGTCTCCAGTGATTTGAGTGTCCTCCGCATCAGTGACTCGAAGGTGTCGTCGGGCTGCACAGCAGCTTCGCCGATCGAGATGGGTAGCGAGCGCCGTTCTCCCCACCATTCGATTCCGTCGCCCGCCGCCATGCGGCGCACCCGTTCGCGAACCGAAGTCAGAGCCTCTTCGCGGCAACCATTGAGGATGACGAGAAACTGATCGTCGCTCCAGCGTCCGATATAGTCGGTCGACCAAAGCGTGCTTTCGAGCGAGCGCGCGACTACGCGCAATAAGGACGAAGCGGCCTCCGGCCCAAGGCTGGAGCGAAAGTGCGGCAAGCCCTCCAGACGCAGACAAAGAACGGCGAAGGGGACTTGGAGGTCTGTGAATGTCTTAAGAGTTTGGCGCAAGTGCGACTGCATCGCAACGTAACTGGCCACGTTTGTGACTTCGTCGATACAACCGGGAAGCTGCAGCCCGTCGCCCCGACGATTCGGCGACGTGCCTTGTTGCAGTTCCTCGAATGTTTCGACGGCGCCGATGATAGAACCGTGCTGGTTGCGAACGGGAACGGCGCGGATTCGGACCGGAATTTCATATCCGGCTTTGTGGTGCAGGAAGCCGACGGCTTCGCTGGGATGCGATGTCTTGATGGCGCGGGCCACCGGGCAGTCTTCCTTGCAGAATTCACATCCCGGCTGGTTGCAGTGCAGGAGCGCTTCTGAGACACAAGAATGGCCGATGACATCATGACGCAAATGGCCGGTGATGCGCTCGACTCCGTCGCTCCAGTAAACAATCCTCTTTTGTAGGTCGATGACGCACAGGCCGGCCGGCAGGCTCTCGAGAATGCTGCGACAGACCTCAGAATCGTGAAATGAAGACATGATTGGTTGAGGGAAGATCCCTGACGGTTTGGTTATCGGCAAAATTCACAGGAACTCCAAGGTAGCGCCGGTCGACTTCCTCACCCGATTCCGCGAAGCGCTGATTTTTCAGAGAGATAGGCCGGGACAGCGATTGAGGCAGAATGGCACGAAAGTGCCATAGGCGAAAAAGGCCTGTTCGAATTATTTTTTCGGTGAGCAGTTCTGGGGGAGGGCTGCCCGGGCGTCTTGGAACTCGAAAGAGTTCCAGGGCGCTTTTTAAATTTTGAGCGCGATTTCTTCCGGCAGCCAATGTACAGGCCCGCGCTGTCGCAGGGTTCCATCGATTCTGTTCGCGAGAGCGTGTTCCTTGCAATTGACTTCCACCGCGAGATACCGTCGCGCGATTGTGCTGCGAACCTATCGCGGGCTCAGTTCGTGGAGATTGTAAAGTTGACGGTGATCTTGGCTTGGGTCTCGACTGGTTCAGCGCCCAGGTAGTGCGGCTTGAAATGCCACTGCTTCACAGCTTCCTGCGCCGCGCTGGCGAGGATCGGCGGGCCGCTGAGCACGCGGAGATCCTGTATCAAGCCATCCCGGCCAACCAGCGCCTGTAGAATCACGGAGCCTTGTACCTTCATTTGGCGCGCCAGCAGAGGATAGCCGGGCTTGACCGGACGGGCAACGATCTCGGCTGTGTCGGCGGAAATTTGCACTCGCTCGGCGGCGTTGCTGGTCAGCGTAGCGGCGGTACCGGTGGCATCGGTGGGGACCTCGGAGACTTCCTGGGAGGGCGTGCCCGGCTGAAGATCGACCCGCACCGAGTTCGTGGAGGGGTGAATGGTGCGATGAACATCTCCGGCGACGACTTCAACTTCGAGCGGGGGCAGTACGGTTCTGGTGGTCGAGGCTGTCATCGGCGGCGTGGCGGGATCGGCTGGGGCGGGATCGGCCGATGCAGACGTTGGCGGTGGAGACTTCGCACTGTGTGATTTATGGGGCGGCGACACCGGCGTCGCAGCGGCCGGCTGTATTGCAGTTGGGGCCGCGGCGGGTGCAGTTGGCTGAGGCTGATCTTGCGCTTCCTGCGTCTCAGGGAACCAGAACTCGCGATCGTGGTAGAGGACAAATCCCAATGCGACGAGGAGCAGCGTTAGAGCAACGACCATCATGCGCCGCTGCTTGGGCTCCTGAGAGCCGCCGGACCGCGGGCCAGTCAGAAAATGACGGTTGAATTTTGCAACGAACGACTTGAGCTCTGGCATGCAGGGACTGAGCCCACTCCTGGGGAGATTCTGCGGCTAGTATGCCTCGAAAGCCAGCAAAAAGGCCAGCGGAAGCGACAGTTCAGGGTAGTCAGATGGGCCGGTGACGGAGGGGTGGTTGTCTCGTCATGGTATCTTGGCCGTAACTTTTGCGGTCCTATTGAATCCCATGTTGGGGCTTGTGTGGGTGGGGAGGGGTATGGAACCAGAAAACGACAAACCGGACGCGGATGAACCGCAGGCCCGTGATCCGAAGGCCGCGGGGCCGAATAGCAGCGCTGCAGAGATTGCGCAATCGAAAGCAGTTGAGTCGGGGAACGATCGTCCGGTAGCCGTCCCGGCGAAGTTTGTCCAGCCTGGGATGAATGAGCGCAGGTTCGCGCAGGTATCGCGCCGGGAATTGCTGAAAGTTGTGCCGGTGCTGGCATTGGGGGCGTTTGCCATTCCAAGTCTTCAGGAGTCGCTGCTGAAGAAGGGGCTGGGGTTCAGCGATTGGGCATCGGCACGTCTGTTCCGGCGCGGTCATTTGGCCCCGACTTTTGCGGATGCTCAGGTGACGCCGTTCGAGAAATTCCCGATCAACGGATATGACGTGGAGGATCCGGGAGTAATTTTTGAAACCTGGACCTTGACGGTGAGTGGCGCGGTGCAAAGGCCCGGCGAGTACAAACTGGCGCAGATTCAAACCCTGCCGCGCGTGCGGCAGAACACTCGCCATGTTTGCGTTGAAGGGTGGGATGTGATTGGGCGCTTCGGCGGCGCGCGGCTGTCGGATTTTCTGAACATGATCGGCGCCGACACCTCGGCGCGATTCCTTACCGTAACGTGCGCGGACGATTATTACGAGTCGCTGGACATGGCGACGGCGCTGCATCCGCAGACTTTGCTCTGCTATGAGATGTACGATCAGCCGCTCACGCGCAAGCACGGGGCGCCACTGCGGTTGAATGTGCCGACGAAAGTTGGCTACAAGCAGGCGAAGTACCTGACGGACTTGAAGGTGACGAATGTTCTGGAGAAGGTTGGGTACTGGGAAGATCAGGGGTATTCGGAGTTTTATGGGCTGTGAGTGAAAAGTTTCAGAGTTTCAAGGCTTCAAAGTGTCAAGGTGCAGCGCGATTGGTCTTTGAAACTTTGAGACTTTGAGACTTTGAAACATTGAAACTTGGGAGTACATATGAGCGGGGCGGTAATCGAAATTACTAGAACGAAGGGCGAAGAGACTGAGACCGTCGCTCGGGCGGTGTATGAACATCCGCTGGCGGTGCGGCTGTGCCACTGGGTGAACGCAATTTCTTTGTTCGTGATGGTGGGGAGCGGGCTGCAGATTTTTCGGGCGTTCCCGAGTTTTGGCGCGAAGATTCCACAGAAAGATTTGCTGAACTGGCCGAAGTCGTTTGCGATTGGCGGGTGGCTGGGCGGAGCGCTGCAATGGCACCTGACGTTCATGTGGATCTACATCGCGACCGGGCTGATCTATCTCGGCTACCAGACTCTCAGCGGCAATTATCGGCAGGTGTTATTTACGCACCGGGACATTCCCAGCGTGTGGCCGATGGTGCGTCACTATTTCTTTTTTGGGCCGAAGCCTGCGCAGCACGAGGCGTACAACCCGCTGCAAAAGCACGCTTACACGACGGCAATTGCATTGGGTGTGCTGTCAGTGATCACCGGGCTTGCCGTATGGAAGCCGGTGCAATTTTCGGGGCTGGCTTGGCTGATAGGCGGGTTTCATTGGGCGCGGTTGTGGCATTTTCTGGTGATGTGGGCGATCTTGGGATTTGTGTTCGGGCATCTCGTGATGGTGGTTCTGCACGGCTGGAATAACTTCATTTCCATGCTGACGGGTTGGAAGAAGGATCCGGAGTACTGACAATGGTCGCCTGGCGCCGGCTTTCCCCCAGGGGCTGAAGCCCGCGTCCTTATTGGTGCGGGGCGGCACGGCTAAAAGCCGTGCCCTTCCCAAGAACGATTTGCACGATGGCTCGTAGAAAGCGCAACAGCACGAAGACTCGGGCCAGAAACCAAGAATGGTCTTGAATACCGTCGTCAACAATCCGGAGCAGGCGGGCATGACGCGCGAGCAGGATCTGATCGCGCGGGTGCAGCGCGGGCAGAACGAGTTGTTCTATGAGTTGGTCCGGCCGTATGAACGGCGGGTGTACGCGGCGGCGCTGGCGATTTTGCGCAACGAGACGGACGCGGAGGATGTGGCGCAGGAGGCGATGCTGAAGGCTTTTGCCAACATCCGGCAGTTTCGCGCGGAAGCGCGTTTCAGTACCTGGCTGATACAGATCACGGTGAACGAGGCGCTGATGCGGCGGCGAAGGGAGCGAACGGTGGTGATGGAAGGCTTTGACGACCGGCGAGACGAAGAGAGCGACTATGCGCCGCGAGACTTTGCCGATTGGCGCGAGATTCCTTCCGAAGCGTTGGAGCGTAAGGAAGTGCGGCAGAAACTGGGCGAGGCCCTGGCGACGCTGGACCGCAAGTACCGCGAGGTTTTCGTACTGCGCGACATGGAGCAACTGAACATTCAGGAGACGGCTGAGGCGCTGGGAATTTCGGTGGCTTCGGTAAAGACGCGGCTGCTGCGGGCGCGGCTGATGTTGCGCGATCTGCTGGCTGCTGGATGGCAGCAGGGCTGGTTCAGCCGGCTGCCGTTCGAGAAGGGAAGCAAGCCATGGTAGTCAACTGCGAACAGGTGTGGCAGGAGATTTCGACGTATCTTGAAGGCGATATTGATCCCGCGCTGCGTTCTGCGATGGAGGAGCATTTCCGTACTTGCAAGCAGTGCGCGTCGGTCTTGGAGGGGACGCGGAACGTGATCCGGTTGTATGGAGACGAGCGGATGATCGAGGTGCCGGCGGGGTTTGGCCGGCGTCTGGAGAAGAGATTGGCGCATGCGCGGGTGAGTACGAGCCGGTGGTCGTCGTTGTCGGCGTGGCTGGTTCCGGTTGCGGCGCTGGTGTTGTTCGCCGGGGGATTGCACGTGGCGAATTCGCTGACGGCGGGGCCGGAATTGAAGTCCGAGCATGCGCAACCGGGACAGGGTATTCCTCCCGATATGCTGGTGGTGGTGACGGCAGACGCCAAGGTTTTCCACGTAGCCGGGTGCGGCGTCATTCACAACAAAGAGACGGAAAGAACGCTGACTGCGAAAGAGGCGATGCAGCAGGGGTATGTTCCGTGCCTGCGATGCATGCGGGAATATCTACATACGGCGGCGGTGGAGCATATCGCGCTGGAGTCGGAGGCGGATGCGGGCGGGGATGCAGACGAGGAAGACTTGCACCATAGCGGGCGGTGAGTGGGGTTTCGAATCGGCCGGGGTTTAGAGAGGATCGGACTGTCGAAGAGCGGCGCGGGTTAGGAGCCCGCGCCCTGAATCCCGGACGACGGGCCTAGTTGTTCTTCATCTCGTCTTTCTTCATGTCGTCGTGCTTCATGTTGTCGTCTTTTTTCATGTCATCTTTCTTCATGCTGTCGTCCTTCTTCATAGCATCTTTCTTGGCGGCCTTCTTGCTCTTCTTGTCTTTCTTCATTTGGTCGTTGTTCATTTTGCCCAGCTTGGCGTCGTCCTTCTTTATGTTGTCCTGCTTCATTTGGTCCTGGGCGAAGGCTGTCATGGAAGCGGTCAGGGCACACGCGAGCATCAGACTGCTGAAAAGCTTTTTCATAATGTCTCCTCGGATGAGTTTCGATCTGCGCCGGCAGGCGGGATTCTGACCTGCGAGCAAACATGGGATGAGCGATAGCGGAGGAAGTTACAACGGAAAACTTGTCGTCGATTGCGAATTTCCCCAGCGGCTAAAGCCGAACGTAATCGTGCGTTCTTACGGCACGACTGAAGTCATGCCCTTCCCGTTCTTTCCTGGGCCCGGCATTCCTAACAGGACGGTGCAGGGTCAGCAGGCCAATTGGTCGCGTGTGATTTTCAGGCCGGGGAGATTTCCCAGGACCGTGACTGCTACCGATTCGGTCTTGAAAAATTCGTTCGCCAAGTTCGTCAGATCGTCGGCGGAGACGGCTTCGATTTTCTCGATCAGTTCGTCGAGATCGTAGAATCGATCGAAATACATTTCCTGGCGCGCGAGGTTCGACATGCGGGCGGTGCTCGACTCGAGCGATAGCATCAGGCTTCCCTTGAGCTGTGCTTTGGAACGTTTGAGTTCTTCTTCGGGCACAGGTTCGGCCTTGAGGCTGCGGAATTCTTTGACGACCGACTGCACGACTTTGGAAGCCGATGCGAGCGAGGTGCCGGCGTAAACGGCGAGACATCCGGTGTCGCGGTAAGGATTGAGGTCGCTGTAAATGGAATAGGCCAAGCCCTGGCGCTCGCGGATGTTCTGGAAGAGGCGGGAGCTCATGCCTCCGCCGAGCAAGGTGTTGAGAATGTATCCGGCGTGGCGCTTCTCGTGTGCGATGGGATGCGCCGGCACGCCGATGCAGAGTTGCACCTGCTCGAGAGCTTTCTTGTTGCGCAGGATGATACGGGAGACGATCTTGGGGGCTGCAGAATGGAAGCCGTTGTGTCCGTTTTTCAGCGGCTTCATGTGCTCGAAAGCTTTCGTGACCAGCTCGACAAAGCGGTCGTGATCGAGATTGCCGGCGGCGGACACAATGATGTTGCCGGGGGAGAAACGGTGAGCGTAGGCTTCGACGACGGGCTGGCGTTCGAAGCGCTTCACGGTTTCCTTTGTGCCCAGGATCGGTTTGCCGAGCGGATGATCCTTCCAGAAATTCTGGGTAAAGATTTCGTGGACGAGATAGTCGGGATTATCTTCGTCCATCTTGATCTCTTCCAAGATCACGCCGCGTTCGCGGGCGATGTCGGCGGTATCGAAGTTGGGGTTCAGAACCAGGTCGCTGAGAATGTCGAGCGCGGTGGGGACATGCTCGTCGAGCACCTTGACGTTGAAGCAGATGCATTCCTTGGCGGTGAAGGCGTCCATGTTGCCGCCGATGGAGTCGACCTGACGAGCGATTTCTTCCGCCGTGCGGTGCTTGGTCCCTTTAAAGACCATGTGCTCCAGAAAATGAGAGATGCCGTTCCACTCGGCGTCTTCGTCGCGGGACCCGGTCTGGAGCCAGATGCCAATGGAGGCGGAGCGGATGTGCTGCATCTGCTCGGTGATGATGGTCAAGCCGTTAGGCAGCTTTTGACGCCGAATATTGCGGACTTCTTTGGGCATTGCTTTTTGCATTTAGGTACGACTTGGTAAACCCCAGGAATACGCTGTGAAACTACCTGTACTATTCTGACATAGCGGTGGTGAGTGTGCGAGAATAGTTTAGTGATTTAGAATCAGTGGGTTAAGGGATATACTCCGTCAGGAGCATGGGAGAAAAAACAGACATTTTGGATCGGCGCATGGCAGACCTACCGCAAATCTCGCTGCTCGGGCTGGATCGGGCTGAGCTCGCTGCTCTGGTCGAGAGCGTGGGCGAACCTGCCTATCGGGCAAAGCAACTTCTGCAGGCGGTGTACCGGGAGCGAGTGGAATCGATCGGCCAGATTTCGACTTTGTCGCAGCCGCTTCGGGGGAAGCTGGCGGAGAAGGGAATATCCATCGGTCTGCCCCGGATCCAACAGCGATTTGTTTCGCAGGACGGGACCGTGCGCTATCTGATTGAGTTGTCCGATGGGCAGAGCGTGGAGACGGTGTGGATGCCGGAAGGGGATGACGGAGAGGCAGGGGACGGGAGTGAGGCAGGAGAGTTGGCGGAACGGCTCGCAGTGAGGTTCCGCTCAAGTGCCTCAGCGTCTGAACTCCAATCAGAAGAGAACGAGCCGGTCGCAGCTGCGAAGGGATGCACCCCCCCAACTCAGCGACACGTTCAGGGACAAAATCAAGGGCGGTCGACGATTTGCATTTCCAGCCAGGTGGGTTGTGCCGTGGATTGCCAGTTCTGTCTGACGGCGTTGCTCGGGGTGAAGCGCAATCTGACGGCGGGCGAGATTGTGGGGCAAGTGTGTGCTGTACTCAAAGACCAGAACGTGTCGCCGCCCGAGGATCGCATCAATCTGGTGTTCATGGGGATGGGCGAGCCGTTCCTGAACTATGAGAATTTCGTGAAGGCAGCGCGTTTGCTGGTGGAGGAAGTCGGGATTGCCGAGCGGCGGATGACGGTATCGACGGCGGGAATCGTGCCACGTATCCATGATTTCGGGGGGGAGAAGGTGCGTCCCAAGCTGGCCATTTCACTGAATGCTTCGAACGATGAGCTGCGCACGCGGCTGATGCCGCTGAACAAGAAATGGAATCTGGAAATGCTGATGGCGGCGGCGAGGGCGTACCCGCTGCGCCCACGGGAATGGATTACGTTTGAGTACGTGCTGCTCGGGGGAGTGAACGATGGGCCAGAGAATGCGAAAGAAGTGGCGGTGTTGTTGCGGGGCATGCGTTGCAAAGTGAATCTGATCGCGCTGAATCCAGGGCCGGGAATAGAGTTTGCGACTCCTGATATGGAGAGGGTCGCGGAGTTTCAAAAGACCCTGCGGGAGGCGGGGATTCCGGCCTTTGTGCGGCGTCCGCGAGGGCGGGATATTTACGCGGCATGCGGGCAACTTAAGCGTACGGTTGAGATTGCCAAAGCACCGGCACAGTAGTCTGCTTAGGCTTGGCCGCTGCCGATTCGGTGATGGGAAGCTGCACGCGCAGCAGGATGGCGCCATCTTCGCGGCGTTCGCGTGAGATTTGACCGCGGTGTTCCTGCAGGATGCCTTGACAAGCACTCAGGCCCAAGCTGTCTTCGGGATCGACCGGGGACGATGGATGGGTGGCGGAGGGAATAGCGGGCATCGGTTCGGTGGCGATTTGAAGGACGGAGGTGTCTGACTGCCGTTCGGTGCTGACGGTCAGTATCCGGCCCCCGCGGTCGCTGAGGACATGCAGGCAGTTTGCGACCAGTTGCAGGCAGACCTGAAGCAACTGATTGGAATCGCCTAGGACCTTGGGCAGTGCGGGATCAAACTGGGTGCGTACTTCGACTTCGAGAGCCTCCCACTGGGGCTGTGTCAATTTCACGGCGGTGCGCGCTAGGGTGTTGAGATCGAGAGGAGTCTTGGGCGCGGGCGTCTGCCGGGCAAAACTGATGAGACTGGCGACCAGGGACTTGGTTCGGCGAACGTACTGTCCGATTTTTGCCGCGAGGGGTTTCTGCTCCGCGGTGAGAGGCGTGCTGAGCAGCATGTCGGAATAGCCGAGCATGGCAGTGATCGGGTTATTGAGTTCGTGCGCCGCGCCGCCGACCAGCTGACCAATGGACGCGAGTTTTTCCGACTGGAGGATCTGCGCTTGCAGACGCTTCAGGCCGTCGAAAGAATCCCGCGAGTGATCGAGCAAGCGGATTAGTTCGCGATCCAGCAGATGCTGGCGGAGGAAGACCATCACGCCCATGAAAAATGCGGCGATCAGAGTCAGTGCCAGCCGGAACACGCGGACGCGGGAAGGGATGCCGTTGTCGGACATGGCCCAGGCCGCGAAAACTGGCAGCGAAAACACCGCAATCATGCTGCATCGCGCGACCCAGACGCCGTAAAGCGTGGAGACTTCCTGGGCATCGGAGACTGGCTTTTCTGCCTTCGCGCGCAGGCCGATCCAGGTGAGCCACGCCATCGCGGCAACCATGGGAATATCGTAAAGGCTGCCGCTGTAGTAGAGTTTCCGGGCGATTGCCCAGTTCGCCACCGTGGAACTGGAGGCATAACAGAAGCTCATCCCAAACAACCCTGCGAACAGATTCTTCCATTCTCCTTTGCTGGCGATCCAACAGGCCAGCAAGCCGACAAGAAATGCGGCTTCCTCGGAAACATACACCGCATTCAAATGACGGTTATAAGCCGCGATATCGGCCACGACGTACTGCCACGGGATTACGATCAAAACGTATAGATAGAACCACCAAACCAGCAAGAGTGCGAAATCGAGCCGGCCCACGGGGGCGGCGTATTCGTCCCGGGGAACGTGGGGTCGCAGGGCCAAAGCGGCCATGAAAGGAACGATGTGCAAGAAGAGAATGATGTCGCCAGCAAACAGGTCGGGTACGTCACGGCGCAGAATTACTTCGTACCAAGTCCAAAGGAGTTGATAGGTAAGCCAGAAAAAGATGCCGAGGGCGATCAGGGACCAGAACAGGCGTATTCGGCCGCGGGAGCGCAGCACAAGCGGTACAAATGCCGCCACGCCGGATGCCAACAAGAGAGACTGGATGATATCGCTGAAAGCTGTCAGCTGAAAAGATCGTGGCAGAATAAGCGCAGCAAGAACTAATGCCGCCAACAGCCCGGCAACCGCCGCGAACCAGACATGGGAACGCTTGTTCAAGACACTCCTCAGGGCCTCATTTTAGTCGGGATTGTGGAGTGGCCACGGTTACTGTAGTAACCTAGATGCCAAGTCTAAAGAAAAACGCAAAGCCGGCCGCGGGGGTGTGCACCAGAGTCTCACTTGCCGGTAAGCGTTTCTTATTCAATAATATGCAGCGAAGCCGCCACGTCCTAGTGGAGATCGACTCGATTGACTTCTCGCGTTGAGCGCTACCGACAATCCTGGAGACTGAGAATCCCGCCAGACCCGGGCGAGACGCGCCGGATCGAGCGGTGGCTGGCAACTGCGCGCGTATTTCTAGCCGTGTCGACGTTAGTGGCGATCCGCATGGATCCTACCGAACTAGGGAATTCGTGGGCGGCATACGGCTTGTTCGTATTCTATTTGGCAAACGGCATCCTTATCATGATGCTGTTGCGGCGCAGGCAGGAGTCGACCTCAGGTTTTCGCCTTCTGGTCCATGCCGGTGATGTGGCGTGGCCGGCATTAATTTCAATCTTCGCGGAAGGGCCCAGAACTCCTTTTTTCCTCTTCTTCTTCTTTGTGCTGGCGGCAGCTGCGTACCGGTGGGGACTGTGGGAAACGCTGGGCACGGCTGCGGCCGAGGTTGCGCTGCTCTGGATCGAGAGTTTCGTTCTGATCCATGTGTGGCTGGGACCCGGAGGATCTGCGTCGTGGCGGGCCTTGCTCGGCTTGCGCGTGAATGCGGGAACGTTCGAGCCGCAGCGGCTGTTCATGCTCTCCATCTACCTGCTGGTTATGGGTTTATTGCTGGGCTATCTGGCGGAGCAGCAGAAACATCTTCGAGCAGAGAAGGCGGTGGTCACTGGGACATTGTCGCGGGTGCGGGTGGAGGCGGGCCTGACCGGGACGCTGGAGCAGATCTTCCACGAGGCCATGTCGATGTATGGGGCTTCGCGCGTGGTGGTCGCGTCCCAGGAATCACATAGCCAGCGGGTCTTTGTGGGAGAGTTGAATAACAAGGCAAGTCATGGCGGCGCCGCCGAGTTCCATTGGCTGGAATCCGGATCGAGAGACACGAAAACATATCTGGATGATTATCCAGGCGACGTGTGTTACGCCTCGATCGGCGGGGATCGATGGCGCACTCTAGCACTGGACGATGGTGGCCACCAGGTGCCGGTGGCGAATCTCGCGTCCATTTCGCAATTGCGTGAGGTCCAAGCGTTTGACTCGCTGGTGACGGTGGCATTTCTTTTTGGAAGTGAATGGAGAGGCCGGGTCTTTCTGTTCAATCCCTCGTGGCGGGGCGAGAAGCAAGAAGAATTGCGCTTTCTTCTGGATATGGTCCATCAGGTTGGTCCCGCGGTTTATAACGTGTACCTTCTGCACCGGCTGCGGCGCAGGGCGGGAGCGGCCGAGCGAGCGCGCTTTGCGCGGGAACTGCACGATGGTGCGGTGCAGTCGTTGATTGCCGTGGAAATGCAGGTGGACGTGTTGCGGCGGCAATCGGACGCCGGGAAACCTATTGGCTCGGAATTAGGACGTATCCAGGGACTGTTGCGCGAGGAAGTGTTGAAGTTGCGGGAACTGATGCAGCAGATGAAAGCGATCGACGTGGACTCGCAGCGGTTGCTCGGGGTGTTGAATGACACGGTGGAACGGTTTCAGCGAGAGACGGGGATCAGTGCGCGATTTGTGACTGACCTCGAGAACCTCGACATGCCGCAACGCGTTTGCCGCGAAATTCTGCGCATCGTGCAGGAGGGCCTGGTGAATGTGAGGAAGCATAGCGGAGCGCGCCACGCGTTAGTGCGTCTGGGATCCAGCCCAGAAAAGTGGAACTTAACCATGGAAGACGATGGTAAGGGATTTCCTTTCGCGGGCCGATATAACCAGAGTCAGATGGAAGAAGCGGGAAAGGGGCCTATGATCATAAAGGAACGGGTGCGTTTGATTGCCGGGGAACTCACTGTAGAATCAAATCCCGGACAGGGAACGCGCCTGGAAATCAGCGTTCCGCGGAACGGGGAAGTGCCTCATGAATTTTAGAAAACCGCAATCGGTTCGCCTGGTGATTGCCGACGACCATCCCATCTTTCGCGATGGCCTGCGCCGGTTGCTGGAGGCAGAGTCAGACCTCAAGGTTCTTGGGGAAGCGTCAGATGGCGCCGAGGCAGTGAAACTGGCGAAGCAACTGAAGCCAGATATTCTGCTGCTGGATCTGGCGATGCCCAAGCACCCTGGCCTGGAAGCGCTGCGGGATCTGAGTATGCCCGCGAATGCGACGCCGGTGAGAGTGATCCTGCTGACGGCGGCGGCGGAAAAGAGCCAGATCGTGGAAGCGCTGCAACTCGGCGCTCGCGGAGTAGTGCTGAAGGACTCTGCCACGCAACTGCTGTTGAAGGCGATCCACACGGTGATGGCCGGGGAATACTGGGTGGGCCGGGAGAGCGTCTCGAACCTGGTGC
>OBLW0100000925.1_pt1 | contig 25279 bp, 21 predicted proteins | sample 1520161 | NCBI WGS metagenome assembly OBLW01 (sample SAMEA3539309, study PRJEB22396) | soil metagenome | biome: tundra; feature: field; material: soil | place: USA | collected 2010-05 | depth 0.15 m | reverse complement strand
CGACACCCGTTTCATCCCCCGTGGGTCGGCAACGCCGGTGGGAGACTTTACAGAAGACAAGCGTGTCGAGAAGCTCCGCTATATGCATCGCAATCCCGTGGTCCGCGGCCTGGTCGAGAAGCCGGAAGACTGGGCGTGGTCAAGCTTCCACCATTACTCCACCGGAGTGGAAGGAACCGTGCAGGTCGAGTCCTTTTGGACCGGCTGGCGTCGGGAGCACGGGGACATTCCCTCCCAGGTCCGAGAATCCGGACTCGGGGCACCCGGCTGCCATCACGACAGGGGATGTCCTCTTAACGGAGCCGGATCGGATCGCGCATGGGTCTCCGCTATGTAGCCTTCCCGGCGCACCCAGCGTGGCCGCAGAGACAAACGATCTCTATTTTGTTTGCAATTCCCTCGCAGTGCGCACTGCAATATTTGCTCTTCTCAGACGCAGGACAACTGCAGGCAGCATTCGCGCATTTCTTTGGATTATCCATAAGCCTCCTTCATGTTTGTGCTCGGGGCCGTTTGTTCCTCGCACACATACGTACGATGCCAAAATCAAAAGAAAAGATTGCAGCCGTGGTGCTCCATTTTTTCGTGCGTTTTGCGAAGGTGTGAGAGATTACGAAACTTCGCACGCCCGTTCCTCATTTCGGGATTCGTTTCGCGGCTGGGGACTACGATTGAATCGATGCCTCTCGCCTCACCCGAAGTAAGAAATCTCGATGAAGACGTGCTGGAACGTATCCGGAAAAGTACAAGTTTTTCGTCGCCGGATACGTGGTGATGCCGGAGCAGGTTCATATGCTGGTCAATGAGCCAGGTGGCCCGGTCATCAACCCCGAAGAATCACCATCAGCCTTGAGAAGCTGTGCCCCGTTCATCGCGGCCTCATCGCGATGAGCGGGTCTTCGGGTCAGATCATGATCGCCGGGTGCCCCAGGTCCCGCTTCTGGGACCTGGGAACTCCAACCCTCAACTAGCCAACGCCTCCACCACCGCCTCCGGATGCCGGGCAATCACAGTCAAATAGGCCCGTGCCGCGCGATCCGGCCGCCGCCTCCCCTGCTCCCAATCCTGCAAAGCACGCGGGTCAAGCGCAAACCGCCGCGCAAACTCTGTCCGGCTAAGGCCGGTAGCTGCCCGCACCGCACGCACATCCACTTCAAGAGGCAACGGAAACTTGTGAACCGCAGCAGGCTCCGTCTCGCCTTTTGCGATCGCAGCAGCCTCGCGCATCGCCTCGACCAATTCGTCTGCAACATTCTTGCGCTTCATGGTTTGATCCTAATCAGAACTATGCGGCATTGCCGCACTATCGTCAAATGCCGGGTGTTCCCTTCTTGACGCGCGAGGCGCTACGCGCTACACTTCCTACATGATCCAGTCTTTCCGGCACGCAGGTCTGGAGAACTTCTTCCTGACCGGAAGCAAGGCGGGAATCCAACCTGCACATGCCGAAAAGCTGCGTAGGCAGCTCACGCTTCTCAATACGGCCAAGAACGCGAATCGTATGAATGTCCCTGGGTGGGATCTGCACCCGCTTAAGGGCACGCTGGCGAATCACTGGTCCGTGAAAGTCAGCGCAAACTGGCGCATGACATTCAAGTTCGAGAACGAAAATGCAATCCTTGTGGACTACCAGGATTACCACTGACCGGAGAGGAGAACGACCATGCCGATGACGATGTATAACCCAGCCCATCCGGGCGAGATTCTCCGCGAGTACCTCGGCGACGTTCAAGTTACCGTCGCGGCCAAACGGTTACACGTAGCGCGTTCGACTCTCTCACGCTTGCTGAATGGCCGCGCGTCGTTCACGGCGCCGATGGCTCTCAGACTGGCCGATGCCTTTGGCACCGAACCTGGCATGTGGCTCGACCTACAGCAGCAATACGATCTGTGGCATGCCGCTCGCCGTAAGCGGCCAAAGATTGAGAAGTTCTCCCGCGCAGCATGAGCCCAAAGAGCGAGTGCGACGCTTAGCCGCGGCCCACGACCGCGGGCCGCTCTGGATCATGCGCGATGCAGAAGAACAATGCCTTGAGCGCGAGGAGGAGCATGAAAGCGTCCACCAGGATGCCCTTACCTCTTGGACGCACTATCGGTACACCGGTTTGTATGCTACAGCCGAAGGAGCCGACGCATGGCTTGCCAAACTCGAATCGGGCGAGGATGCTGACGCCCCTCATTGCCACGTCTGATTTAGTCACCGCGCGCACCCTCCGTTCCCCATGCCGGGACAGCATCCCATTAGAGCGACTACCATTGAATCAATGCCTCCTGCAATTTTGGAACATCAGCCCGTGATTACGGAGGGCGCAGTCACGTCTGCGGACGGAACCCGGATCGGCTATCGCCGTCTTGGCAGCGGGCCGGCGCTGGTTTTTGTTCACGGCAGCGTCTCTACCCACACGGACTGGATGCGCGTTGCCAAGCTGCTGGCACCGCGCTACACCTGCTATGCGATGGACCGGCGCGGGCGCGCGCGCAGCGGGAACGGCCGCTCGCCCTACTTGCTTGAGCGCGAGTATGAAGATGTTGCTGCCATCATGGCTGAGGCCGGGCCGGTTGCAGCACTCATTGGCCACTCCTACGGAGCCATCTGCGCCCTCGGCGCGGCGCTGCGGCATCCCGTTCCACGGCTTGTGGTCTATGAGCCGCCGCTGCCGACGGGGGGCCCCATCGCTGGGGAGTTCCTCGATCCCTACAGGCGCGCGATAACCGAGGGCGATCTCGACCTCGCGCTCGAAATTGGCCTCAGCCGCTTCACGCGTCTTCCCGCCGAGGCAATTCTGGCAATGCGCGTCTCCAAGGCGTGGCCTCGATTGCGGACTCTGGCCACCAGTTGGATTCGGGAACTGGAGGCCATGGACACGCTCGATCCCAGCGTCGATCGCTATGCCGCTCTCGATTGTCCGGTCCTGATGCTGGTTGGCAGCCGCAGTCCTGAGCATCCGCTGCGCGATGCCTCGCGCGCGCTCGCTGCGGTTCTGCCCCTTGCGCGCGTTGAAACGATTGAAGGCCAGGGCCATATGGCCACGCGCAATGCCCCCGAGCAAGTTGCCAGGCTGATTGAAAGTTTTCTCAACACTTAAAGCAGATCGCATGTACTGACGCCTGGTTCCCAGGCTGGGGCTATGCCGAGCAAAGCGGAATGGTCTACGACGGTGGGTCGAGGTCGCGATTCTGAGACCTGGGAAGCCTGGACTCAACTTGCCAAAGCGTCAGTCCTTGTTTCCCGGACGCAGACGCTTGGCCAGCGCCCACTTCAGCTCGTCAATTCCCTCTCCCGTAACTGCTGATATGGCATGGAACTCCAGCTTGCGCCGCTTTACGTGCGCGGCGAGCTTTTTCAGCTTCTCCGGGTTGGCAGAGTCGATTTTGGTGGCGACAACAATCATTGGCTTGCTGGCCAAGGGATGGTTGGGCTCGATGGTGCCGTCGTCGTCGGCAAAGGGGTCAGGCTCTGTTCTAACGGCAGTGCTGGTGAAGCTGGCCAGCTCCTGATTGATGACCTTGAAGTCCTCCACAGGGTCGAGCCGGCCGGATGCGTCAGACACGTCAACCAGGTGAACCAGCAGCCGGGTGCGTTCGATGTGGCGCAGGAACTGGACGCCGAGGCCGGAGCCAAGATGCGCGCCCTCAATAAGGCCCGGCATGTCGGCAACGACGAAGGATTCCAGATCTGGCTCCTCGCCCACCGTGACAACCCCGAGGTTGGGTTCGAGGGTGGTAAATGGATAGTCGGCGATCTTGGGCCTGGCGGCGGAAATGCGCGAAATCAGCGTCGACTTGCCGGCGTTGGGATAGCCGACGAGGCCCACATCGGCCAGCAGCTTCAGCTCCAATCGATAGTTGCGTTCCTCGCCTGCGCGGCCCAGTTCGTGCTCGCGCGGGGCCTGATGGGTGCTGGTGGCAAAGTGCTGGTTGCCGCGGCCTCCGCGACCACCTTTGGCAATGACCACCTGCTCGTCCGGCTCCTGGAAGTCGTGTACAAGCTCTCCTGTATCCATGTCATAGACCGAAGTGCCCACCGGCACCTGCAGAGTCTTGGAGTCGCCATCAAGCCCGGTGCAATTGGACCCCATGCCGTGCTCGCCGCGCTGCGCCTTGTGCTCCGGGTTATAGCGGAAGTGGATCAGCGTGTTGTGGCGATTGGAGGACTCCATGACTATGTCGCCGCCGCGCCCGCCGTCGCCGCCCGAGGGTCCGCCGCGGGGCACAAACTTCTCACGCCGAAAGGCCATGCAGCCGTTGCCGCCGTCGCCTGCCTTCACACGAATTTTTGCTTCATCAATAAACATAAGAGGCCAGGTTTCAGGGATCAGGGTCAGGGATCGGTTCGCCGGTTGTGCACCAGCAGGCCGCAGAACCGTAAGTCCGTCTTACCAGTCTATCGAACCTTGCCACTTTACCCTATTCTGAGCCGCAATTAGTAGGCTTCGGGCCATGCGGCAGGTCCGGCTGCAGGCTGGATTCACTTGCCGATGCGTGACGAAATGGAAGCGCCTGTGATGCGCGCTACTTTCCAGTTGGACCAAAGCAGCATAGAATCCCTTGCAACTCCACTTGGGTCTCATTTGAACGGCCGAAACCGCGCTTCAAGGAGCGTCTGCGGTCATGCCCAAATCCTGACTCGCCGCAAGAGCGGGCGGGCGGAGTGTGTGTTGTGCATTCTCCCATGGTCTGCCGCGGACAGGTGTCTCCATGGCAGGGGTAAAGCGGGGCTGGATGAAGCCGCTTGCGGTAGCCGTGCTTCTTTTTGGCGCGGGAATGCCCATGCACGCCCAATCCGCTCCCAGCGGCTCCCTCACCGGCAAACTGACTGACCTGCATTCGGCCCCGCTGGCCGGAGCTACTGTGGTGCTGCGAAACCAGGCCACCGGCACCGAGATGCGCACCACAACAACCAGGAATGGCGATTACCGGTTCACTGCTCTGGATGCGGGCACGTACACCATCGAGGCCGACAGCGGGCGAGTTGGCCATGGTCGGCTGAGTGGCATTCTGGTCTCCGCTGGGCACGACGCACGCGTGCAGACGGCCATGCAGTTTGACCTTGCACCGTCCACGCCTGTGCGGGCGGTCTTCCTCAAGAATCCCGAACTGAATGCAACAGGGGCCACGGCGCTGGCCGCAGCACTACCGATCGAAACGCCTCGACAACTGCCGCTCACTGGGCCGCTAGTGGCCGGTGAAGTACACGAATTGCCGACCGAGGCCCCGCTGCTCAACGCCACGCTCGAGCCGGCACCATTGCTGCCAGTCCTCTTCAGTACGTTACCCACAACCGAGCTACCGCGGGCAGTCGCAGCCGCAATCCCTGCTACTGGCGGCTCTCCAAGAATCGTGTTGTCCGGTGCGGCGGCGGGCAACCCAAATCTGACTACAAGCGAATCAGTAGCGTGCGGCCTGCAAGCCGCCATGCAGTGGAGCCAACCGAATCGAAACGGTATTCCGGACCCGAATCTGAGCCGCATTCAGGTGGCATCGCAACAGTCCGGCCCGGTGGTCGCGGCGGTAACTACGACACTCACCGACACGGAACTGCAAGCGCTGCCTTCGAGCGGACGGCGCTGGGAAGAGTTTATCCTTGATACACCAACCGCCGCGGCGCCGGAGAGTTCCTCCGAAGCCTCACTGCGCGGTGCCGGCCAGCAGCCTCCCGATGTTTCCATTGATGGCGCGAGCACACAACTGGCGTTTGGCAATGGGTCCGGCTCCTCGGCCGGGTCGCAGGGTCAATCGTCGTCAGGGCAGGGCCAGAACGAGCCGCACGGCATGGGGCAGGCGTAGTCTGGCGGCCGCGATCTTGCCATTGGCGAGTCCGCCGTCCGCACGGTGCAGACGGTTGCAGGCAACGCCGAAGCCGAAGGCGCGAGCGCAGCAGACGGACGCATGAACGTGGAAACCAAGCGCGGTTCCAACGGCCTTCACGGCCAGGGTTTTCTCTTCGATCGTCAAAACAACTGGGGAGCGTTAAATCCATCTTCCCAATGGGTAATGGAGACCGCCCCGGCCACTGCGACCGCGGTTCCTGTGTTTACTTCGGAGTCGTATACGCCGTCCGACCATGAAATCGCATGGGGCGTCGGCGTGGGCGGCCACATTCGCCGCAACAAGCTCTTCTGGTTTGGAGCCCTCGACAGCAACCGACGCAACGATCCCGGCGTATCCACCGTAAAGTGGCCGGGCAATTTCTTCGCTCAGCCCACCAACGACCAGATGCAATTGCTGGGCGCACAGCTTGGGGCCGGAAGCTCTGCATTGGCCAAGTACTCGCAGATGCTTGAAAACCTCGACGGGCTTCTGGGCCCCGCGCAGCGCACTTCTGCGCGATGGAATGGCTTTGCCCGCATTGACTGGAAAGCCACCGAACGCCACAGCTTCGCGCTCCAGGGAACCGGCGCCAATTGGAACTCGCCCGGCGGCGGTCTCACGCGCGTCTCGGAAGCCTACGGGAACCATAGCCTGGGATCGAGCCAGGCGAGCGAACAGTGGCTGCTTGGCCGCTGGGAAGCCTTTCTGACACCCAACCTGCTGTCAGTGACCCAGGCCTCTACGAGACGCACCATTCGCACCGCGCACGCAGAAACACCATCGGCATTCGAGACGACACTCAACCAGAATGTATGGGGGCAGTTGCCGCAAATCGTCGTCGATTCCCGCTACGGCTTCACAATCGGCAATCCATCGCGCTTTGGGCCGGGGAGCTATCCGGACGAGCGCCTCTACAGGGTGCAGGAGTCGATCGACTGGGTCCACGGAAACCTGCTAGTCAGAGTCGGTGGAGATGTGGGTCACAACACCGACGCCACAAGCCTGCTCCGCAACCAGACCGGCACGTATCACTATTCCACCCTGGCAAACTTCGTCACCGATGCACTGGTGTTTGGCGCATTCGGGTTCTCCAATGCTCTGGACAAGTTCAACCAGCACAACTGCGACCAGACGGGAAAGGTTTGGCGTGACTCCACAGGCCAATTGCGCGGCCTTGGCTACCTGCCTTGCTACAGCTATTACACGCAGATGATGGGCCCGACTCAATGGAGTTTAAGCACAACTGACTTGGCTGGCTTTGCCACTGCGCAGTGGCAGCCCAACAAGATCATCGTGTTTTCTGCAGGGTTACGCTGGGAGCGCGAGCAGTTGCCTCCACCAATCGTTTCACTGGCCAATCCTGCGCTTCCGCTTGCCGGCAAGCCGCCGAACCTTGGCAATAACTGGGGTCCGCGCCTCAGCCTGGCTATTGGAAACGCTGGGCGCCGTAGTTTCAGTTGGCCCCTGCTGCGCATCGGTTATGGCATGTACTACGGCCGCACCCAAAACGCGACGCTCGAGACGGTGCTCACACAGACCGGCTCTCCCAAAGGCGACCTGAACTTCTTCATGCGGCCCACCGACAATTTGAACGCTGGCGGCGCTCCTCCCTTCCCATACGTCTTTGCCGGTGAACCGCTCACCATGGTCAAGCCCGGCGCGGTGGAGGTCGCGCCCAATTTCTGCAATCCCGAGATACACCAGGCCATCGCATCAATCGAGGAGACATTCCCAGGCCGCATCCAGGTCACCGGTAGCGGGCTGCTCAGCCTCGGCCGCCGGCTACCCATCTCCATCGATACGAACATCGATCCTGCCGTCAATCCTGGGACCATCACTTACGCTGTAGTCGACGGTACCGGCAAGGGCCCCATCAAGGCCTCGCAGATCACCGTTCCTTTTTACGCGACCTGGCCCTCGGCAACTTCGGGAACAGGAACCGCGGGCCGCCTCAATCCGAACTACCAGCAGATCGCGGAGATCTTCAGCCGCGCCAACTCCACCTACGAAGCGGCGATGTTCCGAGTCTCCCGCTTTGGAAGCCACGGCCTGAGCGTCAACGCACACTACACCTATGCACACGCAATGGACTGGAATCCCAACGAAAGCACCGTGGTGGCAGGCAGCGACGTTCTGGACCCCGCCAACTTCAGCCATGAGTACGGAACCAGCAACCTGGACGTACGCCACTACGTTGCCGGCACGATCATCTACAACGCGCCGTGGAAGCTGCACAGCGTGGCCGGCCACATCGCGAATGGCTGGATGTTCTCCAGCATCGGCCGGTTCCGCAGCGGAATGCCGTACAGCATGCGTACCGCCGGCTCGCTGCCCAAGGAGTTCAACCAGATCAACGGAGACGCAATCGCCGGTCTGGGAACGGGGATGAATGGATCGGGCGGCAACAATCTGGTCTATGGCGTTGGCAACGATAAGGTCGCGTACAACATCGGCCGCAACACTTTCCGCTATCCATCCGTATGGAAGGCCGACGTGCGCCTCGGAAAGCACTTCGATCTAGGCGAACTTCGCCAGTTGGAACTGCTCGCGGAATCTTTCAACCTGTTCAACCACCAGAACGTTACACAGATTGAAACTACCGGCTACAGCATCAGCCCCGGAAGTCTTAACGGCGCCTTCCCTACTCTCACGTTCCTCACCGGCCTCAAAGCCAACACCACCGCGTTTGGCCAGCCGCTCAGCGTCAACGGTACCAACTATTATCGCGAGCGCCAGATTCAGTTTGGCCTGCGGATGCGGTTCTGATAAATCATCGACACACCCAGGGCAATCGCATGAACGTACTTCATTGGCACGCTTGATTCGCCTTCACGCATCGACGGGTCGAAACCAACCCTTCCTCCCGTAGGGAGGGATCGAAAGTAAATATCCTCCGCCAGATCCGGAGGCTTTATGATTGGTGGCCCCTCAAAGGGGCCTGTGTAGTAGCGCTCTATGCAGGCAGCAGCCCGCCGCCCGCGCCGTAGGCGCAGTGGTTGTTAGCCCCGCGCTTCAGCGTGGGGTCGGCGAAACCAGAAATTCATCCGGAGTCCCATAGGGACGGCGCTCATGCATGTAACGTTTTTGCGAGAAGTATGGAAAAGACACAAACCGGGAGCGACTCCCGTAAATGTCGAACTTCTACTGCCGCCCCGGCAAAGCCGGGGGTTCTCCCAATCGAATAGATCCATATGAAGTCCGCCGCAGGGGAAGGCGTCCAAAAGGAGTAATCCGCCCCGTCGGGGCGGAGCGAACCCCATCCACGATCTCAAACGCCGTTCATGCGATTGCCCTGTTGACACACGCTTTATTGCTTCGGCAAATAAATACCAACAACCTTTGGGTGCCCCATCTGGGCGCCCTCTGGGCACCACGTCTTTGTTTTTGTGGCTAGGGTGGGGTAGCACGAAGACAGTATTTATTTGCCGGATCTATAAATAGTCTTGCGGTCTGCCGGAGCGATATAGTTGTTCTGCGCCCGAACTGGGAGTCTTTCAGGGCCAGATATGCAACGCGCTCTTATAAAGAAGGGTACGATCGGTCACGGCAAAGTCCGTCGCCTTAGATCCTGCCCAGGCAACCTATCGAAATAACCTGTATTCGAAACCGACGGAGATTCACATGCAAATCAAGAGTTTCTTTTGCCAGATGGGAAGCGCGGTATGCCTCCCAACTCTCGCCGCAGCGGGCCTTTTTGCGTTGCTCTCGCCTCTTACTGTTCAGAGCGCACATGCGCAGAGGGAGAACGTAGCACCCCCGGGAGACAGTCTGCCCACCGCTGGACCGCTGGCAGAGAATCTTTCCCCGAAATTTACGAAGGCCGATCTCGCCAAGGCCATGAAGATTGTTGCCGACTGGCAGCTCACGCGCCAGCCTGCCGTGCCGCAGACCGACTGGACCTGGGCCGCGCTCTACACCGGCTTCATGGGAGTCCCGGACGCAGTAGCCGGCGACAAGTACAAGAAGGCCATGCAGGATTTGGGCGACAAGTTGAACTGGCAGCCGGGTCCGCGAGTAGAATTCGCCGACGATCAGGCAGTGGGCCAGATGTTCCTCGAGCAATATTTCATCCATAAAGACGCCAAGATGCTGGACCCGATGAAGGCACGGCTCGACCAGGAGATTGCCACGCCCGACGATCCGGCCAAGCCGCTCTGGTGGTGGTGCGACGCGCTCTTCATGGCTCCGGCTGTCTATGCCGATCTGGCCAAGGCCACCGGCGACAAGAAGTATCTGGACTTCATGGATCGCGAATGGAATATCACGACCGATCTCCTTTACGACAAGGACAAGCACCTCTACTCGCGCGACGCCACCTACCTCAACAAGCATGAGAAGAATGGCGAGAAGCTCTTCTGGTCACGCGGCAACGGCTGGGTGATGGGCGGTACTGTCCGCGTGTTGAAGCAGCTGCCCAAGGATTCTCCACTGCGTTCCAAGTACATAACGCTGCTTAAGGAGATGGCCGCGGAAGCTCTGGCAATTCAGGGAAAAGACGGCTTGTGGCGACCGGGTCTGCTCGATGCAGATTCTTATCCGCTGCCTGAAGTTTCCGGGAGCGCCTTCATCACCTACGCTCTTGCTTACGGCGTGAATGAGAAGATTCTCGACAAGAAGACTTACTGGCCAGCTGTGCAGAAGGCATGGGCCGGCATGTTAACCCACGTCTACGCCGATGGCCGCCTCGGCGCCATACAGCCTGTTGGCGCAGCTCCTGGCGCTTACACTGAAACGTCGAGCTATAACTACGGAGTCGGCGCGTACCTGCTGGCTGGTTCTGAAATCTACCGCACAGCCAAGTAATTCTGGCTACAGCATTTTCGAGTTGAGTGTTAACACAATTTCGGGTGCCCCATCCTTTGTGCGTTCTTTGCGCAAAGGGTGGGAGACCACTGACATCCTTCGCAACTGTAAACACCCAGGCCGAAAACGCTCTAGGTGCTTCGGCAAATAAATACCAACAACCTTTGGGTGCCCCATCTGGGCGCCCTCCGGGCACCACGTCTTTGTTTTTGTGGCTAGGGTGGGGTAGCACGAAGACAGTATTTATTTGCCGGATCTCTAATGAGAAGCTCGCTGTGCCGCGGGCTTTACTCCGCTGTGAATGACCGATGAAGCGCCGTTCAGAAATCCAGGGTCCATTTCTTCAATATCCACTCGATTGCTCACTGCGGTCGCTGTTGGAAAATTCGTCGGGACCTTCTGCGTAACCTTTCCCGTCGCAGCCCACTCCGTTCCCCGCTGATAGGTAGTGATGAATCCCACGCAGCTTAGCGCCGCCACGTCGTGGCCCATCACGGTGTGAAAGATCCGGCCCTTACCGTAGTGCAAGACCATCAGCATGGGCTCATCATGGCCAGTGCCCTTGTTCTGCGGGTCAGAGTGCGCGGTGGCCAGCACGGTCATGTTCTTTCCGGGGCCGCGGAGCATGCCGTAAAGCTCGTCGGGGAAATGCATCCACACCGCTGGCAATCCCCTCATGATGGGGTGCTCCGGCTGCCGCGTCACCACCTGGTAAGGAAGGCGCGCACCGTGCATTCCGGTTGGTCCTGCAGAAGGATCGGAGACCAGTTTCCCATCTTTGAAGTACCAATAGGGCCCCGCCTCTTGCGTTCGATTTCTCCACCCGCCGATGCCGATCATTTCGTTATAGGCCGGCCAGTTGGGAAACCCATTGTCGGCAGCGTGAACCACCACCAGTCCTCCGCCACCGCTCACGTATTGCTCAAAGCGTGTGCGTATTTCCTGCGGCCAGTCGGGACCGTCGTAATTCATCACGATCGCCTGATAATGGTCGAGGTTCGGTTTGAAATTGCTGAAGTCTCCGTTCGACTGTGGAGCGGTCAAAACCGTCACCGAAAACAGTCCGGTCTCTTCAAGCTCCTTCTTCAGCACCGGGGTCGTCAGCCTCCAGTTGTGGAAAGTGCCTGCGCTCTGCCCGTCAAGAATCATGATCTTGATAAGGCCGTTAGCGTGGTCCATAGCGCGACCTGCCCCGTGACCGGCAGGGAGACCAGTACCGTGGGATGTGTCCTGGCCGTTGGCCGCCGGAGCAACCAGCGCGCAGAGCAATCCGCCAAGGAGAAGAACAAATGATATCTGTTTCATCTTTTACCCTCACCGCCAGATCTTTTACGTCGTTGCAGCGGCAGAATTCTTTCCGAAGAGGAGAATACTCCTGTCACCCGCAAGCGCGGAAAGCGGAGCTCGGGACAGCCGCCATCGACGCATGGAAGTCGCCGGCTGTCATGGCGACTATCGAGAGAGAGTCAATTCCTCTTTTCGTCAAGACAACCGCGACGAAGATGGTCTAAAATTCCGCCAATCTCATTCGCTTGAGACTGAAGCACCTGTGCCGCTCCGCCCCTGGCCGCGCAATCGCCGGGCCGGCATCGGCCTACCGACGAGAGGCGAGTGCTTGAGGGAACGAAAAGGAGGACGCAATGATCGATGAAGTGGCGAGAGTCCGGCAGAACTATCTGGCCATCACGCTGGCAGCCGTAGCTTGTTTCCTGTTTGAAGCCGCGTGGTACTCATATTTCCTGCAATCCTGGCTTGACGGGATTGGCCGCACTCGCGAGTGGCTGATGGCTAGCGGCGTCAACCCGGCCTTGCAGTACGGCACTGCGCTGCTCTCTGCAGCCGTGATCGCCGCAGCCATCTCATGCGTCACCCAGCTCACCGGTCCGCAGACGGTTCTGCGCGGCATGAGGGTTGCTGCGCTGTTGTGGCTCGGCTGCGTGCTCACCACCTGGGGCACCGAATACGCATTCGAGGTCCGCACCTACAAGCTCTTCGCCATCAATACCGGGTTCTGGCTGCTCGGCATGGTTCTGATGGGAGCGATTGTCGGCGGTTGGAAAAAGAAGTAGCCGCAGACCAATCAGCTCTATTCCGGCGGAGGATAAAAGGGCAGCTTGCTGTTCTTTTCGTTGGCCCGGCGTATGGTTGCATCGTCCAGCAACATCGCCGGAGCCAGAACCGTCTGCGGAACATCGCCAAAGTAGTTGGCAACAAACAGGTCCTTGCCCACTGCCGACAGGCTAGAACGCAGTGCGCGCTGGTCAATGTCGTCCAGCACTGCGCCACGCACCAGTTCGCGCTTTCCATCCGCACTCACCCTGTAAAGCAGTCTTGGTGTCATCTCGCCGCCCAGCGTCTTCACAAAATAGACGCTGTTCAGGCCGCGGTCTTTTGCCAGTGCCAGCAGTTTGCTGTTCAACAAATCATCCGAAGAGCCATTTTCCGCCGACACCTTTAGAACGCCCAGCGCCGGGCGCGCCGCACCGGTAATTCCGGCGCGTCCGTGTCCGTTCGATTGAGGAAAGTCGCGCACCGGTTCGCGCCCGAGAAGATAGCTCCCAAGGCGTCCTGCTTTCACCAGGTTTACGGCTTGCGCCGGCACGCCTTCCTCATCAAAATCGTATGCGCCTACCAGTCCCTTGCCGTTGTAGCTCTTCAGCCCCGGATCGTCAACCACGTCAATGAACTCGGGCAGCACCTGCGCATGAAAGCTGGAGGCAAACGGTCCATTGGTGCGTGCCTCGGTTCCCAGCCTTGGCCGCGTCGCTGTTACACCGCCAGCCAAAAGACTGCGCAGCGTATCCGCGCCGGCGTCGGAACTCAACAGAATCGGGCCATGGTATTCCTCGTCGACCAGCGGGGCCTTGCGCAACTCGGCAAGTGAGGCGATCAGTTCCTGCGCATGCTTCTCGAAAACTTCCTGAGCGTCAAGATCCTTGAGCGAGCTTCCGGTCGACGCATACGAACGGTCCAGCCGCATACCGTCTGCAGCCTGTGTGCCTACACCAAATGTCTCCTGGTATTCCTGCGCCGCCTTGCGCACGATGGTTCCTTCACTGGTGACAAGCCAGGTTGTGGTAGCCCTGGCCTGGAAGTTCGCGGTCGCGTACTGGATGTTGCCCTCGCCTGCCCTTGCCGTAGCGTCGTTCTTGTAGAGGCCGCTGGCCCGCGCCACGCGTTCCGTCCATGCGCCCGCATCCAGGTTCAGACTCACCGGCTCGGCAAGAGAAATCACAACTTTCTCGTGGCTGAAGTCGTCAGCCTGCGGCGGTGTCTGCACCTGCTTCAGAGCTGCCTCCTTCACCGCATAGGCAGCGAGCGCAGCCTTGTATGCCTGGTCGGTGGCTGCCCACAACGCAGTCCGCAGTGCGATCGGATCGCCGTCAAGCGCCGCGAGGCCAAGAGCTCCATCTCCGCGACCACCTGAGCTGTCGGTTTTGTAGTCGCCCACCCGCACGGTTACACGCGCAATGCGCTGATGGGTGCGCTGCGAGCCTTCGCTGGCCCCAAACTCAGCCTTGGTCGAGTAGTCGGTCACATCCTCAACCCGGTACTGGATAAAAAACGGCTTCGCGAATCCCTTTAACTGAAGCTGGCTCATGCTCCGGTCCAGTTCCTCGAGCAACGCCTTCAGTACCGGATCCTTCTCGGCATCGGCGCGGGTCTGCTGCGCGGCTGCTAAAGTCGGCGCTCCGAGGCAGGCCGCAAGAAATCCAACTCCGGCAAAAAGCGCAATCGAACGAATCGGATTCATTGCGCCTCCTTTGCGGTGGGCGCGGGTGCTTCCGCACCAGGAATCGGCAAGATCGGCGGTCGTGCCGTGCCCTGCGGCTGGCGCTGCGTTTCCATTTCGCTCACCAGCATCGCCGGTGCCACCGCGCTCACCGGAACCGTGCCCGACTCCGCTCCGCACTCGCCGTTGAATACTTCGCTCTTGTCCCCGGTGGCCACAATGCGCTTCATCGCCGCCAGCGGCGTGCCCACAATGCTTACACCGCGCACCAGTTCATCGGGACGGCCATCGACATATACGCGCCACACAACCAGAGGAATCACTTGAAATGCCTGCGGCGAACTGCGGGTCGTTACCGCGAAGCCCGAGGAGATGTCCTCGAAATAGAGCCCGTACGGCTTGCCCTGCTTCTTCGCTTCGTCGATCAGTTGCTTGCGCAGCTCGGACTCCGGCACGCTTTTGGTTGAGGTCACAATCAGGTTGCCCTGGCGCCCCGTGGGAACGTGGCCGGTCTCCGCACGGCCGTGGCCGTTTGTGGAACTGAAACTGGCAATCGGCAGTCGCGACATGAGGAATGTCTTCAACACTCCATCGGAGATCAGATCGACGCGGCGCGCTTTCTCGCCCTCGTCGTCGTACTCGTAGCTTCCGCTGAGCCAGGTGTCGCCGAACTTCGACACCGTTGGATCGTCGGACACGGAAAGAAAACTCGGCAGCACTGGCTTGCCCACATCCTTTGTGAACGTCTGCCCTTCCTCGTCGCCGCGCTGGCGCTGGCCTTCGAGCCGGTGCCCAAGCACTTCGTGGAAGAACACCGCCGCCGCACGTCCCGACAGAATTGCCGGACCGTTGAAGGGCTCCGTCACCGGCGCCTTGCGCAGCGCTTCGAGGCTTTTGCCCAGCTCGCGTATCGCCGCTTCCAGTGCGGCCTGCGTGGGCAATCCCTCCACCGTCTCCGCCTCGAAGGTCTGCTCGCGGAACAGGTCCATGCCATCATCGGCGCGGGTCACCGCAATTGCCACCAGCCGCGCAGACTGGTGCGGAGTTACCAAACGCGAACTCTCTGACGAGGCAAAGTAGTCGGTCTCGTTCTGCGCCGTCATCATCACTACGTTCTGGTACACATCGGGAAACTCACGGAAGATCTTCGAAAGCGACCGTACCCGCCGTTCCCAGGCTGCACGGTCTATCACCACAGCAGGTGCCGGCTTGCCGATGTATGACTGCGGCGACTCCTGGCTGAAGTCCGGCGAAGTATCTTCTTCTTTCGCCCTGACCTCGGCTTCGGTTATCACACGCAGGTAGTTGTCCAGCGCCGTGCTGTAGCCGGTGTTGGTGGCTAACCACAATGACCGCCCCAATGCCTCGCGGTCGTCGGTAAGCGGCAGTTGCAAACTGTTCACGGCGGAACCGCGATGGTCCCCATGCGTGTTGTCGAGCCCACGGCTGCCCAGCCGCACCTGTACGTCGGCTACTCGCGCATGGTTGGCAGAACTATCAACCAGCGCTCCAAATTGTGCGCGGACTGAAACGCCGCTCGCGTCGCTCACCGCGTAGCTGAGGAAGTAAGGCGGCAACTGCTTGTCAGAGTCCGGTTTGCCGGGCACCTGCTTGCCAAGCGAGGCGAGAGCGCGTTGCAACTCCGTGGTCATCGCGTCGAGGAGAACCGGAGTGGTCTGCTGCGCAGGGGCCGCTGCCGGAATCAGCAGGACTGAAGCTGCAATTGCCGCGCATAGACACGGACCCGGTGCGAATCTTCCTGAGACTGCTGAACTTTTCTGTGGCATAAGTGGGGCGAAATCGAGTAAAAGCATCTGTATTCAAGATTGTCTCAAAGTCGGCTCCAAACAAGGAGATGTCTGATGACATTTGTACGCCCTTCCCTGCTCACTGTCTGCTTTACGATTCTGCTCGCCTGCGTGGCCCCGCGCATTGTGCCGGGACCCCGAGTTGCGCCTCGCATAGTGATCGCCCAGACGGCTCCTCAACAGGCGGGGACTCCCGCGCCTTTGCCGGCCAATTCCCAGAATGCATACTCGCTGCCCCCGGACAAGCTTGCCAAGGCCATCGCTATCAGCCGCATCCGCAACATCATGGACATTGTCGGCGGCCTCTGGGGCCTGGTGGTCCTGTGGCTGCTGCTTTCCACCCGCATCGCGGCCCGCCTCGAGGCCTGGGCACAACGCACCTCTGCCCGCCGCTGGATTCAGGGACTCGTCTTCTTCGCTGCTTACCTGGTCATCGCTACCCTCGCGAGCGAGCCTCTCAGCTGGTTCAGCCAGAATGCCGAAAAACAATTCGGGATCAGCGTGCAGAGTTGGGGCAGTTGGCTCGGCGACCAGGGCAAGGCGTTGGGCCTTACGCTGCTGATCGGCGCGCCCGTAATGCTGCTCTTCAACTGGATCGTCCGCCGCTGGCCCCGCCGCTACTGGTTTGGTGCCTGGGTGGCCACGCTGCCGCTCCTGGTGCTCTCCATCTTCGTGTCCCCGCTGCTGGAGCCCATATTCAACAAATTCGAACCTCTCTCGAAGAACAATGCTGGCCTGGTTACGGAGCTTGAAAAGGTCGTGGTCCGGACGGGAACCAATATCCCTCCCGACCGCATGTTCCTGATGAAGGCGAGCGTCAAGACCAACGGCCTTAATGCCTATGTCAGCGGCCTTGGCGCTACCAAGCGCATCGTGGTTTGGGACACCACCGCCGGCCGTGTTCCCGACGACGAAGTCCTCTTCATCTTCGGACACGAGAGCGGCCACTACGTGCTCCACCACATTCCCAAATTGATTGCCGGCATGTCGGTCGCGCTGTTCTTCATTTACTGGGCCTGCGCCGGATTCGCCGCATGGCTCGCAAACCGTTTCGGTGTACGTTGGGGACTCTTCACGCCGGAGATGTTCGACGAGCCACAGCGTCCTCTCGCCACCCGGGCCGGCTTCCTCGTGCTTCTGTTTGCCATTTCTGTCGCAGGATTCTTGCTGGAGCCGGTGAACAGCACCTTCAGCCGCCACTTCGAACATCAGGCCGACGTCTACGGGCAGGAGGCTATTCACGGCGTCGTTGCCGACCCGCAAAAGACCGCAGTTTCCGCGTTCAACCATCTCGGGGAGGCCTGGCTCGAAGACCCTAATCCCAACCCCTTCATCGAGTTCTGGGAGTATGGACACCCCTCCACCCAGAATCGCGCCATCTTTGCCGAACACTACGACCCATGGGCCAACGGTGGGCATGGGGAGTTTTTCGATAAGTAAGAAGGGGGGCATGGGGACTAAGGGACCCGGGACTAGAAAAGCATGCGGGCTTGAGATTCTTGTTTTCCCACCCTTGCGACACAGATTGCAAAACGCAGATCCTTCGATTCCGCTCCGCTCTGGATGACTGAAGGCCGGGGCACGGGACACGCGCTAGTCGCCAGCGTTTCTAGTCCTTGTTGCCTGGCCCGCTTTTCCTCAGCCTCATCGGTGAGCTGGCGCGATTTACACTAGAGCTTCGCTGTTTTCTTTAGAAGGAGCGGACTCACCATGCCCTACCCCTCGAACTACCGATATACCCGCGAACATGAATGGATCGAGCTCGATGGCGCCATTGGCACCGTCGGCATCACCGACTACGCGCAGAGTTCGCTCGGCGACATTGTCTATGTGGATGTGCCGAAGGTAGGTGATAAGGTCGCGGCCAACGCCACATTCGGGTCGGTCGAGAGCGTGAAGGCCGTCAGCGACCTGTATTCGCCTGTGACCGGCACCGTGACAGCCATCAATGAAGAGTTGAAGAACGCGCCCGACAAGATCAACGAGAATCCGCACGGCACGTGGATCATCAAAGTAGAGTTGGCCAATGTGGCGGAATTCAACGCCCTGCTCGACGCCGCTGCGTATGAAGCTTTCATATCAGAAGAGACTGGAAGTTAGCTCCCAGTTCCTGGCTTCCGGGTTTGTTTTCGGCGCTGGACGTTTCGGCGGCGCACAAAAAATTCTCTCTTGGCGGGCCCCAATTCAGCCTGCTCAACCGGCTTTTAGCCAAGAGCTAGAAGCCAGGAGCCAGAAGCTCAAATGCGCTACTTACCCAAGTCACCCGCCGAACGCCAACAGATGCTCGCCGAGATTGGCGCGGCTTCGATCGACGATCTGTTCGCCGTCATCCCTGCCGAATATCGCCTGACCCGCGACCTCAACGTACCCCGCCAACAAGCCGAGAGCGAAATCGTCGACTACTTCCGCGCCGCCGCGAACAAAAATGCGATAGGCTACGCCAGCTTCCTGGGCGCGGGCGCGTATCGTCATTATCGGCCCGTAATCATTGACTCTCTCGTGCAGCGCGGCGAGTTCCTCACCAGCTACACGCCCTACCAGGCCGAGATCACGCAGGGCACGTTGCAGGCCATCTTTGAATTTCAAACGATGATCGCCGAGCTGACCGGCATGGACGTGGCCAACGCCAGCATGTACGACGGCTCGACAGGCGCGGCCGAAGCCGTGATGATGGCCGTGCGCGTGACCCGACGGCACAAGGCTGTGGTTGCTGCAACAGTTCATCCCGAGTACCGCGAAGTGATGGCAACCTACGCCAAGCATCAGGGCCTCCCTTCAACGCTTGTCCCTTACAACCGCGAAACCGGCCGAATTGATCTTGCTGTGCTCGAAGCCGCAGTGACAAATGAAACCGCAGCGGTTCTGGTGCAGAGCCCCAACTTCTTCGGCGTCATTGAAGACATTCCGGCGATCGCGGCGATTGCTCACGCGAAAGGCGCTCTCCTCATCGTCTCCATCGCCGAAGCGGTTTCGCTCGGTGTTGTGCGACCACCGGTCGAGGCCGACATCGTAAGCATGGAGGCCCAGTCCTTCGGCGTTGCCCTCAGCTACGGCGGCCCCTTCTGTGGCGTAATCGCAACCAAAGAGCAATACGTCCGCCAGATGCCCGGCCGCCTCGTCGGCCAAACTGTTGACGGCAATGGAAACCGCGGCTTCGTCCTGACGCTGGCGACGCGCGAGCAACACATTCGCCGCGAGAAGGCGACCTCCAACATCTGCACCAATCAGGCGCTTGTTGCGCTGATGGCCACCATCTTCCTGACTGTTTACGGGAAAGAAGGCATCCGCGAATTGGCGGAGCACAACATGGCCAAAGCCCATTACGCGGCCACAACACTCGCCCAAAATCAGGGCACAACGCAGTTGTTCGGCGGTGCGCCGCGCTTCCACGAGTTTGTGCTCAGCACTGTTGAGGCGCCGTCGCTCTGGAACCAGCGCCTGATGGATGAAAAGATTGTCGGCGGCCTCGACCTGAGCCGCTGGTATCCGGAACTCGGCAACGCAACGCTGTGGTGCGCCACCGAAATGATTACGCGCGAACAGATTGATACTGCAGCCAAAGTGCTGGCGGCCGGGCTGGTGGAGGCATTATGACAACCGACGCAACCACACTGAATATCACCACCGGCCCCAAAACACTCGGTAAAGTCCGTCCGCACCAGACTCAGAATGAGGCCCTGGTATTTGAGAAATCCTCGCCCGGCAAGCGCGCTTACAAGCTGCCGCCGCTCGACGTGCCCGCCATCGATTTTTCTTCTCTTCTTGGAGAAGCCCATCGGAAGACCGCCCCCCAGTTGCCGGAGTTGAGCGAGATCGAGATCATTCGCCACTTCACGCGGCTCTCCACGTGGAACTATGCGATCGATCTCGGCATGTATCCGCTCGGTTCCTGCACCATGAAGTACAACCCGCGCGTGAATGAAGCGGTCGCCAGGATTGAGGGCCTGGCTGAGGCCCACCCCTATCGGCCCGACTCACTTGCGCAGGGCATTCTCGAAGTCATCGATCTGCTGCAGCGCTGCCTGATCGAGATCACCGGCATGGACGCGATAACGCTGCAGCCGGCAGCAGGTGCGCATGGCGAATTTACCGGCATCCTGCTGGTGCGTGCGTGGCACGAGTCGCAGGGCAATGCGCGGCGCAAGATTCTCATCCCCGACTCCGCGCATGGTACCAATCCGGCAACCGCGGCCATCTGCGGCTACGCCGTGGAGAACCTGAAGTCGAATGCCGAGGGCGGCATCGATCTGGAAGCCCTTGAGCGGCAGGTGGACGGAGAAACCGCTGCGCTGATGCTGACCAACCCTTCGACGATCGGAGTTTTTGAAAGCCAGATCCACAAGATCGCCGATATTCTCCACGCCAAGGGCGCGTTGCTCTACATGGACGGTGCCAACATGAACGCGCTTGTGGGTAAGGCGCGGCCCGGCGACTTCGGCGTGGACGTGATGCACCTGAACCTGCACAAGACGTTTTCGACACCCCACGGCGGCGGTGGCCCCGGCTCGGGCCCGGTGGCCTGCAAGGCGTTTCTTGAGCCCTTTTTACCTATCCCAATACTCGTCCAAGACGAGAACGGCCCGAAGGGCAAGCACTGGAATTATGACCGGCCGCAATCTGTGGGCCGAGTGCGTGCATTCTACGGCAACACCGGCATGTTCATCCGCGCACTGGCCTACATTCTGGCCAACGGGCCCGACGGTCTAAGGCAGACCACGGAAGACGCAGTGCTCAACGCCAATTACATCCGCAACAAGTTGGAGGACATCTACGATCTGCCGTACAAGACCGGGTCAATGCACGAGGTTGTGTTCAGCGACAAGCGCCAGGCCGCGCTCGGCGTAAAAACCGGCGACATTGCCAAGCGCCTGATCGATTACGGCTTCCATCCCTACACGGTCAGTTTCCCGATGATCGTTCATGGCGCGCTGATGATTGAGCCCACCGAGAGCGAGTCGCTGGAAGAACTGGACCTGTTTATCGCCGCCATGCGGTCGATAGCGAAGGAAGTGGAAGAAACGCCGGAGTTAGTGAAAACCGCGCCTCACTCCACGCGCATTTCGCGGCTCGACGAAGTGCAGGCGGCCCGCAAGCCGATTCTCCGCTGGCGCAAGCCCGCCTGAACCCGGCGATGGAATCATGACCAAACTGGCGGCCGATCCGATTGCGGGTCTCAGGCCGCCGCATCCCCCGTTGGTAATCCCCCATTAGTAACACCACCTTAGTAATGCACTTTAGACATATTTCGTTTGCGTTACCCCCGGCAGGGCGGCGAGAATCCCCCACAAAGCTATATTGAGTCCGGGGTCGGGACCGAAACGCCGTCGAGTTAGTAACTGCCATGTCATCAATATCTTCGGCAATCCCAGCGGCATGTTGACTGGGTGCAATTACTTATTGGCGCAAGCGCCTGAATCCCGACATATTGAATGCGGAGGAAGCACCGCAAGTCCGTTTCCACTTTTAGTGAGATCCGGATGGAACGCGTACGGAGAGAGCGGCTATGAGTTTCCGACGAGACGAAAGCGGACAAATGTTAGTGCTGGTAGCGCTAAGCATGACTGTACTGCTGGGTTTCCTGGCGCTCGCAGTTGACGTTGGACTGCTGTTTCGCGCCAAGCGGAACATGCAGGTTGCGGCCGACGCCGCCGCGGTAGCCGGAGCGCTTGATTACAAGTTCAACGCCAACGTGACGACGGCAAAGTCGACAGCCCAGACGGCCGCCACCGCGAACGGCGTAACAAACGGAACCAACGGCGCCGTCGTGACTATCAATGTGCCACCGGTGAATGGACCCTACACCGGGATAACTGGCTATGTAGAAGCCATCGTCTCGCAGCCCACTAATACGTTCTTCATGAAAATATCCAAAATCACCTCTGTCACCGTGGCTGCGAGGGCGGTGGTCGGATCCGGGAACACTTCGGGATGCGTCTGGGCTCTGGCCAAGTCTGGAACGGACATTTCGTTGACCGGTTCCGGGGCCTTCACTGCGCCCAATTGCAACATCTATGACGATTCGAGCAGCAGCAACGCACTTACGCTTACAGGAAGCGGCTCGATAACCGGAAAGGCGATCGGCATTGCCGGGGGCTACAACAAAACCGGGTCCGGAACTCTCAGTCCCACGCCAACCACCGGAATCGCCCCCGCAGCCGACCCGCTCGCTGGTCTGGCACCGCCAACTATTCCCACGGGGGCCTGCTCATCGAACTGCACCCCGAGTTTCACTGGCAGCAGTAACAATAGCCTGGGCCCCGGAAATTACAACTCAATTTCGAATACCGGAAGCGGGACCCTTACACTAACCCCTGGAAATTACATCATCAACGGCAACCTGACCACCACCGGAAGCGGGGGCCTGGTCCTGGGCGCCGGGAATTACACCATCACCGGCAATTTCGCCCCGACTGGATCAGGAGCCGTGACTCTTGGCGCCGGACAGTACATTGTCAAGGGCAACCTTAGCCTTACCGGGTCAGGCAACCTTACTGCGAAAGGCGTCACTTTCTACACGACAGGCACCACTTCTATCACCGGAAGCGGTGGAATGGATCTTGAAGCACCCACTTCGGGAGACTACAACGGGGTCTTGTTCTACCAGGACCGGAGTGACAGTCATGCGATTTCATTTACGGGTTCCAGCGGCAACAAGATCCAAGGCATCTTCTACGCCGCCGACGCAGCCATGACTCTCACCGGATCCGGTTCCGTAAGTATGGCGGCAGATTTCATCGCGGATTCGATTTCCTTGACAGGAAGCGGAACCATCGCCGACGCAGGCTATTCCTCAGTGAATGCCGGTTCCGTGCTTTCAAGAACTGCCATGGTGGAGTGATTATGCAGATTTCAAGAATGAGCAATCGCAACAGGCGACATTCCATTTTGCACCGGTGCGCCCGAAGGAAAGGAGAGGGTGGTCAGGCACTCGTGGAACTTGCACTGAGCATGCCGCTGTTGATCACGCTCCTGATCGGAGCAGTCGAATTTGCCAGGATGGCGTTTGCCAGCATCGAGGTGTCCAACGCTGCCTTGGCCGGCGTTCAATATGGTGCGCAGGACACCACCACTGCTGCAGACACAACCGGGATACAGACAGCAGCCTCGAACGACGCGCCGGACGTCACGCTCGGTACGACGACCACTTCGACTTCCTGCATCTGTTCCGACGGGTCAGCCTCCACCTGCCTCAGTACAGACTGTTCGACATCAGCCATTGAAAAGATCGTTACCGTCAAGACGCAGGCAACCTTCACCCCGCTGATTCATGTGCCTGGGCTCCCTAGCACCTTTACGCTCCACGGCCAGGCAGTTCAGAAGGTGCTGGAATGATAGGCCGGAAAGCAACAAGCTTTAGAGAGAATAGGCTTACGTTCGGATGGCGAAGCGCCTTCTGCCGCCTTTGCTCATGGCACCAAGCCGATGGTGGAAAGGGAGCGGGGCATATCAAAAGGCGCTTACTCCGCGAAGATGGCGCGGCCATCGTCGAGATGGCGTTGGGTTCGATGATCTTGCTGTCTATGATCATGGGCACGTTAGAGATATGCCTTGCACTCTACACCTACAACTTCACCTCCGAGGCCGCGCGGGAAGGCGCCCGATATGCCATAGTCCGAGGCTCATCCTGCACCAGTCTCACCAATTGCGGCGCAACGTCAGCCCAGATTCAAACCTATGTACAAGGCCTCTATGGAGGCAGCAGTTCGGTGAACAACATGACCGTGACTACGACTTGGTTGAGCGCAAGTTCCACTCAGCCCACCACATGGACGTCCTGCGGCTCAACCCAATGCAACGACCCGGGGAATGCTGTGCAGGTGAAGGTGACTTACGCATTTCCGCTGAACCTTCCATTCCTGAGCAAGACCACGCTGACCATGAACAGCACATCCCAGATCGTGATTGCTAACTAGGACTGAGTATCCTTCGCATCAGGCGCTTGCTATCGGGATTCCCACACATTGCTGCTGCAATTCATAAATGAAACCAGATAAGGCATGGGGCCGCCGCCTCGCGCTCGCTTACCATCATGAAGAAGCCGCGCGAGAAATGAATCACAGGCGGAAACATGATCATCGAGATATTCGACGATAAGCTGGCCCTGGCGAAGGCCGCCGCTGAACGGGCGGCGGCGACGCTCAAGAAGGCCCTGGAGGAACACAAACACGCGCGTATCATCGCCGCTACGGGCGCGTCGCAGTTTGAGTTTCTTGAGGCTCTCACCGCGCGACGCGACATCGACTGGGGCAACGTTGAGATGTTTCACCTGGACGAATACATCGGGTTGCCTGCGGATCAGCCGGCCAGCTTCCGCAAGTTCCTGCGCGAACGCCTGATCGCGAAGACTGGCATCATCCAGTATCACTTCCTTGAAGTTGAATCCAATCCGGCAGGCGTCGCCAAAGAGGTGGGTGCAGAGATCAGCGCTGCTCCGATCGATGTCGCCTTCGTTGGTATAGGCGAAAACGGACATCTCGCTTTTAACGATCCGCCGGCGGATTTCGAGTCTGAAGAACCTTACTTGATCGTCGATCTCGATAAAGCTTGCCGCCGACAGCAGGTGGGCGAAGGATGGTTCGCCGACATTTCAGAGGTCCCTGCGCAGGCGATCTCGATGTCGATTCGGCAGATTCTCAAGGCGAGGGAGATTCTGGTCATCGTGCCTGATGCGCGCAAGGCCCAGGCGGTGAAGGCCTGCTTTGAGGGAGAGATCAATTCACTCGCTCCGGCGTCCATCTTGCGCCGCCACCTCAACACCATCGTCTACCTTGACCGCGACTCCTCTGCCCTGTTATCGCGTTAGACGACCCTCTATTTTTCGTTCGAGGCCGATCTATCGGCAACCAGCCCCAATCCGCGCCGCGCGTGATTCATCGTCTCCGCTGGTGGATCTTCGGCAGCGGCTTCAGACGCGGCGAATGAGGCGATGCAAGTGGGGCTTCGAAAGCTCTACAGCATTTTCGAGTTGAGTGTTAACACAACTTCGGGTGCCCCATCCATTCCGCGCCCTTTGCGGAATGGGTGGGATAGCAAAGAACTTCACAGCACGATTTAACGCGGTTAACCGATTACAGCATTTTCGAGTTGAGTGTTAACACAACTTCGGGTGCCCCATCCATTCCGC
>OBLW0100000922.1_pt1 | contig 25306 bp, 19 predicted proteins | sample 1520161 | NCBI WGS metagenome assembly OBLW01 (sample SAMEA3539309, study PRJEB22396) | soil metagenome | biome: tundra; feature: field; material: soil | place: USA | collected 2010-05 | depth 0.15 m | reverse complement strand
GGCGAAGCAACGCGACGCACCATCGCCATCTGTCTCGCGTCTCCGGTAAGAACGCCGATTCGCAGACCAGCCAAACCGTAAGCCTTCGAAAAAGTTCGCGCTACGAAAAGATTAGGCGGCCACCCGGCATGCTTGAGGAGCGTCTCTCCGTGAAATTCGAAATAGGCTTCATCCACCAGGACCGCCGCCCGCGGCACCGCTCGGGCGATCTGAAGCAGACTCTCGCACGCAACCGCCGTTCCCGTCGGATTGTTAGGATTTGCCACTGCGATCAGCCGCGTGCGGGAGCTGATTCGCGAAAGCACTGTTTCCAAAGGAAAGGAAAAGTTATCGCCGGAAGGAATCTCAACCAGACTCGCACCTTCAGCCTGCGCGAAGATCGCATACATCGCAAAAGTGGGCACGACAATCATCGCCTCGTCGCCGGGCTCGAGATAAGTCGAGCACAGCAGATGAATTGCCTCATCCATCCCATTCGTGAGCAGAACCTGAGCCGCATCGAGTTCAAGAAAATCAGCCACTTGACCTTCCACCGGCTCGCGCTCTGGATAACGTGCCAGGGCTTCCGCATCCAGTGTGCGCAGCCGTGCCAACACGCGCGGCGAACAACCGATTGTGCTCTCGTTGAAATCAAGCCGCAGTCCCGCGCGGCCGGCCAACGGCGGCCGATAAGCATGCATAGTCTTTACCGCGGTGCGGGCCTCAAGCATTACCGGCACCTCACCCGCAACGATTCGGCGTGTGCGCGTAAGCCTTCGGTTTCAGCCAGCACAATGGCCGGCGGAGCGATGGCTCGAATCCCTTCGCGGGACACTTTCTGGCAAGCAATAATGCGGACATAATCCAGCACGCTCAAGCCACCGCGCAAACGCGCCATTGCTCCCGTAGGTAATACGTGATTCGGACCAGAGATGTAATCCCCTGCGGACTGCGGCGTAAACTCATCCAGAAAAATTGAACCGGCATTTTTAACCGCCAGTTCCAGCGCTGCCGGCAACGTTAGATGCTCGGGCGCAATGCGATTTGCGATCTCGATCGCTTCTTCGAGAGAATCAACCACAAGAATGGCTCCGTTGCGCGAAAGCGACTGAGCCGCGATGGGATTTGTACGCACACTTCCCTGTATTTTTGTTTGCACCGCCGTCGCTAGTTCACGCGAATTCGTAACCAGGATGCAGAGCGCGTCGGGATCATGCTCCGCCTGCGCGACCAAGTCACTGGCAATGAAAACCGGATCACCATCCGCACTTACGATGACCGCTTCAGTAGGACCGGCCAGGAACTCAATGGCACAATCGAACCCAACCAACTTCTTGGCCGCGGTCACGTACCGGTTTCCGGGACCCACGATCTTGCTGACGCGCGGAACGCTTTCGCTTCCATAGGCGAGCGCAGCGACTGCCTGCGCTCCTCCAACCCTGTAGAATTCGCGCACACCTAGAAAAGCGGCGGCTGCTAAAGTTGCTTGCGCAGGTCGCGGTGAAACTACCCGAATCTCTGGCACGCCCGCAACCTGCGCCGGAATTACCGTCATCAGCAATGTCGAGGGCAAGGGATAGCGTCCGCCGGGAACATAGCAGCCCACCGATTCCAGCGGACGAACCAACTGTCCCACACAAACGCCGGGCCGAATTTCACGACGCCACTCCTTCGGTTTCTGCCATTCGCAGTAACGGCGAATGTTGCCCGCGGCCTGAGTGATGGCGTCCTGCAGTTCCGGAGAAGTATTCTGCCAAGCTTCATGCAGATCAGCCTCGGGCACCCGCACAGGTTCGTCCCCACCCAAATTGTCCCAGCGCACGGCATACCGTCGTAATGCTCGATCACCATTGCGCCGAACGTTGTTCACGATGCGCCGCACCTCAGGCTCAACCTCGTCCAGGTCGGTTGCGCCGCGCCGTTCCAGCCCACGTACGAATCGCTCCTTCTTGAGCCCGTCAAAAATTCGCATGCGCATCACATCACCACCTTGTTCAGCGGATACTCGACGATTCCCTGGGCGTTCGCTTGCTTCAGTTTTGGAATCAGAGACCAGGCTGCGTTCTCTTCGATCACCGTGTTGACTGCCACCCATTCGCTATCGGCGAGCGGTGCGACGGTCGGATTCTGCAATGCGGGTAGCAGGCTGAGGACTGCGGCCAAATCTGGTTTGCGCACGTTGAGCATCAGGCCCACCCTGCCCAGCGCGGCGATAGCCCCGCGAAGCATTACGGCCAGGTTCTCGATCTTGAGCCGCCGCTCGGGATCAGCCCAGGCTGCATTGTTCGCGACCAGTTGTGTATTGGATTCCAGCACCGTTTCGATGATTCTCAAATGGTTCGCGCGCAGCGAACTCCCGGTTTCCGTGACTTCGACGATGGCGTCCGCCAACAATGGCGGCTTCACTTCCGTCGCGCCCCAGGAGAACTCAACCTTGACTGGCACGTTTCGGCTGGCAAAGTAGGTTCGCGTGAAATTTACTAATTCAGTTGCCACGATCCGGTCCTTGAGGTCTTCGGGCTTCTCGAAGAAAGAATCCTCCGGCACTGCCAGCACCCACTTAACTTTGCCCATGCTCTGTTTCGCGTAGATCAGATCGGTCACACGAACTACGTCCAGCCCACTCTCCAGCACCCAGTCGAGGCCAGTAAGGCCGGCATCCAGCGCCCCATGCTCGACGTAGCGCGCCATTTCCTGCGCACGGATGAGCAGGCATTCAATCTCCGGATCATCGGTTGCGGCAAAGTAGGAGCGCGCACTGGTATAGACGCGCAGACCGGCGCGAGTGAACAAACTGAGTGTGGCTTCCTGCAAACTTCCCTTGGGAATGCCCAAACGAAGCTTCATCGCTGCGCCCCCGCTTCCTCCGCCAGAGTCGGCGCGCCCAGAGAGAGTTCCTGGGTGAAACAGGATCTCGATCCCGTATGGCAAACCTTGCCTTCACCCAACACGCGCACGCGCAGCAGCACCGTGTCGCGGTCGCAGTCCGTCCATGCTGCGACCACCTCCAGCCGATTACCGGAGGTTTCACCTTTCGTCCACAGGCTCTGTCTAGTGCGGCTATAAAAAGTGACGAAGCCCGTCCGAAGAGTCGTCTCTAACGCCTCGCGGTTCATGAAGCCAACCATAAGCAACTCCGCGGTTGACACGTCCTGAATTACCGCGGGAGCCAAGCCTTGCATTTTGTCAAAGTCGATTTCCATTGGAAGCCTCTTCCTCACTCCCGGCGCTCGAACGCTGGCAACGGAAATAAAAAGCCCGCTGCGCAGTTCGCGTCAGCGGGCTTGGATTTCCTATTAGTGCTTTTTAGGTCGTCATCCGAAGTGCTCCGCTAACACGCTCATCGCATGGTGATGGTGGTGCCGATGGTGGTGGAGCGAAGCCATTACGCACTGATATTAGGCGATCAATGTCGACGCGTCAATTGCTTTTCGCATGGTCGCGGCAGTGAGTCAGATCAGTGAGGCTCATCGATTCGGCACCATCCTGCCCTGCATCCAGCGCAGAGTCCGCAACTTCTGATGCAGAAATAACTTAGCCCTTTGCTGAGGATTGCTCTCTTGGGACGGCAGAATCGCAGACTTAGATCTGCTCCATCACTTCTTTGGCTCGTTCATCATGCCGTTTGTGCGAGTTCCCGCCAATACTTTTGCCAAAATCGCTCACTGTTCGAGTTTCATGGTCGCCTCTTATAATCGAAGACCATGTCTGGTTCCGATTACTCTGCAATGCTGGAAATAGCGATAGCCGAGGCCCGCACAGGCTTGGTCGAGGGCGGCATTCCAATCGGTGCAGCGATTTTTGACGAAAGCGGCAAACTCCTTGGCACCGGGCACAACCGTCGTGTGCAAAACGGAGATCCTTCACTGCACGCCGAGACAGACGCATTCCGCAACGCAGGACGTCAGCGCACCTATCGCAAGCTCATCATGGTCACAACGCTGGCACCCTGCTGGTATTGCAGTGGTCTGGTACGGCAGTTTGGTTTCGGCATGCTAATCGTCGGAGAGAACCGCAATTTTCAGGGCGGTGTCGAGTGGCTGCGTTCGCTCGGCGTAAGAATCATCGACCTGGATTCGGAGGAGTGCGCTTCGATGCTGGCCGAATACATTCGCTTAAACCCCGAGATCTGGAACGAAGACATCGGCAGAGAGTGACTGCCACCCACGAATTCAGCTGTAATATTAGTTTGACAGGGTTTCGTCTGCTTCGACAGTCACTGCCTCGGCTCGTAGAGGATCGCACTCCATGACGCTGGATAAAAAGCTATTGCAGAGCATTCCTAAAGTCTTATTGCATGAGCATTTGGATGGCGTGCTCCGCCCACAAACCGTCATCGACTTGGCAAGAGATTCAGGATACGCGAAGCTCCCGACGCAAGATCCCCATGCCCTGGCTGAATGGTTCTTTCGCGGGGCAAACCAGGGCAGCCTGGCCAAATACCTCGAAGGTTTTGCGCACACCATTGCCGTAATGCAGACCGAGGAAGCCCTGCAGCGCGTCGCCTACGAGCAAGCCGAAGATCTGAGTCGGGATGGGATTATTTATTTTGAGACTCGCTTTGCACCAATCTTTCATACTCAAAAGGGGTTAACCCATCAGCAGATTGTTTCGGCGGTGCTCAAAGGCCTGGAACGAGGAAGAAAAGATTTCGGCATCTCTTCCGGTTTGATTATTTGCGCGATGCGCAACATGAACACCTCTCTCGAGATGGCCGAACTTGCAGTCGATTTCCGCGCACGCGGCGTTGTGGGCTTCGATCTTGCGGGCGAAGAAGGTGGTTATCCGCCGAAGAAGCACGTCGATGCCTTTCACTACATCCAGCGCGAGAACTTCAATATTACGATTCATGCGGGCGAAGGTTATGGAAAAGAATCGATATGGCAAGCGATTCAATATTGTGGAGCGCATCGCATTGGGCACGGGACGCGGCTGATCGATGACATAGCGGTGGTGGATGGCAAGGCGGTGAGTCTGGGCGATCTGGCGCAGTACGTTCTCGACAAACGCATTCCCTTGGAGATTTGCCTGCTGAGTAATGTTCACACCGGGGCTACGCCGACCTTGGCAGAGCATCCATTCAAGATTCTTTATCAGGAAAAATTCCGCGTCACTCTGAACACGGACAACCGATTGATGAGCAGCACCACGATGACCAAAGAATTCGAAGCCGCCGCCGACACATTTGGCTTGTCGCTGGCGGATTTTGAGAAGATCACCATCAATGCAATGAAGAGCGCTTTTCTGCCGTACAAAGAGCGCATCAATTTCATCTATTCCGCCATCAAACCGGGCTACGCAAAGGTCCGGGAATCGATGCAAGCAAAATGATTTCTTTTAGGTGTAATCAAAAGCGAGTTCGACGAACTCATCTGGAAAAAGCGGCCAGAGTCTCGGCGAGTATTACCGTTCCTCGAACGATGTCGTCAGGATGCGCGTACTCGTCTGGCCGGTGGCTGTATCCATGTAGGCAGGGGATAAACAACATCGCAACCTTAGCAATGCGCGCCATAAACAGCGAGTCATGGTAAGCACGGCTAACCATGGGAAGGAAGTTCAGTTGGTGCAGGTGGCAGGATTCCGAAAGCGCCGCAATGATTGCGGGATCGCAGTCCGCCGGTGCGTCGGCGTTCAACAACTCGGTGTGAATCGAAACTTTCCGTTTGGATGAAACCCGCTTGGTCGTAGCCTCGAGTGTGCGCACTACGTCGTCGCGCCGCTGCAAATCGGTGTCGCGGATGTCCACACTAAGGCGGACCCGGCTGGGAATACTGTTAACCGCGCCGGGAAATACGTCGCAGATACCCACGGTTGCAACTGTATCAACCGCTCCGCTGCCGCGTGCTGCGCTCTCAATCTCTAAAATCAGTTCGGCAGCTGCGCAGAGAGCATCCTGGCGATCAGGCATTAAAACGCCGCCAGCGTGTCCCCCCGCCCCCTCGATCAAAACGCGAAGACTCGCCGGTGCCGCGATCTTTGTGACAATGCCCAGCGGAACCTGCTGGCGCTCCAGCAGCGGTCCCTGTTCAATGTGCAACTCGATGAATGCCTTGTAGTAGCCGCTGGGCAACTTCACTTCTCCAAGTTCGCCCAGAAAGCCAGCCCTGCGCCGAACTTCGTCGAGTGTGCCTCCGTCGCTATCCGTTAGCTTTCTTGCTGCATCCGGAGATAGCGTACCGGACAGCAGCCTGCTGCCGAGGCAACCGATTCCAAATCGCGTCGGTTCTTCAGAAGTGAAAATAAGCAATTCAATCGAATGCGTCGGACGAAATCCGCTCTGCCGCAACGCACGGATCGCTTCCAAGCCCCCCAGCACTCCCACCACGCCATCATATTTTCCTGCGTTTGGAATGGCATCGATATGCGAGCCGGTTCCGACAGCCGGCACGGAGGGATCAGAGCCATTCCAGCGCGCGAAGGTATTTCCGACGGCATCTTGTCGCACCGTCAGTCCGGCTTCGTCGCAACGCGCTTTCATCCAAGCTCGAGCTTTGAGGTCGGCCGGCGTGAAAACAATTCGCGTCACCGCCGGCGCTTCAGCTTCCGAGAATGAAGCCAGGATTTCAATTTCAGACAGCAATCGATCCCGGTCGACTGTGAGACTCATCGCTACAGGCCCGCCAAGGGGTGCCGATTCCAGTTTTTATAAATGAGATATTTTGCCGGCACTTTGCCGATCGCTCCAAACCACTGCGGACACCAGGGGCCCATCCAGATGAAGTCTCCCGCCGTCACGGGATACCAGGAATCGCCAAGCCGGTAGATTCCACCGCCTTCGAGCATAATGAGACCGTGTTCCATGACGTGCATTTCGACCATGCTAAGCGAGGCTCCCGGCTGATACACCATCGTGTTCACTGCGAAATCGAAATTCATTTCATCGGGAAGAAGGCATTTGACCTGCAAGCTGGGATCGTCTCCGAGGGGGTGCGAAGAGACCGCGTCTTCGTTGGAAATAATCAAATCCGGCGGCCGGACCGAATCAAGAGCCCGATAGGGCTTCTCGACGACGGCAACGCGGCTCGCCTTCGCAGCCGTCACTCGATGATGCGATCCTTCGGGGAGATAGGCGTAGCCGCGCGCACTCAGTTCGGTCGATTTGCCGGCAGCTTCCAACCTCACGCCGCCTTCGACCACAAAAATGAAACGCTGCGCCAGCGCGCAGCCCAACTCTCCTCCTGCCTCAAATTCCGCAGTGTATTCCGTGAACTTGGCTCCCAGCGCGGGGCTGACATGCACAATTGCGGAACACGCCTTCATTCCAGGTAGAGTGGTGCGCACAAAAGTGTCTGCAGTCAGCAATAAATGATTCGGTTGTTGGGAGCTTCGTGTGCGGCCAAGATTATGCACGGTTCATCCTTGTATGGAATTCTGGCGAAGAGGCCAGTTGATCGAGAAGATGCAATCCGCATTCGATTGCTTTCTCGACATCCTCGACGACGACCGACTCCGCCGGATCGTGGCTTATCCCGCCGGGAGTCCGCAGAAAAATCATGGCAGCAGGAACTCTTTCCGCCAGGATCATAGCGTCGTGACCTGCGCCGCTCACCATGCGATGTGGCTTGCATCCTGCCTTGCGGATTGCCTGCTCTATCTCCGCAGTGAGAAACGAATCCATCGCGACGGCAGCCTGGCTCGACAGAACACTCTCACGAACCGATAATCCCCGACGCGCCGTAATCTCGTTACTTTGGAAAATGAGATCCTCGACGGCGCGAGTTCGAACGTCATCGAAACAATGGCGGACATCGAGCGTCAGCCGTACCTCTTCTGCGATCACGTTCGCCGCTCCCGGTTTGGCTTCGAACTTGCCGACAGTCGCGACCAAGCCAGGAACTTCCCGAGCCACATGTTCTACCCTGCCGATCCACTCCGCGGCACCTGCAATGGCGTCGCGGCGAAGGTGCATGGGCGTTGTACCAGCGTGATTGGCGCGACCAAGAAATGTAAACTCAAGTCGGCTCTGGCCGGCAATCGCCTCCACGGCGGCAAGTGGCTGATTCAGTTTCTCCAGAACCGGCCCCTGCTCGATATGAAACTCAAGGTAGGCCAGCGTGTCGTTCTCAAGTTCGGCCTGAGGAATCTCGTGGGGATTCAGTCCGAAATTTTCGATGGCCTTTCTCACGGAAATTCCTTGTGCATCGCGAAGATCCAAAACTTTCTGATCTAGCCTTCCGACCAGCGCACGGCTGCCGATAAATGGAGTGCCAAAGCGCACTCCTTCTTCTTCGGAAAAGCCAACCACCTCAATGCCGAAAGGAAGCCGCCGTCCTTGCAAGCCTTCCAGCAACGTGATGGCAAGCACAGCGCCGAGGATGCCATCGTAAGCCCCGGCATTTGGAACCGTATCGAGATGCGAACCGATCAGAAGGCGCGGTGCTTTCGGCTCGGCGGCTGGGTAAAATCCGCGAAGATTTCCGGCGGCATCGACGCGCACATGAGCACCCAGCGGTTCAATCCAGCGGGCAATCTCCTCATGACAATCACGCATGGGCGGCGATAGGAACGTCCGCCGCGTAGTGCCAGGATCTTCCGTAAACGAAGCTATCTTGAGGCACCTTGCGATGACTTCGTGGGCGCGGTTTGTGGTCGCGATTGTTGCCACAGATTTCTAATTCTGGACGAACCTCTTGTAGTCCTACGCTTCGCGAATAATCTTCGCCGCTACCCATCCTATGACAACCGTGCCGAGGAGAACCTCCCAGGCGTAGGCGTTCCCATAAGTAGCCACGGGAAAATGATTGCTGATCATCAGAAAGACAACCGGGACCGCCATGAACGTATTGTGTTTGGAGCGCAGCTTGGCTTGAGCGCCGAGAGTGGGGTCCAATTTTTCCCCGGCAGCCGACGCCGCAATCATTTTGCGCTGGGAAGGAAGAATTCGAAACCAGACGTTTGCGGTCATGATCGTTCCGAACACCGCTCCGACATGAATGTAGGCCGCGCGGCCGCTGAAGACATGCATCAATCCCCAGGCAAGTAGCGCAATCGCGAGAAGAGAGAATCCAGCAAACACCGCCTCCGATCTCCCCAGAGACGATCGCACCGCCAGATCGTAAACGATCCAACCGCCAATCATCACAGCGAGGCCGATGGCGATGCCGCTCCCTTGGGAGATGGCGGCAACATCGGGATCAACAAGCCCGGAGCTGGAATAATAAACCAGGAACATCAGCACAATTCCACTCAGCCAGGTCATCAGTGCTTCCCAGCGAAACCAGTGAACTTGCCCGGGCGCGACCTCCAGGGATTTCCGTCTGTCGACGGTATAGAAGCCGCCGCTGTGAACCATCCAAATCGACGGGGATTTTCCAGCGGCGTCGCTGTGCTTCGCGAGCCTGCCAAATTGTCCGTCGAGCCAAGTGAAATAATAAGTTTGGCCCACCCACATGATGGCAGCGAAAACATGGAACCAGCGCACTAGAAGGTGCAGCCATTCGCGGATTGACGAGGTCACTTTCTAACTCCATCGCGGGAAAAGCATGTTAGGTCAGCTTCCCCGGTAAGTTGTATATCCGTTCGGCCCGAGGAGCAGCGCAATGTGAAAATGCGATTCGCCATCCTGTGCCTGGAAAGTGACTTCCACCACTGGATACAGAGCATCCACCTTCTGCAGTGCGAAATAACTCCCGGTGTCAAAAATCAACCGATAGACTCCGGCGGACACATCCTCGCGTTCCTCGAGCAACTGAGCACACCGGCCATCTTGATCGGTTCGCGTCGAGTGCAAAACTCGCCAATCTGCGGGCGTGTGCTGTTTCTCCAATCGCACGGCAACGTCTCGGGCAGGTTTGCCATGAACGATGTCGAGAATGTGGGTCGAGATGCGTCTCATTCTTGAAGCCACTTTTTCAGCCGGATCTGCGTAATCTGGCTCTGCTGCTCCGCGGCTTCGTGAAGTTCACTCTCCGCGTCATCCCTGAGGCGACGGCGAAGTATCTCGAGAATCTCTTGAGCGGACTTCCCCGTAGCGCACACGATGAAGATCCGATTGAAGCGCCGCTCATATTCCCGGTTCGCGTCGGCCAGGGCGATCTTTACCGCGGTCTCGGCGTGCGCTATATTGCCTTGCTCCTGCGTCGACCATTCTACAGACTGATCCCTCGAAGGTAAGACTTGCGGAGACTGCGCCGATGACGATCTCGACTCCCCAATCCGCGGATGACTCTGGAACGCTTCCAGCCAGTCTGCGGGAGTTAGATTCCGCCAGGTTTCGTCCGACGCAGCCAGCAACGCAGCGTCGTCCGCGATCGGTCTCTTGGCCGCCATTCCGTCAGCCCAGGCTATAGACCCGCAACAGGGCAAAATGTTTCGCGCGGCGTCAACGGTCGAGAGACGATTCCATCGCGCCAGGACAGTGTTCACTGGCACATCGCTCGGCTTCGCTCGCCGCGAGCTCAGCAGCTTCAAAAATTCAGCTACAAGATTGCCCGCCACTGCTGCGCGATACCTTGCAGTCGATCGAATATCGTCAATCGGCCGGATCTCGGCAACCACGGCGCCTCTCGCTAGAAGTAAAAGCTCGGAATCAATAGCCTTCCCTTTAACGCCTTGCTCAGTCTCCCTCAGACGGAGCGGCACTGGCGCCACGCTTCCCAGCGCGATGCGAATATCCTGAACCACACCGTCGCCTAGCCGGCCGAGAGCGGCGATACAGACTTTGGAGATCGCCTGCGAGTGACGAGCCCCGACCTTACGGGCATGACTGAAATATCCAGCGAACCGCCGCGGCAAGCATATGGCTTGAATGAGTTCATCGGTTGCCAGCAATGTTTTCTTGTAGCCAGTGTGAAAACCTGCATAGGGCAGTCGCCGCTCACCCCGGACTGATACTAGAATCAGTTCGGCATCGTAAACGAGCAGCGCGGGCAAGGAGTCGGCGGCCGGCGATGCGTTAACGATGTTTCCGCCAATCGTCCCTCGATTCTGGTTCGCAATTCCGCCGGTCCAACCTGAGGCGCTATACAAGAGGGGGAACTCGCGTCTGACTATCTCATTCCTGCGAAGGTCAGAATAGGTACACCCTGCGCCGATCCGAATTTCTTTCGCTGTGGCCTCAATCTGACGCAACTCGGGAAGATTCCAAAGGCTGACCAGCTTTCGCGCCGCAAGTTTCCCTGCCGCGTACTGGACCATCACATCGGTACCTCCGGCGATTGGAAGCCATACCCCCGGTTCATTTGCCAACAGCGAAATAATTGCGTTCAAACTGCCGGGCGCGACCATTTCGTAATCCGATGGATGCGATCTCATGCGGTCGCCCTACGTCGCGCTGCCTCCGCTACCGCTTCTATAATCTGCGTGTAGCCGGTGCAGCGGCAGAGATTTCCTGAAAGGCCTTCCCGGATTTCTTCCAATGTGGGTTCAGGGTTTCGGTTCAGCAAATGCACGGCTGCGAGAATCATTCCGGGCGTACAGATGCCGCACTGCGCGCCGCCACACTGTAGGAAGGCCTGCTGCAGGATGTGCAGCGCATCCCCTGCCGCGATTCCCTCGATGGTAATGATGTTTGAGCCTTCAGCCTGAAGAACAGGTACGAGACAGCTGTTCACGAGCATGCCGTCAATCAGCACGGAGCATGAACCACACTCGCCTTCTCCGCAGCCTTCTTTCGCGCCCGTCAGTTGGAGTCGCTCTCGCAACACGTCGAGCAGTCGCTCCATCGGGTGAGCATGCACGGTCTTCGTCTCGCCATTGATCGTGAATGAGATCTGGGCTTTGGCACGGCCAACGCGAGAATCGGTCATCGGATCCTGCCTGCCAAACCAACGGTGCCCTCGTGCGACGATGCGGCCAGCCCTTCTTTCTCCAGCCCATCCATGATGTCTTCCGGTAGCAAAGGAATGGAATCGAAATGAATTCCGAGCGCGTCTGCCACCGCATTGACAATCGCCGGGGCCGGACCGTCCATCGGAAGTTCGCCGATGCCCTTTGCACCGTATGCACCATAGACATTGCCCAATTCTTCGAAGAACACGCGAATGGGCGGCAGGTCGGTTGCGGTCGGCATAATGTAGTTTGTCATCTGGCCGTTTTGCATGCGTCCGTTTTGCCAGACTACTTTTTCGTAAAGGCTGAATCCGATTCCCTGGGCAACGCCGCCGATGATTTGGCCTCTTGCCAGAAGCGGGTGCAGAACCTTGCCAACTTCCTGGAGCGCAACGAAGTCGTCCACGGATACGCCGTATGTTGTCAGATCCACGGTTACTTCCGCGATGTAAACCGCCCACGCAAAGGCCGCATAGGCTTCGCCACGATACTTTTGATCGTCCCAGAAAATATCGGTAGGTGCCTCATAGCGTGACCATGAGCGCAATTGGCCATGCGTCGCGACATATTCTTGGCACGCTATGCGAAACTCTTCCGCGTTATAAGCATCGCGAAGCAGGTTGGAAGATATCAATGTTTGTTTAACTCCCAAAGCCGCAGACTGCACCAACTTTCCAACCACCATCACCGTGCGTGAAGCGACAGTTGGGCCGCTGTTGGGCACTTCGAGAGTATCCGGCTGGGCCATGCTGACATTTTCATATGGCAGAGCCAGAGCTTCAGCCGCGATCTGGCTGAGGACAGTTTTTGTTCCTTGACCAAACTCCGTGCTCGATACCAGCACGCGCACGCTGCCATCGGCACACCCTTCTACTCCGACTACAGAACTTAGATAGCGCTCGCCCGAACCGGTGAATCCGGCACCATGCAAAAACGCGGCAATGCCCATGCCCTTTCTGATTGTGCCGCCCTGACTCTCTTTTGCGAATTTCTCTTTCTTGAATTGATAGTCCGAAACTTCCAACGCTCGGGCCAGCAACTTCTCGAGATTAATTTGTTCGCGCACAACCTGCTCCGTGGTAGTGGCCTGCCCGGGCTGGAGGAAATTCCTGCGGCGAATCTCAACCGGAGAAACCCCTAACTGTTTCGCGATGCGATCCATGTGCCGCTCCATCGCGAACAAGCTCTGCGGCGCTCCAAAACCACGAAACGCTCCATGAGGTGGGGCGTTGGTCGCAACCGCCTTCGCACGAATACGAACGCTCGGCCAGAAGTAAGGTCCACCAGCATGAATTGCTCCGCGGGATAGGACTACGGAGGACAGTGTTGCGTATGCTCCACCATCAATCGTGAACTCGATCTCGCCACCTAAAATCTTGCCTTGCTTGCTGACGGCCGTCCGATGGTGCGTACGCGAAGGATGACGCTTGGTCGTCGCCGCCATGTCCTCCATCCGGTCATAAATAATTTTGACGGGTTTCCCGGACTTCATCGCGAGCAGCGCAGCATGGGCCGCGATCATCGACGGATATTCCTCCTTCCCACCGAAGGCGCCTCCGGTCTCCATCTGCACTACGCGGACTTTCTCCGCAGGCAAATCGCAAAGCGCCATCAACGCTTTGTGAATGTAATAAGGGCACTGCAGAGAACCCCATACCGTGATTCCGTGCGCAGCATCAAAGGCTGCGATCATCCCGTTATTTTCGATGTAAAGTTGTTCCTGCGCGCCAGTCGTATACTCGCCTTCCACGATGTAGTCCGCATCCTTCCAGATAGCATCGACTTGGCCCTTCTCGATCAAATAGGTTTTGAAGATATTGTCCTCACCCCAAATGATTTCGGAGCGGCGCTCGCTTTCTTCCATCGTAAAAATGGCGGGCAAGGGCTCGTATTCGATCGAGATCGCCGCAACCGCCTGCGGGAGAAGATGGCGGTCGGGATGAGCCAATAAGAGCACGGGTTCCTCAGGATGGCTCACCACTTCATTTGCCAGACAAGGCTGATCGTCGCTGATCAATGAAATACAATTCTTCCCCGGAATATCTTTCGCAGCAACGATTACGAACTCATCCCAATTGATTTGAGGACTAAACGTGATCCTCCTGATCCGCCCGCGAGGGATCTGACTGCGCACCGTTGCTCCAAAGAGCATGTCGGGCAGAACCATATCGTCGACGTATTGCGACGTTCCGGTAACTTTGTCGCGCCCTTCTTTGCGAAGTACCGACTTGCCGACGATGCTGTCGTTCCTCATTAGTTCGTTTCTCGTCACCCAACTGGACGGTCTGCACCCGCGGATGGGATAGTGTAAGCCAGAGCGGGTCCCTACGTCGCGGGAGGTGCGCGGCAAAAGCGAAAGAGTCTTATAAAGTCGACGGATTAATGACTGCCGAATTCCCGTCCTCCAGGTTTTCCGAGAAACGATTCTTCAGCAAAGATCAGATTTCCACGGAGATAGGTAGCCTTCACCATGCCGCGCAGTGTCTCCCCCATGTACGGAGATACCGGATGCCGGTAATGCAATCTTTCTTTGGTGACAATGAATTCGCGGTCGGAATCGAATATGACAAAATCCGCGTCGTATCCTGCGGCGATTCGACCCTTCCGCCTTTCGCAACCGGCCAAACGAGCCGGGGCCGCCGCCATCCAGCCGGCCAGGTCGAGCAACGTGAAGCCTCGCCTGCTGGCTTCAGTCCACATCAGCGGCAGCGCGACTGATAAGCTTGCGATGCCACCCCAAGCGGTTCGGAAATTTCCCTCGGTGAGCCGCTTCATTGATGGAAGACACGGAGAGTGGTCGGTCACTACCATGTCGATGGTGCCATCCCTAAGCCCCTGCCACAATCGTTCGCAATTCTCACGGCTGCGAATCGGTGGCGCACACTTGCCCAGGGTTGCGCCGTTCGCAATCGTTTCAGCGGCCAGATGCAAATAGTGCGGGCACGTCTCCACGCTTACGGCAAGTCCTTCGGAGCGCGCAGCGCGCAACTCCTCCAGGGCAAGGCTGGTCGACAGATGGACGATGTGCAAACGAAAACCGTATTCGCGGCACAGGGATAACATCATCCGGATAGCAGACAGTTCCGCATCGTCTGGCCGCGATTGGAGATAGGTCGAATAACAATTCCAGTCGGCATCAGCGAGAGCGCCCGTCGCCGCATCGATCGGTCCGGGAAGTTCCGCGTGCACCAGCAGCGGCAGCCCAGTGCGAGCAATGTGCGGCAGGGTCGCGCGCAGTTGCTGCTCTGTAACCATAGTGAAACCATCGATGCCCGGATTGACCAGGAAGCATTTAAACCCGGGTACTCCAGCTGCCGCGAGAGCTTCAATGTCGTTTTGATTGTCGTGAACGACCCCGCCCCAAGCTGCCCAATCGACGTGGCATTTGGCCTGTGCAGCCGCACGCTTAGCCTCAAGCGCTCCGACATTCGTCGTCGCAGGAAGGCAGTTCAGGGGCATATCGACCAGCATGGTGTAGCCTCCCGCCGCTGCGGCTCGCGTTGCGGTTTCGAAGCCCTCCCACTCGGCGCGACCGGGATCGTTGATATGTACGTGAGAATCAACGAGCCCTGGAATAATCGCCGCATTACCGACGTCATGGATTTCGTAACCGGCAGCCGGTAGTTGATCGAGGGAAACGACTGCCTGGATGCGCTCTTCTTCCACGAGGATGGCGCCCGGACGGATCCCTTCGAGAGTAACCACTCGACGGGACAGGAAGGCCTGCAGACTCAAGATGTCGGCTCCAGTGAATTCGCCGTAGCGGAAATGTATGCCAAGGCGCTCCGCTTTCCGATTCGTTCGCAAACCGGAAAAGCATTTTACGAAATTCTAAGTCGCAGCATATACTCGCTTCTCAGCGAAGCGGCTGCGAAGAAGTCCATGTCGACTGATTAGGGGGTTCGCGGGTTGCTCACGCCGGCAGACCCTAACGATTGCGCATAGATAGAGCGTACACATGGACAATCCTTTCATGGCTCGCGCCATTCAGCTCTCCCTTGAGAACGTTCTCTCCGGACACGGCGGTCCCTTCGGTGCGGTCGTGGTGAAGGACGGCACGATTATCGCGGAGGGAGCAAACCAAGTCACTTCCACGAACGATCCTACCGCACACGCGGAAGTTGTCGCCATACGCGAGGCATGCACGGTACTCGACGTCTTCTATCTCGAAGGCTGCGAGATTTACACTTCCTGTGAGCCCTGTCCCATGTGTCTGGGGGCAATCTATTGGGCTCGCCTCTCCCGCGTTTATTTTGGCAATGCCGATGCAGACGCGTCCAAGATCGGATTCGACGATTCGCTGATCTATCACGAAATCGCGCAACCGCATTCGCAGCGCAAGATTCCGATGATTCAGATGATGCGCGAAGAAGCGTTATCGGCGTTTCGCGCGTGGGAAAACAAACCCAACAAAATTACCTATTAAGTCTGTCCGAGCACCCGTCAATGCCACGTCAGGGGGGATTGTTGATCGATCGCTATTTCAAACTAACCGAGAACCAGACCTCAGTGAAGCGGGAGATGCTAGGTGGCCTAACGACTTTCGTGACGATGGCTTACATCATCGTGGTGAATCCGCAAATCCTGGCTCAGGCAGGAATGCCGCCTGACGGTGTGGTCTTCGCCACGTGCGCTTCGGCCGCGGTGGCGACGCTGGTTATGGGGCTCTATGCCAACTATCCCATCGCATTGGCCCCGGGGATGTCCCTAAATGCCTACTTCACTTATTCCGTCTGCCTCTCCATGCATGTTCCCTGGCGAACAGCGCTGGCGGTGGTTTTCTTTTCGGGCGTTCTTTTCCTGGTGCTCACGGTCACGCGTGTTCGTGAGCAAATCGTCAACGGCATGCCCGATTGCCTGAAGCATTCCACCGCAGCGGGAATTGGAATGTTCATTGCTTTTGTGGGACTTCGAAACGCGAAGCTCGTCGTAGCCAACTCGGCCACCTACGTCGGCCTCGGCAGCTTTGCCGACAAAGAGGTGCAGACCGCCTGCTTCGGCCTGGTCCTGACTCTGATCCTCATGTCACGAAAGTTCCACGGCGCCATCCTGATCGGGATCTTTGGCACCGCTCTGCTGGGAATCTTGCGTGGAATCACGAATTGGCCATCAGCAATCTTCTCCATGCCGCACCCATCCTCTACGTTCTTGCAACTTGACTTTCGCGGCGCGAGCCACCTCGGCCTGCTCGAAATCCTGTTTGCATTTCTATTTGTGGATCTCTTCGATAACGTCGGTACGCTCGTGGGAGTGTGCGAACAGGGCGGCTTCATCAAAGACGGCAAGATCCCGCGGGTAGGCCGGGTGTTGGTGGCGGACGCAGTCGGAACTGTGGTCGGCTCTCTGACCGGAACGTCGACGGTGACGAGTTACATCGAGAGCGCCGCGGGCGTTGCTGCTGGCGCTCGTACCGGTCTGAGCAATGTCGCCGTCGCCGCACTATTCCTGCTCGCCACATTCTGCTCGCCCCTGGCTACCGCGATCCCTGCGTATGCGACCGCCCCAGCCCTGATTCTGGTTGGCGTACTCATGACGCAATCCATTGCGCAAATCAACTGGCAGGAATTCAGCGAGGCCGTTCCCGCATTCATCACCATGCTGGCAACGCCTCTTACTTTCAGCATCGCGACCGGCCTTAGCCTGGGCTTGATTTCCTATACAGTGGTAAAAGTTGCCGCCGGCAGACTTCGCGAAGTCAATGCGCTGGTTTGGATTCTCACCATCCTATTCATTTTGCGTTACGTCTACCTAGCCACCGCTTAGGACGTTCCGGCTCACATTGTTTCTCTGGCCGAAAAAAAAACAATTCCCGGCAACACCTTAGTCGCGCTCGGAAACAAAGTTGCATCGAATAGCCGTGATATTAGCCGATACCAGACGCGTCTTAGTGAGCGCCTATCGTGGCGTCCTCAGGAATCAAATTTTCCAAGCTGCAGCCGCGCTCTCCTACTATTCCATCTTTTCCATATTTCCGGCTCTGATCCTCCTATCCTCTGTGATGGCGTATGTTCCGCTGCCTAACTTTTTTCAGGGTGCAATGTTTGCGATCGGCCGAGTGGCGCCGCCAGGCACTATGCCGATGATTAACTCCATCATCCAGGACATACTCGGAGCAAATTCCGGCGCATGGCTTTCCCTCGGAACGTTGGGCACTCTTTGGATAGTCTCTTCCGCCTTTGACGAACTGATCGAAGCGTTGGACGCGGCCTATGGTGCGGAGGATCACCGCCCTTTTTGGAAGACGCGTCTGCTGGCTGTGGGCTTGGCCGCCATAATTGGATTTTTTCTGATCTGCGGAATTGCGGCGATGATTGTTGGACCTAAGGTCGGTGACTGGCTGGCGGCCAGACTGTCCGTTTCTCGCGCTTTTGCCTTACTGTGGCCCTACATCCATTGGACGTTGGCGGTGGGTCTAGCTGTAATTGCAGTTCAGACGGTTTATTTCCTCGCCCCCAATGTGAAGCAACGCTTTCTGGCAACCCTGCCTGGTGCGGTTCTTTCTGTCGTCTGTTGGATGGGGCTATCGTACTTGCTCCGAATATATTTCCGATATTTTGGAAATTACAACCGAACTTACGGAACTTTGGCTGGAGTAATGGCGCTCCTGACTTGGCTCTACTGGGCCTATTTCATTTTATTAGCCGGGGGTGAACTCAACGCGCAATTGACTAAGGCAGGCTATGTATCCCGGCTACCGGCGGAGGACAATTCTGCCAAAAAGAGACGGAGTACCGACCGCGCAGCTTAGACATATATGATCGCTCAGAATCTCGTGTGATACTTGCCATCTACTGAGACACCTCCAACTTCGTCTCGAGTAAGGCTCACTGACCAGCGTTGGTTGATCTGATAATCACCTTGAACAATCTCGCTTCCGGGCTGCGACAAGTCGGTCGAAAAAGTAAACAGAAAATTCTTGGTCACGCGCTGCTGGATGGCGACCCGGGCCGAGGGATTCTGATTGTTGCCACCGAGGAGCGGATCAATCTGCAAGCTTGAAATGCCTGCCAGGTGCTGAATGCCGCCGGTGACCTGACTCGCGACCTGGGAGGCGATCATGGAATCGGTGCTTTGTCCGGTGGCATTCGCTTCTTGAGTAGTTTTGCCGTTGGCAATCAGATTGATAATGTCGGCCGTAGCCAGCGGCGGCTCCGACGTGTACGACGTGGTTAGCTTGTCAAACGGTCCGCGCAACGTGAGTGTCAGGTTGTATTGCTCAACGGTCGTCGCAACGGACACATTCAGTACCGGTGCAGTTTCGGTGGGACTATCGAACGTGATGATGCCGCGCTGAAGTTGGTATCGGACATTGCGGTAAAAAAGCTCTCCGGCTGTCAGGTCCGTGCGGCCGATAATTACTGGGTTCGCGGCTGTCCCGATGACTTGCAGGTTGACTTGGCCCTCCACACTAATTTGCGAACTTGTGGCGCTGAGATTGCTTTTCGATTGAACGCCGATTGCGAGTTTGACGTTGTCGGCCAACCCGGGTTGAGCCGGGATGCTATTGCCGCTGAACTGGTCGCTGAACTTCGCGAGATCAAAATCGGGAGTAAATGAGAGGGTATCGATCAGCACCCGCCCGTTCAAGATCGATGCGTCTTTTGTTCCACTTAGAATGAGATTGCCGTCGAGCAGCGCCCTGAGTCCGTCAGGATAACGCAATCGAACCGACTTGCTTTGCAGCGAAACATTGAACTGGAGATTCGGCTTGTAGGAGATGGAGCCGCCCAACGAAACTTGCCCGCCTCCCACCTCACCGGTGAGATTGGAGATCTGCAGACTACTGTTGTTGATGTCGAGGGTGCCATTTAGTTTCTGCACTCCAAGGGGCGCAGTGGCAGTGGATACCGCGACGTCTTGCAGGTGCACTTGTCCCTGAACTACCGGATCTTTCGCTGTCCCGGATGCACGAATGTCGAGCGAGAGAGCTCCAGAACTCTGAAGGTCGGAATCCATAATTCGAAGCATTCGAACATCCACCGAACCCTGGGCGGCGAGAGTTGGCGCTGTGTTCCCACTCAGCGGTAGGCGGCCTTGCACGCGCAGCGATGTACCGGTGCCGCGAATCTCGGCCGGCTGCAAAGTTACAACCGAATCCGAATAGTCCAGGCGAATGGGGCTGGCAGCGCCAATTTCCAGCGACTGATAACTGGCTTTGAGGGTTGGGATCGTAACGTGGGCTTCGATTCGCGTCTTATCTTTCAGTGGTCCTTTCAAGGTTGCATGAAGTTCGGTCTCGCCCTGAAGGCCCTGGGGCGCACTGGATAAAAACATTGCGAACAGCGGAGCTAGCGGCACCCCAGTCGTGTCTATGGTCGCCTCGGTGTAGTAATCGCCGTTGAGATTAACGTCGGCCTTGGAATGCACAGAGGCCTGCGCGACCTGCGAATCAACGGTCAACTCCGCACGTTCACTCGCCACATGCAGCTCTCCTTTTATTTGTGAAATACTTTTATCCTGAAGCTGCAGTTGAGGAACCGCCACTGAAGCCGTCAGTTGAGGATTGTCAACTGTTCCTTCGCCGCTGGCAGAAATTGTCACAGCGCCGGATATTCCAAGATTCTTGGCTTGAACCATTTGCAACTTTTGTATCGTGATAGACGGAGCGTTCAGCCGCACCGCGTATGCCCTGGTCTGTGGCGTGTAGGAGATGGTCCCGTTTATCGAACCCGCCGGCAGGTTAACGTCGAGAGTCGATGTGAGGGAGCTTTTGTCGGCACGGAAGTCCCCCGCCAAATGATGAATAGGCTCATCATAAGCGCGCGCATTGTCAATTCTTGCCGAACCTTTCCCGATGGGGTTGAGTTGAGAGCCATGAACAGCAATATCCGCAGACAAGTCGCCGGACACCGGATAGTGCAAGTTAGCCAAACGCTCCAGATCGGCCAGAGACATCCGCTGTACGGACAGATTTATGCTGATCGGATTGGAAGGAAGGTACGTCCAGCCACGCAACGCCACCGTCCCTCCCATCGAAGCGCGCCCTTGATGTGCACTTACCAGCACACCGTCATGCAGCGATATCTGCGATGGACTGGCTTCTACGCTGAACTTGGCGCTGCTCCATTGGCTACCTTGGACCTGCAGGTTCTGCGCACTGAATTGACCCGACAACTGCGGTTTTTGCAAGGAGCCTCGGACAGTCGCTTGTACAGAGGCTGATCCTGCGATCTCCACTGCTGAGGGCTGCCCGCCGTGGACGGCGGAAAATAGCGTTGCAACCTGATGAAGATCACTGATGTTGGCTTGAACCTCCAAGTTTGAACGGTTGCTCACCTCACCTTGCAGGGCAACTGTCGTGGAGGGAATTCGGAGCGAAGTTTGACGAAATGCTACGGCATTTCGTGGGCCGTCGTACGTTGCGTGAATCGATCCCTCCACCGGCACACCCTTGGCAGACGCCTCACCGCCTCCCGATCTCAGAACCAAATCTGTCCGGGCTCGAAGCTTGTCGACACTGCCTGTCCACGAGGCATCAACGGTGCCATCGACCCTGCCCACCACGGTGACGCGTTTAACTTCTGCCGTGCGCAAGACTTGCTGCGCGGCCTCGAGCGAGATGGCTCTTAACGTTGTCTGAATTCGAGCATCGACCGTTGTATCAAGATGTCGCACCTCCACGTCCGCGGAAACTCCTCCACCCAGGGCTTCGAAGTCCACGTCGTGTGCCTTAAGTGTCCCATTCAATAGCTGGTAATGTCCCCGAAGGCGGCGAAGATCGAGGCGGCCTTTAGACGATGCGGCTGTCAGAGAGTCGCTGGCTATCTGTCCATCAATTGAAATGAGTCGCAGCAACGGCTCGCCGTCGGAGCCCTGGTAGTGCATTGATCCCGATAACGACACATCCCCAGCAGAAGCCACTGGCTGCAGAATCGTGGAAAGGTCTTGAGTGTGAATGCGGAGATCGTAGTGGCCATCCATTGTCGGATGGTCGTAATTGGAGATATCCGCATGCAAAGAGACCGAAGATAGGCCCACTTTCAGTAAAGCCGACTCGAGAGAAAATCGAGTAGGAGACGCGCTGAACCGGGCATCCAAACTGTGTGGGAAACTTGGTTCAGTTGCATAACGAAGACGACCACTGTCATAAGAAATCGATCCGCGATAGCGGGTTTTAAGCGGCTCAAAATGAATTTCAGTCTTAAGACCATACAGGTCCGCCTCGACCGGAACGGTCGCGTCGTTATAGTTGATCTCGCCCCTGGCGAGAAGCACGTGCCCTGCAGCCAGGTCGAACACACTCGTGTTGCTGCTGCTTTGTTCTTGAGGAGATTGAGGCAGATTGCTTTTTCCTGTGCGATCAATTTGGACGTACACTACGGGGTGTTCAATCAAGAGTTCGCTCACACTAACCTTACGGCGGAGGACGGACAGAATCTTCAGTCCAACAGTTAGTTTGTCGATGTGCAGCAATGAAGGTTGGCCGGGGGCTTCCCCTCCATGAATCGTGACATCGTAAAGCTGGGCGGTGAGAGTTGAGAGTTGGAAATCGAAATTGTGAATGTCCACCCGGCCGCCAGTGCTCTGGTTGACGTCCGCTACGATCGTGCGGATTGCGAGCCTCTGAAAACTCGCGGTCTTCAGAAACAAAACTCCACCGATGAGCCCGGCAACGATCAAAATGCCGAGAACCGCCAACGTCCAACCGATAATCTTCCTCGACCGCATAGTCCTAGAACGCCTGACCTAAAGTGATGTAATACTGAGTCGGGTTGATGCCGGGCACGGGATTCAGGTTGTGTCCCAAATCGATTCGAATCGGACCGATCGGAGTTGCATAGCGCAGGCCCACTCCCACTGTGTTGGTGTAATTGCTCGTGAAATTGTTGAAGTTTATGGCGCTGTAAACATTCCCCCCGTCGTAAAACACAACACCTCCCAGATTTTTTATCAGCCTGAGCGGAAAACGTACTTCTGAATTCAAAAGGAACAATTGCCGACCGCCCACCGGCACAGTGACGTTGACGCATCCGGACTGGTTCTGCAGAACATTGCAAAAAGGTACGAGGCGTTGTGGGCCAGCCTCATCGATCGGAAATCCGCGCAGAGACGTTCCGCCTCCCGAGAAATAAAGCTGGCTGGTCGGAACAAAACTTCCAGCCAAAGGTTTCGCCAAGCCTAGACGGATGCTATTCGCGAAAACCACGGAATGAAAGGGTTTGTAGAAAGAATACTGTCCGAAAAGTTTGGCGAAGGTTGCGCTCGACCCCAGCGCGGCCGGCGTGATAGCGAAATTCACAGTAGAAAAAACACCGCGATGCGCATCCAGAGGCTTATCCCGGGTATCTCGTATAAGTGTGCTTGAAAGCGTCGAAAGATGAACATTCAGGTCTTGCGGCAGCACCAGTTCCGAAACCAGCAAATGCGACAACACCGTCTTATTGAAATCGTAGCGAAGCTGGAGCCGCGTATGGCTCTTGCGGCTCACGAGTTTCTCGACTTGAAATGACACATCGCCGAGAGTCGCTGCAAAAAGTGGATTCTCGGTTGTCCGCTCGATCGAAACGCTAGTCAGAGAACTCCATTCCGAACTCAGAAAGTGCGGCTGTAGATAACTGGTAATCGCCCGTTGGTCTAGCTGCGAGAGCAGGATGGAACCGCTCACGGTCTCGCCCAGCCCCCGCATATTCCGCCGCGTGAATTCGATTGAACCAAGGGGGCTCGCGAATGTGGACTGGCTGGGAGCAATCTTGTTGCTGCCCAGTCCGATGGTTGGAAGTCCCGGGACGGCGACCGTGCCACTGGGAATATTCCCGCCGCGATGGGAAACCTCGAACCCGAATCCGTACGTGATTTCGTTACGCTTGGCTTCGTGGACTTTTACAATCGTGTCTTCTTCGCTTTGATCCGTAATCGGTTTTCGCGGGCCTACGCTGGACCAGTCGAAAACGTTCAGGTCATAAAGCCGGGTTTCCGCCACCAAAAGTTGTCCTCTTTTCATCGGAGTTTCGGGAGGCAGGTTCGCCGTTTTCTTGATCAGGGAGAGCCTGGTGCGCTTTTGTCCAAGGTAGACCACTTTCTCTACTCGTACCATTTGCGCCTCGGTGATCGCGTAAGTGACGTCCACTCGGTGAGGATCGTTGGAGCGCCGACTCACCGTCGTCTTAACTCCTGCGTTGAGATAACCGCGCTCCTGATAAGTGGCGGAGATCCGGTTACGATCCTCTGCCAGGCGCCGCGTCGAAAACGGTGCGCCGGATTTAAGTTCGAACCCATGCGGCGCTGTCAGCTGATCTTCCGGAAGAGTATGGTTTCCAGTTACTTCGACGTGACCGACCAATGTTTGTGCGCCTTCAACGATCTCAAAGGCGATGTCGATCTTGGGCTCCCGGTCAGTCACTTGCGGAGTGACTTTAGCCTCTTCGTATCCCTTGTCGCGATAGTACGCCAAGAGATTATCCGTGCTTTGTTTCAGCAGTTTTTGACTGATGCTGCCGTGCCCCCAGATATGCGAGCGTTTGACTTGGAGCAAGGGCGATAAGTCCTTCGCGGATATCTCGTGATTCCCACGAAACGATATGCGATCCACCTTGTGCTTGTTGCCGCGATCGAGTTTATACACGATCAAGATTTGATCTGGCTGGCGCTGAAAATCGGTAGTTACCTTGACGTCGAAAAATCCTTTTGTCTGAAAATAGTCAACCAGGTTGCGCTCGCCTTCTTGCACCAGGTCGGGATCGATTGTTCCTTCCGAGTAAATGGGGATAAGCTTCTTCATCTCCCGCTGCGACATGAATGGAAACGCAGAAAGTCGAGCGCCTGTCGTGCGAACCACGACTATGGGACCAACTTCCACGTTGAAGGACACATCCACCCGATTTGTATCTGGATGGTATTGCGGCGGAGTCTCTTCAACCTTGCTGGCCAGGCGGCGCTGTTGCACGAGATATTTCTTGATGACCGAGGTCGCCGCCTTAATCCGTTCCGGAGTGTAGGGTTTCCCGGGCTTAAGCAGTGCACCCGTGAACCTGGCGCGGAGTGAGCGCAGTCTGCGGAGCAGCGACGTTTGCTCCGGTGCAGCGAGACCGTTCAGCTCAACACTTCCGATGCGGGCTTGTTTTCCTGCCTGCACGGTGAAAGTTATGTTTACCAACTGATTCGCGTCATCGATTTGCGGTTCGGCGTGAACTTGCGCCGTGAAGTATCCGTTGTGCTGAAGAAACTGCAATAGGGCTGCTTCCGCGACCGGAATCTGAGCCTTATCATAAGGATCTTCCTCCTGCAGATTCACGACCTGGAGCACACGGGCGTAGGAGAAGAATTTCGTGATTCCCTGAAAATCAACCATACCCAGGTAGTACGCAGGCTCGAGAATAAAATTGAGCCGCAAACCTGAAATATCTGGAATCACATTTACGGTGACTTTTTCGAATCCCCCCGCCACTTGGAGGGCGGAGATACTGGCTTGCACATCCGCCTGGGAATAGGGCTGCCCCGCTTTCTGCGACACAGCGGCACGCAAAGGTTCGACATCGCGATGGGGATTGGCAATCAGGTCGACGGTAGTGACCGTTTGGCCGTTAGATCGGAAGAGCACACGTCTGAACTCCAGTCACTT
>OBLW0100000921.1_pt1 | contig 25325 bp, 16 predicted proteins | sample 1520161 | NCBI WGS metagenome assembly OBLW01 (sample SAMEA3539309, study PRJEB22396) | soil metagenome | biome: tundra; feature: field; material: soil | place: USA | collected 2010-05 | depth 0.15 m | reverse complement strand
CTCTCTTCCGGCAGGACTATTATCGCATAAAATGTAAATACTTAAATTAGAAATGCTCTAGCCTCTGGCGGAAATGACCTCGTGCGCATCGCCAAAAATGCTCCGTGCCCCGTCCTTTCGCCGTTTCTCTGGCGAAAGGGTGGGATACCCAGATTCTGGATTGGGCAAATCATTGCGATGCGTGCTCGGCCGTGAGCGTAGGCGTCACCTCCACATAATCCAGCGCCGCCGCATCGCTGCCGTCCGGCGTTCCTTCCACGCGCACCACATCGCCGCGCTTCAACTCCACTTCGCGTACCGTGTACCGAATCGAGTTGTCTCCATGCGGCCGCCGCGACGGAAACGTCCCATCCGCCGTCCAAGCCGCGACGGCGTTGCCATTCACTGACAACGCAAACTTCGCCGCGCCCCCTTGCAGATCGAAGTACTCCACCGCCACATCAAACCGCCCCGCCGCGCCGTTCCACGTCCACTCTGCCGCGCAACCCTTCGCATTCGCGCAGGTCACGGCCTTACCTCCCGAAGCATCCTCCCACGGCGTCACATCAATTACCGAATAGCCTGTGAGCCGAGCGTCCTCCGCCTCCAGCCGCCCCGGATAATGCCCCGCACGTCCCTTGGCATCCGGAATCCCGCTCTGCTTCAGGAAGTACTGCACAATCGCATCGCGCCACACGATCGCATGTCCCGCCTGGTACTCGAGCCGCGCGCGCACATCATCGTAGAGCGCCGGATCAACACGCCCCTTCAGCGTCTCCCATTCCTTGCCAAGCTCCGCCGCTTCCGCCGCGCCCTTGTAGTGGCTGTCGTAGACATACTGAATCACTGTCTCTCCTGAATGCAGTTTGTACGTGTACGGCACGTGATGAAAGAACAGCAGCAGATTATCCGGCGTCGAATCCAGCGACTCATAGATCCGCGCCACCGCCGGCGGATACTGGCCCACATAGCCCGTTCCAGTTGCAACCGTGCGGTCCATGCCGATGCCCTCGTTGTCGTCGAAGTGCCACTGCCCCCAGCCGTTGCGCTCGCTCGCTTCAATGTTGGGTCCGTAGTGGCTGCCGGTAATGTCAGTCAGCGTCTGCGATCCCAGGAATCCGGTGTAGTGCTCATACGTGGGCCACGACTGCATCAGCATCTTGTCCACCGTGCTCACCACCACCGGATCAGTGCCAATCGTCTGCCTGATCCACTCATCTGCAATCTGCTCCGGCGTCAGCTCGGGATTCCATGCCAGCCGCCCGAACGCATACAGGTTCGCCATCGCCATCGACGAGCCCAGCCACTCCCGCCCCAGGCAGGCCACGCCCACCATGCCGCCCAGCGGACGCTTGAAGCTCTTGCCCTCCACAATCTCCTTCACCGGCGTCGATCCGACCTCCGCGCGCAAATCGAAATCCAGCACCTGCTTCCACATCGGCGCAATGTACACAAGATGCTTCTGCTGCCCCAGGTACTCCTGCGTCACCTGCAACTCCATCGCCTGGCTGGTCTCGCGCAGCCCCGCAAACAGCGGCGATACCGGCTCGCGCGTCTGGAAGTCGATTGGCCCTTCCTTCGTTTGCACAATCACGTTGGGCAGAAATTTTCCGTCCAGCGGATGAAAGATGTCGTACGCAGCACGCGCACGGTCGGCCTTCTTGTCGCGCCAATCCAGATGGTTGTTGTACACAAAGGCGCGATACAGCACCACGCCGCCATGCGGTGCCAATGCACCTGCAAGCAAATTCGCCGCATCCGCCGGGCTGCGCCCATAGCTCGATGGGCCCACCTCTCCCTCCGAATCGGCCTTCACCGTAAACCCCGCAAAGTCGGGAATCAGTTTGTAAATTTCATCTGCCTTTGCCACCCACCACGCCTTCACCGCTGGATCAAGCGGATCAGCAGTCTTCAACCCACCAAGCTTCTGCGGACTCGCAAGCGCCACGCTCAACGCGAGCCGCACGCCCCACGGCCGCATCGCATCGGCCACTCGCGCAATCTGCTTCAGGTGTTCAGCATCCAACAGTTCCGGCGCCGCATTCACGTTGTTTATATTGCAGCCGTTGATGCCCACCGACGCCAACAGCCGCGCATACTCACTCACCTGCGCGAGATCCTCGCGCACATTGCCGCCTTCAAAAAAGATCGACCGTCCTCCGTACCCACGCGTAATCGATCCATCGGGGTTATCCCACTGATCCACCCACCGAATAGCCATTGCCGGCCGTCCGCGCAGTGGGTTATCAATCTTGAGGTTGCCCAGCTCGACAGTCGCCGGTAGACGGCGAAGTGCAAATGCTCCGTACAGAGTGCCCCGCTCCTCGCCGCCCACCACGAAATTTAGGCTGGGTTCCTGGATGCTCTTCGACCAGATCCAGTATTCCTCGGGCTTCAGATCGCCGGGAACGGGGACCTCCGGGTATGCTTTCCGGATCTCCTCTGCGGTTCCAACAACGGTCAGGCTCTTCTCGCGCCCTTCAGCCGTGGAGAAAACGCCGCCCTTTACAGATGCATGGTGAGTTACGCTGCGGCTGAGCTCCTGCACCGCGGATTGCTCAATCGGGCTGCTGCCGAGTGCAACCACCTTCCCGAAAAGGATCAGTCGGTTCGGCCCGCGCAACCAAGCCTGATCCGCCGTCTGGCCACTCGCAGCAAATCCCGCAATCAAAAGCGCAGCGCAAACAATTGACCCACCAAAACCGATTTTCTTCAGCAGCCACGCCGCCCACTTTTCCATGTTTTCAACCCCTGTAACGTTCTACCACTCGCCCCGGTTGATATGCTTGTGTGTTTGGTGTTTCAGGGAGTGGGCCAGCTTGAAGGGTACGGGCTTTAGCCCGTACCCCAAAACAGCAAAATCATCGCGGGCTTTAGCCCCTGAGGTCTTGCTCCATCTGTCTGGTCCACCATTGGGTTTTCAGGGAGGCTTCAAGGTATGCCAACCACCATGCAGGCCATCGTCAAAGCCAAGGCCGCGCCCGGCATCGAGATTCGCGAAGTGCCCGTGCCCACACCCGGCCCCGGTGAAGTGCTGGTCCGCGTACAGGCCGCCAGCGTTTGCGGAACCGACCTCCACATCTTCAACTGGGATCCCTGGGCCAAAGGCCGCATTCATCCGCCGCTGATTCCCGGCCACGAGTTTTCAGGCGCGGTAGCCGGCGTGGGCCGCGGCGTCTCCACCGTCCACGAGGGCGATCTGGTCAGCGCCGAAATGCACGTGGCCTGCGGCAAGTGCCTGCAGTGCCGCACCGGTCAGGCTCACATCTGCCAGCACGTCCGCATCCTCGGCGTCGACGCCGACGGCGCATTTGCCGGGTACGCCATCATTCCCGAAACCAACATCTGGAAGCTCTCGCCCTCCATCCCTCACGACTACGCCTCATTGCTCGACCCGCTCGGCAACGCGGTCCACACCGTGCTGGCCGGCCCCATCGCCGCCACCACCGTCGCCGTCACCGGTTGCGGCGCCATCGGATTATTCTCCATCGCCGTCGCCAAAGCCTGCGGCGCGGCGAGGGTTTTCGCCATCGAAGTCAACGAGCACCGACGGAAAGTCGCGGCTGAAATGGGTGCGGATCAGACCTTCGACCCCGCCACCGAAAACGTCGAAAAGAAAATTCTTGAAGCCACCGGCGGCACAGGCGTCGATGTGCTGCTTGAAATGTCCGGCAATCCCGAAGCCATACGCCTCGGCTTCGCCATCCTGCGCACCGGCGGCCGCGCCTCACTGCTCGGCATTCCATCGCGCCCCTTCGAACTCGACTTCGCCAAGGACATCATCTTCAAAGGCGCAATCGTGCAAGGCATCAACGGCCGCAAGATGTTCGAGACGTGGTTCCAGATGGAAGCCCTGCTCGCCACCAGCAAACTGAACCTTGAACCCGCCATCACCCATCGCCTCAAGCTGAGCGAGTTCCACAAGGCAATGGAGCTGCTCCAATCCGGCGAAGCCATCAAAGTAGTCATGCGCCCGGAGTGATAAGTTCGCCGGTCATAGCGGTATCGTGCTCGATTCGTGCTGTCATACTGAGCATCCTGACTCGCCGCCGCGAGTTACGTCCCGGGATGAAGCGGCGCCGATTCTCCCCCAAAAGCTTCCGTGCCCCATCCTTTCGCCTGCCCGGGGTCCCCACGGATAGGTCTTCATCCGTGGGGTGGTTACTGGCGAAAGGGTGGGATACCACGTCACTCAGTCAGCCCGTTCATCAGGAGCGATGCGTAGCGAAGTAGAATGCCTGCCCGCCGTGACAGGGACCTGCGATTGTTTTTCGGTCGGGTGCCACAGATCTCGTCCGCCGCGGCGGATGAAACCGGGGAGTACATGAAACCTTATTCCTCCCAGTCGATCGTCACCCTCCGCAGCCCACGCACCGCGTTGCACAGATACACCGCGTCTGCATTGCGCAGATCCTCCACATCCAACATGCGTTCCTCTGCGCCAGTCAGCGTCTCAAGCAGATGCCGCCTATACACGCCCGCCAACAGCCCGCACTCGACGGGCGGCGTCAGCCATCGCCCGGCTTTCTCAATAAAGACATTGCTGATCGCGCCCTCCGTAATCTCGCCCGCGCAATTCATAAACAGCACATCGTCAAACCCCCTGTTCACGGCCTCTTTGAAGGCCTCCGCATACAAGGGTCTGTGCGTAGTCTTGTGGTAGAGCATGGGATCCTTCGCATCGGTCCTCTTAGGCGAGACGCACGCGCGCACAGTCTTCGCACCTCCGCTGTCGCTCTTTGCAAGCAGCTCATCCCCAATGTTCATGCGCCCGGTGCTATCAACCAGCAACCTCACCCTGCGCGCCTGCTCACTTTGAAAAGCACGCGCGTACTCCGCCAGCGCAGCTCTCACCGCATCGCGCTCACACTCGAATCCGAAGTACGCAGCCGAATCCATTAACCTGTCGAGATGCAGCTCCAGCAGCGGATAGCCGCCATCCCAAAGGATCGTTTCCACCAGCGAAAACCGGTCAGAAAGCCGGCTCGCGGACCCCGTCAGAAACTCCGCTTTTAGCAAACACTCTCCGTACTCTTCCTTCGCATCCGAGTCAATCACGATGCCGCTGCCCACACCCATCTTCCCGTCGTTCCCGTCGAGTTCAAGCGTACGAATCGCCACGTTGAACACCGTGCGCCGTTGCGAGAAGAACCCGATCGCACCTGTGTACACGCCTCGCGGCTGTTCTTCGAGCTCCGCCAGCAGCTGCATCGCACGCACCTTCGGCGCGCCGGTAATCGACCCGCAAGGGAACAGCGCCCTGAAGATATCGTGAAATCCAATCTCAGCCCGCAGCTCTCCAGTCACAGTCGAAGTCATCTGCCACAGCGTCGGAAAGCGCTCAACGGCGAACAGATTCTCGGCATGCACACTGCCGAACTTCGCCAGCCGACCCAGGTCGTTGCGCAGCAGGTCAACGATCATTACGTTTTCGCTACGGTTTTTCGGGTCGTTGCGCAACCACTCCGCTCGCGCGCAGTCTTCGCGCGTCGTGCGCCCGCGCGCCGCGGTCCCCTTCATCGGTCTGGTAGTAATGCGCCGCTTGTCGCCATTCTCGTCTACGCGAAAAAACAGCTCCGGCGAGAAAGAGAGAATCCGCCGCCCGGCCTGCCAGTGAATAAAAGCCCCATACTCCACCGGCTGCCGTTCGCGCAGCCGCGCATACAAGGCAGCCACGCTGCCACGCGCGCGCACGCTGTAGGGAGCCGTGAAGTTGAGTTGATACACGTCACCGGCGCGAATCCACTCGTGAATCGCAGCGATGCGTTCGGCATATTGCGCTTCTGTCAGACCGAGCACGGCTTGAATCGGCGAGTCTTTGAGCGGCTCGTCCTGGATGCCGCGAAAGCTCTCCAGCCCCGGCGGCTCGCCGTCTGGGAATGTTCCCGTCGCGTGGTCGAATCGATAGGCGCGATCGTAGATGCCGATCCACGCTAGGGGTTGGGCTAAGGGTTGAGCAAGAGCATTGTCGTCCAGGCTCGCCCGCATCCCGGCCTTGGGCTCAAAACATCTCCCGCACTCGTATGTGAAGAATCCCGCAGCGGTCATTCCCGACGCAACCGCGCGTTCAACCTCGCGGAAGAGCCCGGCAATGTCCGCGGCATTCTTTGCCACGCACAGGCGCAGAGGCGCGATAAAAATTCGCGTGCAGAATTCCTGCGTCGCAGCCGGATCGCCGATGTCTGAGTTGTTCTGTTTGCCGCATTCCAGCAGCACCGTAGCCGGTGTGTGCTCCACCAGTGCGTACACTTCCGCGGGAAGGGAATGCCGGCGGTTCATGCAGTTTTTTTGTGCCTCTGGCTGCTGGCTACTGCACCGTGAGAACCATGGTCGTGTTCTGCGTAATGGCCGTGACGCCATCGCTCGATTGCCCGGTCACGGTTATCGTGTAAGTGCCCGCCGGAGTGGGCAAATTGGCGGGCGGACCGTGGTTGAAGTAGTAGTAGCGCGGATTGCAGGCCGTGGTACACAGCATGGTAACCAGTGCCACCAGCGCCAACAGCGATAACCGGCTCAGCAATGCGCGCCGCCGTGCTCCCCATGCCAATCCGCCCAGACCAAGCACTCCAGGCAGCAGAATTGCCCATGCAACCGGGTCGCTTCCCTTGCCGGGGTGGGAGGCTGGAGTAGCAAAGCCAACCGTTCCTGCCGACTGTGTCTGCAACACCATCGAGCTGTAGGGAGGGCACGCAGATGCGGGCGAACCTGCCGGGCAACTTGTGGGGGTATTCGGCGAAATCTCCACGCTCGCCGGGCTGAAAGCGCATGATGCCTGGTTGGGCAGCCCCGAGCAAGAGAGTGTTACGAACATTGGTGACGTCAGCGAAGCAGGGTTTACGGGATTTATCGTCACGTTTACCGTTCCCGCAGCGCCGGCCGTGAGCACCAGGGGCAGCGCTGATGGCGCCACTGCAGCGAGCGTCAACTGAAAGCTGGGCGCGGTGCTGGTTTGTGCCTGCACAGCAGCCAGCAATGAAACTGAAGTCTGGTGCGTAGCGTCGCCGCTATAAACAGCGCGCAGGTTGTGCATGCCGCCGGGCAAGGCTAATACGGCCGAGGCTTGGCCTGTTGCGTTCAGCTCTACCTGAGCCAATTGCCGACTGCCCTCGTTGATCGCTACGGCGCCCGTTGCCGGCTGCCCATCTGCCGCGGCCACGCTCACCGCGACGGCGGCCTTGGTTTGTCCGCCCTGGTCGCTGGTGGTTACGGTCAGCGAGGTTTGCGTAGATACGGCGTTTGACGCACTTTGCGCACCGGCCACCGCCATTGGCAGTACCAGCAGCGCCAAACCCAGTCCTGCAACCAATTCAAGCCGCAGACTGCGGCGGTTCATGCCTCTCACGTGCACCTGCTCCAAATCCCCAGAAGAATCGCGCATTGCTAAATCGCGTATCGCCCGTTTGTCCGCCGCGGCGGACTTAGAAGACTATTGTATCTGGCTCGGGCGCAGTGCGGCCAACCGGCGCATCGCGGTCTGCCCTGAAAAACCCTGCCCCCCAACGCATATCTGGCACGGTCCCCGGCATAGGTTGGACGCAGGGCGCCCGGAATGGAGAGTTCACCCGGCCGCGGCGCGCTATGCTTCTTGTTTGAGGTGCATCGCCATGACTCAGGCCAACCCTCGCCCCCAGCTCGCGCACCTGACCGCAGCTCTAGACGAACTCCGCGCCAAAGGTACCTATTTCAAGCTCCGTATCCTCGACGACCAGCAGGCCCCGGTGTGCCACTACGATGGCCGCGAGGTGATTAACCTGGCCAGCAACAACTACTTGGGTCTGGCCAATGACCCCCGCCTGATTGAGGCCGCCATCGCCGCCACTCGCGCTTTTGGCGTCGGCTCTGGAGCGGTGCGGACGATCGCCGGAACCATGCGCATCCACATGGATCTGGAGGAAAAGATCGCTCGCTTCAAGAACGTAGAGGCCTGCGTGGTCTTCCAGAGCGGTTTTGCCGCCAATGCCGGCACCGTCAGCGCCATCCTCGGTAAAGAGGACTTCATCCTCTCCGATGAGCTGAACCACGCCAGCATTATTGACGGTGCCCGCCTCTCACGCGCCACCATCAAGGTATTTCGACACAAGGACATGGCTCATTGCGAGCAGTTGCTTCAACAACTCGCCCCTGAGCCCGGCAAAAAGCTCGTAATCACCGACGGCGTCTTCTCAATGGACGGCGATATCGGCCCCGTGGACAAGCTTGCCGGTCTGGCGGAAAAATATGGCGCCATCATGATGGTCGACGACGCCCATGCTTCAGGCGTGCTGGGCCGTAACGGCCGCGGGTCAGTTGACCACTTTGGCATGCACGGCCTGGTGGATGTGCAGGTCGGTACGCTTTCCAAGGCCATCGGCGCGCTGGGCGGCTACGTTTGCGGCAGCCGCGACCTGATCGATTACCTTTACCACCGTGCGCGGCCGTTTCTGTTCTCCACCTCGCACCCGCCCTCGGTTGCGGCCACATGTATCGGCGCCTTCGACATTCTGGAGAAGGAACCGGAGAGAATCCTGCGCCTGTGGTCGAACACCCGCTACTTCCAGGGCGAGTTGAGGCGGTTGGGTTTCAATATCGGAGGCGTCACCACCCCGGCCACTGAGACACCCATCACGCCAATCATCGTCGGCGAGGGCCGCGCTGCAATGGAGTTTTCGCGTGCACTCTTCAACGAAGGTGTAATGGCCACAGGCATCGCCTTCCCAACTGTTCCAGAGGGAAAGGCAAGAATCCGCGCCATTCTCACCAGTGAACATACGCGCGCCCAGCTCGACCAGGCACTCGATATCTTCGATCGTGTGGCCAGGCGGCTGGGGATTCTACAATAGGGCACGATGATCGCTCATCTGCGCGGCAAGCTCATTTACAAGCAGCCCGGCCAGGTTATTGTCGAGGCGGCCGGTGTCGGCTACGACGTGGCCATCTCTGTGCCTACCTTTACTGCGCTGCCCTCGGTCGGCGCGGAAGCCGCGCTGCACATCCACACCCAGGTGAGCGAAGATCAGATCGCCCTCTTCGGCTTTCTCGAACGCGAAGAGAAGCGTCTCTTTGAGCGGTTGATCACGGTGAGTGGCGTTGGCCCCAAGCTGGCAATCAAAATGTTGAGCGGCCTCAACCCCGAGCGCACCGTGCAGGCAATCCGCGGCCAGGACCACGCGCAACTGACGCGCATTCCCGGCGTGGGCAAGAAGCTGGCAGAGCGCCTGGTTGTCGAACTTAAAGACAAGCTGGACGACTTTGCGGTTGCGCCGGTGCAATCGTCCGTGCGCGGAGCTGCCGCTGAAGATGTACTCTCTGCGCTGGTCAACCTGGGCTACCAGCGACCCGCAGCGGAAAAGGCAATCGAACAGGCTATCGCAAAAGAAGAAGCCCTTGCAGCCGACTTCGATAGGCTTTTCCGTGGCGCATTAAAGGTAATCCGGTAAACTGGTAGGGAGCCCTTCGTTCGAGCAAACTGCAAGGGCCTCTCCATCGCGAATTCATGGAGCAGATTCAATATTCTAACGGGATCTGTAATCCCAAATTGGGTTTTTCCGTTCTAACTAACATCGGTCGCTGGACCTCTTTCCCCGAGTGACAGCCTTCCCCACAGTTCAAGGATGGTGATTTGCGCTTAATTGTCGCTCTCGTGTGCTTGGGTCTTGCTTCAATTTGCCACGCCCAATCGACGCACATTCCAGAAGCAGCGCAGGCCAGCCTGTCGGCGGCGGGTGAAGCTGCGGCCGATTTCAGCCGGGAATCTTCTTCGGCCGGTCTCTCTGGAACCCCCGATTCAATCCCAGCTCAGGGCGATTCGGCGACTGGCGAATCCACAAAAAACACCAATCACGGAGACCCGCACCCCAGGCCCAGCCTGACCGGACAGGTCGACGCCAATGGGAATCCAATCCCCCTCGACCGTCTGCAACCGCAGCGAATCCTTGGCTTTATGCCTAACTTCCGTACCGTCTCCGAAGGCGCCAGGCCGCACCCGCCAGGCTGGAAGTACAACTTCACCGTCGCCACCCGCCAATCGACGGACTACTCCTCCTTCGTCTTTCTTGGCATCACTTCGCTTTCGGCCGAAGGCATCAACGAACACCCTGTCCTCGGCAAGGGAATCCCTGGTATGTGGGCGTATTCCTGGCGTGGCTTCCTTGATAAAACCGACAATACCTATCTCTCCGCGTGGTTCCTGCCCAGCCTCATTCACGAAGACACCCGCTTCTATGCCATGGGCGCTGGCCACCCGATCCCCATTCGTGCCCTTTATGTGATCAGCCGCCAGGGCGTGGCGCGTACCTACGGTGGCCGTCAAACGCCCAACATCGCCGGACTCGGCGGCAAGGTCCTCACCCAGTTAGTCTCGCGAACCTACTATCCGACCGGAGCCACCAGCTTTAGCGTTCTCGCCGTCAAATTCGGCTACTCCGCCATGCGCGACGTCGCGATTACCTCCATTCGCGAGTTTTATCCCGATGCTGCCGCGCACTTCATTCGCAAGCACCGCGAAAAAATGGCTCGGCTCGCCGCGGAGAATGACGCTTCCGTTCAATGACGAATTGACAGCGTTCTTCGCAGAAGTGGGAGTCCCAAAGATTAGTCATTTTTGCTAACCTTCCATCAGAATGCCTCGCGCCGAAAAACCCGCTCCCCCCGCAGCCGTCCCGTACTTCCGCCCTGAAGCTCTCTCCTTTCTCCGTAACCTGGCCCGCAACAACGACCGCGAATGGTTCGCGCCGCGCAAGCCCATCTTCGAAGCGGAGCTGAAGGAACCAATGCTGGCCATCATCCGCAAAGTAACCGACGCGATGATGGAGTTTGCGCCAGCATTCGTGCGGCCTGCAGAGAAGTGCCTCTTCCGCATCTACCGCGATACACGCTTCAGCGCCAACAAGCTGCCCTACAAAACGCACGTGGCCGCATGGTGGTCGCACCAGGGGCTGGAAAAGACATCGGGCGCCGGCTACTACTTCCACGTCTCCGCGAAGGAAGTGATCATCGCCGCCGGGGCTTACATGCCGGAGAAGGATCAACTGGCCGCCATCCGCCACTGGCTGCTCGATCACCACGCAGAGTTCCGCAAGCTCTTACACAAGCCCACCGTCCGCAAAACGTTCTCGGAATTCGAGGGCAACGCGTTGACGCGACCACCCAAGGGATTTCCCTGCGACCATCCGGGCATGGACCTGATCCGCTGCCGCCAGTGGGGACTGGCGGCCACACTGCCCGCTGCTGTGGCTCTCAAGCCAAACCTCGCCGCAACGCTGATTCGCTATTTCAAGATCGCCGCGCCCATAGTGGATGCGCTGAATACACCCATCGCGGCAGCGCAGGCGCCGCGAAAAAAGGTGCTCTTCGGCCTGAAATAACAGCTCCGGCAACGGTAGGTGTGGTGAGCGTCTCAAGGCCGTCATTATTGGTGTTGACGAGCCGGATGGGACAAAAAACCAAGAAAATAGGCCAAATATCGGCAAAATCGGAAGAAAAACCCAAGAAACCTGTGGAAAACAAGCTTTCCCCATTGACTTTGCCCACCTCAAAGCCGCATTGTAACCATCGGCAGGGTTCTTCGAAGCCGCATGAATACAGGGGTTTCGTGCACGCGCAGCCTCATTCGCACCTTCTCCATGCGGTACGCATATCGCGGCGGAAGCCCGGCAACAAAGGCAGCCCCGAGGGCTCGCCAAGAAGGAGAAAAATTACATGGCAACTGGAATGACCAAGACCGCTCTTACACGGCATCTTGCCGAGAAGCTCGAAATCACCAACAAGCAATCCGCTGCCTTCCTGGACCTGCTGGCCGAGACCGCCATCAAGGAAACCAAGAAGAATGGCGTATTCGTCATCCCCGGCATCGGCCGGCTCGTCAAGGCGGAGCGCAAGGCGCGCATCGGCCGCAACCCCCAGACCGGCGCGGCCATCAAGATCAAGGCCAAGACCGTAGTCAAGTTCCGCGTGGCCAAGGCCGCCAAGGACGTCATCGCCCCACCAAAGAAGTAAACTTGTTGCCTGCGAATCAAAGGGAGGAGCCCTTGCGCTCCTCCCTTTTTCGCTTTTTGCCGAAGGTTTCGGATGGACGCACCTGGGCAGACCCGGGGCACAGCGCACTTCGATTAAACCGGATCAGGGCTCGCGTGCTCCCGCGGCATAAGCGCCCGCACCACCAGGGATGCGCCAAAGCTGATCAGAATCCCCTTGAGCATGATCACATTGTTATAGCTCCATGAGAGAAATGCCATGGTGATGAAAACGCCGATGGGGTTCAGTTCCGTGAGCAGTGCAATCATCCAGTGCGGCTTGTGGCCGGCAAGCGGCAATCCACGCCCGAGCCGCGGGAACAGTCGCGGCACGGCGCGCCGGTATTCCCAGTAGGGCTCGCCGAGCTGGCCGGCGAGAAAAACTTCTTCGCTAAGAATCAGGCGCAGCAGGAACAGCGTCAGCAGCGCCATGGCGAACAGCGCGCCCGTGGCCGGCATCACGAAGGACATGGCAGCCATCATGCACCAGCCCCCGATGTAAAGCGGGTTACGCACGTAGCGATAGGGACCGTCAGCCATGACTGCACCGGCTTGCATCTGCGCGTGGTGCACTGTTCCGTAGCCCAGATACGCACTGCCCCACACGCGTAGAATCGCGCCCAACGCAGCGATCAGCGCACCCAGGATAATCACCGCCGGGGTGGCAAAGCTGAAACGCAGCAGACCCAGCCGGCTCACTTCCAGTGCCAGCCATTCCAGCAGCGAATTGCGCGACCCCAAACTCCAACCTTCGATCCATGGCGACCAGAAACCCAACACGACAATGGCGACCATGATCACCATCCGCAGACGAAACTCAATTGAGCTTGCCTTCATGCACACATTCCTTTTGCCGGAGTGTAGCATCCGGCTATCACAGGAGTATGCGCCTGCACCAGAGACGAGACGGACGTTTACTCGGTCCGCAGCGCCTGCATCGGGTCTGTCTTCATCGCAGCGCGCGCGGGAATCACAGTTGCTGCAAGAGCCACAATTGCCAGCAGCAGCGTGACGGCAAGAAAGCTCACCGGATCGTGCGCGCCGACGTGGAAGAGCAGGCTCTTGAGCATTTGCGCCGCTGCCAGCGCCGCTCCCAGGCCAAGCACCCCGCCCAGCACAATCAACCTCACGCCCTCCCCTGCAATCAATCGGAGAATGTCAACCCGCGTCGCTCCCAAAGCCATGCGCACGCCGATCTCCTGGGTGCGCTGCGCGGCTACATAGGCAATTACGCCGTAAAGCCCGATCACCGCCATCAACAGCCCGCAAAGAGCGAAGAATCCCAGCAGCGCCGTTTCAAAGCGCGGCCGATCCGCCAGCCGGTTCACGGTTTCGGCAAGCGTATCGATCTCTGCAGGAGCCATCGAATCGATCTGCGCAATTTGTGCACGCACCCACGGAGCCACGACCGAGGCTGGAAGGGACGTTTCGAGCAGTATCACCGCATGCGGATTCCAGTCGTCCCCGTTGTCGCGGCGCAGTCTGTAATATTCGGGGTCGTCTTGGCCCGCAAGTCCCGCGTTCTTCACATCCGCAGCCACGCCCACCACGGTATAGACAGGCCCACCGAGAGTGATGTAGGGATTGTACGTTGCCTGCTGAATGTGCTTCCCAATCGGATTGTCATCGGCGAAAAGCCGCGCGGCAAGCATCCTGCTCAGAATAATCGGGTGGTCGCTCAATCGCCTTTCTTCTTCGGTGAAGCCGCGCCCCTCGACCATCGGAATCTGAAGCACGCGAAAGTACTCCGGCGTTACTGCGCGGATCACCACTGTGCCTCCCGTTCCCGCCGGCGTCGGTGGTTTGCCCGCGACAGAGATTTCTGCGTAGCGCGTTCCGCTGTGCCAGCTGTTGCTATCGGGAGGAAGCGAATCACTCATGCCCACTGCGGAAACACCAGGCAGCCTGCGCAAAGCTTCTTCCGCGCGAAGATAGAAGTGCATGTAAGCCTGCGTGGTTGTGTATCGAGCCTCGCTGAGCGGAACACGCACAGTGACTACACCTCGCGTCTGCATGCCGAGATTCTCCTGTTCCAGATTCCAGAAGCTCTTCATCAGCAGGCCGCCCCCAGAGAGCAGAACGACGCTGATGGCGATTTGCGCGACCACCAGCACGCGCCGCAGCCGGGCATGAGCGCCGGAATTGGTTGACCGCGCTACCAGTGCCGAGGCGCGCGGCCTCTCCAACGCTGGCATGATGCCGCAAAAGCCCGCGCAGAGAAGCGAAACAAGCACAGTGAACAAAACCATGCGCAGATCCAGCCGCGCCGTGGAGAGAAAGGGAATACCCGAGGGGGCGATGGCGATGAAGACGCGAAGCAGAATTTCCGCCAGCGCGCATCCGGCGGTAGCGCCTGCAACAGACAAAACAAGCGCCTCAGTGAGCGTTTGTCGGATGAGTCTTCCGCGGCTTGCGCCCAGCGCAGAACGCACTGCCAGCTCCCGTTCCCGGGCCGCCCCGCGCGCCGAGAACAAGCTGGCCACGTTGGCGCAAGCGATCAGCAGAACGGCGAATACAGCACCCAGCAGCACCCACGCCGCCGTGTACGCATCCTGCATCTGCCGGTCGCGGACCGAACGGACTTCCAGGAGAAATTCCTTGCGAAACTCTGCTGGAATCCACTGCTGCGTGTGCCGGTAGAGCGGCTCCATCTCGGCCTTTGCCTCGGCAATGCTCACTCCGGGCTTCAGCCGCGCGAACGCCCACATTGGAAAACCGATCCCGGAATTGACCGTATGCTGTGCCGCAACATCCATCGCCGCCGGAAGAATAATATCCGTCGGCTGAAGACGCGGCATTTCAAAGTCTTTGGGAAGCACGCCCACGATGCGCACCGGATGATCGTCAAGCTCTATGGTCTTGTTCAGGACATTTGGATCGCGGTTGAAACGGCTCATCCATAGTCCATCCGAAATGAGCGCAACTTTTGGGCTGTTGGGCAGGTCCTCCTCCGGGAGGAAGTTGCGCCCGAGCTCAGGAGAGATGCCGAAGGTGGGCAGAAACGTTTGCGCCATTCGCGCGCATTGCAAGTGTACGGGGTTAGCTTCAGTGAGGTTGCATGCGCTCACACCTCGTTCGAAGGTCATGGACGAGAATGGCTTCTGGTTGTCGCGCCATTCATAAAAGAATCCGCCCAGTGTGAACTCCTGCTTCTCAAGCGATTGCACAAGCCCCACCGAGACCAGGCGGTCGTCGTGTGCATAGGGTAGGCTGCGGAAGAGAATACGGTCTACCACGCTGAAGACCGCTGTAGTGGCGCCGATGCCGAGCGCAAGTGTGGCGATGGCTGTGATCGTGAAAACAGGGTTGCGGCGAAATCCGCGCAACGCATAGCGCACGTCACGCAACAGATTCTCAAGCCACGGCAGCGTTCGCCGCTCGCGCCAGGCCTGCCGCGTCTGCTCCGCGCCACCTAATCGAAGCAACGCCTGCCTGCGCGCTTCGTCCGGACTCAGGCCGGCGCGAATCCCATCCTCCGTGTGCATTGTTATGTGGCTCTCAAGCTCGACCGCAAACTCGCGCTCTTCTCGCCGTCCGGCAAAAAGACCGCCCAACCGCATCCACAATGCTCTGAGCCTTCGCATCATGCCCCCTTACGCTTCACTGGCCGGCGCCAGAAAGCGCGCCAGAATCTCGGTGGTCTGCTCCCACTCCGCCGCGGCCTTTCGCACACGGCGCTGCCCCGCTTTGGTCAGCTCGTAGAACTTTGCCTTGCGGTTATTTTCCGACACGCCCCAGCGCGAGCGAATGTAGCCTTCCTGCTCAAGCTTGAGCAGCGCCGGGTAGAGCGTGCCGTAGTTCAGCTGCAACAGGTCGCCGCTGGTCTGCTCGATCCGTCGCGCCAGCCCGTAGCCGTGCTGTGGACCCATGGCCTCAAGCGTCCTGAGTACCATCAGCGTCATCGTTCCCTGCCACACATCGGTTTTTTCGGCCAAGCCGTTACTCCTATTGCTAACCAATAGGAACACTCTACATCTGGACCTATGGGAATGCAATAGGAATCTTGGTTGGGCGTTGCCCCGGCGTAGCTCAGGCTCCATCCGAGACAGGTCTCCGAGCACTTTACTGTGGTACGCTGGCGCATAAGCCTGCTGTCCACCCACCTATGCCTGGAGGATGTTTCGCAATGCAATTACGCGTTTTCTGTGTTGCTTTTCTCGCTGCAGCGTTGCCTTTGGCCGCACAAACTCCGGCGACTCCCTCCGATCTGTCCAATTCCGTGGACCGCCAGTTGCCCGCGCTTACCGAAACTTACAAGCATCTGCACCGCAACCCTGAGCTCTCGCGGCACGAAGAGCAAACCTCGGCTTTTATCGCCGGCGAACTGCGCAAGCTTGGGTACACGGTGACGGACCACGTAGGTAAATATGAGGACGGCACGCAGGCATTTGGCGTGGTGGCCATTCTTGAAAACGGCGCCGGGCCGCGGGTGCTGATTCGCACCGACATGGATGCGCTGCCGGTCGAAGAGAGGACCGGCCTCGATTACGCCAGCACGGTGAAGAGCACCAACGCGCAAGGGCAGCAAGTGGGCGTAATGCAAGCCTGCGGCCACGACCTGCATATGACGGTGTTCCTCGGCATGGCTCGGGAGATGGCGGCGCGCAAGAGCCAATGGCATGGAACTCTGATGCTGATTGGTCAGCCGTCAGAAGAGATCATCGAGGGCGCGGCGGCCATGCTTGCCGATCATCTGTATGAGCGCTTCGGCAAGCCTGACTTCGTGCTAGCCGAGCACGATACGAACGACGTGCCGGCGGGCTCCATCAGCATCAAAGGCGGACCGCTCCTGGCCAGCGCCAACACGCTGACGGTAACCATGCGCGGCATCGGCGGACATGGCTCCCAGCCTCAGTCCGGCAAGGACCCGATCCTGCTCGCCGCTGAGTTTGTGCTGGTGGCGCAAACCATCGTCAGCCGTCAGATCGACCCACAACAGCCTGCTGTGCTTACAGTGGGCACAATCCATGGTGGGACCAAAAACAACATCATTCCCGACGAAGTGACGATGGGCCTCACCCTGCGCGCCTACTCGCCTGCCGTTCGCGACGCGATCATTGCCGATGTGCGCCGCACCGCCGAGGGGCTCGCGAAGGCCTACGGTGTTCCCGCAGATCGCATGCCGACCGTGACTCTGGGCGAGAGCACACCCGCCACCATTAACGACTCAGCACTGGCCGAGCGTGTGCGCGCCTCTGCATCGGCCGCGCTGGGCAAGGATCGCGTTCTTGAGGCGCGCGCCGTAATGGGAAGCGAAGATGTTGGCTTGTTCTCGCTCGAAGGCAAGATTCCCGCAGTCATGTATTGGCTTGGAGCGGCAGACCCGGCAAAGCTGGAGGAGAGCCTCAAATCCGGCGTAGCTCTGCCCAGCCTGCACTCGGCGTTGTTTGCGCCCGTGTATGCTGCGGCCATCCCCGCCGGCGTGACCGCAATGACGGCGATGGCGCTTGATCTGTTGAAATAGCCGACCCGCGGTCTTCGTTTATTTCGACGGATCCACGAGCGCCCCGTAGACCAGCGACCGGCTCAGGTATTCGACAATCGGATCCTTTCCGTGGATCCGCTGGATCATGCCCACAAACACGATGTCATTCGTCGGATCGACCCAGAACCATGTGCCCGCAAGTCCATCCCAGAAGAACGTACCTTTGCCTTCCGGCAGGTTCGCCTCCGGCGGATCGAAAACAACCGCGCCGTCGTAACCGTAGCCAAAGCCCGGCCGCAGGGTTTGGAGACCGATGCCATACGCACCAGTGAGTAGACTGAGCGGCACATGATTCGACGTCATCAGGTGAACGGTGTCCGGCGCAAGAATACGCGTGCCGCTCAATGTGCCACCGTTACCCAGCATCTGCGCGAAGCGATAGTAGTCCTCCGCGGTCGACACCATGCCGCCGCCGCCAGAAGGCATGGTGGGTGGTGTGAGGTCGTCACTCATTCCGCCGTTGCCGATTTTGGTGAGAACCAGATTGCCCTCAGGCGCGGTTTCGTAGAGTGTGGCAAAGCGGCTTCGCTTTTCATCCGGTACGTAAAAGCCCGCGTCTCTCATGCCCAGCGGATGATAGATATGGTCGCGCATGAAGTCGGGCAGCGACTGGCCCGAAAGCTTCTCGACAATATAGCCCTGAATATCCATCGACACGCTGTAGACCCAGGCGTTGCCCGGCTGATAGAGCAGAGGAATCTGGGACAGCTTGTCGATCACCTCCTGCAGGTTGCGTGAAGCCAGCACATGCTGGTCGCGGTACATTGCATCGACAGGTGTGTTCCCAAAGATCCCGTACGTGAAGCCGGCCGTGTGCGTCATCAGCTCGCGCATGGTGGGTGCGTGGTCCGGATCGACCAGGATCATCTTTCCGTCTGCACCCACTCCCTTGAAGACCTTCAGGTGAGCAAACTCCGGAATGTATTTCGAGATCGGGTCCGACGGAAGCCACTTGCCCTGCTCGTAAAGAATCATCATCGCTACGCCGGTGATGGGCTTGGTCATCGAGTAGTCGCGGAAGATGGTGTCCTTCGTCATCGGCGCGCCAGTGATCATATCGCGCACGCCGTAGGTGCGGTAATCCACAATCTTGCCGTGTCGCGCAAGGATGGTGACGATACCGGCAATCTGTTTCTGGTCCACCGCCTGTTGCATCAGCGCGTGCAGCCGTTCCAACCGCTCTTGCGAGAAGCCCACCGACTCGGGCTTCTCGAGCGTCATGTCGAGCGCCTGGTGGGCCGCTTGTTGCGCGTGCGAGGGCTGCGAGGGCGCTTGCGCTTGATGCGAGGATGGTTGCTGCGCCACCGCAGTAAATGTGACAAGAGCAAGCGCGCAGCCTCTCAGAAGCACACGGCTGACTTTTCCAATTCGATGCATGGTCATATGATCCTCTTGCTTATTTCGACGGGTCCACGAGCGCCTGGTAGACGACGTTGCGACTCAGATATTCGACGTTCGGACTGCCACCATGCAGCCGTTGAATCATTCCTACAAATACGATGTCGTTAGTGGGATCGACCCAGAACCAGGTACCCGCGGCGCCGTCCCAGAAGAACGTGCCCTTGCCATCGGGTAAATTCGCCTCAGGCGGATCGAAGATCACGGCACAGTTGTATCCGTAACCAAAACCCGGTCGCAGAACTTGCAGCCCGATGCTGTACTCGCCCGTAAGCAGGTTGGCCGGCACGTGGTTCGAGGCCATCAGATGCACCGTCGCTGGCGCCAGAATGCGCGCACCATTCAGCTCGCCGCCATAGGCCAGCATCTGCGCAAAGCGGTAGTAGTCCTCCGCTGTTGAAGTCAGGCCGCCGCCGCCCGAGGGCATGGTTGGCAGCGTCAAAAAGTTGCCCATCCCGCTACCGTTGGTGGTGTCCGGAATCAGCTTTCCTTCAGGTCCATTTTCGTAGAGCGCAGCAAAGCGATTGTGTTTGGCCTCGGGCACGTAGAAGCCGGCATCTCTCATGCCTAGTGGCTTGAAGATCTGGTCGCGCATGAAGTCGGGCAGAGACTGGCCCGACAGTTTCTCCACGATGTAGCCCTCAATGTCCATCGACATGCTGTAGACCCAGCCCTTGCCGGGCTGATAGAGCAGCGGAATCTTTGCAAGCCTGTCGATCATCTCCTGAAGATTTTTGGATTGCCTCACATGAAGGTCGCCGTACATCGCATCCGCGGGCGTTTTTCCATTGCCATAGCTGAAGCCGGCCGTGTGCGTCATCAGCTCGCGCATGGTGGGTGCGTGGTCCGGATCAACAAGAATCATCTTGCCATCTGCATCCACACCCTTGAAGACCTTCAGGTGGGCAAACTCCGGAATGTATTTCGAGATCGGGTCAGACGGCAGCCACTTGCCCTGCTCGTAAAGAATCATCATGGCCACGCCGGTAACCGGCTTGGTCATCGAATAGTCACGGAAGATGGTGTCCTTGGTCATCGCCGCCCCGGTCGACCAGTCGCGCTGGCCGTAGGTGCGGTAGTCAACAACCTTGCCGTGACGCGCCAGGATGGTGACAACGCCGGCAAGATGCTTCTCGTCCACCGTCTGCTGCATCAGCGCATGCAGCCTCTCCAGCCGTTCAGACGAGAATCCCACCGACTCGGGCTTCACCAGCGTCATGTCGAGCGCGTGCCGGCCTGGTTGCTGCGCGTGTGCCGGCTGCGGTTGTGCATTTTGTGCGGCCGGTTGCTGCGCAAGCAATGGAGCTGCGCCAAGGACGAGCGCAGCGCTGCCAAGCAAGATGCGGCTGATATTTCCAAATCGTTGACGGGACATAGGATCTCCTCAGAGCGCGGCGAAGGCCGTCCGGTTTTGCTGGACCTTTATAGCAGGCACACTCCCGTGCGGCAAGCCTGCGCATGGGCCCGCAATCAATAAATCAATTTCAGCGATAACTGGATCTGGCGCGAACTGCCGGCGGTTCTACTGATTTCGCCAAAGCCGGAACCGGTGACGATGTTGGCGGGCAGGCCCATATTCACAATATTGAAGAGGTTGAAAAATTCCGAACGAAATTGCAGATCGATGCGTTCAGCTCCGCTCTTGCGTCGGCCGAATGGCGTGTCTTTGATGAGCGCAAAGTCAAAATTGTAGTAAGCCGGCCCGCGAAAGGTATTGCGTCCCAGCGTGCCGAAGCGGCCCTGGTTGCGTCCCGTGCCTCCGGGGACGTGGATGGGGATATAGAAAAAGGCAGCGTTATTTGCCCCCTGGCCGAAGTAGTCTTCTCGCACTTTGCGTGAAGTGGAGAGATTCGGTTTCGCGATCTGGTCGGGGCGGTCCACGCCGTTCGAGCCGGCGCCGGTCTGCTGCACTCCGGAAAAGATGGTGAACGGAGAGCCGGTGCTCATACTCGAGATGCTCAGCAGTTCCCAGCCGTCGGTAACTTTCTTGCTGATCGGGCGGAGGAAATTCACGCTTTCCAAATGCATATCCTGGGCCACGCTGAGGCCGAAACCATGGGCAACGTCGAACGAGGATGGGCCTCTTTCCGGATGAGTATCATAGGGGTTCTGCGGGAAGCCCTGTGCCACCGCGCCTGTGGACCCGGTGCCGCCGATAACCTGGCTGGTGTCGTCGATCGACTTGCCCCACGTGTAACTCGCCTGGATGCCGGGACCACCGTGTGGAATGGTGCCGGAAAGTGAAGTCTGCAATGCGTGATAGTTGGAGTGGGCAGTTGCCGTAATTTCGTTTTCGAATCCGAAGCCACCGATAACATTGCCGGCACTGTCGAATTTTGTGCGCGGAGCGAATGCGGCGTCAGCGCCGGGATACGCGTTGGGAAAGCTCGTCCGCGGAAGCTTCATGCCAACTGTGCCCACATAACTCGCACTCGCGGTCAGGTTGCCGAACTTGCGCTCCAGGCCCGCCGTCCAGGTGTATAAGGTCGCGTTGCCGAAGTTGCGATCGATACCAGCGAGAAACAGGTCGCTGACTACATGCCCCGGCGTGAGCGCCGCCACGTCCTGCTCGTAGCGATCCACATCCATCGGTGTGTTGGGTGCAACGGTGGTGGTGCGTCCGGTGGGAAACATATCGGCGCCCGCGAGTGTATAAGCGCGCGGCAACTGCGCCGGCGTGATTTGAAACCCGTAGCCGATGGGCGCATTCGAAGCAGACAATAGTTTCGGCGTCACCGCAAACGGAGTTGAGCCAGTCAGAAAGTTGTCCTGCCAAAGATTTGGAGGAATCACAGTGATGGCTCCGCCGACATGAGCTTGTAGCTTTTCGGAAACCTGCCAGGCCGCTTGGACGCGCGGGCCCCACCCCGTCCAGTTGGTGCGGTAGCCGGGCTGCGGGTTCACCACGTATTCATGCGTACCGTTGGCGTTCAGGAATCCCGCGGTTCGCTTAGCGCGCTCGCTGATCGGCCTGTAAAGTTCCCAGCGAACGCCGTAGTCAAGCGTGAGGCGGCTGTTCACCTTCCAGGTGTCCTGCACGTAGGCGTCGACATTGTTGCGGCTGATGGCCGCCGGGCCAATGTGCTCTCCACTTGAGAAGTAGGGCGGCGCAATGGACACGGAATAGGAAAACGGACTGCCAGCCAAAAAGCTTGAAAGTGTGTCGGGAAGAAGATCGCCGGGATGAATGTCGTGTTTTCCGCTCGCCGACTTGATGTTCTTGTTTGAATAAGCCGCGCCGCCGCCAAAACTGTATTCGCCGTTGGGGCTGATGCCAAAGTAAGTGGTGTCGCGATTCAGGCGTATCTCTCCACCTGCCTTGAACGTATGCCGCGCGGTGCTGAAGACGACGTTTTCGCGAAGCTGGAAGAGATTTCCGTAAGCCTGCATCACCGTTCCGGCCGCGGAGTTGAAGGCTTCAAACAAGCCGTCGTTGAACTTGACTGCGGGATCGGTGTAGTTGGTCGTGGGAAACCCCGGCGTGGTGCGCTGAATGCTGAGAGACGACTCGAGTGTGAGCCGCGGCGAAAATTCGTGCGTGTAGGTACCCACCACGTTGCGCTCCCGGTCGATGTACTCAACACCGAACGAAGGATCGATCGCTGTCTGGTCGGGATTCGTCGTGGGGCCCATCAGATTGTCAAAGATGACGCGTGCGAAGAACTTGTCTTTGGAAGAGAATCTGTGATCGATGCGCAGAGAAAACTGGTTGGCATCTGTCGCCACTTTCGATGCCGTCGCATAGGTGTGCTGCTGGAAGGGGCCAGAGAGATCATTCGGCAGCGGATAACGCTTCAGCAACGCCGCAATCCCGGGATCGACAGGAACCGTCAACGTGTCGACGGAGCCGTCGGGATAGGTCAATGTATCCTGCCCTAAACGCTCGGATACACTGGGCAGCGGCATCACCTGCGTGGTTCCCAACACCTGGCGGAAGCCCTGGTACTGCGCGAAGTAGAACGTTTTGCTGCGACCGTCGTATACGTGAGGAATAAAAACCGGCCCGCCGTTGGTGAACCCGAACTCGTTGCGGCGGAAGGGAGGAATCCTGCCCGGATAGGCAAATGTGGCGTGGTCAAAATAATTGCGCGCGTCGAAGGCGGAGTTGCGTACGAATTCAAAAAACGACCCATGAAAGCCGCTGGCGCCGGAGCGCGTAATGATGTTTGTGAACCCCGCAGCTCCGCGGCCAATCTCGGCCGGCATCCAGCCGGAGCTGGACTGGATCGCCTCAACCGCATCCACATTGAAGTTCGAGAAGGTTGCCCCGCCCATCTCCGGATCGCTGATGTCGGCGCCATCCATGGCAAACACTGCTTCCACGCCGCGCTGTCCATTGATGGCGAATTGCGCTGTGAAGTTGGTGGCGCCATTCGCATCGGTCATGGTGCCGGCGGCCAGCAGCAGCAGCGTGCTGAAGTCGCGCTTGTTCAGCGGCAGCTCGCTCACCGCCTGGCTCGACAGTTCCTCGCCGCCCGTCGCGGACTGGCTCTGTATTACGGCAACGGAGAGTTCACCACGGTCGGAGAGGGTAAGCGCGACCGAAGGCGCGGCCGCTTCTATATCGATGGGTTGTGCGTAATTGACCCTGCGGCCTTTTGCCTGAACACTGAGACGATATTGGCCGACAGGCAGAGGCGTCAGCTTGAAAGAGCCATCTGTGCCTGTCACTGCTTCGGCTGCGGCGTCTTTGCCGGCCAGGCGAACCTTTGCTTCTGGAATCGGCGCACTGGCTGCGTCGCGCAGCACGCCCTGCCAAACGCTCTGCGCCGGCTGCTGCGCCTGGGTCTTCGCTGTAAACAACAGCAACGCCGCAAGCGCCAGGAAGGAGAACATTTTCCCTTCACGCCTTGTTTTTGACCCGCGTACGCCTTGCCGCAAACTGATATTCAAGAGAATTAGACCTTTAATGACGAATGTGCGCGGCGCCGCCCGAGGCTTCCATGGCGCAGAAAATGCTCCCACCGCGTCGCACAGGATTATAGTCTGGCCTGCTCTCAAATCAGACGTTTGCCGGTCACATTGAATCCCTTTCGAGCGCCCCAGGACGCCAAGCTTCTACACTGTTTGAAGCACATGGCCGATCCAGCCACTTCTATCGACACCATCGCCGCCATCTCCACGCCTTCCGGTCGGGGTGGCATCGGCATCGTGCGCCTTAGCGGACCACAGGCTGCCTCCATTGCGGTGCAATTGGTTAGCCTCCGTCAGCCGCTCGAACATGGGCGCGCGCGCCTGGCCGATGTGCTTGATTCTCCGGGCAAAGAAGGTGAGAAACCCGAAGCCGAGCGACCCGAAGAAGCGCGTATCGACGAGGCGCTGGTCACCTTTTTCGCCGCTCCCAACTCCTATACCGCCGAGGACGTCGTCGAGATAGCCGCGCACGGATCTCCAGTCGTGCTGGAGCTTTTGCTTCGCCGTGCACTCGATCTGGGCGCGCGGCTGGCCGAGCCGGGCGAGTTCACTCAGCGCGCCTTTCTGGCCGGCCGCATCGATCTCACCCAGGCCGAAGCCGTGCGCGATCTCATTGAGGCGCAGACACTGACCCAGGCGCGCCTGGCCGCAAGTCAGTTGGGGGGCGCACTCAGCCGCCGCATCGCGCCTGTAAAGCAGTCGCTGGTTGAGCTCATCGCTCTGCTCGAAGCCGGTATCGATTTTGCGGAAGATGATGTGGACGTTGCGCCTGAAGCGGAAATCGCCCTGCGCATCGACGCACTCACGCCACCCCTGGCCGCGCTTGAGGCCTCGTTTGCCCGCGGCCGCATCGTGCACGACGGACTCTCGCTGGCCATTGTGGGCCGTCCCAACGCCGGCAAAAGCTCGCTCTTCAATCGTCTGGTTGAGCGCGACCGCGCCATTGTGACTGCCACTCCAGGCACCACTCGGGACACTGTTACTGAACGAATCTCGCTGGACGGCATTCCGCTGGAACTGGTGGACACAGCCGGACTGCGCGAGAGCCTGGAAGAGGTCGAGCAGTTGGGCATTCGCCGCAGCCGCGAAGCGCTCGCCGATGCCGCGCTCGTGCTCGTGGTTCTTGATGCCACACAGCCGCTTAACGAAGAGGAAGATCGTTTGCTCGAGGCCGTTCAGGGCCGTCCCGCATTGGTGGCCATCAACAAGAGCGATCTTGCGAGCGTGACCATTGCCGCATGCGAAATAGCAGGCATTCCCGCTCAGCCGACCTCTGCGCTCACCGGCGAAGGAATCTCCGCACTGCGCGAGCGAATCCTGGCCCTGGCCACCGGTGGAGCCGCCTCGGAGCCCGGCATGTTAACCAGCCTCCGCCATCACCAGGCCATCACGACCGCGCTGTCCGCACTCGCAGACGCATCGCAGGCGAATGTGAATTCCATCCCCCACGAGATGATTCTGCTCGACCTCTATCGTGCTCTATGGGCTCTGGACTCCCTGACCGGACAGACGACTTCCGATGACATTCTCAGTCTGATCTTCTCGACTTTTTGCATCGG